>Ga0138256_10003793_pt1 | contig 16048 bp, 15 predicted proteins | sample KNB2016incub_MG_FD_105486 | JGI IMG/M metagenome (GOLD analysis project Ga0138256, IMG submission 105486) | Active sludge microbial communities from wastewater in Klosterneuburg, Austria - KNB2014incub_MG | ecosystem: Engineered > WWTP > Activated sludge > Unclassified | place: Austria... | reverse complement strand
TCGGCCGTGTCGCACGACCTGTATGCCACGCTGGTCAAGAAGGGCAAGGCCGACAGCGCCTCCGAGCTGCGTGTTTCGCGCATCACCACCGTGTGCCTGGGTGTCGTGGCCGTGGTACTGGGCATCGCCTTCGAGAAGCAGAACATCGCCTTCATGGTCTCGCTGGCCTTTGCCGTTGCGGCCTCGGCCAACTTCCCGGTGCTGTTCCTGTCGGTACTATGGAAGAACTGCACCACGCGCGGCGCGGTGGTGGGCGGTTTCCTGGGGCTGATCTCTTCGGTGGGCCTGACCATCGTCTCGCCTTCGGTCTGGGAAGCCACGCTGGGCCACCCCGCTGGCTCGGCCTGGTTCCCCTACACCTCGCCCGCGTTGTTCTCGATGACCATCGGCTTCGTCGGCATCTGGTTGTTCTCGATCACCGACAAGAGCGCCAACGCCGCCCGCGAGCGTGCCGCCTTCCCGGCGCAGCAGGTGCGTTCGGAAACCGGCCTGGGTGCCTCGGGAGCCTCCGGGCACTGAGCGCGCAAGACATTCCGCGGGCAGATCGCCCGCAGGCGCGGCTGAGAAACCCGCGCCATTTTTACCGGGCCTTGCGCCCGGTTTTTTATGTCCGGATCAGCCGGGCAAACCGCTTGCCACCTGGGCCGACGCCTCCCAGCCAGCGCCAAACCAGGCATCGCCTTCCAACCAGGCGCGCAGCATCGGCAGAGCATCAAGCCCCCAGAAGAGCTTGTCGTCCACACCAAAGGCCGGCACACCAAACACGCCGCGTGCGGCCGCCGCATCGGTATTGCTGCGCAGCAGGGTTTTCACGGCGGCGTCTTGCGGCTCCATGCCAGGTTTGAGCTGTGGCGCCAGCACTTTCGCCAGCGCATCGAGCCGAGCCGGGTCGAGTGCGTCGTGGCCCCCCACCCACACGTGGCGCAGCATCGTGCCCGCCACAAAGCGGTTGATGCTGCCGTCGGCCGAACAGGCCAGCGCGCGCCGCAGCAAGGGCAAGGGGTTGAAGGGATGGCGCGCCGGCATCTGCAACGGGATGCCCAGCGAGTGGCCGAGCCAGCTCACATGCCGGTAGGTCCAGTCGCGCTTCGGGGGAATGCCGGCCGGCCCCGGGTTGCCTTGCTGTTGCAGCAGCGCGCCCAGCAGCACCGGCCGGTACTCGACGCTGTAGCTCAGGCCTTCGAGCGCCTCGGGCAGGCGCTCGAAGGCCAGCCAGGCGTAGGGCGAGATGAAGTCGAGGTAGAAGGTGATGCGTTTCATGGCCGCTCCGTGCTTTGCAGGCTGGCTGGCACGGGCGCGCCAGCCCGCTCCAGCAGCCGCACCCAGATGGCGCGGCGGGTGGCATCGTCGGCCATGGACCAAGCGCGAATTTCGGCGATGCTGCGAAAACACCCCTCGCACAGGCTGCCGTCGGCCGACATGCGGCACACCGATACGCAGGGCGACGGCACCACTTCATCGGAATCATGGTCAAAATAGCCCGCAGCGCTTAATGTGCGTGCGCGAGCAGCTATTGTTTTAATAGCATTCATGCGCGCTCCGGGGCCTCTGTGACATCGGCCAGTGGCGCGCCCGTCAGGCGCTCAAGATCGTGCGGCGACAGCGCAAACACGGCATGTGGATGGCCCGCTGCCGCCCACAGGGTGTCAAAACGCAGCAGTTCGCGGTCAATCAAGGTCACGCCCGGCTCCGCGTGGGCAATGGGCGCCACGCCGCCAATGGAAAAACCGGTGCGCGCCTTGACGAAGGCGGCGTCGGCCCGGCCCAGCGCCCCCACCAGCGCTTCGACCTTGGCCGCATCCACGCGCCGGTCGCCCGAGGTGATGACCAGCACCACCGCATCGTCCGACATGCGCCGGAAAATGATGCTCTTGGCGACCTGGCCCACCGCAATGCCCAGCGCCTCCGCTGCTTGCTGCGCGGTGCGGCAGGCGTCGTCCAGCATGCGCGGCGCATGCAGGTGGCCGGCTGCCTGCAAAGCCCTGGCCACGCGCTGCACGCCACCCGGCAGCGGCTTCAGTTCAGCGCCACACATGCGATTCACCCGGCCCGCTTGTTGATGAGCGCCGTGGCCGCGCGCGAATTGGGCTTGCGGCCCAGAAAGTCGCTGATGAACACGCCCGCGTCGATCAACTTGTCCAGATCGATGCCGGTCTCAATCCCCATGCCATGCAGCAGGTACACCACATCCTCGGTCGCCACATTGCCCGTCGCGCCCTTGGCGTAAGGGCAACCGCCCAGACCCGCCACGGAAGACTGGAAGTTCCACACCCCCAGCTCCAGCGCCGCCAGCGTGTTGGCCAGCGCCTGGCCGTAGGTGTCGTGAAAGTGGCCCGAAACCTCGTCGATCGCGTAGTGCGCGAGCGCCGCCTCGATGGCGCGCTGCACCTTGCTCGGCGTGCCCACGCCTATGGTGTCGGCCACATCCACGCGCTGCACGCCAATGCCTTTGAGCAGCCCTGCCAGGTAGGCCACGCGCCCGGGCGCAATCTCGCCTTCGTAGGGGCAGCCCACGGTGCAGCTCATGGCGCCGCGCACCGCAATCCCGGCGGCGCGGGCAGCCTCGACCACCGGCGCAAAGCGCTCGATGCTCTCGGCAATGCTGCAATTGATGTTCTTCTGGCTGAAGGCTTCGCTGGCCGAGCCGAAGACGACGATTTCATCGGGCTTGTCGAGCAGCGCGGCTTCAAACCCTTTGAGATTGGGGGTGAGCACCGAGTAGCGCACGCCACTTTGTCGTTGGATGCCCTGCATCACCGCGTGGTTGTCCGCCATTTGCGGCACCCATTTTGGCGAGACGTAGCTGGTGACCTCGATCTCTTTCAGGCCGGCCGCTTGCAGGCGATGCACCAGCTCGATCTTGACTTCGGCCGGGACGGGGAATTTCTCGTTCTGCAGACCGTCGCGCGGGCCGACATCGATGAGGTGGACGCGGGTGGGAATAGTCATCACAAAACTCTCAACTTAAAAATACAGGAGGTTCAATACCCCCGCACAGGGTCCACGATACCGGCAATTGCCTCGCCCCGTTCCAGTGCGACGATCTTGCCCACCATCTGGGTGATGCTCTCATCGCGCAGCGTACGTGCCGAAGTGTGTGGCGTCAGCGTGATCCGCGGGTGGCTCCAGAACGGGTGGTCAGCAGGCAGCGGTTCGGTGCGAAACACATCCAGCGTAGCGCCTGCCAAATGGCCGCTGTCCAGCAACGCGATCAGATCGCCATCCACCAGATGCGCGCCGCGCGCCACGTTGATGACATAGCCGCCTGCCTGCAGACGCGACAAGGTTGCACGGTTCAGGATGTTTTCCGTCTCGGGCGTGAGCGGCAGCAGGTTCACCAGCACGCGGCTGGCGGCCAGGAAATCGTTCATGCCTTCGGCTCCACTAAAGGTGCGCACACCGTCGATGGCCTTGGGCGTGCGGCTCCAGCCATTGACCGGGAAATCGAACTGCGCCAGCGCCCGGGCCACGCGCTCGCCCAGCACGCCCAGGCCCAGTACACCGACAGGAAAATCCTGGCGCAGTCGCGGCTTGCGAAAGGCCCATTGGCCTGCGCGCATCGCCTTCTCATAGTCATCGAATTCGCGGAAATGGCGGATGACCGCATGGCAGACATATTCGGCCATTTGCACGGCCATGCCCGCATCGTCCAGGCGCACCACCAAGGCCGTCGGCGGCAAGCGCAACTTGAGCAGCGCATCCACACCTGCGCCAATATTGAACAAGGCCTTCACCCTGGTCTGCTCGTCAAGAAACTGCTGGGGCGGCGCCCAGACCACGGCGTAGTCGGCAGCGGGCGCGCCGGGCTGCCAGACGCTCACGGCCGCTCCCGGCAGTGCGGCCTGCAGGCCCTGCAGCCAGGGCTCGGCCTTGGTATCGGTGCAGCAGAAGGTGATGTTCATGGCGGCAGACCGTACCGCAACGCCATTCCCCCGGCTGTCACGCAGCCGTCAGCTTGAGCAGCTCGGCGCCTTCGGCCACCTGGTCGCCCGGCGCATAGAGCAGCTCGGCCACCACGCCGTCGGCGGGCGCGGCAATGGTGTGCTCCATTTTCATGGCTTCCATCACGGCCAGGGCCTGGCCCTTGCTCACTTTGTCGCCGGCCTGCACGGCAAACGACACCACCTTGCCCGGCATGGGGGCCGTCAGGCGCCCGCCCTCGTCCTGGGCTTCGCCGGCATGGGCGAGCAGGTCGATGGCGACGATCTGCGTCGCGCCTTGCGGGGTGAAAACGTGGTCCGTCTCGCCCAGGGCGTACACGGTGGCCAGGGTGCGCTGGCCCGCGTACTGCAGGTCGATGCCGCGACCGGCGGGCGCGAACACCAGCAGGCCGGCGATGGCCTCAGCGCCCTCCCCCACGGTCAGGCGCAGGGCGCCGTCGTGCAGATAGGCCAGGCTGGCCTTGGCCTGTACGCCGCCAAAATCGAACTCAAAGCGGCGTTCCACCAGACCATGCGAGCGCCAGCCGTCGCGGCGGCTGAACGGGTCTGCGCCTTCGCTGGCGCGTTCGCGCAGCAGGGTTTGCGCCACGGCAGCAGCGGCGGCCAGGGGCAGGCCCACGCTCTCCTGCTTGAACAGCACGGTCTCCTCGCGCGGGATCAGGGCGGTGTCCAGGTTGGCCTTGGCAAACGAGTCGGTGCTGGCCACCCTGCGCAAGAACTGCACGTTGGTGGCCAGACCGACGATGTGGGTCTGCGCCAGCGCTTCGTCGAGCCGCGCCAGCGCCTGCGCGCGCGTTTCGCCATGCACGATGAGCTTGGCCACCATGGAGTCATAAAAGGGACTGATGGCGTCGCCGCGCCGCACACCGGAATCGACCCGTACCGCGCCTCTTTCAAAGGTCACGCACTCGGGCAGACCGTACACATGGAGCGCGCCCGTGGCGGGCAGAAAGTTGTTGTCGGGGTTCTCGGCGCAAATGCGCGCCTCGATCGCGTGGCCGGTAATCTTGAGCTCACCCTGCGTGCACGGCAGCGCTTCGCCCGAGGCCACGCGCAATTGCCACTCCACCAGATCCTGGCCGGTGATGGCTTCAGTCACCGGGTGCTCCACCTGCAGGCGCGTGTTCATCTCCATGAAGAAGAACTTCATCTGCTCGGGGTGCGCATAACCGCCGGGCTGCTCGACGATGAATTCCACCGTGCCCGCACCCACATAATTCACTGCGCGCGCAGCGGCCACCGCGGCCTCGCCCATGCGTGCGCGCAGCTCGGGCGTCATGCCAGGAGCGGGAGCTTCTTCCAGCACCTTCTGGTGGCGGCGCTGCACCGAGCAATCGCGCTCGAACAGGTACACATAGTTGCCCAGCGTGTCGCCAAACACCTGGATTTCGATATGGCGCGGGCGCTGCACGTATTTCTCAATGAGCACCGCGTCCATGCCAAAGCTGTTGATCGCCTCGCGCTGGCAACTGGCCAGGGCGGCGGCAAAGTCTTCGGACTTCTCCACCACCCGCATGCCCTTGCCGCCGCCTCCGGCGCTGGCCTTGATGAGCACCGGGTAGCCAATGCGGTCGGCCTCGCGCTGCAGCAAGCCGGGGTCCTGGTCGGCACCGTGGTAGCCGGGCACCAGCGGCACACCGGCCTTTTCCATCAACTGTTTGGATTCGGCCTTGAGGCCCATGGCCTTGATGGCGGACGCTGGCGGGCCGATGAAGACCAGGCCGGCCTTGGCGCAGGCCTGGGCAAACTCTTCGTTCTCGGAGAGGAAACCGTACCCGGGGTGAATGGCCTGCGCGCCCGTGGCCTGGGCCGCCTCAATGATGCGCTCCCAACGCAGGTAACTGTCCTTGGGCGCGCTGCCGCCGATGTGCACCGCTTCTTCGCAGACCGCCACATGCTTGGCATTGGCATCGGCGTCCGAATAGACGGCAACGGTTTTCACGCCCATGCGCTTGGCGGTTGCCGCCACCCGGCACGCGATTTCACCGCGGTTTGCAATCAGTATTTTTTTAAACATGGTCGTTCTCCGCGGTGCAATCGCCTGCGCACGCTGCGCGTGCCACGCAATTTGGCTTCGCCGCTGCGCCGCTTTGCGGCTGGTCACCGCGGTTGGCAATCAGGATTTTTTTAAACATTCGGGACTCTCGTTGTCATACCTTGAACACTTTGCTCAGGAACTCAATTACCGCCTTGCCCGCCGTCTCGCGCGCCTTGCGGTCACCTTCCATCGTCGCCCCCTTGTCCGTGCAGAGCTCACGGCCAAGCGCCTGGACCTTGTCCTGCGGCAGCACCTCGCCGCTGCGGCGGTCGCGGTACTTCAGGTCAACAATGTCGAACTCAAGCGGACAGCCTTCCTTGGTCTTGGAGTTCGAAGGCAGGTTGATCCGCCGGCCGCTGTCCACATCGAACTTGTGGCGGGCACCGGGCACGACCACAAACTCGGTCGGTGTACCGGCGGCGGCAATGCGCTGTGCGTAGCTGCGGCAGTCGCTGATGTAGGCGTAGTCATCGGCGTCGCCGTGCACGAACAGCATGGGCTCGGGGCTGAACACGCCCGGCTTGGCGGTCATGGCAATCGTGCCGGCGCAACCGCCGCTGTACAGGGCCACGTGCGCGGCAAAGCGCAAGCCGGACGGGGCCGCGCCATCGATGATGCGCACAACCCCGCTACGAACGGCGGTGATGCCTCCGCGCGAGAAACCCATCACGGCGATGCGATTGGGGTCGATGCGCGGATGGCTGCCCAACATGCCCAGCGCGGCGAAAGCATCGGCAGTGTCGGCTGCAAACGGCACCTGGCTCTGGTCTTCGCCGGTGGACTTGACACCACGCGGACTGAAAATATCAATCACAAAAACGGCAATGCCGTGTTCGTTCAACAGCTTGGCCCAATAAGTTATTTCCTCGGGGTAGACACCGCCGGAGCCATGTACCAGTACCACCGCGGGCAGTTTGGCGTCGGCTGCTGCGTTGGCCGGCAGGACGAGCTCCCCTTGCGCAGTCGCCGAGGGTCGGGATCGGTTGCGCTGGATCAGGTCCATGACCGTCGCTGGCGTGCTCGACGCATAGCTGTAAACCCCATTGCCCGGAGCACTGCTGAAATCTGTCAAAGGGGTGACGTTTTGGGCGAGTGCCGCGGCGCTAATGCCGAGCGCCAGCAAGCCGGCGGTCAAAGGGCGAAACATGCAAAAAACCATGATTCATGCTCCTGTCGTGAAAAACATCAGACAAAGTGATGCTTCCGAATTTTGCTCGCCGGAGGCAAAAAAAGCATGTGGAAAGGACGCGTCTTCCAACTGGGGCACCGAGCCGATGGCCATGGCTCTCACGCGGGCGTCTCCCGCCTGAAGCGCACGCCGCCGCTCAAACGCCGCAGCACGGCGCGCAGGAACTTGAAAAGCACCACCAGCAGCACGATGGACAGCAGCACCATCACCACCAGGACGAAGCCAAAAGCAACGGGGTACTGCGTGGCCAACCAGACGACGCCCACTACCAAACCGTCTTCAAACAGCGAGACTATGCCATTCGAAAACGGCTCGGGCGAGGTGTTGACCGCGGCGCGCGTGGCCATCTTGGTGGCCATGGAGGTGGCGGCGAGCGAACCGCCCAGCAGACCGGCAACGAGGCCCATTGTGGCGTTGTCGGCGCCAAACACGCCCGCCGCCAGCAGGGCGCCGCCGGGCACGCGGATGACGGTGTGGATGGCGTCCCAGGCGCTGTCGATCCACGGCACCTTGTCGGCAAAAAACTCCACCAGCATCAGGCTGCCGGCCAAGGCCAGCACCAGCGGGTTCTCCAGCACATGGAGGCCGGCGGGCAGTGCGAGCAGTCCGGTGGATCCCATCAGGCCGACAAGGAATACCACTGCGTACAGACGAAAGCCGCTGGCCCAACCCAGCGCCGCCGCCAGCGCGATCAGACTGGGCATATCGAGCTTCTGTGTGGCCTGCGCCATACCGCCCGCCACCTCGCGCGCAGTGCCAGCATCGACGTGCAGGCCCACGGTGTGCAGCCACTGAACAATGTGCAGCCAGAGGGCATCCATGTCAGTTCTCCATAGCGCTGTGCACCAACCACAACCTATGAAACTGGCGCGGTGCAAAGTCAGGGACGCCGAGCAAGGGCCGCCCCGCAGCAAGGGCGTCGTCCCCCTCCCGCGAAGCGAGAGAGGGGGAAGGCGCGCAGCGACTCAGGGGGTGTTTCATACCAACCAGGCCGGCTTGCGCTTTTGCAGAAAGGATTGCACGCCTTCTTTTCCCTCGCTGCTCGCACGGATGTCGGCGATACCCTCCACCGTGGCCGCAATGAGCTGCGCATTGATTTCACGTTCGGCGACATCCAGCACCAGACGCTTGCAGGCGCGCAAGGCGTTCGGGCTGGCGCTGGTGAGCGCCTTGAGCCATTCGCCGACCTTGGCGTCAAGCTGATCGGCAGCCACCACCTCGTGCACAAAACCGATGCGCAGTGCCTCCGCTGCGCCAAAGCGTTCTGCCGTCAGAAAGTAGCGGTGCGCCGCTCGCGCCCCCATGGCGCGGATCACGTAGGGGCTGATGGTGGCGGGGATCAGGCCGAGCTTGACTTCGCTCAGGCAAAAGCCCGCCGTATCCACGCAGACGGCCATGTCGCACGCGGCCACCAGGCCCATGCCACCGGCAACCACATCGCCCTGCACGCGGGCGATGGTCGGCTTGGGGCATTCGTAAATGACGCGCAGCATCTCGGCCAGTTTGGCAGCGTCTGCCACATTCTCGGCGCGGGTGTAGTCGGCCATGCGCCGCATCCAGTTCAGATTGGCGCCGGCGCAAAACGCCGGGCCCTCGGCGGCCAGCACCACGGCGCGCACCTCGGCGCGGCGGCCCACCTCGGTGAAGGCAGCGGTGATGTCGGCAATCACTTCGTCGCTGAAGGCATTGCGCACCTCGGGCTGGGTGAGCGTGATGCGGGCAATAGCGCCCTCGTAGGTGGTCTGCAGGTGGCTCATGGTGCGGTGGCTTCGGTTTGCAGGAAATAAACCAGATCAAGTTCAGGGCAAGGCTCGCCCAGCGCCGTCAGCGCCGCGGTGATCTGGCCGCGGTGGTGCGTGCCGTGGTTGAACACGTGCGCCAGCGTAGCGGCAAAGGGCAGCGACGCTGCCGTGCCGCGCATGGTGGTGTAGTCGAGCATGCCGGCAAAGCGCTGCTCGGGCCAACTGGCAATCAGCGGCGCCCAGCAGGCTGCGCCCGCCTGCAAGCGTTCCGCCAGCACGATGCGATCAACCTCCACTTCGGCGTCCAGCGCCAACTTTGGTGAAATTCCCTCGTCAAAGCGGCGGAACCACAGCAGGTGTTCGCCCACCAGCAAGTGGTTCAGCGTGCCGTGGATGCTTTTGAAGAACAGGCCCACGTCGCGCCGGTAGGCGTCATCGGGCACGGCCGCCACCGACTCCAGTACACGCGCCGTGGCCCACACGTTGTAGCGTGCGAGTTGGGTGAAGTGGGTAACGGCGTCCATGGCGAATGCAATCGCACTTACATCCGAAACAGGCCGAACTTCGTGTCTTCGATAGGCGCGTTGCGCGCAGCCGCCAGCCCCAGCGCCAGCACGCGGCGCGTGTCGGCCGGGTCGATCACGCCGTCGTCCCACAGGCGCGCCGTGGCGTAGTAGGGGTGGCCCTGGTCTTCGTACTGGCGGCGGATGGGGGCTTTGAAGGCTTCTTCTTCCTCGATGCTCCACTGACCGCCCTTTAACTCGATGCCATCGCGCTTGACCGTTGCCAGCACGCCAGCAGCCTGGTCGCCGCCCATGACGCTGATGCGCGCGTTGGGCCACATCCACAAAAAGCGCGGTGAGAAGGCTCGGCCGCACATGCCGTAGTTGCCGGCGCCAAAGCTGCCACCAATGATGATGGTGAATTTGGGCACGCTGGCCGTCGCCACGGCCGTGACCATCTTGGCGCCGTTGCGGGCGATGCCTTCGTTCTCGTACTTGCGGCCCACCATGAAACCGGTAATGTTCTGCAGAAACACCAGCGGCACCTTGCGCTGGCAGCACAGCTCGATGAAGTGCGTGGCCTTGAGGGCGGACTCGGAAAACAAAATGCCGTTGTTGGCGATGATGCCGACCTGCATGCCCTCGATGCGGGCAAAGCCTGTGACCACCGTGGTGCCGTAGCGCGCCTTGAATTCGTCGAACTCGCTGCCGTCGACGATGCGGGCAATGATTTCGCGCACATCAAAGGGCTTGCGCGTGTCCACCGGAATCACGCCGTAGAGCTCTTTTGCTTCAAAAAGAGGAGCTACTGGCACAGTATCAGCAAGCGCTGGAGCCTTGTTTTTATTCAAATTTTTCACCGCCATGCGCGCCAGCTTGAGCGCGTGCAGGTCGTTCTGCGCCAGGTGGTCGGCCACGCCCGACAGGCGCGTGTGCACGTCGCCACCGCCCAGATCTTCGGCCGTGACGACCTCACCCGTGGCCGCCTTCACCAGCGGCGGGCCGCCCAGAAAGATGGTGCCCTGGTTCTTGACGATGATGGATTCGTCGCTCATGGCCGGCACGTAGGCGCCGCCTGCCGTGCACGATCCCATGACCACGGCGATCTGCGCGATGCCCTGCGCGCTCATGGTCGCCTGGTTGAAGAAGATGCGCCCAAAGTGGTCGCGGTCGGGGAAGACCTCGTCCTGGTTGGGCAGGTTGGCGCCGCCGGAATCCACGAGGTAAATGCAGGGCAGATGGTTCTGCTGCGCGATCTCCTGCGCGCGCAGGTGCTTCTTGACGGTGAGCGGGTAGTAGGTGCCGCCCTTCACCGTGGCGTCGTTGCAGACCACCATGCAGTCAACCCCGCTGACGCGTCCGATGCCGGCAATCAGGCCCGCGCCCGGTGCGTCGTTGCCATACATGTTGAGCGCGGCGAGTGGTGCGACCTCAAGAAACGGCGTACCGGGGTCAAGCAGCATCTGCACACGGTCACGCGGCAGCAGTTTGCCGCGCGCCAGGTGCTTGGCGCGGGCTGCCTCGCCGCCGCCTTCAAAAACCTTGGCGATCTGCGCGGCCAGGTCGTCCACCAGCGCACGCATGGCGGTGGCGTTGGTCTGGAAGTCGGCCGAGCGGGCGTTGAGTTGGGTGTTGAGTTTGGGCATGGGAATCCGGTGTAAGGGTGGCAGCGCTGCAGGTCAGGCGGTTTTTTGCTCGGTCAGGCCCAGCGCCTCGATGGTGGCTTCACGCATGCGAAACTTCTGGATCTTGCCGGTCACCGTCATGGGAAATTCGTTCACGAAACGGATGTAGCGCGGCACCTTGTAGTGCGCGATCTGGCCTTTGCAGAACGCGCGGATGTCGTCCTCGGTCGGCGCGGTGCCGGGCTTGGCGATGATCCAGGCGCACAGCTCTTCGCCATAGCGCAGGTCGGGCACGCCGATGACCTGCACGTCCTGAATCTGGGGCATGCGGTACAGAAACTCTTCGATCTCGCGCGGGTACACGTTCTCGCCGCCACGGATCACCATGTCCTTGATGCGGCCGACGATGTTCACGTAGCCCTCGGCATCCATGGTGGCGAGGTCGCCAGTGTGCATCCAGCCGTCGGCATCAATGGCTTCGCGCGTTTTTTCCTCGTCGCCCCAGTAGCCGTGCATGACCGAATAGCCGCGTGTGCAGAACTCGCCACGCTCGCCCACGGGCACGACGGCACCGGTTTCGGCATCGATGATTTTGATTTCAAGATGCGGCTGCACCCGGCCCACGGTGGACACGCGTTTTTCCAGCGGCGTGTCGGTGCTGCTCTGGCAGCTCACCGGGCTGGTTTCGGTCATGCCGTAGGCAATGGTGATCTCTTCGAGGTGCATGTCCCGCACCACGCGCTTCATCACCTCGGTCGGGCACGGCGAGCCGGCCATGATGCCGGTGCGCAGCGTCGAGAGGTCGAACTCGGCAAAACGCGGGTGGTCCAGTTCGGCAATGAACATGGTGGGCACACCGTGCAGGCCGGTGCATTTTTCGTCCTGCACCGCCTGCAGGACTGAGAGCGGCTCGAAGCCATCGTTCGGGTAGACGATGGCGGCGCCATGCGTGAAGCACGCGAGGTTCCCCAGCACCATGCCGAAGCAGTGGTACAGCGGCACGGGAATGCACAGCCGGTCGGCGGGGGTCAGCCGCATGCATTCGCCGATGAACAGGCCGTTGTTCAGGATGTTGCGGTGCGTCAGCGTGGCGCCCTTGGGGAAGCCGGTGGTGCCGCTGGTGAACTGGATGTTGATCGGGTCGGTGGCCTTGAGCTTGCGCGCCACCTGGGCCACGCGCGGGTCCTCTGCATCGCCGCGCGCCAAAAATTCCGAGAAGCGCAGCAAGCCGGGCTCGTTGGCGCCCGAAGCAGGCTCCTTGCCGGGTGAATCAATCCACACCACGGTCGAGAGATGCGGCAGGCGCTGGCCCACCAGCTCGCCCGGCTGGCCGTGCGCCCACTCGGGCGCCAGCTCGCGCAGCATGCCCAGGTAGTCGCTGGTCTTGAAGCGCGCCATGGTCACCAGCAGGCGACAACCCACCTTGTTGAGCGCGTATTCCACCTCGGCCGTGCGGTAGGCCGGGTTGATGTTGACCAGCACCAGCCCGACTTCGGCGGTGGCCAGCTGCATCAGTACCCATTCGACGTTGTTGTGCGACCAGATGCCCACCCGGTCGCCCGGCACCAACCCTTGGCGCAGCAGCGCGCTGGCGAGCTGGCGCGCCTCGCGCTGCAGCTCGGCATAGGTGTAGCGCCGCCCCTGGTGGCAGCTGACCAGCGCCTCGTTGCCCGGCTGGCGCTGCACCATGGTGTCGAAGAAGGCGCCAATGGTCTGCTCGATCAGCGGCGGCTCGGTCGCGCCGGTGGCTTGGCTTTGGATCAGCGGGGAAGCGTCTTGGGGCTGCATCTGCGGTGTCTCCTTGTGCGGGTCTGCACGGCCCACGAACCGTACAGGATAAAAGCGACCGCGCCACCTTGCTTGCCACAATGGTTGCAAATCGTGCCATGCTCGCGGCACACTTGGGCTGTGAGCACGCCCCGCCCTACTTTTTCAAGCCCGTCCCTGATCCCGGCACCCGCCAGCGCGCGCGCAGAAACCCCGACAGCCTTCGTCCGCGCCATCGCGCACGCCTATGCGCTGCGCGGCCTCGACCCGGCGCAGGCCCTGGCCCAGGCGCAGATTGCTCCGGCCCTGCTGGCGCGCCCGGACGGCCGGATCACCGCCCTGCAGATGGAGCGCCTCTCCGACGCCGCCATGCGCGAACTGGACGACGAGGCCCTGGGCTGGTTCAGCCGCCCCCTGCCCTGGGGGAGCTACGGCATGCTGGCACGCGCCTCCATCACCGCCCCGCACCTGGGCCTGGCCATGGCGCGCTGGTGCCGCCACCATGGCCTGCTGACGCAGGATGTGCGCCTGGAACTGGCGGTGCAAGGCGATGTGGCCCGCCTCACGCTGCACGAGGCACGCGACCTGGGCGCACTGCGCGAGTTCTGCCATGTCTCGCTGCTGCGCAACGCCCTGGGCGTGGCCTGCTGGCTGGTGGATTCGCGCATTCCGCTGCTGGACGCCGCCTTCGCCTTTGACGCTCCGACCCATGCCGACGCCTACGCCGTGCTGTTCAGCGCCCCGGCGCGCTTCCGTGCGGCGCCCACCCACATCAGCTTCGACGCCCGCTACCTCGCCCTGCCCCTGCGCCGCGACGAGGCCGCGCTGCAGACCATGCTGGAGCGCGCCCTGCCCCTCACAGTGCTGCAGTACCGCCGCGACCGGCTGCTGCTGGCGCGCGTGCGCCAGATGCTGCGCAGCGACCCCCAAGCGGCCCACAACGCGGACGACCTGGCGGCCCGGCTGAACCTGTCCGCCCGCACCCTGCACCGGCAGTTGAAGGACGAAGGCGCTTCGCTGCAGAGCCTCAAGGACACGGTGCGCCGCGAACTGGCCACCGACCTGCTGCAGCGCAGTCAGCGCCCGATCAAGCAGGTGGCGCTGGCGGCGGGGTTTCAGAACGAGAAGAGTTTTATCCGCGCATTCAAGGGGTGGACGGGGATGACGCCGGGCGAGTGGCGAGGGCGGTAGCCTGGGCGCATCAATGCGCACCATGCACCCGGTCGGGGTCAGCCCACCTGCCCGCACAGGTGCGGCAGCAGCGCCATATCGGCAAATATGGCGCTTGCCCCCGCCGCCCGCAGCGCCTCTGCGCTGCCGTGGCCGGCGCCCCCTGGCGCGTAACCCCACACAGTGGCACCGGCTGCCACGCCTGCGGTTACGCCGGTGACGGTGTCTTCAACCACCAGGCAGCGCTCGGGCGGCACGCCCAAGGCGGCAGCAGCGGCCAGGTACACGTCGGGCGCGGGCTTGGTGGCGGGCATTTCGTGGCCGCTGAACACGTGGCCGCCAAAGCATTCGGCCAGACCGACCTGGCGCAGCTGCATTTCCACCTTGAAGCGGTCGGCGCCCGACGCGCAGGCGATGCGTCCGCCCAGCAGGCGGTGCAGCGCGCGCACGGCGTCCACCGCGCCGGCAATGGGCTGCAGGTGGCGCTCGATCTCGGCATTGCGGCGGGCGTAGAACTCGGCCATCCAGGCGTCGGTCAGTGGCTGGCCGGTGTGCACCTCAATGCGCGCGGCTTCGCTGCGCACCGTTTTCCCGATGAAGGTGTCCATGCACGCTTCGGGCGAAATCGCCCAGCCGGCTTCGTTCAGCATGGCGCAGAGCACGCCGTTGGTGAGGGGTTCGCTGTCGACGAGAACGCCGTCGCAGTCGAACAGGATTGCTTCAAAGTTCATAGCTGGTTGCGCAATTGGGGTAAGCGCTAGAGGCAATTTTTAGTAGTATTTTTTGCAGCTGCCGCTACGCCAGCCCAGGCAACAGCCGGCAGGCGTGCCAGGCGGCCACCCATTCTTCGTTGGTGCGCTCCACCTGCACGGGGATGCGGCTGGCGGCGCTGGAGATGCGATCGGCGTTCTGCGCGTTGGCCTCACTGTCGAGCGCCAGGCCCAGGTAGGCCAGGCCCGCGCACACGCGCTCGCGGATGGCGGCGTTGTGCTCGCCGATGCCGGCGGTGAAGACCAGCATGTCGAGGCCGCCGAGCACCGCCACCAGGGCGCCGATCTCGCGCACGATGCGGCGCACGTACAGCGCCAGCGCGGCTGCTATGCGCGCATTGCCGGCCTCTTGTGCCAGCAGCACGCGTGGGTCGGACGACACTCCGGATAGTCCCAGCAAGCCCGATCCGTGGTACAGCAAGTGGCCCACTTCTTCCAGCGAGAGCTTTTCAATCTCCATCAGGTAGAGCACCGCGCCGGGGTCCAGCGCGCCGCAGCGCGTGCCCATCATCAGGCCGTCGAGGGCCGAGAACCCCATGGTGGTGGCGACGCTTTGGAGGCCCTGCATCGCGCAGAGGCTGGCGCCGCTGCCCAGGTGGGCAACGATGGTGCGGCCACGCGCCGCGTCGCCATGGCGCTCGGGCAGCGTGATCGACATGAATTCGTACGACAGCCCGTGAAAGCCGTAGCGGCGCAGGCCGCGCTCCCAGGCGTCCCAGGACAACGGCAGCATCTTTTCCACGTCGGGCAGCGTGTGGTGAAACGCCGTGTCAAAGCAGGCCACCTGCGCCAGCCCGGGCGCCGTCTCTAAAAGTGCAGCGATGGCTTCCAGCGCAAACGGCTGGTGCAGGGGCGCGAGCGGAATGAGCCCGCGCAGATCGTCCAGCACCTGCGCGTCCACGCGCACCGGGTCGAAGTACTTGGCACCGCCATGCACCACGCGGTGTGCCACGGCAGCGATGCGGTGGCCACCCAGCGCCAGGCGCGCCAGCACCCTTGCGCGGATGTGCTCCAGCGCCGCCCGGTAAGGGTGCGCGGCATCGAGCGCCACCGGACCGGGAGCAACACCGGTTTCGCCAAACGTCGGCGCGGCGCCGGTAATGCCATCCACCTTGCCGTTCCACAAGGGCGTGCGGGGCAGTGGTCGAATGCCGGCGTCAAACAGGGCGAACTTGATGCTCGACGAGCCGCAGTTCAGAACCAGAACCAGATCGCTCACAGCGGTGCCTCCTGGTAGTGGTGCGCCAGCAGCACCGCCACGGCGCACGAGGCCAGCCGCGTGTCGCGGGCGTCGGCGCGGCTG
>Ga0138256_10003792_pt1 | contig 16048 bp, 12 predicted proteins | sample KNB2016incub_MG_FD_105486 | JGI IMG/M metagenome (GOLD analysis project Ga0138256, IMG submission 105486) | Active sludge microbial communities from wastewater in Klosterneuburg, Austria - KNB2014incub_MG | ecosystem: Engineered > WWTP > Activated sludge > Unclassified | place: Austria... | reverse complement strand
TGAATGGGGATATGAAGGATTCAAAATTGATGGGCAACATTTAAATGGGGCTCCGCCTTGTTATAATCCTGCTCATAATCATAATTATCCGGAAGAATCCGCAGAAAAACTTCCTGAATTTTACAAATCAATTATTGAAACAGCGTTAAGTATTAATCCTGATGCAGTTATACAGATTTGTCCTTGCGGTACATCGTATTCATTTTATAATTTACACTATATGAATCAAACAGTTGCTTCAGACCCAACATCATCCTGGCAGATAAGATTAAAAGGCAAATCAATTAAAGCATTGATGGGATCCAATGCACCCTATTTTGGTGATCATGTTGAGCTAAGTGATAGTGGCTCTGATTTTGCTTCAACAATTGGAGTAGGAGGAATTGTCGGTACTAAATTCACCTATCCAACAGATCAATTGGATCATAAAAAACATTTGCTTACTTCCGAGAAAGAAATTATTTGGAAAAAGTGGCTGGATATTTATAAAGAAAATTATTTATCTAAAGCTGAATACAAAGGTGAGCTATACGATATTGGTTATGATAAACCGGAAACCCACTCAATACAAAAAGATGATACTTTATATTATGCTTTTTTTTCGGACGAATGGAATGGCAAAATTGAACTTAAGGGATTAGATAATAAAGAATATAAAATAATCAACTATGTAAATGGGAAAGTTATTTCAATTATTGATGGTAACAATCCTAAAATTGATTTTAATTTTACTGATTATTTATTGATTAAGGTCATTCCAAATAATTAATACAAGATTAAATAAACAATGCTGTTGATTATTTTGACAAAAATTATCTGTGTAGCATTTGTTATTTCTAACTTTGTGCAAACGATAACCTTGTAAAACAATGATCAATAGTATTAGAATAAGTTATTACGTTTTAAATTCAATAATTATTTCTTTGTTCTTTTTTGCTTCATTGGTGGCACAGACAAACGAAACGGAATATATTTTTAAATGTCAGCTTGAAAATCAAGAAGCCTGGTGGGGTGGGGTAGTTGTTGATGGACCTTTAATGCCCTTTGGAAAATTTGAATACACACATAATCTCTATGGTGATGTTAAAGAAAATCAGGGCTCACCTGTTTTAATTTCAAGTTCTGGAAATTATGTTTGGTGTGAGGAACCTTTCAGATTTGAATTTAACAATGACAGCTTAAAAGTATTTTCATCTTATGATCAGATAAAATCAGGAAGGGCGGGTAAATCATTAAAAGACGCTTACTTATTTGTATCCAAAAATTATTTTCCACCAAAAGGTAAAATCCCTGAAGCATTATTATTTACTATGCCTCAATACAACACCTGGATTGAATTGACTTACAATCAAAATGAAAAAGATATTTTAAATTACGCACAATCTATTATTGATAACGGTTTCCCACCCGGCGTTATAATGATTGATGACAACTGGCAGGAAGATTATGGTGCCTGGGAGTTTAAGGCAGAGAAATTTTATAATCCAAAAGAAATGATAAATAAACTTCATCAACTTGGATTTAAAGTAATGCTTTGGGTATGTCCTTTTGTTAGTGCTGATTCACCAAATTATAGATTGCTTGAAAAGGAAAATGCTTTTTTAATGGAAGATAATTTTGAAAAAAAACCTGCAATCATCAGATGGTGGAATGGTGCAAGTGCACTGCTTGATTTTACAAATCCTATAGCTGAGAAATGGTTTAAAGATCAGTTAAAATCACTAGTTGAATCCTATGCGATTGATGGATTTAAATTCGATGCAGGAGATCCAAATTTTTATACCGGGAAAATAATTTCAAACAAGATTGTAACTCCAAATGAACATTCCGAACTTTTTGCAAAAATCGGACTTGAATTTCCATTGAACGAATACAGAGCTTGCTGGAAAATGGGCGGCCAACCTTTAGTGCAACGCCTTAGAGATAAGAGTCATAGTTGGGAAGATCTCAAGCTTCTTATTCCCGGAATTATTGCACAGGGATTAATGGGATATCAGTTTACATGTCCTGATATGATTGGTGGCGGTGAATTTGGTTCTTTTTTTAATCTTACAACTATAGATGAGGAATTAATTGTTCGTTCAGCACAGTGTAGTGCGTTAATGCCAATGATGCAGTTTTCAGTTGCACCGTGGCGAATTTTGAATAAGGAAAATCTTAAAATTTGCAAAGACATGGCTGATCTACACAAAAACGTGGGAGACGAAATTCTTAAACTTGCAAAGGAAAGTGCAGTTTCAGGTGAGCCAATTGTAAGGAATATGGAATATGTTTTTCCACATCAGGGTTATTCTGAAATTAAAGACCAATTTATGTTGGGCAATGATATTCTGGTAGCTCCAGTTCTTGAAAAAAATACTTACATAAGAGAAATTATTTTTCCTTCAGGTAAATGGTTGGGCGATGATGAAAGTATTGTCTATGGTCCTTGTAAAATAATAGTGGAAGTTCCGATTTATAGACTCCCGTGGTATAGAAGAATTTATTGAGTTGAGTTTATTTGCTTAATAAAAAAGAAATTTTAAAAAGAAAATTCACTTAAGAGATGAAAAATAATAATCAATAAATTTTTACAAATTTAATATTTATAGATTTGCATGAGTAAATTTGAATAATCGTTAAAATCATTTAATAAATTTGTTTCCTAATTATAAATTAAATTTTTGGAGATAGGATGAAGAATTATTTTTCCAGAAGAAATTTTATCAAACTCTCTGCATTAAGTGGAGCAGCTTTAGGTTTAAAAGGTATAACTCCAACTCTAAGTAAAGATAAAATTCTTGAAAAGATAGATAATCTTTCAAGCGCACCAAAACAAATTGGTAAATCCTTAATAGAATTTTCTGTTCCACCAATCAAGCAAGTAAAAGTTGCATTTATAGGACTTGGAAATCGCGGCATAGAACATCTTCAACTTGTTGATTCACTTTGTCCTGAAAAAGCAGTGATTACGGCAATATGCGATGTTCAACAAATTAAAGTTGATGCTGCTATTGAGGAACTAAAAAAATCAGGTCATGGCCAAAATCCAAAAGTTTATGCAGGCACTTTAGATATTTGGAAGGAGATGATAAAACGTGATGATATAGATTTAGTAATTATATCAACACCTTGGGAAGATCACACACCAATGTGTGTACTTTCAATGCAACATAATAAGCATGTTGCTGTTGAAGTTCCTGCTGCTTATACATTTGAAGATACCTGGAAACTTGTTAATACTGCCGAAGAAACTCAACGCCATTGTATGATGATGGAAAATGTTTGTTATGGTGATGAAGAACTATGGTTATTAAATATGGCTCAGCAAGGTGTTCTTGGCACACTAACATATGCGGAATGTGCATACATACATAATCTTCGCGAACTTTTATTTAGTAAAGATTACTATTACAATATGTGGCGCATTCGTCATCATATGAATCGTGATGGAAATCATTATCCAACACACGGACTTGGACCAGTTGCACAATATATGAATATCAACAGAGGAGATTCATTTCAATCACTTGTTTCAATGAGTTCGTTTCAAGCATCGCTGGATGAATATTCAAAACAGATTGAAAGTACAAATGAGTTTTTCAATAAATCTGGTTATAAACATGGTGATATGAATAATTCTTTAATCAAAACAGCAAATGGGAAAATGATTCTTGTTCAACACGATGTTGTTACACCCAGACCATACAATAGAATAAACGCATTGGCAGGTACAAAGGGATATCACGAAGGTTATCCAAGCAGACTTTCGCTTGTGGATAAAGGACATAAGTGGTTAGACGAAACTGACCACAATCAATTAATAGAAAAATACAAACATCCTTTGTGGGATAAATTAAAAGCAGGAATAGAAAAGTATGGTGGTCATGGAGGAATGGATTTCGTAATGATCTACAGATTGATAGATAGTTTAAACAACGGTTGGTTTTTAGATCAGGATGTTTATGATGCCGCTTCGTGGTCGGTAGTTATTCCATTATCAACATTATCAATTGAGCTTGGTAGTGCTCCATTAAAATTCCCGGATTTCACAAGAGGTCGATGGAATGAAAATAGAGAATTAGGAATACTAAAAAATTACTAATTGCAACTATTATTTGTAATCGAAATAAAATTGAAAAACTATTTGTGGTAGTTCAAAATAATATTGTCACAATACACCTGAGTAGAATTTATGGATAGCTTAATAAACCAATTAAAAATATCAACACCAGGCAGAGTTTGTCTTTTTGGTGAACATCAAGATTATTTACAACTTCCTATAGTTGCCTGTGCAATATCACTTAGAATATCTATCGAAGGTAAAAGACGGAACGATAAATTAATTAATATTAATCTTCCTGATATTTCAATGAAAGAATCTTTTTCAATTGATAAACCAATTACATACACTCAAGAGCGTGATTATTTTAAAAGCTCATTAGCAGTTCTATTAAGAAAAGCATTTACGTTTTCAACAGGATTTGATTGTATTGTTGAAGGTAAAATTCCAATCAATGCAGGCACTTCAAGCTCATCTGCTTTAATTGTAACGTGGATAAATTTCTTAGCTAGAATGAGTGATCAGGCTGTAACACTGCCTGCAGATGTATTGGCTAAATATGCCTATGAAGCTGAAGTGCTTGAGTTTTCTGAGCCGGGCGGAATGATGGACCAATATTCTACATCAATTGGCGGAATTATTTATATGGATTTTTTCCCTACGACAAAGGTTACTAAACTTGATACAAAATTAAAATCATTTGTGTTAGGAAATTCAGGCCAGCCAAAAAATACCAAGTTTATTTTAAGTCATGTTAAAGATCAGATCCTAGAAGTTAATTCTATTCTAAAAAATATATATCCGCAATTTTCACTTCAAACAATTCAGCTTGAAGATATAAAACAATTTAAAAATCATTTAACAGATTCTCAATTTAATATCCTAAATGGAACTTTAAAGAATAGAGATTTAACTTTTATAGCTCGAAGAGAATTAGATATGATTAATCCAGATCATTCTATACTCGGTAAATTATTAAATGAACATCAAGCTGTATTGTGTGATGTGTTAGGAATATCAACACCTAAAATTGATGGAATGATAACTGCTGCTTTAAATTCTGGTGCATATGGAGCAAAGATAAATGGAAGCGGTGGTGGCGGTTGTATGTTTGCATATGCTCCAGATGATCCAGAAAGAGTAAAGATCGCAATTGAAAACGCTGGTGGTGAGGCATTTATTATTAATGCAGATTCTGGTTCAAGAGAAGAAAACATGGTATCTATAAATGGGTAATGGAAAATTAATTATTCTTGCTGGTGGTATTTCATCCAGAATGAAAAAACCTATTGATAGAAATTTAGAAATAGATAATAAACTTGTTGAAGATGCTGATTTAAAAACCAAATCAATGATTGGTGTTGGCAAAGATTATAGACCTTTTTTGGATTATCTTTTATTTAATGCTAGAGAAGCAGGTTATGGAGATATCGTTTTAGTTATTGGGGCGAATGATAATTCCATTAAAGATTATTATGGATATAATAATTCAGATAATAATTTCTATGGATTAAAAATTTCATATGCTGTTCAACCTGTTCCTGAAGGAAGAACAAAACCTCTCGGCACAGCTGATGCATTACTCTGGGGATTAAAATCTAAACCAGAATGGAACAGTAATTATTTTACAGTCTGTAATAGTGATAATCTTTATTCTGTTAAAGCATTAAGTATGATGCTTAAATCAACGTATCTTGCTGCATTGATAGATTATGATAGATCAGCATTAGAGTTTGAACAAAATAGAATTGAAAGGTTTGCAGTTACAAAAAAAAGTAAAAATAATTTTTTACTTGATATAATTGAAAAACCTTCGTCTGAAATTGTTGAAAGTGTAAAAGATAAAAATGATTTTGTTGGGGTAAGTATGAATATCTTTTCATTAAAGTATAATGTTGTTTTACCTTTTCTTGAAAAAGTTCCTTTACATCCTGTGAGAAAAGAGAAAGAACTTCCGGAAGCAATAAAGATGATGGCTAATGAATATGAAAATAGTGTTTATTGTTATTCTTTAGCAGAGCATGTTCCAGATCTTACAAGTAAAAGTGATATTGAGCAAGTAAAAAAGTATATTGAGATTAACTTCAAAGATTTTTCATTTGAAAAAAATAAATGAAGTATTTATAAATAGCTAAAAGTTTTCAGCTATTTTTAAAATACGTATTAGAAATCTCGATCATATATTTCATAAGCATTCAGAAATAAGGAAACCGGTTATGCAGCTACAAATGATTGATTGGATAATAATCGCAGCATCACTAATAATCTGTTTTGCTCCTGCATTGTTTTTTGGAAAAAGAGCAGGGAAGAGTACATCAGAATTTTTTGCATCAGGGCGTTCTGTTCCCTGGTGGCTCGCTGGTCTTTCTATGGTTGCAACAACATTTAGTAGTGATACTCCAAACCTTGTTACTGATATTGTAAGAAGAAACGGAGTTGCTGGTAACTGGGTTTGGTGGGCATTTGTTCTTACAGGTGTTTCAACAGTTTTTTTCTATGCAAGATTATGGCGCCGATCCGGTGTTATGACTGATCTTGAATTTTATGAAATAAGATATTCAGGTAAAGCTGCAAGCTTTGTTCGTGGTTTCAGATCGATATACCTTGGATTTTTCTTTAATGTTATGATAATGGCAACTGTAAATCTTGCTGCTTGTAAGATTGCGGCAATTCTTTTTGGAATGGATCGCTGGCAAACATTAATGATAGTTGGATTTCTTAATGTAATTTTTGCGGCGCATTCTGGATTATGGGGTGTACTTGTAATTGATATGATTCAATTTTTTATTAAGATGACTGCGGTAATAGCTGCAGCTTATTTTGCATTAAGTCTTCCTCAAGTTGGTGGATTATCCGGAATGGTGGATAAACTTTCTGCTATTAAAGGACCAAATGGAATTAATTATCTTAACATCCTTCCCGATTTTACGAACAATTGGGATATTGCTTTAGCAGTCTTTATAATGCCAATTGCTGTTCAATGGTGGGCAGTTTGGTATCCAGGCGCAGAACCAGGTGGCGGAAGTTACATTGCTCAAAGAATGTTAGCTTCAAAATCAGAAAAAGATTCATTAGGTGCAGTCTTGTTTTTTAATCTTGCACACTATGTTTTACGTCCGTGGCCTTGGATTTTAGTTGGATTATGTTCAATAATTATTTATCCAAATTTATCTGATATACAAACAGCATTTCCAAATCTGGATCCAAAATTACTTGGTCATGATATCGCTTATCCAGCAATGCTAAAATTTCTTCCTGTAGGATTTATTGGATTAATGGTTGGTGGATTAATTGCTGCAAACTCTTCCACAATACTTACACATTTAAATTGGGGAGCTTCTTACTTAATACACGATTTCTATCGTCGTTTTATTAATAAGGATGGACAAGAAAAACACTATGTGTTTGCTGGTAGAATTGCAACAGTTATTTTATTTCTTAGCTCATCTTTTCTAGTATTTTTCCTGGATACAGCAAAAGATACTTTTGATATTATTCTACAGATTGGAGCTGGAACAGGTTTGCTCTACTTGTTAAGATGGTTTTGGTGGCGCATAAATGCCTGGAGTGAAGTAGCTGCAATGGTTAGTTCTTTTGTTATATCGATAATCTTGTTGGTACTAAATAAAACTGGAGTTACAATTTCTACGCACATAGGATTACTTATTACAATTGCATTTACAACAATATGTTGGGTTGTAGTTGCCTATTTAGGACCTGAAACAGATAGGAAAACATTAATCGATTTTTATAAAAGAGTAAAACCTTTTGGCCCAGGTTGGGAAGTTATACGTATTGAAGCTGGAATAAGTAAAGAGGATGCAAGATCATCGCACGAAAATATTCCTCTAGGATTAGTTGGATGGTTCTCTGGCTCTATAGTGATTTGGTCTTCTTTATTCTCAATAGGTAACTTTCTTTATGGAAGATTAACAATTGCTTTTATACTTCTTGCAGTTTTTATCCTTAGCGGAATAGTGTTACTTAAAGTTATAAATAGACTTTGGAGTAAAGATACTGTATCAGAAGCAGCACTCTAGATAAATTAAACAACTTAGCATATTAAACAAAAAGCGAAGATTGAATTATCAACCTTCGTTTTTTTTATGCGGAGAGGGTGGGATTCGAACCCACGGTACCCTTACGAATACACTACCTTTCCAGGGTAGCCAATTCAGCCACTCTTGCACCTCTCCAATTACTTCAATACTGAAAGAACTTCTAAAAATTGCTCACAAATATATTGTTAAAGCACAAGCTAACAAAACTTTATAATTCATCAAGAGTATAAATTTATTTAACTTTGTATTAGCAATAAGGAAAGATGGCAGAGTGGCTGAATGCGGCAGTCTCGAAAACTGTTATACCGGGAAACTGGTATCGAGGGTTCAAATCCCTCTCTTTCCGCAGATTAATTTGCCAATGTTTAGCAAAAAAACAATTTCACTATTAATTGAAAATTATTCTTTTTCTTTAGAAGTAAGAATTTATTTTATTCGTTTATTTCTTTGGATATATTTTCCAACAAATTGATTATTTGTTGCTTTGTAAATGGTTTGGCTAAATAGTGCGAACAGCCAGCTTCTAGAATTCTTTGCTTGTCGCCAGATAAGGCATATGCAGTTAATGCAACGATTGGCGTGTCTTTATAATTAGGCATTTTTCTGAGTTTCTGGGTTACATCAATTCCACTCATTTCTTTTTTTAATCCAATATCCATTAAAATAATATCATATTTTTTCTCAAGTAATTTTTTTATTGCTTCCTCACCAGATCTAGCAGGTTCAATTTCAAACTTTAGTTTTAAAAATGAAGAAACCATTTTAATGTTTAGTTCGTCATCTTCTACCATTAAGATATTTAGGTATTTATCTGTTTTATTTTCCATTAGAATATTTACTGTATTTTAAAAATGTATCTGTACTATAAATATTTAAAAATTATGGTTAAAAAATCACTTTGAAAAAAACATTTTTAATGAAATAAAAAACAATGATAAAGCAAAAATCTTTTGTAAAACATTTTGTGGAAGTGCAACTGCAATTTTAGCTCCAATCCATCCACCAAAAATAAAACCAATACAAATTAAAGCTGCAATTTTAAGATCAACATATCCTTGTTGATAATATGCATACGCTGCCAGAATTCCGATTGGAGGAACCATTAATGCTAATGTTGTACCTTGTGCTTGTTGCTGTGTTAGTCCAAATATAAATATTAATGCAGGCACAATAATTACTCCGCCGCCCAATCCAATAACGCCGCTAAATGTTCCGGCTATAAGTCCAAGTAAAATGAATAAAATTTCTTTTTGCATAAGCAATCCTATAAAATCTAATTTGTACTATTTACTTTATTTTTATAATTACGCCAAAAGTATAATGGAAGTCCTAACAATATTAACAATGCTCCCATTGCAGCATTTTCCATATCAGACACAATTGTATTTACTAAAAATAACAAAGAAAAAACTACAAAGATTATTGGTGTGTAAGGATAACCCCAGACTCTATATGGTCGGTTTACATCAGGCATTTTTTTTCTTAAAATTATTACACCGTAAGCACCGAGCATGTAAAATAACCATGCTGCAAAGATTACATAATCTGTAATTGTATCAAATGAACCTGACATAACAAGCAAACAGGACCAAAGTCCTTGAGCAATTAATGATGTATGTGGAGTTCCAAACTTTGGATGTATTTCACCTAATTTGTTAAAGAACATTTTACTGCGAGACATTGCGAAACTTACACGAGCTGTAGAGAGGATGCTACCATTTAGCGCTCCAAAAGTTGAAATGATAACAGCAATTGAAATGATTGATGCTCCATAACTTCCAAAAATAATTTCTGCTGCTGTAGCTGCAACTAATGGAGATTTTGCCATTTGATCAACCGGTAAAACGTACAAATAGGCAGCATTTACAAGCATATAAACAAATATCACGATTAAAGTTCCAAACAATAAACCTAAAGGTACGTTTCTTTGAGGTTGCTTCACTTCACCAGCAACAAAGGTAACATTGTTCCAGCCATCATATGCCCAAAACGCACCTGCTAAAGCTAAACCTAAAAGTGAGATAAGATTTATCGAAGTTGATTCTGGGATTGTAAATCCTGTAGATAGATTATCAAAACTTCCTGTAGAGCCAGTAAATAAAAATATTGATAAAAAAATTATTGAAGTAATTTTAATAAATGTAACAAATGATTGTACTGCACCACCAAATACAACACCAACATAATTAATTCCAGTTAAAAAAATTATAGAGATAATTGCTGCAGCTTTAGGTCCAAATTCATTAAAAGGAAAAATATTTCCGACAACGGGAATGTAAAATGAGAAATCCTGTAAATATTTTGGTAACTCTGGATATTTTATAAAATAACCTAGGTACTCGCCAAAAACATAAGCGATAGCTGCCTGGCTACCAGTTTGTATTACGGCAAAAACAGACCAGCCATATAAGTATGATAAAAAATTTCCATACATTTTTTGAAAGTAAACATACTGTCCACCGGTTGCGTCAATCATTCCACTAACTTCTGCATTGCAAAGTGCACCAATAAATGTAACTATACCTGCAACTAACCAAACAATTAATAGTAATTCAGGTGACATTAGTTGGCCTGCCATTGTAGCAGGTTTTCTAAATATTCCTGAGCCTATCATTGAACCTGCAACAATCATAATTGATGCAGTTAATGTTAATCCGCGCACTAATTCAGTTTTTGGTTTATTCATCTGGTAGGATTTATTTAATGTGAATAATGTTTTTCAATCTAAACTTTGTTAAATATTTATAACTGAACATAAAGAAGTTTTTTAAAAGGAACAATCAATCAGATTAGAAAAGATTCTCAGTCAGGCAAATCGATACAAAAGTGAATTTAATATCCTTCTAATAAGATTAAACCAATTTTCCAATATGGCTCTTGCTTTTAAGATTTAAATTATTCAATTTCACAACAAGGCAAAACTATTTTTAAGAGGAACTGCTATGCTAAGAGTGTTGTTATCTTTATTGCTTACCATATTTCTATTCACCAGTATTCTCGCTACTGGAAACTCATTATTTCGTTCCCAAAACACAAATGAAGTAAATGTAATTGCACAAGTAGCCGAAAAAAAAGACTCCAAACTTTCCATTAAGGAAATCGAAGCAATTACATCTTCAAATAATTTAGCATTTACTTATCCAAATTCTTTACGGTAATTTTTGATACGTTTTCTCATTTAGTGTTTCTTAGATTTTATCATTTCAAATATCCATCTATCCATAATTGATTTACAAAATGACGATTTAAGTTTATCCTTGCATCAGGTAAAAGGTTTAATATTTGTTTAAGTAAATCTTTTAAAAAATATTCCTCCTTGATTCCGCTTAGTGCTCCTGGTTGGTTGAAGACCCGATCGCAAGATCGGGTTTTATTTTGCGGAGTTCTTTCTTACTAATCAACACAAACTTATTTTACGTTCGAAAAATTATCAAAAATGAATTCAATAGATTTAAAAAATATTAAAGAAGAAATTTCCAAAACTTTCAAACTTGCATATCCAATAATGATTGGCCAGCTGGGTATAATAATGATGGGTGTTGTTGACAGCATGATGGTTGGCCAACTTGGACCTGTTCCTCTTGCAGCAGCATCACTTGGAAACAGTTTAATATTTTTAGTTTTAATAATTGGAATTGGCTGCTCAGTTGTGATTAGTCCAATAATTGCAATTCTTGTTGGCGGAAAAAGATATTCAGAGTGTGGAACTTATTTTAGACAATCGTTACTCGTAAACGTTGTGCTATCTTTTATTATGCTTGGAATAATTTTACTTGGTGTAAACTTTATTCAATATCTTGATCAACCTCCTGAAGTGGTTGAACTTTCAATTATTTATATGACAATTGTAGGCTTATCAGCAGTTCCTTTGATGATTTATCAAACTTACAAACAGTTTATCGAAGGTTTATCGATCATGAAACCTGCCATGATTATAGCGATACTTGCAAATCTTATAAATGCTTTTGCAAACTGGGTTTTAATTTTTGGGAAGTTTGGATTTCCAGTATTTGGAATTGCTGGTGCTGCGTGGGCTACCTTCGTGTCTCGAGTTTTTATGGCTTTAGCGATTATGTTTTATGTTATGAGAAATGATAAGTTCAAACAGTACGATGTAAATTTTCATTTTCGTAAACTTGATTTCCCGATCATTAAAAAAATTCTTAGTCTGGGCTTACCAAGTGGGTTTCAATATTTCTTTGAAGTTGGTGCATTTACATTTGCTGTAATTATGATAGGCTGGATTGGAGCAAATGAACTTGCAGCACATCAGATAGCAATTAATCTTGCATCAATTTCATTTATGGTTGTACTTGGAATTTCTCAAGCTGCAAGCATTCGTGTTGGCAATGCGATGGGGGAACAAAGTGTTTCCAAAATTCGTAAAGCAGGATTTACAGGAATTATCTTTGGTGCTTCAACAATGTTTCTGGCAGGAATAACTTTCATTATTCTCAACGATTTTCTTCCAACACTTTATATAAATGATAAAAGTGTAATTGAAATTGCCTCAAGATTATTAATTATTGCAGCTCTATTCCAATTATCCGATGGAACACAAGCTGTTGGTATAGGAGTTTTAAGAGGTTTAACTGATGTTAAAGGACCAACAATCATTACTTTTATTGCATATTGGGTAATTAGTTTACCAATTGCTTATTTACTTGCTTTCAATTTTAATCTTGGAGTTGATGGAGTTTGGATTGGTTTGTTTGTTGGACTTACTGCTTCTGCTTTAATGTTAACTTTTCGTTTCAATTATAAAAGTAAACATATCATTCATATCTAAAAATCATAATCATATTTAGGATCTTCTTTTACTTGAATTACTTTTTCATCCGATGAATATATTTTATCAGAACCTTGAGAAATTTTTTCAAATAACTGTTCTTTAGAAGTGTAATCCTTCAAATAAAAAACTTTTACTTGATTTCTGTTTTTAACCAACCAGTTCAAAGTAATCTTCATTTTTTCAAGATCTTCATCAGTTGGATTTGAATCAGTATTTATAGCCCCACTATAATAGTCATCTAACGCTTGCTCAAAAGTATCTTTATGATCATGCAAATACTTCTTAATGAAAAACTTTCCTTCCAGCATCAATACATAATCATTTTCAAAACGAGAATTTATTTCAAACAAAACATTAGCTCTATTAACCGGTTCAGCAAGAATTGAAGATTTGTGCGTTTGATCCAAAATAAAATCAACCAATTCTTTAATCTCGGCAGCTTGTTCATATTTTTCTTTTGCTGAAAATTCTTTCATTTTATTTAGGAGTCTATCTAATGCAAATTGATTTTTACCATAAAGAAAATCATAAACTTTTTCTAATTCATCTTTATAAGATTCTTTATTTGCATCATCATCAATGCACGGCCCGGTACAGCGATGAATATCATACAAGAAACAGGTTTTACTTTTCTTAAATTCCTTATCAGTACATTCCCTAACTCCAAAAGCTTTATTAACAAATTCTAATATCTCAACTGCTTTTCTTCGCGAAATAAATAATCCAAAATAATCGTTACCATCAAAATCAAAATGGTTTGTCAATTCAATTCTTGGAGCCTGATGAGTGCGAATAATTCTTATAAAATATTTATTGCCAAATTTTTTTAACTGGTAATTATGTTTTGGTTCAAGAATCTTTATTGTTTCGGCTTCAGTAAGCAGCGCGGTTAATTCACTATTAGTTATAACATGTTTGAGTCTTGCAGCTTGTTTTATAATCTTTTGCGCTTTGCGAGGTGCAGAAGTTGAAAAATAAGTTTTAACTCTATCACGAATTGATTTTGCTTTGCCAACATAAATTATCTCATCTTTTTTGTTAGTGAAATAATATATACCTGGCGCATTTGGTAATGAGCGATAATCTTCCTGCAGTTCTTTTTTAACATTTAATAAAGGTGATTCCTGATAACCTTTTTGATAAGAAAGTAATTGTCCAACTGTAGTAATGTTGTCTTTGACTTGAAGTTCTTTAATCATTTTTAAAAGAACTTTTGCGGTTATCTCAGCATCTCCTAACGCTCTGTGCGAATTTGAATTTCTAAGATTTAAAGAATGCGCAACTGATGAAAGTGATTTGCTCTCTAAAGTTGGATATATATTTCTAGCAAGCTTTAAAGTGCAGCAGGAATGTTCGTTAATAAATTCTCGTCCACTCATCATAAATTCTGAATTAAGAAACCCGGAATCAAAAGTAAAATTATGCGCGGTTAGAATTGTATTATCAATAAAAGAAATTATCTCATCCACAACATTTGAAAAAATGGGAGCACCAATAACATCATCATTATCAATTCCGGTTAAAGATGTAATAAACGGTGGAATGTATGTTTGTGGGTTTATCAGGTAATTTAGTTTATCAGTTATCTTTAAATTTTCAATCTTAACCAGAGCAATTTCTATAATTCTATTTTTATTTGCAGAAAGACCTGTCGTTTCAACATCCACAACACTGAATGAAGCTTTCTCTAACGGAATATCTAAAGGATTCTCATATTTCATATTTAAATCTAACCTTAAATATCATTTCATTCAAAATTAGTATGGAATAGTAACGATTGTCATTCCGAACTTGTTTCGGAATCTTCATAAAGATCCTGAAATAAATTCAGGATGACAATTCAAAAATCAAAGTGAAATCTTAATTTCTCAATTACTCTCATTTTAGATATATTTCTTTAAACGATTTAGGAAAACATGTCTTCAATTAATTTACTTTTTGTTGGTGATATTATTGGTCAGCCTGGTATGGATATAGTTCAAACCTGGCTCCCAGGATTGATCCAAAAATACAAAGCTGATTTTGTTATTGTTAACGGTGAAAATCTTTCTGACGGCAAAGGTTGTACAGATAAAGAAGGACCAAAACTTTTTCAGATTGGCGTAAATGTAATCACCGGTGGTAATCACACCTGGGATAAACACCAATCTCAGGACTATTTAAAAGTTGAACCTCGTTCGCTTCGCCCAATCAATTATCCAAAAGGCACACACGGAAACGGTTATCATATAGCTGATACCAAAAAAGGGAAAGTTGCTGTTGTTAGTTTGCAAGGACGAACTTTTATGACTGCTATTGAATGTCCTTTTAGAACAATGGATTGGATTCTTACAAGAATAAAACAAGAAACTAAAGTTGTATTTGTAGATTTTCATGCTGAAGCAACAGCCGAGAAAATGGCGTTAGGTCAGTATCTTGATGGAAAAATAAGTGCCATTGTTGGAACTCATACTCACATACAAACATCTGATGAAAGAATTTTGCCAAATGGAACAGGATATATTACTGATGTTGGAATGACTGGACCTTACGATTCTGTTATTGGAATGAAATCGACTGCGGCGATTAATAGATTTTTATTTGCAACTCCGCAGAAATATGAAACTGCAAAAGATAATGTTCACTTAACAGGAATGTTTTTTAAGATTGATACTGAAACAGGAAAAACTTTAGAACTCGAAAGAATATTCTTTCCTGAATTTGATAAAATTACTGTGAACAAAGATGCTGAATTATCCACTTCCCAGAATTGATAAGGATGAGAAGCTAAGAAAACTGCTTCTTCCTTATTGCAGATTTAAAGAGGGAACAATCTGGATTGATGAAAAAGAAAAGCATAAAATTGCTTGTGTGGATGTTAGCAAAGGCGAAGAAGTAAAAAAGATATTTGGAAAAAGTAAAGTAAAACTTTCTGTTCAGGATCCACCATACAACTTTATCGCATTCACTGAAAAACAAAATGATGAGTTTATTAAATGGTGCCGGGAATGGATTACTTTAAACAAGGAAATCTCAGATAAGAATTCATCATTTTATTTTTGGCTTGGTGCAGATCAATCTAATCACTTTGAACCATTTGGTGGATTTGTTGAAATGATGAAATCAACCGGATTAACTTCTCGCAGTTTTATTACGATGAGAAACCAGCGTGGT
>Ga0138256_10003791_pt1 | contig 16052 bp, 11 predicted proteins | sample KNB2016incub_MG_FD_105486 | JGI IMG/M metagenome (GOLD analysis project Ga0138256, IMG submission 105486) | Active sludge microbial communities from wastewater in Klosterneuburg, Austria - KNB2014incub_MG | ecosystem: Engineered > WWTP > Activated sludge > Unclassified | place: Austria... | reverse complement strand
GCGTCAGCGGCGTGCGCAATTCGTGCGCGAGATCGTCGAAAAAGCGCGACTTCTGCCGATCCGCCTCGCGCAACTGCTCGGCCTGTTCAGCGATCAGCTTCGACGCCTGTTCGGCCGCCGCCTTGCCGGCCGCCAGTTGCTCGGTGCGGATGTCGACCTGGCGCTGCAATTCGCGGCGCTGCGCGTTGAGCCAGCCGACGCGTGCGCGGTAGCTGAGCCAAAGCAGCGTCATTCCAATCAACAACAGCAGGATCTGAAAGGCCCTGGTTTCCGTGAAGTACGGCTGCAGGATCAATTTCAGCCTGGCGTCGCCGCTGCTCCACGCGCCGCCCGACCACGCCTGCACCTGGAATTCATAGTCGCCGGGAGGCACTTTGGTGTAGCTGGCGCTGCGCACGCCGCTGGCGACGATCCAGTCTTCGTCGTAGCCAAGCAAGCGATGGCGAAAGCGCTGCTGCGCCGCGTCCATCTGCAGCAACTCGGTGTAGTCGATGCGAAAGCTGCGCGAGTCGGCCGCCAGCGTCAGCGCCTGGTCGGCATTCCAGCGCTGTGCGCCGCTGCTGATGAGCTCGATCCGCGGCTGTACCGGCCGCGCCAGCCGCGCGGGTTCCGGATCGGCGATGGCGACGCCGTCCTGGGTAGCGAACCAGAGCTCGCCGCCTGCCGTGCGCAGCGCGGTCGAATGCACGCCGCCGTTGGCCTCGCGGTTGCGCAGGCCCGCGGCCTCGGCGTAGCTGTCGATTGCCAGTCGCGGTGGGTTCGCGCCCGCGGCCAATTGTTCGGCGACAGCCATCAGCTCGCGCTGGCGAACTCGAAAAATGCCGCGATTGGTGCTCATCCACAGCCAGCCGTGGCCATCGTCCAGGATTTGGTGGATGCCGTCACTGAGCAGCCCATGCGCCGCGCGCACCGACACCATCTGCGGCGGCTGCGCCGGATCGGCGCCGGGCCGCAATACACCGACGCCGCGGTCCTCGGTCGCCACCAGCAAGGTGGACTCGCCGCTGAAATGGATGTCGCGGACGTGGTTGCCGAGGTCGCCGTCGCTGGCGCTGTAGCGCTGCAGCGAATCGCCCGAGAGACGCGCCAGCCCACAGCGATGACTGCCGAGCCACAGTGCGCCGTCGCCCGCCTGTCGAATCACGCGGATGATGCAATTGGGCAACGCATCGCTGGTGGGGTGGCGCTGCCAGACGCCAGCGGTATCGCGCCGATACAAGCCGGTTTCCGCGCCGGCCCAGAGCACGCCGTCGCGGTCGAGGAACAGCGCCTTGACCCGCGCGCCCGCAATGGGCGCCTGTCGCTGCGACAGGAACTGTCCATCCTCCTGGCGTTGAAACAGCCCGGCTTCCTCGGTGGCCACCCAGAGTCTGCCGTCGCGGTCGCTGGCAATGGCGCGGATGTTGTCGTCGAGCAGCCCGTCGGCGCTGCCGAGGACCTGCACGCGACCGTCCTGGTAGCGGTTGAGTCCACCCTTCTGCGTGCCGATCCAGACCGCACCGGCGGCGTCCTGGTGCAGCGGATAGACCTCGCGCGCCGACAGACCCTGCGCCTCGCCGAGTACCCTGAACACCGCAGGTCGCAAGCGATGCAGCCCGGCGCCACTGGTGGCCAGCCACAGTGAGCCGCCGCGATCGCGCAGAGCGTAGGTGATGCGCGTAGCCTCGATATCTTCGAGGCGGTACAGCAGCTCGCGCGCGGCTGACTTCGAGTTCCCGCCGAGCGCGGACGCGGGCGACTGGCGAAACACCGCGGATGCCGAAACCAGCCAGTCCGGGTCGATGGCCAGGACCTGGTCCTGGACCGGGACGCGACGTCGATCATCCGGATCGAGCGCCACCAGCTGGCCGTCCTGCGACTGGTAAGGCCCGGTCTCGCTGCCGACCAATATGCTGCCGTCGGGCTGTCGCCGCAGGTACTGGGTGGCGATGCGCCAGTCACTGGCACCATTGCGCAATGCGCGCACGCCAGCTGCGTCGATCAGGTCGATGCCGCGCTCGCCGCCGACCCACAGCGTACCGGCGCCGTCCTCGACGAGTGCGTAGATGTGGCCGATGCTCAGCTGTTGCGGCTCTGCCAGCTGACGCGCAATCCCCGCCGCCAAACTCCAGACGCCGGCATTGGCCGTACCGACCCACATCCGGCCATCGCCGGCAAAGCCGAGCGAGTTGATCTGCCACTGCGACAGCGATGCGATGGGCATAGGGTCGATGCGATCGCCACGCAGTCGGCCGAGCCCCGGTTCAAGACTGACAAGGATCTCTCCGTCAGGCCCCAGCCAGACCAGCGGCGCCTTGCCGCTCGGGGTCGTCCAGAGTACCTGGGCACGCTCGCTGTTCGGGTCGAACAGCTGCAGGACGCCGCTATCGCTGCTCAGCAACAACTGGCCATCGCCGGTCTCGAGCACGCCGACCAGCCGCTGGTGTCCGAGTCCCGGCGTATTGCTGCTGGTATGCACCTGAAACCGCGCGCCGTCGAATCGCACCAGTCCGTCAAAAGTGCTGAGCCACAGATAGCCGTCGCGCGCCTGCACGATCTGCGTGATCGAATTGACCGGCAAACCGTCGCGCACCGTCCATGACTCGTGGACGTAGGACGAAGCGGCCGCAGCGGCGGAACTTGCCGCCAACCACGCTGCGCACAGCAACAGGCGCACACGCACGGCGCCGGGCAAGACCCGGCGGCAAATGGCCCTGGCGTGATCGATCGGCAACGACATTGCCCACATTATGCCGCGTGGCGCGGCGGCCTTCGCGGGTGTGCGATCGACTTCGCATGCCAGCGGACGTCCCGCGCGACCGGAAGCATCGCGCAAACGCGCTGCAGCGTTGCTTGCGACGACCTGCGGTGGCCGGGTAGGAGCGCGCTGGCGCGCGATGCTCTCGCCGACCCCCAGTGAACGCGCGCTGCGCGTACACCGGGCTATTGCTGAACGTGTGGACGAGAAGCCGGAGCAACCGCGTTCGGACACGTCCGAACCCACGAAAATCAGCTACAGCGCCAGCGCCGCCTGGATGTCGGCGCGCAGATCGCCTTCGTGATACTCGCCAAGCTTGCGCGTGTGCAGGCGCCCGCGGGCATCGACGATGACGGTGAACGGCAGCGCGTCGCGGTCGTTGCCATAGGCGCGCATCAGGCTGAAATCGCTCATCGACGCCAGCAGGACCGGATAGTCGATACCCATTTCGCCGACGTACTTGCGCACCGCGTCGGGATCGTCGAGCGCGATGCCGAGCACTTCGACGCGCTCGGGGCCGAACTCGCTGCGCAACGCCTGCAGCACCGGAATCTCGCGGCGGCAAGGTGCGCACCACGGCGCCCAGAAGTTGATCACCTGGACACGCCCGGCTGACGCCGAACGGGCGATCGTGGTGCCATCGAGGGCCGGCAAGGCGAACTCGATGGCCGGGGCGCCGACCTCCAGACTGGCCGGCGGCGGATTCAGGCCAAACCAGGTGTGTCCGGCCCACAGGCCGCCAGCGCCAGCAGCCAAGGCGGCGATGACGATGGCGGCCTGCGAGCGCCAGCTCATGGCTGGGCCGACCAGGCCATGGCCTCGGCCACGCCACCCTTGCTGAGCAGTGCCGGCAACACCTTCGGCTTGCCGCCATTGGCCGGGAATACCACGTAGAGCGGCACGCCGACCGCCTTGAAGCGCTGCAGGAAAGCGGTGATCGCCGGATCCTCGTTGGTCCAGTCGCCCTTCAAATAGGCCACGCCGTTGTCCTTGAGCGCCGCGCGGAAGGCGTCGGTCGCCAGCACCAGGCGCTCGTTGACCTTGCAGGTGGCGCACCAGTCGGCGGTCATGTTGACGAAGACCGGGCGGCCTTGCGCCTGCAGTTCGGCCAGGCGCTCGACGCTGTAGACCTCCGACACATCCGCCGCGGCGCCGCGACTGCTGATCGCCGAGGCGTCCAGGCCCGCGACAAAGCGCAGCGGCCAGGCGGCAATCGCCAGCAGCGCGAGCACCAGGGCCCAGCGCCGCAGCATCGAATGTTCGCGATGGCGCTCGAACCACCACAGCGCCATCGCCAGTGCAACCCCGCCGGCCATGACGGCGCCGGCGCCGTCCATGCCGACCTGGTGGCCGAGCACCCACAGCAGCCAGACGCCGGTCAGGTACATCGGGAAGGCCAGCGCCTGCTTGAGTGTCTCCATCCACACGCCCGGGCGCGGCAGCTTGGCGGCCAGTCCGGGGATGAAACCGATCAGCAGAAAGGGCAAGGCCAGGCCCAGGCCCAGCGACAGGAAGATTGCCAGCGCCAGCCAGGCCGGCTGCGCCATCGCATAGGCCAGCGCGCCACCCATGAACGGCGCGGTGCACGGACTGGCGACCACGCAAGCGAGCACGCCGGTGAAAAACGCGCCCTTGGCGCCCTCGTCTTCGGTCAGGTTGTGGCCGAGACCGCCCCAGGAGGCGCCAAAAGCGATCACGCCGGACATCGACAGACCGATCGCCAGCATCACGTAGACCAGCAGGCCGACGAAGGCCGGTTGCTGCAACTGGAAACCCCAGCCGAGCGCTGCGCCGCCACTGCGCAGGGCGAGGATCGCCAATCCAAGTCCGGCGAACGAGACCAGCACGCCGGCCGTGTACCAGATCGCGTGGCGCCGCGCGTAGCCGGATGCGTGAGCACCCTGGGCGAGGCCCATCGCCTTGAGCGACAGGATCGGCAGCACGCAGGGCATCAGATTGAGGATCAGGCCGCCGAGCAAGGCGGCCAGCAGCGCCGCTGCGATGCCCATCGGCGGATCCGCGTCGACCTCCGCGCCACCGAAGCTGTTGCTGTCGGTGTCCTGCTGCCCGCCCGCCCTGATGGCCGCCGTTTCATCGACGCCCGCTCCGGCCGGCAGATCCAGTGTCAGCGAGCGGCGCATCACCGGATAGCAGATGCCCTGATCCTTGCAGCCCTGGTATTCGGCATTCAGCGTGATCGATTGCGCCGCCTGGCTGTCGCGGGCAATCGGCAGCGGCACCTCGATCGACTCGAAATAGACCTGGACCTCACCGAAGTGCGCATCGGTATGCGTCTTCGCTGCGGGCCACTCAGGCGCCAGCGGGCGCACGCCCGACGCCGCGCTGGAAAAGCGCGTCTTGTCGCGATACAGGTAGTAGCCCGGCGCGATGGTGAAGCGCACCAGGATGCGGTCCGGACCGACCGGAATGGCCTCAAAGCGGAAGGCTTCGTCTTCCGGCAAGGCGTCCTGCGGTGAATCGGTCAGCGCACCGGCATGGCCGGGCATACCCAGGCTCAGGCCGGAGGTATTCGGGGTGCTGTTCGGCCATGCCGCAGGCGTTGCGGCGCCGACGCTGACGCCCGCAGGCAATTGCACGGTCAGCTTGGTGCGTTGCGGCGGATAGCAGATGCCGATATCGGCACAGCCCTGGTATTTCACTTCGAGCTGCACGCTGTCGTTGCCGCTCGGCAGCTCCGGCAGAGCCTGGGTCAGCGTCAGCGATGTGCGATAGGTCTCGACTTCACCGAAGAACTCGTCGACCTTCTTTTTACCGTCCGGCACCGAGAACGGATCCAGCCCCGGCTGACCGCCGACCATCGCCACGCCGAGCCGATGGCGATACAGGTAGTAACCCTCGGCAATGGCGAAGCTCAGTTCGACGCGGTCGCGTGCTGGCGCGGTCGCGGTCAGCGCAAAGGCCTGTTCGACGGGAAGCAGGTCCGATTCGTCGACTGCGGCCGCTGCGATCGTAGATCCCAGCAAGCCAAGCGACAGGGCCAGAGACCCGATCAGTGCCTGACAGCGCGACAGCAAACGGGCAGACATCATCGTGATCGAGGCTCGGTTGGGCACAGCGGGCAGCGAGTCTGCACGCGCGCGATGGAATCGGATAGCTGGGCTCAGACAGCGACCGGCGGTGGAAAGTTTCCATTGCGGGGGATGGCGACTCGTTGGGCCGACCCAACACCGTTCGCCCTGAGCAGAGCGTCCCAAAGCTCCATCGGGACGCGTCGTCGAAGGGCGGGGCATGCGGGGGAGTCTCGCCAGGCTTCGACGACGCGTCCCCAAAAGGCGCGGGACGCTTTGCTCAGCCCGAACGGGTTCGTTTTCCAGCTTCGATGCGCCCCCAAGCAACGTCGCCAAACCGACCCCTACAACCGAAACACCACCCCGGGATGCGATTTGACCACCGCGTACAGGCTTTCCAGTTCCTCGCGCGATTCGACGTAGACCTCGATGTGCACCGACTGGTAGCGCCCGGTGCGGCTCATTCGCGTCTGTACCGGCGCCAAGGTCATGCGCGCGCCGGCGACTTCCAGCGCCACGATCAGGCTGGCGCGGAACTCATCGTCCGGCGGACCCATCGCGATCAACACATGCGCGGCCGGAAACGTCAGCCCGGGTGCCTGCCCGTCCGCGCCGTCCTGCGCCTCACTCATTGGGCGCCTCGTCATCTTCGAACCACAGCCAGAAGCCATCCACCGTGCGCCGCCAGATGCCGCCCTCGGGCGCCGCGGCAATGGCCACCAGCGGCCGCTCGACCAGCAGTTTCTTGTCCAGTTCCACGCGCACGCTGCCGACCGACTGGCCGGCCTCGACCGGCGCGATCAGCAGCGACGGCAGGTTCATGCGCGCCTGCAGCGCCTCATATTTGCCGCGCGGAATCACCACCAGCACATCCTCGGCAACGCCGAGCGCAAGCTTGTCGACCTCGCCCTTCCACACCTTGGGCTCGGCCAGCACCTGGCCCTTGGCGTACAGCGTGTGCGTCTCATAGAAACGGAAGCCATAGTTCAGCAGCGACTGGCTTTCCTGGGCGCGCGTCTCTTCGGTCTTGCTGCCCATGACCACGGCGATCAGGCGCATTTCGCCGCGCTTGGCCGAGCTCGCCAGGCAGAATCCGGCGGACTCGGTGTGGCCGGTCTTGATGCCATCGACGCTCTCGTCGCGCCGCAGCAGTGCATTGCGGTTGTACTGGCGGATGCCGTTGAAGGTGAATTCGGGCGTCGAGTACCACTCGTAGTACTCGGGGAACTCGGCAATCATCGTGCGCGACAGCAGCGCAATGTCGCGCGCGGTCGAGTAGTGCTCCGGATCGGGCAGTCCGGGCGCATTGGTGAAATGCGAGTTCTTCATGCCGATGCGCTGCGCATAGGTGTTCATCTGCTGCACGAAAGCTTCCTCGGTGCCGGCGAGGTGTTCAGCCAGCGCGATGGTCGCGTCGTTGCCCGATTGCACGATCATGCCGAGCAGCAAATCCTTGGCGGCGACATTGCTGTTGGCATTGACGAACATGCGCGAGCCGCCCAATCCGCCCTTCCAGGCGTTTTCGCTGATGCGCACCTGATCGTCCAGCTTCAAGCGATCGGCGCGCAGTTCGGTGAACAGCACGTAGGCGGCCATCACCTTGGTAATGCTCGCCGGCTCGACGCGATCGTCGGCGTTCTGCTCGGCGATCACCTGACCGGTCGATTGTTCGATCAGGATGGCGGATTTCACCGGCAGTGTCGGCGGGTCGGGAATCACCACCGGCGCCGGTGCCGGCTTGGGCACCGACGGTTGCGGCAGCGGGGTCTGCGCGACGAGGACGCCGGACAGCAGCAGGAACAACAACGGATACAGCTTCTTCATCGGATCGAGTACGTCGTCTGTGGTGGCAAGGGCATCACTGCCGGAATTGCCTTCCGGTCCAGGCTGAGGTGTTGCGGAGCATCACGGCAGCAAGAACCCGTTGGTTGGGGAGGCGATGCGCTGCGGCATCGTGCGGGAAATCTGGGGAAGCTATCGCATCGCCCGGTGTTTCTGGTTAAGCCTGTGCCGCCGGTCGGCAACCGCCAGCGGCGCATTCAGCTTCAAGGTTGATGCAACACCCTGGGCTCGCCGAATCCACCGGCACGCAGGCGCGCGCGCAGCGAATCGGCAGCATCGGGGGTTTCCAGCGGCCCGACGCGAACGCGCCAGACGCGCCCGCGATCGGTGCGCGCAGTGAACACGCGCACCTGCGTGAAGCCGGCGTCGAGCAGGCGTCGACGATACGCGAACGCGTTCGCCCGCGCGCTGAATGCGCCAACTTGCAGGTAAATCGCCCCACGCGAGCCCACCACTGGCGCCGATTCGGGTTTGCGCGGGACTGGCTTGTTCGCGTTGACGTCGTCGCCGGGATGCAACACACGCACTTCGACTGGCGCCGTGCCGCTCAGATGGACACCCAGCTTGACCGCCGCCGCGTAGGACAGATCGATCAGCCGACTGCCGACGAAGGGGCCACGGTCATTGATGCGCACGATCACGCTCTTGCCGTTGTCCAGCCGGGTGACGCGCGCGTAGCTCGGCAACGGCAGCGTCTTGTGCGCCGCGCTGAACTGATACATGTCGTAAGGCTCGCGCGTGCTGGTCAGCCGGCCGTGAAACTTGGTGCCGTACCAGGAAGCCGTGCCACGCTCGACATAACCGGCGCTGCGGGAAAGCACCTTGTAGCGATGGCCGAGCACTTCGTAGGGCGAATGATTGCCATAGCGCGCCAGCGGTTCGTCGCGCGGCACCAGTTCGGGCAACGCGTCCACGTCGAAGGGCACATTCGGCGGGCCGTCCAGCGGCTCATAGCGATGCGGCGGGGCGTCCGCCTGCGGCGCTGGCGGCCGTTCGTGCCCGCGCGAACCGCAGGCCACCAGTGCAAGCGTCAGCAGCAGCAATGCGCCGAACCGCCCCAGGCTGCGACTCACGGAGCGATCCCGCCGGTACGCTCGCGGATCGCCTGGGCCAGTTCATGCACCGCCATCGCGTACATCGGCGAGCGGTTGTAGCGCGTGATCACGCGGAAATTGCCGAAAATCGCAAACTGCGAGAAGTCGCCTTCGGCCACTTCCAGCGTCAGCAGATTGCACGCCTGTTCCGGGGCGATCGCCGCGCCGTCGGGTGGCTGATAGCCCCACTCGACCAGTTGGCTCAACGGGAAGATCGGGTCGAGCCCGGTATCGCGCAGGCGCCTGGCGCCCGGTCCCGGCACCATCGGCACGGTCACCGGCTCGCCGCTGACCCAGCCATGGTCGCGCAGATAGTTGGCAACGCTGGAGAGCGCATCCTCGGGCGAGGTCCACAGGTCGATCTTGCCGTCGCCATTGCCATCGAGCGCCCATTTGACGAAGCTGGTCGGCATGAACTGCCCCAGTCCCATGGCGCCGGCGTACGAGCCCCGAACATTGGCCAGGTCGAGTTCGACTCCGCGCGTGGCCGGCAGCTTGAGGAACTGGATCAATTCGCCGCGAAAGAACGCCGCCCGCGGCGGGTAGTACAGGCCCAGCGTGGTCAGCGCATCGAGCACCTTCCACTTGCCCATGATGCGACCGTAAAAGGTCTCGACGCCGACGATGGCGACCACGTATTCGGCCGGCACGCCGCTGCTGGTCTGCACCCGCGTCAACAGCTCACGGTTTTGCTCGAAGTAGGCCGCGCCCTCGCTGATCCGCGCTTCGGTCATGAAGATCGGGCGATAGGCGTACCAGGGCTTGACCCCTTCGGCGGGCCGGCTGATCGCTTCGATGATCGCCGGCTGATAGGTGGCCGATTCCAGCAAGGCGCGTACCTGCGACGCGCGATCGGCGTCGCCCGCGGCGACCTCCTCGACCACTGCGTTCATGCCGGGGTGTTTCTCGGTGTCGGCAAGCGCCGGCGCCAGCCACAGGCACATGGCCGCCACGACGAGCAAACTGCGACAGGCTGCCAGCATTATCGATTCGACCCAATCCACGGAACGGCGAGGATGCTACCTTGGCTGGGCGGGTTTCTCACAACGTCGCAGCCGCGGGCTGTTCAGAAGCCGAAGGCACCCGACCAGAGCGGCAAACCGCCTCCACCGTGATCGAGTTCCGGCGTCGATTCCGCGGGTTACCGAGACGCGGCAGCCGAAGTGGACCCATGAATGTAAACAAACTATAAGGACGGATATCGAATCCTGAGACGCCTCCATGCGCCGCACCTTCTTGCTCCTTTGCCTGTTGTTCGCCTTCCAGCCCGCAGTTCGCGCGCAGGCATTGGCGAATGCAAATCCCCGTTGCGAAGCCACCAAGGCGCCGGAGCCGATTGCGTTGATCGGGCGGCAGCTTCGGGAAACACCCGACCTCGCACCGGAATTGCAGCGGCTCAACCAGATGAGCAACGTCAATGGCTGCATCGAGTACGCCTATGGCAAGGTCGCGCAGTACCAGCAACTGCATCCGGAGGATGTCGGAATCCAGTTCCTGCTCGCGCGCTATCTTTGGCGCTACGGCAATATCGAAGGCGGGATCGAATTGCTCGAACGCGTGGTGCGTGAGCATCCGGACTTCGCCTCCGGTTTGGTGCTGCTGGGTGCAATGCACCGCGAGCGCTCGTCACTGACGCCAGCCCGCGACTACCTGGCGCGCGCGCTGAAAGTCTCCCCGGATGATCTGTGGGGAAACATCAACCAGCTTCTGCTGCAGGCTCAGCTGGATACGAACGACGCGGCACGCGCGCAGTTGCTGGAGATCGCCCTGGCGAAACAGGCGCCACCATTCGCGCGGTCGAGCGCGACCGACTTCCTGCTGAGGTCGATCGATCCGATCGCAAAGGGTGCCGAGTATGAGTCGCTGCTGCGCACCAAGCTTGAATATGACGAGGGTCACTACCGCGAAGAGACGCTGTTCAATCTTGCCCGGTTCTATGTCTACAGTGAGCGGCATTCCGAGGCGCGACCCATCCTGCAGCAACTGTTGCAGTCGCCCAACCTCGACCGCGACCAGGTTGCCGCCGAGCTCGCCGAATCCTACTTGCGCGAGGCAGCACACATCGCGCCCTCCATCACTGCGGCCAACCAGGCACTGGTCGAACAGGCACGCCAGGCGGTGGACAACGATTTCTCGCCGCTGAAGGCGCGCCTTGCGCGCACGCCGGAGCTGAACCAGAAGCTGGCGCCGTTCCTGCAGGGTGGGCAGGTCGATACCGATGCACGCGATGGCTGGGGTCACACGCGCCTGTGCAACGCCGCCCAGATGGGCGACCTGCTGGCGATGCAGGATGAGATCCGCGCCGGCGCCGACGTGAACACCCTGTGCGGCGGAATGACCGCGTTGGCCATCGCTGGCGGTAGCGGCAACGTCGATGTCGAAACGCGCAAGACCATGTTCGCCTATCTGCTGGAACACGGCGCAGACCCGGACCATTCTCACGGCCAGGCGGGCGAAGCGGCAAGCTTCGAGTACCAGTGCAAGGACCGCCCCGAGTGCCGCGACCACCTGCTGCCAATCCTCAGGGCGCACCAGGCGAAACAAGCGGCGGCAAAGTAATCGCGGGCCGAAGCCTGCAGTTGAAGCCACGTTGGGCATAGGCGCGATCGGTCATCATGTCGTCTCATGTCGAGTGTCGGATCGGCGATGACGGAAACAGTCATGTTCAGTTTGCGCAGAGCGGTGCTGGTCATGCTGCTGTTCGCGGCCTCGGGCCTGCATGCCGCAGCGCCCGAATCCGGCTGGTGGTGGAACCCAACCGAGCCCGGCCGCGGCTTTTTCATCGAGTACCAGGGCGGCCGCGTCTTTCTCGCCGCCTTTCTCTACGCCGAAGACGGCCGCGCCACCTGGAGCGTGGCCTTGATGGACGGCGACGCCACGACCGGGTATTCGGGCCCGCTGCAGGCCTTCCGTGACGGCCAGACGCTGAACGGCGCCTGGCGCCAGAATCAGCCGCAGCTTCCCGATCCCGGACGCATTCGCCTCGAAGCCGTCGATGCGCGCCACGCGCGCCTGACCTGGCCGGGTGGCGTGCTGGCCATCGAGCGCCTGGAACTGACACCGGGCGGGCTTACCGCGGCGCGGCCACCGGGCACGCCGGAAACCGGCTGGTGGTGGAACGCCAACGAGCCGGGACGCGGCTTTGGCATCGAGATCCAGGCCGGCATGATGTTCGTCGGCGCCTTTCTCTACGACGATGCCGGCAACCCGGTCTGGGTGGTCTCCGGCGCGGCGCCGATGGCCAGCGCCAACCGCTACCAGGGCCAGTGGCTGCGCTTTGGCGGCGGCCAGTCGATGAGCGGCAGTTTCCGCCCGGCGCAGTTGCTCGATTCGAGCGCCGGCCTGCAACTGGACTTTACCGGCGCCATCGACGCCACCCTGAGCTTGCCTGACGGCCATCAGACCTGGCTGACGCGACTGGTTTACGCCAGTCAGGCGGAGATTGCGTGGACCCCGGCACTGACGCTCGCGAGCGTGGCGGTACCCGGGACCGGCCAGGCCTCATCGAGCCGCTTGCAGGCCAGTTGGGCTGCGCCCGCCGGCATGCCACCCAGCCACTACGCGGTGCGCGTGATCGACCTTGGCACCAGTGAAACGCGGGCCTTGATCAGCAGTGGCAACAGCATCGTCTTGACCGAGTTGAAAGCCGCCAGTGACTACCGCGTCGAGGTCAGCGTGTGCACGGCCGCGCGCTGCTATCTGACGCAGACGGCCAACGCCAGCGCGACCACGCCGGGCGAGGTCTGGCAGTTGCAAGGCAACGGCAACAGCGTCGCCGGTCTGCGCCGCGTGGTCGCCGACGGCCAGGTCAAGATCCACGCGCTGCGCTACGGAAGCGATGCGCCGGCGGCGCTGGCCGGACGCGTGCAGGCCTACTACGGACCGATGGGTGGACCGGCACTCGCCGGGCTTGCGGTCGCTGCCGCCAATGCGCCGGCCAGCACGACCGACCCCTTGAGCTTCCTCAGCCTGAACAGCCTGGCCGGCAGCAGCGGTCTGATCCGGCCGACGACGCCGGCGCCGCTGGTGGCGGATGTGGCCACCGGCCAGGCGGTGCCGTTGTCGGCGGCCATGGGTGGCGGCGTGCGCCTGTATTTCGAGGCGCTCGGCGCTGGCCGCACGCGCATCCTGTCCGTCGATTCCGCCGACGGTTACACCGGGCGCGATTTCAATCGCGGCGCGGCCACCACCTGTGCCACCGCGGCCGACTACGCCAGTGGCGGCGGCTGCGCGCCGAGCGTGGTGATCGGCATCGATACCGATGCCGGTGGCAATCCGCGCATTCCCAATGCGCGTCAGTTCAAGATCGGCGTGCCGACGCAGACCGATTGGCGCTGGGACGGCGCCGCCGGCACCTTCATGTGGTTCACCGCCGACACCATCACCGGTTGTTCCAACGTCAATCGCAACCATGTCTATGCGGTCTACGACGGTACACGCTTCGTCGTGCAGTACGACGGTCTGGGCTGTCCACGGCACATCCGCAACGTGCAGGCCGGCCACCCGATGCACTTGGGCGGTGTCCGCTGGAAGTTCTACTACGGCGACACCTCGGACCTGTCCGGCGCGCTGCCCGGTTCGATGCTGCCCTACCTTGGTCCCAAGCGCGTGCTGTACGCCAACGGTGCACTGACCGGCGACCCGACGCGCGTGGATTTCGCGGACTGGGAGAACGTCGCCGTCGGCCGCCGCGTGCGTTTCCTGTGGCCCAACGGCGAGCCGCTGAGCGACAGCGCCGAGGGTTACATCGACGACTTCAGCATCATCGCCCCGACTGGCACGCTCGATGTGCAACTGCTCTACGTGGCGATCACCGATGGCCGCATCGCACCACTGATGGCGGCGGCAGTGCTGGTCAATCCGTAGCAAGAGCTCGGTCGGCAGAGCCCTCGATGGAGTTCCCGGCGCCCGCGCTTGTTCGCGTATTTGAGCTTTGGGGGCGGGCTTGTCGTGCTGTCGGAGCGGGTTTACCCCGCGATCGCTTTGCGCGCCCGGGCGTGAACCTCGCGGAGTGAATCCGCTCCCACAGAAGATCCAACGCCGGAAGCTCGCGGAGTGAATCCGCTCCCACACAAGATTCAACGCGAGAAGCTCGCGGAGTGAATCCGCTCCCACACGAAGAATCAACGCGCCACGGCATGTTCGCTGAGATCGCAGCAGCATACCGGCTGACGGCGCTCACCCGCCGCCGGCTTTGCCTCGCCTGGGCACGCAATAAATGCCGTGCAAGGCACTCAACACCGCCGTCACCGCCTCGCTGGCGACGCGGTAATAGATGGTCTGCGACTCGCGTCGGGTTGCCACCAGCGCGTCTTCGCGCAGTACCGCCAGGTGCTGCGACAGTGCCGACTGGCTGAGGTCGAGTTCCGCGTTGAGCTGCCCTACCGAGCGCTCGCCTTCCAGCAGATGGCACAGCACCAGCAAGCGGTGTTCGTTGGCCAGGGCTTTCAGCAAGCGAGCGGCTTCACCGGCACTGCTGCGCATCTGTTCGAGATCAAGGTTGGAAGTCGTCATTGGCAGTACCATCAGCAATCTGTCTAATATCTAAATTAGCACACAATGATATAAAGCGTGTGCAGGTGGTTCGCGTGGTGCAACCATCTCTTATAGATCCCGGGAGGGGCATCCATGGCACACATCATCGTGATCGGCGCCGGCATCGGCGGCATGAGCGCAGCCTACGAGTTGCGCGGGGAACTCGGCAACAGTCATCGCATCACCGTGATCGGTGACGGTCCGCGCTTCAGCTTCAATCCGTCCAATCCGTGGCTGGCGGTGGGCTGGCGCACGCCGCCGCAGATCCAGGTCGAAGTCGGTCCATATCTGGCCAAGAAGCAGATCGAGTTCGTGCCCGAGGCGGCCACCGCCATCGACGCGGCCGGCAAGCGGGTGACCACGACGTCGGGAAAGATCCTCGATTTCGACTACCTGGTGATCTGCACCGGGCCACGGCTGGCCTTCGAGGAAATCCCCGGTTTTGGACCGATCAACGGCCATACGCAGTCGATCTGCACCACCGACCACGCGAGTTCGGCATGGGTTCGCTACCAGGAATTCCTGAAGAACCCGGGTCCGATCGTGATCGGCGCGGTCGCCGGGGCCAGTTGCTTCGGCCCGGCCTACGAGTTCGCGATGATCCTCGACGCCGACCTGCGCAAGCGCAAGCTGCGCGACAAGGTGCCGATGACCTATGTCACCAGCGAGCCCTATGTCGGGCACATGGGTCTGGGTGGTGTCGGCGACTCCAAGGGCCTGCTCGAGGGCGAGTTCCGCCAACGCCACATCAAATGGCTGACCAACTGCAAGGTGCGCGAGTTTGCCGCCGACAAACTGGTCGCGATCGAACACAACGATCACGGCGAAGCGCTGCGCGAGCACGAGGTGCCGTTCAAGTTCGCAATGCTGATGCCGGCATTTACCGGGGTCGCGGCAGTCGCTGCCGTCGAAGGCCTGTGCAACCCGCGCGGCTTCACGTTGATCGACGAATTCCAGCGCAACCCGAAATTCCCTTACATCTACTCGGCAGGCGTCTGCGTCGCGATTCCGCCAGTCGAGAAGACGCCGATTCCCGTGGGCACGCCGAAAACCGGCTTCATGATCGAATCGATGGTCACCGCCATCGTGCACAACATCAAGTCCGCGATCGATGGCCAGGAGCCCAAGGCCAAAGCCACCTGGAACGCGATCTGCCTGGCCGACATGGGCGATACCGGCGCCGCTTTCGTCGCCATCCCGCAGATTCCGCCGCGCAATGTCACCTGGGCCAAGGTCGGCAAGTGGGTGCATCTGGCCAAGATCGCCTTCGAAAAATACTTCCTGGCGAAGATGAAGAGCGGCAACACCGAACCGATCTACGAGAAGTATGTGATGAAGGCGCTGGGAATCGACAAGCTGAAGTAGGGCTGGTTGTTGGTTGTTGGTTGTTGGTTGTTGGTTGTTGGTTGTTGGCAGCAAAGCATCGCGCGCAAGCGCGCTCCTACAGTTCGCCGATTGACCACGTCGATTTTGTAGGAGCGCGCTCGCGCGCGATGCTCTCCACCAGTCCCGATTCCCGATCCCTGACCTTGACTTCACATTAGATATCACTATATTAGACCTATCTAACACAAGGAATCCGTCATGAACATCGACCGTGCCGTAATGGCTTTTGCCGGCTTCGTCGTGCTGCTCAGCGTCACGCTGGCGCAATTCGTGTCCCCGTGGTGGTTGCTGCTGACCGCCTTCGTCGGACTCAATCTGTTCCAGGCCTCGTTCACCGGCTTTTGCCCGCTGGCGATCATTCTGAAGAAAGCCGGCTTCTCCTCCGGCCAGGCCTTCCGCTGACATGAACTGGCGACTGACCACCCTGGC
>Ga0138256_10003790_pt1 | contig 16052 bp, 10 predicted proteins | sample KNB2016incub_MG_FD_105486 | JGI IMG/M metagenome (GOLD analysis project Ga0138256, IMG submission 105486) | Active sludge microbial communities from wastewater in Klosterneuburg, Austria - KNB2014incub_MG | ecosystem: Engineered > WWTP > Activated sludge > Unclassified | place: Austria... | reverse complement strand
TCGTCTGTCGACCAGGCTTTCCAATCACCATTGATTTTACCTACTAAGGATTTACTTGCTGCGAACTTTTCTTTTTGACGTCTTGGTATGTCAAATATCCGGGTAACGTTGACCATGTGTTGTAATCAATACAACAACAAGGAGCCATAAATGGATTCTTGTTGTTGCAAATCTATATCGTGCCAAATTATAGTTTTTAGCCTTTCCCAAGCAAAAAATCTATTTTTTTTATTCATCGTTTGTTAACAATTTCAACTGTAAAAGCCGGATATGTTTTATAACTTTTACCAACAAATAAACTTAGGTTTGTAAATCAATAGTTATGATAAAATGAAATTCAAAAACGACCTCACAATTGCCCTAAATATTCGTTTCCCGCTGGTTATGGCCCCAATGTTTTTAGTGACCACGATACCAATGGTAAAAGAAGCGGTTTCTGCAGGAATTTTAGGCAGTTTTCCTTCCTTGAACTTCAGAAATGAAGGCGAACTTGAAGGTGTTTTAGATGAGATGAATCAGTTTATGTTATCCCGTTCGGGTCAGCAAGGAAATTATGGAGTTAATATTATAGTTCAAAAGGCTAATCCCTGGGCAAAAAAACATCTGGAGATCTGTCTGAAAAGGAAAGTCCCCGTCATCATCACTTCTTTGGGAAATCCGGAAGAAGCGATCAAAGGCGCCCATGCTTATGGAGGAAAAGTGTTTTGCGATGTAACTAATTTGATTCACGCAAAAAAATGCGCCGATCTTGGTTGTGATGGTTTTGTTGCTGTTGGCCAAGGGGCTGGTGGACATGCAGGGCCCTATCCGGTAAGTATGTTAATTCAAGCCCTCAAAAGAGAATTTCCTAAGGTCCCGATTTTAGCAGCCGGAGGAATTGCTAATGGTGCTACACTATTGAGTGCGATTTCTGCAGGCGCCTCTGTAGGTTATAGCGGGACAATTTTTATTGCAAGTACAGAAGCAACTGTTTCGAAAGAATATAAAGAAGCAATCGTACATTCTCATATGGAAGATATTACGTTAACTGAAAGAATAAGCGGCACGCCTTGTACGATCATCAATACAGAATTCGCAAAAAAAATCGGAACTCAGCAGAACTGGTTTGAAAGATGGATGAGTAAGAATCCGCGCACTAAAAAATATTTCAAAATGATCATTCAGCGGCGTGGATTTACATGGCTGGAAGAAGCAGTTAAACCGGGCAATTATAACAATCTTTGGTGTGCGGGACAAACTGTTGAACTTATTCAAAAAATACAACCTATTAAAGAAATTGTAAGTGAAATGGAGAAGGAGTTCTATGAAGCATATTCAAAAGTTCAAGGACAAATTTCAAACTAAAAATTGCATCCAATGAAAAACATTCACAACCTGATGCTAAAAGCTGAATCTTCTCCTTTTAAAAGAAGAATTCTGCAATTTGTTCTTAGTTATGCAATACCGTTTAACAGACCGCATGGTTTTAAAATAAAAGAAGTTTTTACGGATGGTTTTCATATTGTTCTACCCTATTGGAAAATTAATAGAAATCACATCAAAGGAATTCACGCTTGTGGACTTGCCACTCTTTCTGAATTTGTTTCAGGTTTGACCTTGATGAAAGTTCTAGGTAGAAATGACCTTCGAATCATCATGAAAGACATGAAAATGACCTATCATTTTCAAGCTAAGAAAGACGTTTCTGCAATTGCACATTTAACTCCGGCTATTCTTGAGCACGATGTTTTTACTCCATTAAAAACACAGGATTCGGTATTCTATCTGATGAAAATTGAAGTTTACGACAGTGACAAAAATCACATTTGCACTGGAGAAATAAACTGGCAGTTGAAAAAGTGGGATAAGGTAAAAACGGTTTAAGCTGGAGTCAAAAAGGTAATTGTTCATAGGTTAAAGGTCAAGTGTCAAGGGTAATAGCGAAAGTGGCGGATTGCTCATTATTAATTATTCACTATTAATTATTCATTATTCATTCAATGTTTAAGGGGCTGACATACAGTTTTACAATTCTTTTTATTTTATTACTAGTAAACTTATCGTTAAATGCCCGCTTTGCGGCTGACGATTATTATTTTCTATACCTTAATATGAATTATGGTCCTGTTGACGGAACAATTTTTCAGTATATGGATTTCAGCGGAAGATGGTTATGTCATTTCATAAGTTTGCTCGCCCTAAACCTTTCAGGATTCAGGTTTTTTTTGCCGGCCTATTTTGTATTCACGTTTGCAATGCTATATCTTATTTTGTCATCTTTATTCTATAAAATCTACACTTACTATGATATAGACGAAAATGATTTTAATAGCGACTTACCGCCACTACTATTACTGGCTTCCTTTATTTTGTGTTCATTTTCAGTTGGCGAAAATTGGTTCTGGTTCATTAGTGTGAGTACATACATTTGGAGCATCAGCTTCTCGCTGTTACTCGTTAATTTATACATTAATAACAAAAAAAGATTCTACAAACCGGCTCTGATTATTTTTTCCTCTTTGTATATCGGGAGTGCATCAGAATCGTATGCATTGCTTATGATCATTTTCTCTATACTCTACATTATTTTTAAGATCAGAACAGAAGGAATAGAAACTTTTAAATCAGATCCAAAGCAAAAGACACTAATAACTTCACTAATACTGATTTTCATTTCATTCTTAATTTCCACTTTATCTCCGGGAACATTTCACCGTAATGACCTCTTGCCCTCACTTTCACTTTTACAAAAATCAGAAGTATTGATCAAGTCATTTGCGAAAATATTTATTCAGTACCTGCCTTCAAAGCTATTTCTGTTTATTCTATTCGGGGTTCCATGGATCCGGTTCGGATTCTATATACAGGAGATAACTTCAATGACAACTAAGAACGTACTTAAAAACATTGGTCTTACAATGTTATTTACAATTTTAGCGATTCTTATCTCTCTACTGCCGACCGTTTTTATCCTTGGAGAAATGGGGCCGGCAAGAGCACTTTCAATGATCACTTTAATAATGACAGCCGCAACTGCCATAACGTTTACATTATTTGGAATGATGATCCGAACAGAATCTGAAATCATAAAAATCACCTCGGTTTCTTTTTTCCTGCTTATCACCTATTTATTCTTTGTTAATATTAAAGAATATAGTGTCACATCCCTCTATGCTAAATTGTACGACGAAAGAACTGCAAGAATAAATGAATTGAAAAACGCAAATTTTACAGGCATCGCAGAACTTCCACCGCTCCCACCATCCGGAATGCTATACAATGCTGAATTATCAATCGACACTTCATATTTCGTAAATCAACACTGGAAAAAAGGTCTGGATTTAAAATATAATGTCGTACTTGCGGAATAATTCTTATAAATTAAAAATAGTATAAAATGATTCGTATTCTTCGAGCGATCTGGGGGATCTATGGACTGGTGATCTTTGTTGTCACACTTATTCTGGCTATAATTTGTTACTTTGTTATTTTTACAATTGCAGACAAAAAGAATGCAGCAAGTATAGCGCATAAGTATATTTCCAGAAATTGGGCACGTACACTTTTTATTTTTTTTGGTATTCGTTTAAAAATAAAGAACAAACATTTACTTAAAAAAGAACAGACATATGTATTTGTCGCCAACCATCTTTCTCAGCTTGATATTCCCGCAGATGCAATTGCAACGGAACACGTTTTCAAATACCTTGCAAAAGAAGAATTGACAAAAATTCCATTGATGGGTTATATTATTCGGAACTTGTATATTTCTGTTAATCGAAAAGATAAATTTGCTCGTGCCAAAAGCATGGAAAATATGCAGAAAAATATCCGTGACGGAATTTCAGTATTTATTTTTCCTGAAGGCACGCGTAACAAAACTACAGAACCATTACTCGAATTCAGAGATGGTGCATTCAGGCTTGCTATCGAAGCACAAGTTCCAATTGCTGCCCTCACTTTGCTTAACACCGGTAAATTACTCTCCCCTCAACGTCAGATCGAACTTTCGCCGGGAACGATTACTTGTGTCTGGTCAGAGCCAATACCAACACTTGGCATGACTCAAGATGATATTCCGGCCTTGAAAGAAAAAGTAATTACAGAAATGAAAAGAATACTTAAAGCGGGAAAATAGTAACATCCCATCATTTCAGTTTCCATTCGCCCACACCAGACTTCAGTGACCTTTCATTTCTATCTATTGACCAAATTTCACACAGATAAATTTGCAGACCAGGTAACTAATTTTATATTTGGATGATCACAATAGCATCATTGTGGTGAAAGTCACTATCTCTCAATCTACTAATCTGTTTATGAACAAATTTTACTTATTTGCTCTCATTAGCTTTTGCGCGATTTCAGCCCAAGCACAATTTTTACCCGAATCTGATCCACATCGGGGAGTTTATCTCGATCATTTCTTACGCTTCTGGCCCGGAACTTCAAATGTGGACACCTCAAGATCGATCCTGGGAGTCGATAAAGACTTTGACGGAGTATTTGAAAAAGAAGATGCTGTTTTAAGATATGCATGTGAAAACCATATCACCTATTTGACTATGTACGATATGCACCGGACTATAGGAACAAGCAAATTGATCTGGAATGAAAACACCCATCAGTTTGAAAATCCCGAGAAACATCTTTGTCGTTTTATTGAAAAAGCACGAACATTATATGGCGTCACTCAGATTGGAGCAGTTGGAGGTTCCACTAACTTTTTTGACAGCCTAAGTACTTTTCTAGATCGGTATCCGGTTACAGCTCCTATTCGATTAAATGACGAAATTAAATCCTCGCCGTATTTTAACAGCCGACTTGCTTCTGTCGAAACCAACTCTTATCCATCAAGAGAAGCCCAACAATCCGCAGAATACCTTAAACAATGTATTCGCATCATGAATTTTAATTCAACGAACAATTGTCAAAGCGATATTGATGTCATCAATGTTGAATACGAATTCTGGGGAGATTGCAGCGGAACTTTTACCGACTTCACTGAAATTGCTGAATCGATGAAGGCACTAAAGGATGATTACAACGCAACACATCCAAATAACCCAATGATCACAGAGGCATATCTTGCCTTCTTATATTATTGCGGGGCTCAACAAAGCCAGGTCACACAAACTATTGATGGTTGCAGTAATTGCTCACCGTGTTCCACATGTGCAAATCCACACGAACCATTAATCGATAGAGTTCTCTATTCTGTGCTTCAAGGCAATCCGTATTATTTCTCTTTTGCTGACCAAAATTATTTCGAACAAGCAGTTACACAAGACAGCACAGACTTTCATCCGATGTTATATTCTGAATCGATGAATTTCGGTGGCGGATTCGATTTCTTTGGACCATGGTTCACACAAGCACCAACAAATACGATTTTCTTTTCAGAAGAATACTATTTCTATCATTGGCTGATGATGTCAGGTTCTGCTTTAGGACAACCTAAACAAAATGATGTACAAAGCGGCGGTGTGCAATGGTTTTCACAATCATACATGGTTGGACATTTAGATCATCCAAGGATGATCCAAACTCCAGGTCCATTTTGCAGTAACGGCGACTCTACCCTTATCACTTTAGATTATTATGGACCTGATGAACCAGGTACTGATTATACATTCTCTATAACCAGAGATTCGGATAGCACAATTGTTTATCCGCGTTCAGGAATCGAACAGACGGGAACTTCGATAAGTACAATTAGTAATCCGGCATATCGTTCAATCAATTTCAAAGATACTTTGCTATTTCCAAAATGTTATTTACCGGATGGAGAGTACACAGCAACTTTGAATTTAAATTATAATCACAGTACAGGTTGCAGTTATTCATCTTCGGCAAAGATCAGTATAAGCCCTCAACCTAAAATTGTATTAGTCGGCGATAGTGTCTTTTGTGAGGGGAATACAACATTTCTTACTGCACCAACAGGTGGATTTTATGCTTGGTATAAAAACGGAAGAATTATTCCCGGTGCAAACATCAGTACTCTTTCAGTTGGCGAAGATGGCGACTATTATTGTATCGTAACAGGAACTACTTGCAATGGCACTTCAAATACGATCCACATAACTGTTCATCCTAATCCAACAGCATCATTAAATGTAACCTGTAATGGCAATGGTACTTATACTTTGAAAACTGATCTTGAAGCAGCGAATGCAAGTTCAACTGATCAAACCGGAGCTTCCGGAGTTACATTCTTGTGGAGTACAGGTGAAATAACGGATCAGATCGTTCTTCCCATTCCGAGTTCTACTGACAGAATTTATGTTACGATCACTGACAGATATACAGGCTGCACAAGATTAAGACATACTGCACTACTACCTGTACCAAATACATCCATTGTCCCGACGATCACTATTAACACAGTACCATCTTCACCGTGTTCATCGGATGGCTCGATAACTGCAGTTGCAAATGGTGCTACCGGAACGACAGATTTTTTCTGGTCGAATGGCGCAACTACTGCAACAATAAGTAATTTGTCACCGGGAGTTTACTCATGTGTAATGACCATGTATGCAAATCCTTGTTCAGCAGAGGCGACAGTGACACTGGGAACTTTACCAAGTACAGGCCCGACAATTACTCCAACAATCACCGATGCAAGTTGTGTGAACAGAAACGATGGCGCTATTTCACTTGCAATTTCAGGTGGCAATCCACCATTTAGTTTCAACTGGAAAAATATCCCTAACGAAAATGGTTATAATCCATATGTTCAAAATCAAAGTCAGCTTTATTCAGGAACCTACACTTTGAATCTTACTGATAATAATGGATGCAATTTCACTTACAATTTCGATGTAAATTATCAAAACACGATTCCGATTGCTACCTATGTAACCACACCTGTTACCACTTGCGGTACGAATAACAATGGCAGCGCAACAATAACAGTAACAAGTGGCAGTGGACCTTTCCAATACCTGTGGAATGATATCAATCAACAAACGACTGCAACAGCTAATAATCTTCCGGCGGGAACTGTTCAAGTTGAAATTACTAATTCAAATGGATGTGTTTCTATTTATAATGTAAGTGTTCCAACGCAACAAATATCGATAGCTTCTACGCTTTTGGATTCATCATCACTCACAACTACATGTGCAGGGATTTCAGATGCAAATATCTATTTGAATGTAACCGGAGGAATTGAACCTTATAGTGTCAATTCACCATGGAGCATTGACTCCAATTTTATTTATGTAGAGAATTTATCTGATACTACACTTTCATTATTAATTACAGATGACAACGGATGCAATGTCCAACAAAATTTCACGATTACGGAGCCCATCTTTTCGCTATCGACAACATCAACTGCATCAACTTGTATTGGTTGTCCGAATGGTAAACTACTAACTACGCCAAATGGTGGAGTACCGCCTTACACTTATCAATGGACGCCGGCAAATGGTACAATGGATGGAGACACTATTGTTGGACTTCTTTCCGGAGTTTATACGGTTTGTATTTCTGATGCGAATAATTGTTCGATTTGTGTAATTGATACAATTGCAGAAGAACCCACAGCTATTTCTGGAAATGCTACAACAGAAGATATTATAATTTTCCCAAATCCTAATACAGGGGAATTTACAATAAAGTCAGAATTATTCATGACGAAAGTATATTCACTCCAAATCACAGATATTCAAGGACGAATTACATTTTTCAATTCAAAATTGAAAGAAGAGACTAATCAAATACGCTCTTTTCTGAACAAAGGTGTTTATATAGTAGTTATAACGTTTGACAATCAAACAATTCTCAGAAAGCGGATTGTCATTATTTAGTTCGTTCTTGAAAATAACAAGCATTTCTCTTAAACCAATCTACCACTTTCTTGTTACCTTTGCAGTCATTAACTAAACATTATGTACCGCAATACTCAACATTGGATCAAAACGCTGGAAGAAAAAGGCGAATTGGTCAGGATCAAAGAATACGTAAATCCTGAATTGGAAATTACTGAGATCACTGATCGAATCTCAAAGCAATATGGTCCGGCGCTTTTATTTGAGAATAACGGAACTAACTTTCCGCTTTTGATCAATTCCATGGGAACTGAACAAAGAATGGCTTGGGCTCTTGGAGTTGAAAAACTAGATCATGTTGCCGCAGAGATCGAGACGTTGATCAAACAACTTACCACTCCAAAAGACAGTATTCTCGATAAATTAAAAATGCTTCCTACTCTTGGTTCAATTGCTTCCTGGATGCCAAAAGTGATCAGCGGAAAAGGTGAATGTCAGGAAGTAGTGCAAATGGATCCTGACATCACAAAATTTCCTGTACTAAAATGCTGGCCGGAAGATGGTGGACCGTTTTTAACTTTGCCTATCATACATACAAAAGATCCGCTAACGGGTTTGCGAAATGTCGGACTTTACCGTATGCAGGTCTTCGATCCAAAAATGACAGGAATGCATTGGCACAGACATAAAGTTAGCGCACGTCATTTCAATGAATACAAAAAGCTAGGACAAAAAATGCCTGTTGCAGTGGCTCTTGGTGGTGACCCTGTTTATGCATATTCCGCTACTGCTCCTCTACCCGATGGAGTTGATGAATATATGTTAGCCGGATTTATCCGCAAGAAAAAAGTTGAACTCGTTCAATGTCTTACACAAGATGTACAAGTGCCGGCTGATGCAGATATTATCATTGAAGGTTATGTAGACCCAAGTGAAGATTATATTCTTGAAGGTCCATTCGGTGATCATACCGGCTACTACTCGCTTGCAGATCTGTATCCGCGTTTTCATATCACATGTATTACCCATCGTAAGAACGCTGTCTATCCTGCAACTATTGTTGGCATTCCACCGCAAGAAGATGCATGGATCGGTAAAGCAACGGAAAGAATTTTCTTAGTGCCGATTAAAATGACAATGGTGCCTGAGATCGTCGATATGGTATTGCCTGTAGAAGGCGTATTTCATAATCTTGTAATTGTAAAGATAAATAAGGATTATCCCGGACAAGCAAGTAAAGTAATGCATAGTCTTTGGGGTGCCGGACAAATGATGTTCACCAAGATGATGGTTGTTGTAGATGGCGATGTAAATATTCATGACAATGCAGCTGTTGCTAAATATGTCAGCGAAAATTTTGATCCTGCTCATGATATCCATTTTACGCAAGGTCCGGTCGATGTTCTTGATCACAGTTGTTCAGTAATGGCATTTGGTGGAAAGATCGGCATCGACGGAACAAAGAAAACGCATGAAGAACTTTCAGGAAGAGTGCCCTTCAACAAATCCGATTCTACTGCATTAAATATTGCAGAGATAATTCGCGAATTTCCGGAGATCAAAGCCATCAATGATAAAGTTATGCGTGCCGGAATTTCAATTCTGTTTTTATCTATAGAGAAAAACAGAAAAAACCATGTGAAAGAAATTTCGAAGATACTTTTAGCACGAAAAGACTTTTCAGGAATAAAAATCATTGTATTCCTCGAACACACTTTTGATATTAGCGATACCGCCGATGCAGTATGGAGATTTGCAAACAACGTAGATCCGAAACGAGATCACTTGCTGGTGGAAGATGAAGCCGGTGTCACTCACCTATCACTCGATGGAACTCGTAAAACAAAAGAATTCGACAACTTCGATCGCGACTGGCCAAACATTCTGGCATCTGACGATAAAACCATTGCACGAATTGATGAGATCTGGGATAAACTTGGCCTAGGGAAGTTTATTGAATCGCCTTCGAAGAAGTATAGAGAGCATTTGTACGAAGGTGGTGCAGTGGCGAAATAATAAATCCTTATTTCTTGTATGGATCATGTGCCGTTCGCACAATTAATTTAAAGTCGTCGATGCGAAATTTTTCGCCTCCGGGATTATAAAAATAAGCAGTCAGCTTATCGCCTTTATTTACTTTACGTGGAAATTCACCGCAGGTCATGATCGTATACCACTTCCCTCCTTCTCTGCAATAATCAGTAAAGATTGAATTATGATATTGATACGAATGTATTGAATCATCGAATGCAATAACAAGCGAAGCCTTTTCCGGCATTTTATCGAAATATACTTTAGCAGAGAAGGTTGCATATCTGACATCAGCGTCCGGAATCTCATCTATACTTTGCTTTACTGAAGTACTGAATAATTTAGTACTATCCATCCACTCCGAATTTTTTCCTGAATAAGAAATTTCACTATTTGCATTCGCCGGATTTACATCTCCTAAATCATAATTATTGAAATAGGTATAGATTACGCTATCTGCTTTCACTCCACCTTCAGTTTTTGAATACAGATATGAAGTGGCATTGAAATAGATCTTCTTACTTTTCAAAAACGGATACTTAGTTTGAATCACTTCCTGAATTTCATATGGATGAAAACTATTTGTCCATGCAAAACCAAATTCATCGGCAGTGCAGGTGTCAACAATTTGCAGCAATCGTGCATAGTCTTTTGGACCTTCCAGTTTAAAAATGATCTTGCGTGGCTTTGTATCTAGTTTGGTATAGTAATAATCAAAATAAGCCGTATTGATCACATTCACAACAACAGGAACATTTTCAGGAAACTCATTTACATCCTCAGCAATCTCTTTAAATACGCCAAAGTGATTCTTTGAATAAAATCCAGAAGCTATCAAACTGTACAATCCAACCACTAAAAACAAACTGATCACTACTAACTGATGATTCATCAAAATTCTAGGTATAAACGAAAAAATGAAAATGAAAACAAATGGTAATACAAATAACAACGTAGAGAACTGAATCACCGGATGTCCTAGTACAGAATAAAGATAAGCCAGCAAGAACACAAACGTAAACCAGAAAATAGAAAGAAATCTCCACCGCCAGGTATTTACCGAATGAACAGGGTAAATAATCCCTAACACCAACCAAATTACAGTTATTCCCAATAACCAAAACGAATTATTGAATATAGTAAAAAAGAAATCTAACAAAAATGTTTTTTCAGGCGGAGCCAACCAGCCTCCTATATCACCTGTCTTCATTTGTTCCTGAAAGATCTTTAACTCCGGAATAAAAGACACTAATGCTACTATTCCACCGATCAGATAAACTTTCAAATCGATTTTTTTAACAAAAAACAATCCGCTAAGTCCAAGTATCCCTGCAAATGCAAAACTGAAATAATGATTATGAATACATAAAATCGAACCGATCAACCATACCCACCAATACTTCATCTTTCTTGTTCCTTCTTCATTGAACAAGAAATAAGTCCAACCATAAGCAGCAAGTAAACAAAAGAACATCCCTGTACTGTACATTCTTGCTATCTGTGTGTATTGCAAAACTAAAGAGCAAGTTGTGAAGCCAATTACAGAAAGCAATCCAACAAATTCATTGTACCACTTTTTACAGATCTGATACAACAAGATCGTTGAAGCGAAAGCACATAAAACAAATGGCAATCGAAGAAGAAAAGCGTTGTCGCCAAAAATTTTGATCCAGTAATAAATAAATGCCTGTATTCCTGCCGGGTGATAATCAATGTAAACACCATTAACGATCATTTCAGAAAACGTATCGTACCTGGCGCGTGTTATCGCACTTAATTCATCATTCGAAAGCGACAGTTCTTTCAAATTGATAAAATGAAGCACAAACGAGATTGCTAAAACAAAAAACAGCAATAACGTATTACGATTCTTAAGATCCATTACAAATTTTCAAATTATTTTTTCGAACGCTGACGAATGGCTTCATACAACATCACACCACAGGCAACAGAAACATTCAGTGATGAGATGGTACCTGACAGCGGAATGCGTACTAATTCATCAGCACTTCTAATCAAGTCATTGCTTACTCCATCTTCTTCAGAACCCATGATAATTGCAAGTGGTCCGCTGAAATCTGATTTGAAATAGTCTTCAGTTCCCTTTTCGCTGGCAGCTATAACTCGAATACCACTACCCTGCAAATACTCAACTGTTCGTTTAAGATTCGTTTCCCGACAAATAGGAATTTTATTCAAAGCTCCGGCTGAAGTTTTAATTGCATCAGCAGTAACCTGAGCAGCTCCGCGGGCAGGGATCACAATTGCATGTACACCCGAACATTCAGCTGTTCTTGCTATCGCTCCAAAATTCCTGACATCAGTGATCCTGTCAAGTATCAAAATTAAAGGCACTTCACCCTTCTCAAAAACAAAGGGGACAATATCAGCTACAGAATGGTAGGTGATTGAAGAAATGTAACACACAACATCCTGGTGATTATTTCGTGTGATGCGATGCAATTTTTCGATCGGCACTTCTGTCCAGGGAATATTTTTCTCTTTCAAAAGCTCCTTCAGTTCTCCCATCAATTCTCCTTTAGCTCCACGACATATAAACATCCGATCTACTTCTTTTCCGGCATGAATCGCTTCCATGATTGGACGAATTCCGTAGATCAACTGATTGTCTTCTTTTGGCTCTGGGCGACGGTTACGAAAACTACCTTTGTTGTTATTGTTGTACATTATTTATATAATTCTAATTGTAACTATTATATGCTCTGCCTTGTCTCCATGTCTCTACTGCACGATACCAATTACTTTCATAGATTGGTGCTCTTGACAAAGTCATATCATTAGGCGTAAACGGATTGATAACTTTTGTGAAGAAAAAATTCAATGCTAAAGTACTGTTTGGCGTTCCATAGATCCAGGTCTCTGACTCTGCACTAAGATACAAGGTTGAAGGCGCACCAAAGATCACATAGATCATTCCTCTGTCTGTCCGCCATCCTTCAGTATATGATGTAAAATATTTATTCGCATCCTGAACTCGTCCATAATATTTTCTGATCAAAGCTCTTGTTTTCTCTTCTGATCCACCACGAGCTAACCAGAAATTATCTACTGCCGCTTTCAAATTGACAGACTTCCGCATTTCTTCAAATTCCTTTTTTGATGTAAGATATCGCATTGACTCTAAAAGATGTTGCGGAGTTGAGACATTGGGAAATCCGGGTTCGAACCTGTAAATGGTGGCACCGCCTTTTTTTGTCGTATCCGGCTGCAAATGATAAAAACCGGGTTCCGGAAAGACTATCGGGAAAGAATCATTTACACTAACTTGAAAAACACTATCAGGAGTGTAATCGAATTCTGACTTTATATCAAATGAAAATGGAGGAGCTGGAAGAGAAAAATTTCGCTTATAATATTTACACCACATTGTTTTTACAGCAGGGTCCTTAAAAGCAATATTTAAACTATCAGAAATATTACCATAATTGTCAAACAATATTTCATTTCTTCTATTTGTAAACAGGAAATCATTTCGTGTTGCCTGATTGTCAATTTCAAGCGGAACAAAATAATCTTCATATGCGCCTTTATTGAGATCATATAGAACAACTCTAAGCATTAGATCTCCAACTTGCTTAGTAGGCAAATTCAAATTCACAATTTTCGCTACTGATTTATCCAGAATGTCAAAGGTAAAAACAGATGATGTACTATCTAAAACTCTGGTGTCATCGTATGAACGAACAACTTCTAATACAACTTTTAAAAAAGACTTGAATCCTTCATCACTCTGACGAACGTACAAAAATTCTGCAGGAATCACTTTTACAAATAATTGAATAGAAGAATCTCTTTGATTCCAAGCACTAAATTCAGGGTGATAAATGTTATCGGTTGGCTTGTAAAAAGAAGCCATATTTTTTGTACTCAAATCTCGTGACGTATAACACGACACATTGAGTAGAACAATGATTAAAACTGATATATATCTTTTGAGAATCATTCTTCGCTAATGCTTTCTTCTGCTTTTTCCAGAATAGCAGCAGGTAGATCTTTTGTGGATTTAGCACCAAGTTTTTTCAAGTCTTCCACTCGCTTCACCAGGTTTCCATTGCCGGATGACAATTTATTCATCGCTTCACCATATGACTTCTTTGCTGCATCCATTTTCAATCCCACATCAATCAAATCATCGACGAAATTCTTAAACTTATCGTACAACGCTCCGCCTTGTCTTGCGATCTCAATTGCATTACGAGTTTGTCTTTCTTGTTTCCAAATGGAAGAAATAGTTTTCATAGTAGCAAGTAACGTCGACGGACTCACTATAACGATCTTTCTATCCCATGCAAATGTGAACAATTCGTTATCAGCCTGTACAGCTAATCCAAATGAGGACTCGATAGGCATAAACAATAATACGAAATCCGGTGTATCGATGCCATTAGATGTTTGATAATTCTTCTCACTCAATCCTTTGATATGTGAACGAACTGAAAGAATGTGATCTTTCAAATACTTTTCACGATCATCATCATTATCGGCATTTACCATAGCATCATATGCCACTAAACTAACTTTCGAATCAATAACGATGTGTTTATTGTCAGGCAAATTGATAATTACATCCGGCTGAATTCTTCTGCCCTCTTCATTAGTTGTATTGAACTGAACTTCGTATTCAGAACCTTTCGCTAATCCGGATCTTTCGAGAATCCTTTCCAGAATTACTTCACCCCAGTTGCCTTGTTTTTTGGAATCACCTTTAAGAGCTCTGGCCAGATTATTTGCTTCGTCGGAGATTTGCTTATTCAATTCGATTAGATTCTTTATTTCACCTTTCAAAGTGTGGCGCTCAGCAGATTCAATCTTGTATGATTGTTCTACCTTTTGTTCGAAGTCCTTTATTTTTTCACGAAGAGGAGTTAAAATAACATCTAAATTACTTCGGTTCTGCTCGACGAATTTTAAACTTTTTTCTTCCAGAATTTTGGATGACAAATTCTCAAACTCCATGGTAAATTTCTTCTGAAGATTCTCAATATCTGCCTTTTGGTTTTCCAGTTTGTCCAGATAGTTATTGACCATTTCTTGCTTTGTAGCCAGATTTGAGCTCAATGATATGATCTGCTCTCTTTCCTTTGAAAGCACTTCTTCCAGGTTCCTTTGTTGAAGGAGCATTTGTTGAATCCTGTCAGAGAAGACACTTTTTTCCTTCTCGAGGTCATTAATCTTTAGCTGAAATTCTTTTTCTACTGTACTGGGTTTATTTTTAATGAAAAAATAAGTCACGAAGGCTCCAAGCAGCAATCCGACAAATAAAAAGACAATCTCCATACAATGAGGCGTTTAAAATAGTAATTAGGGAATGTATATCTCCTTGTTGTTTGTAAATTTACAAATAAATTCTTGCCTAAATCGTTAGAATTTAACCTTGTTTATGAAAAAAATCCTGCTCTTTTGGGCAATCCTGCTGACTACTACATTGCGCTTATTTTCTGCTGAATATAAATTAAATCTACGACCGGAACAATGGAATATAAATCAAAAAGGCTACTTTCTTTCTGAGATTCGCGACGTTCGAACCGACAAATCGATTGGCAAAGTTATGATCCAAGGCAACCTGATGGATGCTTCTTTTCCTGCTTCAATTACCGAAGACCTATATCAACTTGTGAAAAGTTCAATCGCTCTCGACACAACATCTGTTCCTATTATTATGGAAATTCAAACTTTCAAACTTTCAGTTAAAGGAAATGCCGCTAAACATCAAGACATACTCGATTTCTCAATTCGATTTATCAGGGATATTGATGGTGAAATTTTCGAACTTTTTAAACTGAATGGGAAACCGCAGATGAATGTTCAGGGAAATATGCCGGAAGTTGCTGAAAAGAACATCCTTGCTGCCTTAAAATTGTCCTTTCAGAACTTCGATGGTTGGATGAAAGACAATTTGAATATTCCACCAATGGCAACATCTGTTGAAATAAAATTTATGCCAAATGAAATTTTAAAAACAGACCGCGGTGATACACTTATATGGGGGACAGATTATAAATTGAACTGGAATGACTTCAAAGGTCCGGTTCCCCCATCCGACTTCGCAGCAGAGAGTAATTGCATGTTCAACTATAAAGCAAGGCCTGAAATCGCAGATGGCAAGATGACCCTTTTTGTCAATTTTGATGCTTGCTTTATCAAAGGAAGTTCATGGGTGAAGGAAGATAAATTACAAGACTCACTTTTATTGCATGAACAATATCATTTCAATATTTGCGAAGTTTATGCACGACGACT
>Ga0138256_10003789_pt1 | contig 16058 bp, 15 predicted proteins | sample KNB2016incub_MG_FD_105486 | JGI IMG/M metagenome (GOLD analysis project Ga0138256, IMG submission 105486) | Active sludge microbial communities from wastewater in Klosterneuburg, Austria - KNB2014incub_MG | ecosystem: Engineered > WWTP > Activated sludge > Unclassified | place: Austria... | reverse complement strand
TAAAAAAATAAAGGAGCCAACTATCCACATCGGCTCCTTCCCACCACATCCAATAAATTATCTTTAACTGTCTGAAGACAAGAATTCTAGGTATTAAAGAGTCTGTTTACGATTAAAGATTCTACAGCTCTTTTTTAAAATTGATCGGAACTTTTCCGATTTTCGTTTGTTAACGAGTTCGTCTTTAAAAAGTTGATAATGTTTAAATTATAGTAGTAAAGTACAACCTATACTACTCAAAGTACAACAAAAAAGCCGGAATGTTAATTCCGGCTTTCAAAATCGTCTGACTTTAAGTTACTTCTGTATACTTCCTGATTTGTCAAAGTTTGTAATCACATTGTTGTAATCTGCAGAATAGCTTTTGTTGCCGTTTTTATCGACTACTATCCAAACCTTATAACTTCCATCGATAGCATTCATCTTCTGATAATGTGCAGTTATTTCTGCAGGAATTACATTTCCAATTACCTCATATGTATGACTGATAACTTGATCATTGGAATCATACACTTTGAAATTCTGCATTTTCGAATCATCAAAATAACTTACTTTAAAATTAACCCCTTCAGTCGTCCAAGTTGCATAATTAGCAAATGGATGAGTCTGTTTAAAGGCATCCATTACATGATGCGGGATTTGAGTTTGAGCTATTAACGTTCCTGTCGAAATGATCAAGACAAAGAGGGCAAGAATTACTTTTTTCATGGGCTATAATTTAATTTTGAGTAGTGTTTTTTTCGTCAGGCTAATTTATCAATTTATTCAGTCCGTTGTCTTCGGATTTTGGCCAATCATTAACAAATTGGTGTGAGTTTCCCCATTTTGCAGACTTTATGCCTTCTTGCCTCTTCAATTAGTTTGACAGGTTTGCAGGTTCTGTTGGCAATCCCCGCACTATTCACTATTAGTTATTAGTTATTCAGCGTGTTCAATATCCCATGCGTCAAATAACGTTTTCAGAAAAGTGTTTTCCTGCTTACTTACTACATCATCTGCACTTACAATCTTGACGGCAAAATCCATGAAGTGTGTACGCTCTTCCGGAGTTGAATCCTGGTAGAAGTCGTCCATGCATTTTTGAAAATGAAGGATGTAATCTTCTTTGGCTAACATGGAAATTTGTTCCATTGCACCATCTAAACTAACATGGAAAGGATAGTTTTCTACTAAGTATTTCCGGATAATGAGGTCTTCATTCACAGAAAAGGAATCATCTACCATTGCAAGTAATTGAAGCATATGGTATCCGGCCTCTGATTTATTTAGTTTTCTTTCAGACATAAGTGGGTTTAATTATAGACCTCAAATTAGAGTATTCTTGATGAGAATAAAAGGAATTTTTGATGAATTATTTTAAAATTCGCATGAATTTCGTCATCAGTAGGTTTTGTGAAAAATTAAGTGCTTAATAATGAGTAAATGATTGGATTACAGTCGAAAGTAAGTGCTAAAATATTATGGAACTTTTAATAAATTCCTGACATTTACGATTAAATTTGTGAAAATTCAGGGCTTTCCAAGGCGTCTGACAATAATTTTCAACTTAATCACTCCAAATAGAAAGATCGGTGTATGACGGATATCATTAAGCTTTTACCGGAAACGGTGGCTAATCAGATTGCAGCAGGAGAAGTTATTCAGCGACCTGCATCAGCAGTTAAAGAACTTTTGGAGAATGCTGTTGATGCTGAAAGTACCAACATTGAATTATACATCAAAGAATCCGGTAAGACCATGATTCGTATTGTTGATAATGGCCTTGGTATGACACCTTCTGATGCACGGCTTTCATTTGCAAGGCATGCAACTTCTAAGATAAAATCAGCAGAAGAACTTTTTTCTATTCGTACGAAAGGTTTTCGCGGCGAAGCCCTTGCTTCTATTGCCGCCATTTCTCAGGTAGAATTAAAGTCGATGAAAGCCGGAGAAGAGATTGGAACACAAATTGAAATTGAAGGGAATGAATTTTTGGATCAACGGCCTGTGGGAATGACTGCCGGTACGAGTATCTCTGTGAAAAATCTTTTTTACAATGTGCCTGCGCGTAGAAATTTTTTAAAATCAAATCCAATAGAGGCCCGACACATCATTGATGAATTTGAACGAGTTGCTTTAGCTCATCCTGAAGTTGCATTTTCATTGAACATGAATAACATTGAGCATTTCAGGTTACCGATCAGCAATTTACGTCAACGAATCGTTAACATCTATGGCTCAAATTATAATGAAAGATTAGTGCCCATTGCCGAAGAAACAACTTTATTGACAATCACAGGGTTCGTCGGTAAGCCGGAATACAGTCGTAAAACAAGAGGCGAACAATTCTTCTTCGTAAATAAAAGGTACATCAAAGACGGTTACTTACATCACGCTGTCAGTAATGCTTTTGAAGAGTTATTGCCGAAAGACAGTTATGCATCTTATTGGCTTTATATAGATATTGACCCTGCTAAAATTGATGTTAATATACATCCTACAAAAACAGAAATTAAATTTGAGGATGAACGATCCGTTTATGCAATTGTGCGCTCCGCAGTTAAGCGTTCACTAGGGCAATACAATGTTGCTCCTGCCCTTGACTTTGAACGTGAACGAACATTTGATGTTCCTCATGCTATGCGTTATCAACCCGTACAAATGCCAACGGTACTTGTCAATCCCGGTTACAACCCCTTCCAAAAAGAAAGTCGTCCAATGGCATCTGCCGGTTGGGATAAAGTTTACGATGATATTCGTAAAGTGCAGCTACCGGTTCAAGATCAACCCTCTTCTTCAACACCAATCGATTTCGAAGAATTTATAATCAACAGTAAGAACTTCTTTCAACTTGGACCTTATATTGTAGCTAAGACAGGCGATAATCTCCTCTTGATCGATGCTACTTCTGCTCATGAAAGAATCATTTACAATCAGCTGATAAATAAAATAAACGGCCAGGCGATCAGTTCTCAACAGATGCTTTTTCCTCAGACCATACAGTTGAATTCTTCTGATCTTCAAATCATAAAGGAGATCGAAAAAGAGATCCGTGATTTTGGTTTCGACATCAGTGAATTTGGCTTGAATACTTACGTTTTGAATGCTGCACCTGTAGGAATACCTTCAGGAAGAGAAAAAGGTATATTGGAAGACATTATTGAGCAGTATAAAAACAATTCATCTGAACTTAGTTCCGGTATAGCCGAGAAACTAGCACACTCTATGTCAAAAAGTATGGCAGTTCGTCGTGGAGATCAACTTTCTGAAGAAGAAATCCAATCATTGATTCAGGAATTGATGAAGTCTGATAAAAAAGACCGGGGAATTGATGGAAAACCGTGTATGAAGGTGTTGAAAACCACTGACCTTTCCGACTACTTTAAGTAAAAATTATTTTCATATTGATAGCAGGTATTTTATAAGCTGCCTGCAACCGACAACTATGAGTTATCCAAACTTCCGCCCTCAGGGTTTTGCTATTCCTGAAGTCGTCAAAAACCTACTGATCATCAACTTTCTGATGTTCTTTGCTACCATGGTCATGGAAAGCAGAGGCGTTGAACTTACCGATGTTCTGGGTTTACATTATTTCCTTTCTGATAAATTCAAGATCTGGCAATTCGTCAGTTATATGTTCATGCATGGAAGTTTCATGCATATCTTCTTCAATATGTTTGCTGTGTTTATGTTCGGTGCTGCTATTGAATCTGTATGGGGACCAAAGAAATTTCTTACGTATTATATTCTCACCGGATTAGGCGCTGCTGTTGCACATTATGCAATTGTGTATTATCAGATGCAACCGGCGATAGCATTTTTGAATGATTATATTGATGCTCCTTCAATGACAAAATTGCAAGGACTGATCAATTCAGATGCATTCACTAATTTTTCGTCAAGAGAAATGCTTGAGCATTACAATTCGTTCACAGCTTCTTTCAATGAACTTGCGAACACTGATCAAGCTGCTGCCATGCAACTTAGTGTTGATTTCGTTAAGGAGTTTAAAGCTGATGTTTACAATGCTCCTGTAGTAGTAGGTGCAAGCGGAGCTGTTTTCGGTTTATTACTTGCATACGGAATGACCTATCCAAATAACATTATCTATATCTATTTTGCAATTCCACTAAAAGCCAAATATTTTGTGATCTTATACGGCTTGATCGAATTGTTCTCCGGAGTAGCGAATGTTCCCGGAGATAATGTTGCACATTTTGCACACTTAGGTGGATTGATAACCGGATTAATAATTATTCAATACTGGAAAAAGAACAATCGTAAACGACAAAATGACTATTTCAATTGAACGCACAATGAAAAAAATTAATTTCTTTTTTTGCTTATATTTTAGTGGAATCGTATTGTGCTTTTCACAATCATCAGGACCAAATAGTCCCAACACATATTCCACAACAGGTACCGGAGCCGGATGGTCTAATTTGTCGGGAATTATTGCAGTAGACAATAATCCTGCATATGCAGATCTTGCTCAGTTTCCAACCTGTAATTCGTTCCTTTGCTATCACTCAGACATTGCTCACTTTACCGGTTTTGGCTTTGCAATTCCTTCAACGGCTACTATCACAGGAATAAAAATTGATGTTTCACAAAGAGTCTCATCTCCGGGAGGCGGAATTCGCGACTCTCTGATCATGTTGTCATTGAATGGAAATATGCTTGGAGCTGACCGATCAGATACTTCTTATTGGTTGGATACACCTACAATGAATGCCTACGGCGATTCACTTGATACTTGGGGTTACTCGTGGACACCTGGTGATGTCAATGACCCGACTTTTGGCTTACAATATCAGTTAACAAATGATTCTTATGATCAACCTGCGTCACTCGATTATTTATCGATGACCGTTTATTATCAAACAGGAACAGGAATAATTTCCCAGTCTTCTACTCCATGGGAAATACGATTTATTGGATCAACTTTGGATATTCATGGTGAAGCTGGTTTTTTGGCATCCGGCGCAGAGCTCGAAGTTCGAACGACTGGTGGTAAATCAATTTTGAAAAAAACGATTGACCCGGGCAAGAATAGACTGGACCTTAGTTTGAATGCAATTGAGTGGCCATCGGGAATCTACATTGTCAGTATTACTTCCACTACAGGAAATACTATTCAACGAAAAGTGATATTGATTAAATGATGGCCAACGCTTCATTCCAAAGTAATTTAATGAGGACACTAAAATCCGGTGATGTGCTACAACGATTGTTGCTGGTGAATGTTGGACTATTCCTGTTAGTAAGAATTACTTTTGCAATATCATCGCTTTTTAATTATCCGCTTTTTAGTTTTACAGAAGTATCTGCATGGCTTGCTATTCCTTCCAACCCCTCTCAGTTGTTATTGAGACCTTGGTCTCTTTTTACATATATGTTTTTTCATTGGGAATTCTTGCATTTGCTATTCAATATGCTTTGGTTGTATTGGATGGGAGCAATCATTCTCGAATACTTGGGAGCAAAAAAATTATTCGGGCTGTATATCATGGGAGGACTTTTTGGAGCACTTGCTTATGTTGTTGCTTTTAACACCTTTCCGATATTTGCGCAAAGCGTTAATTTTTCATTTGCACTCGGTGCATCTGCAAGTGTTCTTGCAATTACGGTTGCCGCTGCTACACTCTTGCCTGATTATCCGATCTCACTCATTCTTATTGGAAATGTTGCATTGAAATGGATCGCTGCAATTTCTGTTTTGCTGGACGTTATCAATATATCAGGAGAAAATGCAGGAGGACATATTGCACACTTAGGTGGAGCTTTATTCGGATTCATCTACATTAAATCTTTGCAAAGAGGAACAAATCTGACCAAGTGGCTGGAGGTTCTCAGTGACAGATTATCCGGGAAGCGAGGTAAAATGACCGTTGCATATAAAAGAAAAAAATCGGACGAAGATTTTGCTCTTCACAAAAAAGCTACACAGGAACAAATGGATGACATTCTGGATAAGATCAGTAAATCAGGATATGGAAGTTTGTCACAAAGTGAAAAAGATTTTCTTTTCAGAATTAGTAAAGAAGATCAAAAATGAGTTCTTCAGTCGAACATCCGAAAGGAAAAACAAGTTTCTTTACCCGCATTATCTGGGTCTTGAATATTTTTGCATTAACAGGATTAGCACTTTCATATTTGGCTGCTTATGTGAGTCCGAATAAGATCTGGTGGCTTGCACTATTCGGATTAGGCTATGAGATCATGCTTTTTATTAACCTGCTCTTTGTGGTCTACTGGCTTATTGCCCGCAGTCGACGATTTTGGGTATCTCTTGTTTTTATTTTGCTTGGAATTGGAAAAATATTTGGAATCATCCAATTCAATTCTCAGTCGAAGGATGAAAAAATTTTACGCGAAGAAGGAAATATAAAGGTAATGTCTTTCAATGTCCGATTATTTGATCTGTATAACTGGTTTCATAACTCTGAAACAAGGGATAATATTTTTCATTTCCTGAAAAGTGAATCTCCTGACATCGTATGCTTTCAGGAATTTTATTCTACAGACAGAAAAAGACCGGAATTCAGAAATTCAGATACGTTAAAGTATTATCTCAATTCTAAATATACTCACATCGATTACACCGTCTCGTTAAGAAAGACCGACCACTGGGGAATTGCCACTTATAGCAAATACCCTATCGTTAAAAAACAAGAAGTGCATTTTGCTAAAAAGGGTGGAAATGTTTTTATAATGTCTGATATTAAAATCGGAAAGGACACGATCAGAGTTTTTAATACTCACCTTGAAAGCATCCACTTTGGATGGAACAGTTATAAGTTCATTGAGAATCTTAACAATGATGATATCCAACAAGATGAATTTCGTGGAGGTATCACCATTTTAAAACAATTAAAAAAAGCGTTTGTCAAACGAGCTACTCAGGTTGAGATCCTTCATGATTCAATTGAAGCTAGCCCTTATCCGGTTTTGATCTGCGGTGATTTTAACGATGCACCTTCATCCTATTCGTATGAAATTTTATCAGATGACCTGAATGATGCGTATCGAATCAGCGGGCGAGGACTTGGGAAAACGTATTCCGGCCCATTTCCTTCGTTCCGGATCGATTATATTTTTCACGATGATAAGATCATATCAACCGGATTTCGAACCATTCATGGCAAGTTGTCAGACCATTATCCCGTCAGTTGTATGATGAAGTTGAAGAAGTGATGAATATTGCCAAATTTCATCAATAAATGCCAATTCGTGAAGTTTCCCATTGCGAATATCTTTGGCTAGCACCACAGTTTTGCGTATTTTCGCGCCATGAATTCCGGGGCAACTGTTTCTTTTCACACCTTAGGCTGTAAGTTAAATTTTGCAGAGACTTCGACAATTGCACGTCAGCTAAAAAATGCAGGTTTTCAAAAGGTCGAATTTGAAGATGGTGCCGATGTAGTCGTTATCAATACATGTTCGGTTACTGAAAATGCTGACAAGGAATGCAAGACCATTGTTCGGCGAGCACAGCAGGCCAACCCCGAATCATTCATTGCTATCATCGGTTGTTATGCTCAGCTTAAACCGGAAGAAATTTCTTCCATCGATGGAGTTGACCTTGTTCTTGGAGCAACAGAAAAATTTAATCTGCCTCATTATCTTAATGATTTGTCAAAGAAAGAACTTGCAGAGATTCACTCTTGTGAGATCATTGAAGCGACTTCCTTTACTTCTGCATATTCTTTTGGTGACAGGACGAGAGCATTTTTAAAAGTACAGGATGGTTGCGATTACTCTTGTTCATATTGCACAATTCCTTTAGCCAGGGGAAATAGCAGAAGTGATACGATCGACAACGTTGTTAAGAATGCATATGCAATTGCAGAAAAGCAAGTGAAAGAAATTGTTCTTACCGGTGTAAATATTGGTGATTACGGGATCTTTGATACGAAATCAATGAAGCATGAAAGTGATTTTTTGTCACTTGTTAAACGACTTGACGATGTTGAAGGGATAGAACGATTCAGAATATCATCCATCGAGCCAAATCTCCTGACTGATGAGATCATTTCGTTTGTTTCAACATCAAAAAGATTTGTTCCTCATTTTCACATTCCACTTCAGTCGGGTTCTGACAAGGTACTGGCACTGATGCGTCGTCGTTATAAGCGTAACTTGTATGTAGAGCGAGTTAATCGTATTAAAGCAGTAATGCCTGATGCTTGTATAGGAGTTGATGTCATCGTCGGATTTCCCGGTGAAACAGAAGAAGACTTCATGGATACCTTCCGATTTCTAAATGAATTGAATATTTCTTATCTGCATGTTTTCACGTATTCTGAAAGAGAAAATACAGATGCTGCATTGATGCCAGGCGTGGTTCCAATTCAGGAAAGAAAAAGGCGAAATAAAATGCTTAGGATTCTTTCAGAAAAGAAAAAAAATCTTTTTTACTCTGAATACCTGAACAATGAATATACTGTATTGATGGAGGAAGAAAATAAAGATGGACATCTTTCAGGGTTCACAAGTAATTATATACGTGTGAATATACCCTATGATCCAGCTTTTGTAAATCAACTTGTGCGAGTCAAACTGGAGTCATTCAATGGTGGATTATCTGTAAATTCAGAATTCCTTGAAGTAGTAGAAGAAAATAAATATCATTCAAATTAAATTTTATTAGATGTACGCAGGCCTTAGTGATTTATTGAATGATCTTTTTGGAACACATTTCATGTATTCCTTCCCTCCTATGTTCGGATTGTTAGTTGCAACTTCTTTTTTACTTGCAGCATGGACATTGTCAATGGAATTAAAACGAAAGGAATCTTTAGGATTGCTTCATCCGATGAACAGAAAAATGTTTGTTGGTAAACCGGCAGGAATGGATGAATATTTCTGGAATGGGATCTTTGGTTTTATACTTGGGGCAAAGATTTTCTATGCAATATTCAATAGTTCGGAATTTTTTAGTGACCCGCAAGCAGCTTTACTTTCTTTGAAAGGAAATTTATTGGGAGGACTTATCTGGGCTGGAATTGCAGTGTTCTGGAAATATTACGAAAGTAAAAAGCAACTGCTAAAAGATCCGAAAGAAGTAGATGTAAAAGTTTATCCGCATCAAATGGTGTCAGAAATTACAATGGCAGCAGCAATTGGCGGATTGTTAGGAGCAAAATTGTTTCACCTATTTGAATATTGGAGCGATTTTATGGCGAATCCTTCTGAAATGATTTTCAGTGGTAGCGGATTAACAATGTATGGCGGGTTGATCGTCGGTGGTGCTACGGTGTTGTGGTATGGGAAGAAAAACAACATTGGTCCACTTCATTTGTGTGATGCGACTGCACCCGGATTGATGCTTGCATATGGGACAGGACGATTGGGTTGTCAAATTGCAGGTGATGGTGACTGGGGCATTGTAAATACTGCACCGAAACCTTCATGGATGTCGTTCCTGCCCGATTGGCTTTGGTCATATACCTATCCGAATAATGTAGTGAGTGAAGGAATCCCAATTGAAGGATGTGTAGGAAATCACTGCAACGAATTGCCTGAACCGGTTTTTCCTACTCCACTCTATGAAAGTATAATGTGCATCTCACTTTTCTTTTTGTTGTGGGCTATGCGTAAGAAAATAAGTACTCCCGGAAGATTATTCTCCTGGTATCTTGTATTCAATGGAATAGAAAGATTTTTAATTGAAAGCATAAGGGTAAATTCCCAGTATCATATCGGAAATTTAGCATTTACACAAGCTCAAATGATTTCCCTGTTTTTAGTAATAGTCGGAGTAACCGGACTATTTTATTTCAAAGACAAAAAACAAATTGCCTGAATGGAAAATTCGCAATTAAAAAAACTTTGTATTGATGTAACTGAACTAACAACTGATGTTGGAAAATTCATTGTTGGAGAAAGGAAAACTTTTTCTCAAAGCAACATTGAAAAAAAGGGACATAATGATCTGGTCTCATATGTTGACAAAACAGCTGAAGCACGAATTGTTGAGAAATTAAAGTCATTACTTCCTGAAGCCGGTTTTTATACGGAAGAATCAACTGACAATACTAAAGGTGATAAGTATAACTGGATCATAGATCCTCTCGATGGGACAACGAACTTCATTCATGGTATCCCTTGTTTTTGCATTTCAATTGCTCTGGTGGAAAAAGATGAACTCATTCTTGGTGTAGTTCACGAATTGAATCTGGATGAATGTTTCTATGCATATAAGAATGGCGGTGCATTTATGAATGGAAAGCCAATTTCCGTTTCAAAGATCTCTGTCTTATCTGATTCGCTGATAGCTACCGGATTTCCATATCATAATTATGATCGCATGATCCCTTATATGCAGGTGTTTGATTGGTGTATGAGAAATACTCATGGACTTCGTCGACTGGGATCTGCTGCTGCTGATCTGGCTTATGTTGCATGCGGTCGGTTTGAAGCTTTTTATGAGTATGGTTTAAATCCGTGGGATGTAGCAGGTGGAGCAATAATTGTTAAAGAAGCCGGTGGTATAGTTACTGATTTTATTGGGGAAAATAATTTCATTTTCGGTGGTGAATTGATTGCTGCTAATTCTGGCGTGCATAAGGAAATGCAAATGGTTATTAAGAATGAGTTTTCAAAAGCCTGATCAGTGCAAGACTATTACTACAGATCGTTCCTAAAATGACTTCACCAATTCTATTTAATGAAGAGCAACGATTCAGTCAGAAGATATTCAGAATCGTATTACTTTCGATCTCTGCACTTTTTATTTATGCATTTGTTCAGCAAGTTATCTTCCATCAGCCATTTGGCCGCCGACCGATGAGCGACATCGGATTAATTTCAGCACTTGCCTTCCTGGTTCTTATCAATGCACTATTCTATAGTATGAAACTGATCACAACGATAGACAAAGATGCGATCACGGTCAAATTTTACCCATTTCATTTTTTTCCTAAGCGTTTTGAATGGTCGCAACTGTCTGACGTAATTGTTCGACAATACAATCCATTAAAGGAATTTGGCGGTTGGGGGCTTCGTGGGTTTGGCAAAAGATCAGTGATGACCGTTTCTGGAACTTGGCTTATAGAAGTCGTTTTTGTTAATAATCAAAGTTTGTTGATTGGAACATGCAAACCGGAAGAAGTTAAAGAGGCTCTTGCCATTTCCGGCTTTGTTAAATCTGGATCTACCACTCCTTAATTCTGAAAATACAATTTTGGTTTATCAGTGATATTCCAGAAATTAAAAACCATTGCATTTACTTCAGAGTCTTTATGATCATAAATAATATACCATGATGCTATCGTACATTGATCGGATAGTCGAGTTATCTTCTCATCAGATAAGGATAACATTTCCAATGATGCCCTTTGACAATTGTCCTTTCTTAACGATGGTGAATCAGCAATTGTAAATAGTAAGATCACCAACAACAAGTATGCTGCTAACATTTTGTGAATTTTGCCTTTGTTAGAATTCTGCTTAACCAAATAGACAGAGCTTTGCACGAATAGAAAAATAAGTATCAAGATACCGGGTAAAAAATTATCTCGGCGAATAATATTCGGTTTGAACTCATAATATCCATCAAAAGGTAATAACAACACATAAATTAAAATAAATACACACGCCCATTTAAGAGTGAGGGAGAATGAAGCACTTTTTTCATTTCCGCTTTTTTTCAGAAGAATCGTATTGATAAAAATAAGTAGTATCAATATCCACAATCCGGGTTTACCGAATAGGATATTAAACATACCAATTGGTATCTTTTTATATCTCTCAACTATCGAAACATCGAGCAGGTTTCTATCGGAATTATAAAAACTCAGGAAAAATGAATAAAGGCATACGATTAACGCTAATAAGAGACCGGCTTTTAGTTTTTTATCAGAAATAATGTTTAAAATATTAACTTTTTGCTTTAGGTAGAAAAATTTTACAAATATAGAAAGCAATAAAATTGAAATGACAAGAATTGGAATCTGATTTCCGAAAAATGGAATTACGAAAGCAATCAACGATAGTAAAACTGCGAAAAATTGGTTTAATGGCGCGTCTTGATTATGAAAGTGTTTAATTGCAAGTGGATATAGCAGTAGCAAAAAAAGAGCTACGGGTAAAGTATATGAGATCGTATAGGTAATTGCGCCATCAATGATTCCCATTGTTGAACCATAGCCTCCTACCTGAAAAAATATTGAAAGCAATAACGATGAAAGAATGAAAGTATCTTCTTTCAAATTCAGGCCTCCCGATATAATTGCAGATAAAAGAAGAATGATCAATAGTTGAGTCAGTAATTTGAATACTGCAGCAGAAAAATAAATTGAAGATATCGGTGACATCATTGTTTGCGCAACAAACGGAATTGTCTTAAAATAAGCACGGGTCGTGGTAATTGAAAAAAAACGATTTGCTTCACTGTGCTTTGAATTATTTGAAATTGCATAAATCCCAAATGGATCACTAAGTACTGGACGATATTTGTCAGCCGGTAATACAATGTATGTTAGATCCCCATCGATCGGCGTGTTATAATACTGATTAAATGATATAGCCAGATCAATAAATATGAACAGAATTAATAATACCCTTATTTTTTTAGGCAGGAACATATTTCTATTTAGCTAATTTGGAATAAATATTAAGATCAATGAATCTACCGTCCTTATATTCACATTCACGACGTTTCCCTTCAAAAATAAATTCGGCCTTCATTAATCCACTTATACATTGATGATTGTCACTTTCAACCACTGCTTCCATCCTATGCAATTTCCATTCAGTTGCTGCATATAAGAATACAGAATTTACAACTTCTTTTAAAATTCCTAAACCCCAGTGTTGAGGAAGAATCCAAATACCCAGCTCAGCACAAAAATGTTTGGCCTGGAAATTATTGAATCCAACACCACCTAAAAATGCAGCATCGTCTTTGTTGCAAATTGCCCACCATTGCCCTGTATGATTTACCTCCATTTCTTTGAACCAATCGATCTGAGCCTGAGTTTCCTCAAGTGTTTTGTAGCTTATCCCATAATATTTTATTACCTCGGGATGCGACAATCCTTTATAAACATCATCGAGGTCGCTCTGAACAAAACTTCTGAGTATAAATCTATCGGTTAATATTTCGGTAGCCATGTATAACGTTCATTTCAATAATGAAAATTATCTAACTGATATTTTTAATAAGATAATCAGTTCCATTAAAAGAAACTGTTTCTTTTTTCTTTGCATTCATCATTGCCTTTGCAAGAGGAGCAATTGCAGAGATTACCATTATATCTGCATTTTTAACTTTTATCCTGCCTAGAGGGATTGATAAAAAGATAATTCCTTTGTTTGTTTCAACAAGGGCGCCTGTCCTTACAAATTTAACTTCTTCGTCAGGGTTAATTGAAGATAATATTTCCAATTGTCGGTCAGCTTCATTGAACTGAGAGATCAACTTCTCCTGTTCCAGTTGCATCATTGCTCTTGCAGTTTCATGTTTGTCACCTGCCGAACTCTTTGAATCGTTTTCTGCATCTGATACAAGTTCATTCAATTTGTCTTTGAAAGAATGGACTTTTTCTGTCAGGACTTGTTTGCAATGAATAAGGATTTCGTTTTTTATGCTCACGTTTATTTATTTACCAACTGTTAAATCTTACTATTATTTTCCTCCAATAACGCGACGCATCTTGAAAAATTCTTTTTTGTATCCATTTGCTGTTGGGCCTTCTATAAAAGCAACAAGTGAATCTCTATGTGGGTTTGTATAGACTATCTTTTTAGGAAAGTCGTGTTCTTTATTTTCAAAAGTAAATTCTTTATTACTCGAAGAAGTCAATGCAAAATAAACAGGACTACCATCATTTTGTGATTGAATACTAGGTATGTAAAAGATCTTGCCATTCTTCATTCGCAAAGATATTTCCTCATAAAATATAGTGTCTATGCCGGCCATGTAAATGCTACTACCCACAAACGAAGAATCGTCGATCTGATTCCAAATCTCTACCATTTTACCATCTGAAGTGCTATCCATCCATTCACCAATAAGCCAGGAAAATTGTGATAGATCGGTTTTTGTTTTCAGACCATTTTCCTGACATGAAATGAACAACAATAAAAAAATCAGATATGATAAATATTTCATTAAAATCAATTCAATACTAATGGATACGACTTCAAATAATTGTTTTTTGAAGTAAGTGAAATAAAATAATATCCTCTTGGAAATTGATGAGTATCGATTCTAAATTCAGACGCAGATCCGAAATTCGAAGAATATACAATTTCACCAAGTGTATTTATAATTTCTACTTTAGTTATAAAATTTTCAGGAACTGAATTTCTTATTTCAACGAAGTTACTAGCAGGATTTGGATAAACCAAGACATTTTCCATTGCGTTTAACTGACTTATCCCGGTACTCAACACTGTTACAGAAGTTGTAGTTCTATCAGAATAACCGCATTTATAAGAGAATAATGTAACGTTATATTGGCCGGGAGTTGAAAACATGTGGATTGGATTGGCGGTATTTGAATAACTGCCATCATTAAAATCCCATAAATAGGTTACTGCATTCATTGAATTGTTCAGAAAGGTAACGGAGTTTAATCCGTTGTTAATGTAGGTATAATCCGCTTTTGGATCATAAGCGCCAATATACCATGCATTCGTATTATTGAACTCTGTTGTTTTTGTAGCTAATTTAATTGATGCAACTGTTATAGAATCTAAACCATAATTATAAGAGATAGTTTCAGGATCTTTTCTGAAAATACTTGAATAGAAACAACATGCAGCCGCGTATGATCCGGCTGCTGATGGATGACTTTCATCTGATTGATATAATTCTATCGAGGGATAATTTTGTATAATGTGATTCCATACTGCTCCTACCGGAGATACTGTTGCATTGTTGTCAAAAGCCATTGTTCTGTAACGAAGATTCAACAAACTGTCCATACCTTCATACGTGCAAACCGGAGGCCACGATGAACAGTTGCTTGCGTCGCCATATTTGCGTCCCCATGTCATATAAAACATTGTTTCAGTACATGGATTTACTGCATTGATGAGACTGTCTAATTTATGCGCATACGGATAAACAGAAATTTGAACTTGTCCAATTGGAAAGGCTGGTAATTGGCTTTGCTCTTGCAGAACTACATAATCCCAATTTCCCTGATTGATCTTCGCAAGTGAGGTTGCATCTCCAAAATGATTTTGTAATGTGTAACCACCCGGAGTATAGCTGTCATAGATCAATGAATCATTATTTGATAATGCTATATCTGAAACGATATGCGGTAGATCATTGACTCCGGTATAGCTGTTTCCTAAAAATAATACCCGAATAGTAGCTGACTTACTAATTGAAAAAGTGCAAAGTAAAGCCGTCAGTAACAGTACCGATCTGAGAAATTTCATTAATGGGAGATTTGGAGGAGAATGGTCAAATATATAAAATTCTCAATACAAAAAGGACTCTCCACTACTTTTTTAGAAACTGTAAAATATTGAAAATCAGTATACGACAAAAAATATCAGATCAATTTCCACCTATCAATTGGATACTGCCTTTATATGTTACACTTGAAACATCTAGGACATAAAAATACACACCATCACTTGCTTTTTTCCCATTTGTATCGAAACCTGTCCACGATCTTTTCTTTTCAGATGTTGTAAACATCTGGTTACCCCATCGATTATAAATTCTCATTGTCGCACTTGCCGGTAAATTCTTAATTTCGAAAATATCATTTTTACCATCACCATTTGGTGTGAAAACATTCGGAATTACAAAAGGTTCTTCCGGACATTCTGAGCCAATTGTTATTTCTTTTGTGATCGAACTTGTTCCATCTGAATTCGTAACTTCTAAATTTACAATAAAAGACCCCTTGGATTCAAAACAAATTTCTTCCGGATTCTGAACATACGAGACTGCACTATCTGCGCCGCTAAATGTCCAGCTCCATGAAATCGGGTCATTCAAACTTTTATCGATAAAACGAATACACTGTGAAGAACAGATCGTGTCTTCTTCATAGGTAAAATCAGGAATGGGAAAGATCTGCTGACAAACACTTTTTTCAGTTATC
>Ga0138256_10003786_pt1 | contig 16060 bp, 8 predicted proteins | sample KNB2016incub_MG_FD_105486 | JGI IMG/M metagenome (GOLD analysis project Ga0138256, IMG submission 105486) | Active sludge microbial communities from wastewater in Klosterneuburg, Austria - KNB2014incub_MG | ecosystem: Engineered > WWTP > Activated sludge > Unclassified | place: Austria... | reverse complement strand
TGAAGGTCGCATCGAACTTCTCGAGGATGTCGGGCGACCCCACCTGGGAGAGCCGGACGTTCCATTCGACGCCGTCGACCAGTGCCGACTTCGAGAGGTTGGAGGAACCGATGTAGGCCGTCGAGTAGCCGGTGTCCCGCCGAAACATCCACGCCTTGGCGTGGAGGCGCGTGGACTGGGTGTCGTAGGAGACTTTGACCTCGGCGCCGAGGCCGACCAGCCAGTCGATCGCCTTGCGCTCGGTGGATCCGGTGAAGACGGTGGTGATGACGCGGAGCCTTCTTCCCTTCTCGCAGTGCTCCTTCAGCTGCTTCTCGAGGAGTCGGAGGCCGTGCCAGCGGACGAAGGCGCAGAGCAGGTCGATCGAGTCCGCGGACGGGATCTCCCGCGCCAGCGCATGCGCGAGCGCGGGCTCGCCGCGGGCGTTGACGAGGAGGTCGGAGGCGGAGAGCGGGACGAGCGGGGCGACCAACTCGCGGTCGGTGGTGGGGAAACCGGTTATGGGCTGAATGGAGAGCAGCTGTTCGGGAGGGAGGGCGACGAAGTCGCCGGAGTCGGTGCTGGCGGGGTGGGTGGTGGCTAGGAGTTGGAGGAGTTGGTTGACGAGGTTCGCTTGGGTGGTGGTGCGGTCTTCTGCAGGGAGTGACTTCAAGGCGCGGGCGACGAGGGATTCGATGTGGCGAGCGAGGGTGGATGGCGCCTCGGCAGGGTCTAGCCCTTCGGTGCTGACCAGTGATCTTGAACGATCGAATTGAAGAAGGCGCGCCTTCAGGCTGGCGGTGATCAGCCGCTCGTAGAGGCCGGAGGGGAGATCGTTGTTGTCGTGGGGCATCAGGGGGGGGAAGGCCTAGCTCGCGACCCGTTTCGCTTGCCTACAGAACCAGCGACGCCAATCCCGGCTTGAGGGCCGCTTCGAGCCTGTTCATTGTCTCGACCATCTCCGACTGAATCTCCGGCCATTGGGATTCGGGGGACCGGTAGCCTCCACGTTCGACAAGATGCTTGATTCGACAGGCGCGCTTGGCATCGAGACGTTCCCAGACAAGCGATCCGCCGAACGCACCTTCGATCTCGTCTTTCCGCGCAAGAAGTTGGTCGAAGATGTTCTTGTTCTCCGCAACTTCCCCGCGATCAATGTAGAGCTCTGCGACGCCGTACTCCTGCACGATCGTATAGTTGAAGCCGAGGCCCCGAACTCCGGAGCTTGCCCCCAGCCAGTGATACGCGCCGGGTTTGATGTTGGCGTGGCGCGTGTGACGATTGCGGGCAATGGCCACCAAACCCTCCCAGAACCGCAATCTCACGTCGTAGCGCTCTGCACGCTTCTTCCGGCCCACTTGCTCCTTCGCCCTAAGCTGGATCTGGTAGTCGTTAGCTTCCGGCAGCGGGATGATCTGCTGAACGTCGATCAACCGGGCCGCTCCGTCCTGGTATGGACGCAGGCGAACGCACCGGATGTCGATGTCCCTTTCCCGTAGCCAAAGCACTGCCGTGGTGAGTTCCTTCCCGAAGTCCTCGGAAACAAGGATGATTCGAACATCAGGAGCGAATAGCTCCTCGTCCGGTTCCTCCCAGCTTAGAAAAGCCAACAATCTGGCCCGCGCACCTTCCGCTGGCTCTCCAATCCTGGCCAGGAACTCGCTGTGGATCTGCTCTGCCCTTTCGAAGGTCATCGCCGATACCATGCTCGCGTAGCGGATGGCCTGTAGCTCCATGTGCCCGCCGTCATTCGTGCGCTTTAGCTCGATCACCACCAGATTCGCCTGTAAATCGATGGCGAGGAGGTCGATCCGGCGCCGGCTGTCCTCCCAGTCGCCAAACTCTTCAGTCAGCACGAAGAGATCGTCGCCCAGCACTTCGACTTGAGTACGCAGTAGCCGCTGGAGGTCGTCGCGCTCGCGGACTTTCAGGTCGGTAAACGATGCTCGAGTGAGCGGCCTGAACTCAGTAGGCGTCATTTCGTACAGCGGCATACTGCACCTCGGTATTCATGGTTGACTATGATCGTGCGAAATCTTGCCAGGAATGATGTCCAAGCCGGTTCCTGGTTCATCCAATGCCTACACAGCCCGCCAACTGCAGAAGAATGGGCAGCGTTCGACGCGGAAAGGCCCCGGCGCTTCAAGTTCCAGACAACAGGCGCTTGGCTTCCGAGAGGTCGATCCGCGCCTTGTGTCCGTGCTTCTCGAGTAGGTGAAGCAGATTGCCTCCACTCAGCAGCACCAACGGCTTCCCATTTGCGAAGGCATACGAATCTGGGCCGTAATCTGAAGTGGTGATGAGAATTCCCTTGGTAGCGCCTTCGTTGAGGACCGTCCCATAAAGATCTCGGACGGCGCTGACACCCACAGTGCTCGTGTACCGCTTGGCTTGAATGACGATCTTTCCACCTCGAATCGGATCAGGGTCGAACGCCACTGCATCGACCCCGCCATCGCGACTCGCTCGCGTTACCTTCACTTCACCTCCGCTGCTCGCGAATTCCTGTTCGAAGACCTCCCGGATGAGATGCTCGAATGCCTCCCAGTCCATCGCAGCCAGATTCGACCCAGCCTCCAGCTCGTCTGCGACTGCGCGTGCTCCAACAAACCTAGCGTCTTCCCGCTGGAGCGGCATGATGGCGGGTACAGCTGAGAGTCCATGCAGCTTCGCGGCGCTCACTCCTTTGAGTGATCGGAAGCACACCCTTGGATCGACCTGGGCGAGGTCGATCGCCTGGAAGTCGCTTTTCCCAGCACGAACCGACAAGACACAGGCGGTGACCGGCTTTCCCGTGCTTCTATTGATCGCCGTTACCACACCGTTAAAGACCGCGGCGTCGAGTGCTCCAATTTGATCCGCTTCGAACAGCTCGTGGAGTGTACGCAGGGCCACTTGATACAGGACCTCGTCGTACTGTTTCGCTGCCTGCCCCTCCGTGAGGTGCTGCTCCTCAAACTCGTCGTTCGAAGTGCTGTACTTCACAGCCTTGAGGGTGGGCAGGTCCTCCGGAGCGGGGAGCCTGTAGTCGACAGCGATCGTCTTCGCCCCGGGGTGATACTCAAGTTCGAACTCTTGTGGGAAGCAGTTCGGATATCTCGAAGCCGACAAGACGAGATCGCAGTACTCGACGATAGCGCTAGGCTCCGCATTCTCATACTTGAGCCGTCTCAAATCGATCGCGGCATTCGCTTCGGCCTGAGCTGCGCTGAATGCCTCCTTACGAGACTCCCATTCGGCCAAACGCTCGTCGTCCTTACGCCGCATCACTTCAAGACGGCCTGTATGGGCTTGAACTGCGTCGTGAAAGTTCTGTTCTGCCCTTGCGACAGACTCCTTCCACTTCAGTCGATCGCTCGCTAGAAGATCCCGCTTCTCGGCTTCCAGCCTTACGCGCCGAGCTCGAATCAACCGATCGAGCAGTCCCAGCTTCGGGACATAGGCGAAGTCGAGGGGGTGTGGCTCGACCGGAGGCACTGGCGCCGTTGGGGCTGGGGGCGGGCTCGTCGGTCGCGGTCTAGGCTCACCGAAGGACTTCTTGTCCTTGAGGGAATCCCAGTCAATCTTGTCGTCGACGGACAGCGTGTGAACCAGAATTGTCGACAGTCCACTCAGAGCGTTCTGGGCCTCAGCCGAGCGCTCCGCAGCCACCGACTTGCGCTCTTCAATCTGTCGCTTGCCGGCAAGCTTGACGGACCTCTCGTCCTCCCGAGAGGACTGGATGGCCCACCGTTCCATCCACTCTTCCCCCTGGAGCTTCGCCTTCAATCGAACGACACCCTCGGATTCTCCGCGAATGATGCGATGCTTCTTCAGGCCGTCATGCCAGATCTCCATCTGGTACCTTGGGATTCCGCGGGCGCTGTAAGAGACCTCGAACTTCTCAATCCGTACCTCCATATGTCACCCCCCACATTCGGTCAGAACATAGCCAGCAGCGGCAGTGCTCGAGCGCCCTCCGGCGCAATGAGGCTTGAGTCTTCTTCTCAGCCATCCATCGCGGCCGGCCGAGTCGGCCGAATTGGCACGGCTGGCATCGCCACTCGCACGGTTATCGAGCATTCGCGCGAACTTCGTCCATGAACCAGCGGAAGATCTCGAAGAGAGATTGAAGCGCTTTGTCGTCAGCGAAGAGGGCGATCGGGACACTCGGCTTCAACGCGATCGTAGAGGGCGACAGCGCAACGCCTGGTATGCCATTCAGCTTCGCGAGCAGCTCCAACCGCTTCGCCTCGTCATTGAAAGGTGCCTTGTAGGCGTACCAGTAGAAATAGAACTCCAACTTGCCGCTTGCCCAGACATTAAAGAGCTGGTGCTTCTCGTCGCCGTGGAAATACTGAGGGACGAAGGACGCATAGGTCCTCCCTCTCCCCCACCACACCCGTGTCGTCTCCCGCTTGGCCCATTCGAGGATCTTCCGCGCGATGGGCGCATCGGAGGCGTGGCCTTTCGCGACGATGTCTGCGAAGAAGGACTCTTCGTCCCATTGGTGACCCGGCTCCGTACCGGCACTCTTCCGCTGCATCGCCTCGGCGGTTTGCCCGAGAACAGTTGGAACGAGGGTGCGCAGGCCTTCTCCTTGGTACTGCTTGATCTCGACCGCCAGGACTTCCGCTGGGTCCATCTGCTGATTCAGAAACTCCACAATGCGCCGCACCTCAGCCGGGATCTCGTCGGCGACGAAGACCATACGGATTCTGCCCGCCTGCAGGTTTGTCTTGACCTGTTGCCAGAACTCCCCGGGATCGCCCTCCGGGCCGAGGAGCGAGCTCAGCTCATCGTCTGGCGAGAGTCTGGCGAGCTCACAACGCCGCTCGAACTGCGCCTTGACGTGGTCCAGGGGCCAATAGACCACCGCATTGGCGGCATAGTCGAGCATTTGGCCAACGACCTCTCGCCGAATCCGCGTGTCGGTGCTGCGCTTGACCTCCACCAGCGTCGGGACGGCGTCTTGATCGAGGAATAGATGATCGAGTGACCACCGGCCGCCGCCCGCGAGCTCGCCCGGAACGGAAGCCTCACGCGTCACCAGCAGCCAGCGCCGCGGCGCCTGCAGGTCCATCTGGTCGCCCGCCAGGAGGTTCGGGTAGGTCGCCAACAGGCGCTGCAGCAAGTCCTCGGAATCGTAGTTCGCCTCGCGCATCTCAACGAGCTGCTCGCCATGCCCGATCAGGTAGATCGCTCGACCTTGGGAAGCCATGACTACTCCTCACCCTCGAAACAATTCTGCTCCAGGTTCTGCATCCCGAAGGTCCCGCTCTCACTCACTCAGGAATCGACTTTCTCCTGGGCGAGATCTCAAAGCCCTCCGGAACCGGCTTAAAGGGATCAGTCTCTGATGGCCAGCGCTTGGCTCGACTCTGAAATCTCCTCAGAGAGTCCGCCTCAAGGCCGACCACGACTAAGTGATCGTTCTCCCCTCCCCTCAAGCGACAGCGGTCTCGCTCAAATTGCTTCTTAGCCGGAACGCGAACCCGGCTATCCCCAAACCTCCGGTTGTTTACCAAGGCGACATAGCAATGCATGTCGAGTGACGCTGCTTCCACTAGCGTCGCGAAGGTCTCAAGGTCCTGGTTCCAGGAAAGAACAAGGGTGCAATCTACCTCGCCTTGAAAGTCCTTGCGATACCGAACGTTCTGAAGTTCCGAACAAACCAGGACTCCGAATACGATGTCGCCATGCAGGTAAATCGGCTTCTTCTCACTCAAGCCGGGAGCCCAAGTCTTTCCGAAATCCCGAAGGAGCACCTGTTCCTCATGGGGGGCTGGAACCGTCTTCTGCTGACGAATCTCGACCGCCGTTGAATAGCCGAGGCGCTTGTCGATGAGGACAACAGCTGCCTCGCTATGCACAGATTTGCCGTCAGAGTGATGAACGTAGTCAAGGCCCGTAACAAGGCTGATGCCCTCCGCCTCCAAGAGGCCTACTACGGTCCCCAGCCATTGTTCTGGGAGTGCCAGTTCCGGAAGGAGCAAGTGTGTCGGCCGCGGCCGGGCCTCGAGCGCCTGATTGACTATGGTCACGATTCGCCGGTAGCGCTCGACCGAAAGATCCGGGTTTCCAAGCGCTGCCCGCCGCCAAGTCGCGTCGCTCGTCTCGAGACTGCTGATTCCAAGACGGACTGGGCCCGCTTCACGGCGCTCTTGCAACGCAAAGCGAACTTCCTTGCCTTCCAGACGGACCGAAGGGGACTCATCGGAGGCAACGACCTCCGCGTCGGCGAAAACTCCGCGAACCGCCGACACAAATCGAGCCCACTCTCTTGCTCGTTCAACCTGCTCGGCCCGAGAACTCGCGAACACGCAGTCCTCGGGCAGGAAGAGCGCGATCTCTCTGGGAGAGTACGGTCGAATCGGGAAAAGGTACGGGATCATTGAGATCTCTTGCGATGCGGGCGTTGGCGCGCTGAAGCATCGCTGATTGACTCTCGCTACGGCCAACGAAGTTGGAACGGCGGACTTCCTTAGGAACTGATGAAGGTCCTCATCGAATCGATACAACCCGGAGAGCTTTTCCTCTCCCTCGACTCTTGCTCGCTGGGCAGTGGCTTCATGCCGTAGGTGCTCTTTATAGGCCACCTTTCCCCAATCCGCCTCTCGAAAGTCCCGGGAAAGTGCTTGAATGTCTTGCTCGCCCCCCTCGATCCCAAGGTCGCCGCAGAACCGCAGTGCGACTGCTCCCAAGCGCCGCGGGCCACCGCAGTCACGGTTCCATGGGATTGCCCGAATAACGGCCTCAGCAGCGGACTTCCGGACTCCAAGCCCGACCTCATCCCAAAGCTCGCTACATCCTGCGTCGACGTCCTTGCCGTTGACTTTGCACCGCTGGTCGCCCAACTCGCTTCTTAGGACACTCAGTGAAGCCTGCGCCGTTTCATACAACTTGCGAGCGTCAGTCCAATCTTCGAGATCCACAGCAATTGAAATGAGCCGAGGCAGGTGGTCCAAGTAGTCAAGAATTCGCTCTGGACCTAGCACATGGTTGCGCGCAAACTCGTAGAAGCGTTGCCGCCCCTCCGACCAGTCGTCCACTTCCAGCATCGCCGCAAGTGTTTCGACCGCCTTAACCTGAACAGACCAACCCAGTCGGCGAACTGAAAGACCATCGGCTTGCCTTAGCGAATCAGCCTCTTCGGGCCCTCGGGCAGCTGTTGACAACACCCTCGCCGAAGCCATAGATGCCAGTCCCTCTGGCAAGGGCATCAGCCTTCGTTCGCTTGCGACATCTCGCATTTGCTTCTCAATCGTATCGAGCAGATCCACGCCGGCCCTGCCACTAAGAAAGAAGACTTTTTGCTTGGCGTCCTTCAGGATCAGCTTGCTTCCCTCTTGGTATTGATCTGGCAGGTCGAGCGTCCACTCGGGCGACTTTCCCTTTGACCTTCCTCGCCGAAAGACCCTGGAGCGACTTGAAAAATAGCGAAGCAGGGAATCCCCGCGCGTGATCTCACCGGTGTCGCGCAGTACGATGAACAAATCATCGACGTACCGGCCATAGTAGAGGGGATGCAACTCGCGTTCGATTTCGCGATCTAGGCCGACAAGGAGGCAGTTGGAAAGTACCCTGGAAATGGATAGACCTATGGGGAGGCCCCCCAACCGGGAGCTGTCGATCTTGGAGTCGATCGCCTCTAGGCGTTCACACACCTGGTTGGACCAACCGCAAAGGTAGTCCACGAACGACCTCGTGAACTCTAGTTCCCACTCGGTGAGCTGAATTCCGGCGTAGCGAAGGAAACTGGCGCCAACCGCAAACCTTGGATCGATGCCGTGGTAGTAGCTCGCTAGATCCATGGTGACGGCGACAGTCTTCCCGCCGACCGCGAGCTGGTTTCGAATTGCATCCAAACCGCGGGATCTCCACTGTCGGTATGGCTTGTAGTAGGGCTCGAAGGAGCCTACAGCCTCGAGGTGATAACGACCCCGCTCACCGCGACGTGGGGTCCCTCTGCGAACTCTGCGCAATCTCGATCCAAACACGGCGTCGGACAACACGCAATCGAACTTGTGTCCAACTAGATTTATCCAAAGTGCCGCAAGGACGTGAATCTCGACTGGGAATTCGCCAATCAACCTCAGCTCAGGCGTCACTGTGTTTGACTTCGCCAGTTCCGAGAAGGCGCGATGCGGATCGGAAAAATAGCTTTGAGAATCCTGATCCCGGCTCTTTCGCTTCGGTCTCAAACCAAGGCGCTTGCCGCGAGCAACAACTCTCCCCGGAAGTTCAGCGAGTACTTTCACTAGGCCTTGACGAAGGACATTTCGCCGCAGCTCCAGGAGCTCGTTGGGGAGCGACGATTCGAATTCCACGAACGCTCCCGCAGCCACAAGTGATCTCTCGTAGTAGGCGTCGGCCTTCGCCTTTCTGTAGGCGTAGAAGAAGTCTCGCTCACTGATGTCGCTCCAAGACATCGACTTTCCTACCTTCATAGGCTTGGCCCTCCGTACACTGCGCTCAATCTCCTACAGAACGGCCAGGTCGCTCCTGACAGGCGCGAGCCGAAAGGCAAAAGCTCCATCCCTGGCTGGAATATCGACGGGCTCCAGCCAATCGAACCTTGAGGATCGCAGCGCTGCTTCTCTTGAAAAAGAGAGTGCCGACTCGAAGTTCCCCTCACTCAGCTTCGGCCTCGTCGATGGCCTCGGGCACCCAAACCCTCCGAAGCGGAAGGAGGCCCTTGTACTTCGAATCCAGATCCTCATAGTGACTGAGAAGTAAGTCGACTAGCTCGTTGCCGTTGATCAGTCGGAGGTTGGACTTGCTCTTCGCAAACGCCCTCGCCTGGTTCGTAAACTCACCGAGGGAGACCAGTAAGCCGAACTCGTTGTTTGAAACTTTGCCATACAGGGCTGAGACCACGGGGTCGCCCGTGCTTCCGTCGCCACTCTTGACCTGGACTTTGACGATCGGGGGTTCAAAGCCGAGTTCGTCTTTGTGGGCAAGGATGTCGATCCCTCCGTCGGCGCCCTCGGGGGAGACTCTTGTCCAGTAGCCCATGATCTCTAGGAGATGGGCAACCAAATTGGATAGCGGATGGCCCTTCAGCTCCTGCGAGAGCTTCTTCAGAACAAAGTCGCGGGTGATCTCTTCGATCTGCTCGGCATCCGGAGCACCGACCTCCCCGCCGGAACCGGCGGTGGCAATGGGTTTGCCTTCCAGTGCAGCCAAGTACTCGTCGGCGTAGTTCTTGATCTGAAACAGGCTCATCGCGGAGCCGATCTCGTAGAGCGCCCCCTGACTGAACTGAGTCCTCGCGAATGAGCCAACCCAGTCGACGGCGCGGAGGTGGGGGTAGGCCGGCTCGAGCGACGGCTTGTACTGGTAGCCACCTTTCACCCGCGCGTAGTGGATGTGCCGGTCGCTCTTGGACGGATAGAGGACAAGGTCCCCTTCTTTCATCTCGAACAGGAACCGGAACATCTGCCCGGCACTTGGTGCGATGCCACCAGGCTTTGCCTCAGGAAATGCTGCTGCGTAGGCCTTCTTGAAGGACTCTCGATCTCCTTTGAGTTTGGAGAGGTCGCCCATTTTCGGCCAACCCAGTGCGACAACGCCTTTCTTGAAGAAGAGCGCCTCGGCATCCGCGGTCTTGCCCGCGTGAATTCCCCAGATCGTCAGTTCCGCTTTCGCCATACGCTCACCCTCCACGCAGCCATCTGCCCTCGACTATCCATGCCTTGCGTAAAGCTTCGCAAGGCCCTCCAGGTTTCGATTTTCAGCGAGAGCCTGGCCCGGTATCAGGAGATAAAACCAGCCCTTGTCCCCGTGTACAGCCGCATGATCCGTCGCGCGGCGGCACCAGAGGATGGCGGCTTGCGCCTTGGCCTCGACTTCAGGGTCCGCGATCGAGTCCTCGTCCTTGATCTCGCAGAGGTACTTGCGCTCCTCGTCTTCGACGACAAAGTCGGGGACGTACTCTTCCTCTTGGCGGTAGTAGATGCGAAGGACGCCCCTACTGGGCCGGAGCCACTTCTCGACCTTCGAGTCCTTTTCGAGGATCACTGAGAACCGGCGTTCCGGATCGGAATCGAACTTCGCGACTGGGTAGTAGGACTTCTCGAATCCGCTGAAGGTCAGCTGCCGGATCATCGACTTGTTTTCGGGTACCTGGCGGAAGTCTCTCGGCGCGCTTTCCGTCGACGAGAAGGTCGGATTCGGAAGATCGACGAATCCTTTCGTCACCTGGACCTCGTACTCGGTCGCCGATTCGTCGAAATGCCGCAGCATCTGCTCGTGCACTTCGCTGACCAGCGCCTTCTGGTGGTATCGGAGGACGTTCCGTTGCCCGTCCTCGTCCGTGATGTAGCTCGCGACGTGCTGCACCACCTGGCCAGCGAGATCGTAAAGAATGTCGGCGTGAGCGTCGTAGCTGACGTCGTCGAAGTCGATCAGTCCCCGAACGATGAAGTCCTCGAGCCGCGCCTCGTCGGAGATCGACTCTCCGCGCTCGAGCGTGGCCTGCTCTTCGGTTCGGAGGTATTGCAGCAAGATCTTGTCGTCGACCGGTTGTGGCCGCAGGCGATCCAGCCCAAGGTCGAAGCGGCGGAAGCTCCCGGACTGCTCGCCCTTCGGAACGACCACGATCCTGGGGATCCCGAGATAGAGCTCGCGAAGCCTGTCGATGACCTTCTCGACGGTCGAGGCGACCGAGACTGGTGCCTGCCCGATGTCAAGCGATGCCTGGGCCGGAAGGGACTCTGCCTCGACCGCCTGGACTAGCCTCGCCTGGATGTCTGGAGACGAGAGTCTTGCGAGCGATGGGAGGTTCCCGAAGCTCCGCTGAATAATCTCGTAAGTCTTGTTCGCGACGACCCGTTCCTCAGGTGTGGAAAACAGGACTTTCTCGGAGACTCCCCCGAGAGCCTCCTGTTTGCCAGTAATTAGCTGCTGTAGCAAGACCGGTTGAACTTCGGCCACGAAGGACCGGCTTGCGGGAACGTCTTTCCCGATGATGATGCCGGTTCGAATGATGGACTCTGGCTTACGCGCCTCGTCGATGATCTCCTGGAACCGATCGTGGGAGATGATGTTCAGTCGATCAACGGCGGCATTGCCGGTCCTGCGCCCATACGGCAGGCGCAACCCGCGCCCGACTGACTGCTCTACCAGGGTCTTCGAGTTGGCCGCCCGCAAGGGCACGATGGTGTAGAGGTTGGTGACGTCCCACCCCTCCTTGAGCATGTTGACGTGAACGACGACTTCCACGGGGTTCGTCGGGTCCTCGACCGAAAGGAGCCTCGCGACGTTCTCGTCCTTCTCTTCGGACCCTTGTTTGGAGTGAATCTCGATGACCTTTCCCTTGTACGCACCCTCGAAGAAGGCATCGCTCTCCATGAGCTGACGGATTCGGGCCGCGTGGTCGATGTCCTGCGCGACCACGAGCATGAACGGTTTGACCTTCGAACGGCCGTTCTCATTGGCATAGACCACCAACTCGCCCTTGGTGTACTCGTGCAGGCGGACGCCATCCTCGAGCTTCACGCGCTCGAGGCCCTCGGCATCGAACTGCGTGGCATCGAAGTTCTCGCGGGTCACCACCGCCGGCTCCTTCACGAAGCCATCGTTCATGGCCGCGGAGAGCGGATAGCTGTAGATGACGTTTCGGAACGGGATCGCCTTGCCCCCCGTTTCGACCTGCGGCGTCGCCGTCAGCTCGAGCCCCAGGATCGGCTTCAACTCGTTGATCGCCTTCACCCCGGCCGATGCCCGGTAGCGGTGGGACTCGTCCATCAAGAGAACGAGGTCGTCGAGCCCGGCCAGGTACTCGAAGTAGCTCTCGCCAATGTACTCCGCCAACCGCTTGATTCGAGGTGTGTTCCCGCCCTTAACCTCGGCGTTGATCTTGGAGATGTTGAAGATGTTGATGTGGATGGCCTGGGTAGGATCAAAATCGAATCGACTTTGAATTCGACGTTCGGCGCGTACTCCGCGCCCAGACTCGTAGTTGTCACCGGTGATGATCTCTGGCGGGTTCATGGTGAAGTCGGACAGCCCCTGGAAGACATACTTCGGCGTATTGGGGGTGAAGTCCCGGATCAGCTTGTCGTAGATCGTCAGGTTCGGCGCCAGGACGAAGAAGTGTCGAATCCGCTCGGCGCGATGGAGGTACGCGATGAAGGCACCCATGAGGCGCGTCTTGCCGACGCCCGTTGCCAGAGCGAAGCAGAGCGATGGGAAATCGCGTTCGAATTCTTCCACCGACGGGAACTCGGCCTTGACCGCGGCCATAGCCTCGGCGAGGTCTCGCTCCTTCCTCAGTGGCACGATCTCGCAGAGCCGGGCGAGGATCTCCAGCGAGTCCTTCTGCGGCTTCCGCAGGCTCAGGCGGTTGGAAATCGCGTTGGTGTGAAGGTTCACTCGCCCTCCTCGTCGAAGAGGGGCAGACGAGTGGTGCTTTTGGCGGCTCGTGGCCCCTCCTTCTCAGGGGCCACGTCCGGTTCGGGCTCCGGCGCCTGCGGCAGGTTCTGAATCTCGAGGCTGTAGTCGTCCTTCCCCCACTCGCAGCGATTCAGTACAGCCTTGGGGATCTTCTTGACGGTCAGATTCGGGAACTGCGACAGGTCCTTGGCGCGGAACGCCCCGCAGCAGACGAGCAGAGAGCGCTCGGGACCCACCTCATCGGACAGCTTCTGCAGCTGGTCCACGGAGAGCGTTTGCGTGGTCACCCAGAGGAAGTCCAGCTCGGTCGAGCGACCATGCTGCCAGTACTCCGTCTCGCTCGGAGCGTAGGTGAACCCCTCGATCTTGCACACCGCCTCGGCAAGCATCGCGGCGTTGTACTCTTTGTTGATCACCCAGTTGCCCCACCCGTCCTTCTCGAGCAACGACGGCGCCAACCGGTAGTACCGAAATCCCCCGCCCCCCTTCCATCCCATCGCATCGGTAATCCCGCCCGGGTCTTCCCCATCGATCACCTTCTTCATCCGCGGGATGATGTGGGTGTGGCAGTGCTCCCCCAACTCCACCATGATCCATCGGCGACCCATCTTGTGGGCCACCGCTGCCGTCGTTCCCGAACCCCCGAAGGAATCAAGAACGAGCTCCCCTTTCCTTGTCGCCACCTGGAGAATTCTCTGAAGTAGCTTCTCGGGCTTTGGTGTAGCGAAGACGTCCACGCCCTCTACAAGCGCGAGCACCTCCTTCTTCGCCTCCTGCGTGTTTCCGGCCTCCTCATGAAGCCAGATCGTCGGAGGCACCAAGCCCTCCTGAACTTCGGAAAGGAACACCTTCCTTCTGGGAATTCCATTTCTACCTTGCCCCCACCAGATTCGGCTGTCTGCGTCGAGTTCTCTAAACTTGTCCGGAGAAACCGTCCAATACCGCCCTTTCGGTGGTCCCGCGATTTCGCGCCCGCCTGGAGCGCGGGTACTCCAGAGTCCCAGGCTGTAAAAGTTCCGCGCAGAAAGTGCAACTGATATCCACGGCCCCCTCGGGTCCTGATCGGGGTTTGCGTAGTCGAGATTAGACGACTCCGATCTTGGCAAGAGGTTCCGCTTCCACAGATCTGCAGACCTCGCAAATACCAACAAGTGATCGTGATTGACCGAAAAGTACTGCGATGAGTTCTTCGAGGCGAAGACCTTCTCCCAGACAACATTCGCCACAAAATTCGCTCTGCCGAAGACCTCATCTCCGAGCACCTTCAAATAGTGCGCTTCGTTGTCGTCGATGGTCATCCAAATTGAGCCGTCAGTTGCTAGCAGCCTCCTCAGAACCTCCAAACGGTCACGCATCATTTGAAGCCAGAGCGAATGCTCCACTCCATCGTCGTAGTGCGAAAAGGCACTGCCCGTGTTATACGGCGGATCAATAAATATGCACTTCACCTGGCCCGCCAGGTCTTGCTCCAGCGATTTCAGCGCGAGCAAGTTGTCACCGAAAATCAACTGGTTGTCGAAGATGTCCGTGTCGGACATCCGTCGGGAGGAATGATGTGAGTACGTCGGATCCTCAATGAGGATCCGCGGCTCCAACTTCGGGCGGTTCTCCTTGCCGATCCAAGTGAGTTCCAGTCGAGTTCTCCCGCTACTAGTCACTGGTGAGCTCTCCCCCAGGCAGCGTTGAGGGCCGCGAATACAGAAGCCATCTCGACTTCGAATCTCTGTTGGTCGATTTCATCTCCGACCATGATCGCAAGCTCCCGCTTATCGTTCTTCTTCATTCTCGCGACCTGCTCGCCAGTCTTCCTCCACTCAAGTGGATAGCATTCCTCAAGTGATCCGGTAGGCAGCTGGTGGATCTGACCATTCGTCACGACGCTAGGATATGCGCCAGCGAAGACGTCGTAATCTGCTTGCTGCTGCTCGTTGGGGCGATCACAGATGATCATCAATCGATCGCGGTAGATCGGCGTTTGGTACAAAGGAGTGAATGCCGTATTTATTGCATACATCGACCGTTCTTGCTGGACAATGTCACCACTCGCAAAGATGATCTGAAGCCTCGGCCGATCGGCGTAGAACCGGCGCACGACGCGGCCAAGAAACTCAAACTCACTCCGACCTTCGACAACGACGAAGTTCGCCGGAAAGAGCAGGTCTGCTGGACTCCCGCCGAGCAGCTCGAAAACAACCTGCGGCTTTTCCTCGGCGAGGATTCGCCCAACCTCAGAGGCACCTGCGCGCTTCACGACTTGAAACAGCCCTTGCCCTTCCTTGTCGTCTGCAATCAGCACCGACGAGTGCGTATTGATGAGCACCTGATCGCCAGCCGCAGCCAGCGAAGAGAGCGCCTCCTTCAGCTGGCGCTGTGCCGTCGGATGGAGGTGCAGTTCAGCCTCATCAACCAGAAAGAGAAACCTCCTTCCTAGTTCGTCCTTTTCTCTTCGATAGTCAGAATAGGTCATGATGATTGCGAGCATGAGGGCCCGCTGCATTCCATCGCCTTTCTCTTCAGCACGGGTCTCGATCCCATCATCCAGACTCGTTGCGAAGTTCTTCAGCAGATCCTCAAACGCGGGTTCCGACACCCCAAAGTTCACGCGAGCGCAATCTGGAAACTGCTTCTCCAGATGGCTCTTGACTCGTTCTCCGAGCGCGTCCAGCTCTTTGCGAACTTCGGATTCCGACGAGCCGAAGAGCTCCTCGAACTTCGCCTTGAACTCGAGGTAGGTGGGACTACTTTCGAGAATCGCGGCCAGGACCCCAGAGAGCATTTCCCCCACAAGCGTCTTTTTCCCGAACTTCGAGACATCGACGAGGCGGGTCCCGGTGGAAACGTACTGAAGCCTTGGCAAGCAGTCGTTGAAGGCCTTGTCAAAGCCCGCAAAGTTCTTGCCTGACCATTCCCCCTTCGCTTCCTCCCATAGCGCTCTCTTTCCGCCGTCTGCCTTCCTGCGAACAACGCGAATCTCGTCGCGGCCGTCCGCGAACTTCCGAAAGGACTCCTTCGTCTTTTCGTTCTTTACTGCCTCTATGCCAGCCTGAATTCCCGAGTAATGCACCTCGACCCAGACTTCGCGATTGGGATCGCGGAGGTAGGCGATCTCAGTGATGTCGCCGGCCCCGTTGTAGAACCACTCGATCGCCTCGAAGAGGTTCGTCTTGCCATAATTGTTCTGGCCCACGAAGACGTTGAACCGGTCGAGCTCAAGGTCGGCGGACTCGATCGATCGGAAGTTCTTCACAATGACCCGCGTGATCCTCATTGAGGCCCTTTCACCTTTGCGTAAAGAGTGCTCTTGGGTAGTTCGGCGTTCCGATAGAGCAGGCGGTTCTCTAGGTCCGACCTGAACCGACCCTCCCCCTCCAGCTTCACCTATTTGGCCTCATCCTCTTGCGCTTCACCACTTTCAAGCTGATCCATCTCTAGACCCTCTATTTCACCGATAGATGCCCCAGCGATGCCTTGGAGATCTCCATACATGCCTACTGTCGAGTGCATGACTCGAGAGATCTGCTCTTCGCGTTTCGCCCACTGCTTCGTAATGACCTTCCGCTCCTTCTCGAGGTCGGACTTCATCGAGGAGAACGCTTCGACAATCGCCTGCACGCGCTGTCGGAAGCGCGGGCCGACGAGGTAGGCATAAAGCAGTTCAGTCTTCGTTTGCAAGCCTTCCGAGGACTTGCGCGCCGAGGCAACC
>Ga0138256_10003785_pt1 | contig 16060 bp, 10 predicted proteins | sample KNB2016incub_MG_FD_105486 | JGI IMG/M metagenome (GOLD analysis project Ga0138256, IMG submission 105486) | Active sludge microbial communities from wastewater in Klosterneuburg, Austria - KNB2014incub_MG | ecosystem: Engineered > WWTP > Activated sludge > Unclassified | place: Austria... | reverse complement strand
CAACGAGACGCTGCGCTGGGACAGCGCGCTCGCCGCCACGGCGCGCCTGCGCTTCATCATCAACGTGCTGACGCGCGTGCGCTTCGTCACCGCCGACGGCACGCTCGACTTGTCGACCAAGGAGAGCGCAGCGAGCGCTCCGGACGGCCTCTACCCCTGGTTCGATGCGCCCGGACGCCGCACCGCCGGCACGCCGATCGCATTCGGCCACTGGTCGACCCTCGGCCTCGTCGAGCGCGACGACCTGCTCGCGCTCGACACCGGCTGCGTGTGGGGCGGCAAGCTGACGGCAGTGCGCATCGACGGCGGCGAACGCGAAGTGGTCCAGGTGACGTGCGAGCGGCAGCAGGAGCCGGGCGCTATCCTTCGGGGCTGATGCGCGTTGGCGGCGTCGACGGAACAGGAAGCGTGGCCGAGTGGTTTAAGGCACTGGTCTTGAAAACCAGCGACGGGCAACCGTCCGTGAGTTCGAATCTCACCGCTTCCGCCACGTCGGTTTGCCAAAATCTGCCAGCTAGCTGCGTCCAAGATGAGCACGATGGAAATCCCCCTGCCCGACACGATGAAGACATTCGTCGCGGCGCAGCGACCCGGATCGCCGGACCGTCACGTCACGCCACGCAAGTCCGGTTCTTCCCTGTGCGCTTGGCTTCGTAGAGCGCCTCGTCGGCGCGGTCGAGCGCCTGCTCGATGCTCTCGCCCGCACGGTACAGCGTGAGCCCGGCCGAGAAGGTGACGAAGACCTGCTCCTCGTCGTGCATGAACAGCGCAGCGGTCAGCGCGCGTTGCATTCGCGTCAGCACTTCGCGGCCCTGCTCGATCGTCGCATCGGGCAGCATCACGACGAACTCCTCGCCGCCGTAGCGGGCGACGGCATCGACCGGCCGCAGCTGCTGCTTGACGCGCTCGGCCAGCGCCTTCAGCGCCTGATCGCCGGCGCCGTGGCCGAGGCGGTCGTTGAGCTTCTTGAAGTTGTCGATGTCGAGCAGCGCGATCGCGATCGACACGCCGTTGCGCTCGGCGCGCGCGCTCTCGACCTCGAACGCCTGCTGCAGGCCGCGGCGGTTGGCGATCTGCGTCAGCGGGTCGGTAGAGACTTCGTCGGAGAGCTGGCGCAACTCGTCCTCGAGTGAGCGCACGCGCTCGGCGAGTTCGGCTGCGCGCGCATGCTCGTCCTGCAGCCGCTGCTGAGTCTGACCGACCGCCTCGTGCATCGCGCGGCTCTCGGCGACCATCCGGCGCACGGCGCCGGCCAGACTCTCGAGTGAATCGGCGCTTTCGACGACGTCGGCATGTCGCCCGACGCTCTCCTGGAAGCGCCCGGTCTGCACGCCGAGCTCGCCGAGCTCGGCAAGCATCTGCTGGATGTTCAGCTTCAGCGCGTCGCGAGCCTTCTGCCGCTCGTGCCTGAGGTCGCGCTGGCGCTGGCGCGTCTCGCGCAGCAACTCGCCGGCCGAGCGCAGCGCGCGCGCCGTCGGCTCCTCGGCCAGGCGCGCCCGCATCGCCTTGCACTGCCCCTGCGCCCAGCTTTCGTCCTCTGCGATCTCGGTCAGGCCGTCGGCGAGGTCGTTGCACAGCGTGCGCATCTGCTCGAACGCCTGCTGTCGCTGGCGCATCAGGCTGCGCGCCTCTTCGCAGTCTCGCATCAGCGCTTCGGCGAGCGCGTTCGTCGCGCCGTCGACATCGACGCGCGCGAGCACGCCCTGGAGCGAGGCGGCAAGCAAGCCGCCGCGTGGCGTATCGATGGGCAGCGCGCACTGCACGGTGTCGCCGAGCGCCGTGACGCTGGTCGACCATGGCGCGAGGTCCGGCGCCTCTTCGGCATGCGGCAGCGGCCGGGCCGTCGCGGCCTCGGCGGGCAGCGATTCGGGGGCGGCATCGATCGGTGACTCGCCGCCTTCGGCCAGCGTCGCGTCATCGGCATCGCCTTCCCAGCTCGCGACGAGTTGCGAGAGGCGGTGCTGCAGGCGCTGTGCGTCGCCGCGACTGCCGGCGAGCACGCGCTGCACGCCGTCCTTGCGGCGCGCACGCGTCCACTGGCGGCTGCCGCGCTCGACGCCGGCGACCAGCTTCTCGATCAGCGCGGCCCAGCCGTCAGCGCGCGCGCCGTCGTCGCCCGCCAGCGCATCGAGCTGCTGCTCGGCCTGCTGCCAGCGTCCGCGCACGAACGACTGGACCAGCGCGTCGCGCCCAGCCTCGTCGCGCAGCAGCGCGCCCGCCATGCGCTGCAGCAGCGGCAGCGCGCGCGCCGGCAGCACCGGCCGCGGCGCGACGCCCTGCTCCTCGTCGTAGGCGCGCGCGAAGTTCTCGGGCGTCGGCTCGAGCTTGGCCAGCGCGAGGCGACGCAGCGCCGCCACGGCGAGCTGCTTGGTCAGTGTTGCGGGCGGCGCGGCTGCATCGCGCAGCGGCATCGGGCGGGTCGGCTCCATGACGCAATGAGCAGTATTCAGACCGGCCCGGCAGCGACCTGCGGCCCCGCATCCTCGTCAGCCGGCACGATCCACGGCGCCTTGCGCGGCAGCACGGTGCTCTCGAGCCACCGCTCCAGCTCGGCGGCGGGCAGCGGCTTGCTGAACAGGAAGCCCTGCATCACGCTGCAGCCGAGCCGATGCAGCACGTCCATCTGACGCAGCGTCTCGACGCCTTCGGCGACGACGCGCAAGCCCAGCGAGCGCGCGAGCGCGATGATCGCAGTCGCGACGGCGGCGCTCTGCGGCGTGATGCCGAGATCGCGGATGAACGAGCGGTCGACCTTCAGCTCGCTGATCGGCAGCGTCGTGAGGTAGGCGAGCGACGAGTAGCCGGTGCCGAAGTCGTCGATCGAGATCTCGACGCCGATCTCGTTGAGCCGGTGCAGCGACGGGATCACGTTCTGCAGATCCTTCATCAGGCCCGTCTCGGTGATCTCGAGCTCGATCGAATGGTGCGGCACGCCGTAGTGCGACACGGCGTCGTGGATGTGCTCGACCAGGTCGGTGCGCTCGAACAACTGGTTGGGCAGGTTGACGGCGATCGAGTCGGCGAAGCCGAAGCTCAGCTGCCAGGCCTTGGCCTGGCGCGCCGCCTGGCGGATCGCCCATTCCGACAGCGGAATGATCAACCCCGACTCCTCGGCCAGCGGGATGAAGTCGCCCGGCGGGATCAGCTGGCCGTTGCGCTCCCAGCGCATCAGCGCCTCGACGCCGACCATCTTCGCGGCGCGCACGTCGATCTTGGGCTGGTAGTGCAGCACCAGTTCGTCGCGCTCGATTGCCTTGTGCAGCGCACTCTCGAGCTCGAGCTTCTGGCGCCCGCGGCCGGCGAGCTGCGGGTGGTAGAGCGTCGCCGCGTTGCGGCCCTGCGCCTTGACGGCATACATCGCGACGTCGGAATTGCGCAGCAGGTCGGCCACAGTCTCGCCGTCGCGCGGATACAGCGCGATGCCGACGCTGGCCGTGACGAAGCAGTCCTGGCCGGCGACGTAGATCGGCTCGCGCATCAGGTCGATGATGCGGTTGGCGACGCGCTCGGCGTCGCGCTCGTCGGCCACCTCGGGCAGCAGCGCGACGAACTCGTCGCCGCCGAGCCGGCCGACGGCTTCGAGCAGGCGGTGCGAGCGCTGGCCGACGCCTTCGAGCGCGCCTTCGAGCACCATGTCGCTGTGGCGCACGCAACTGCGCAGGCGGCGTGCCACCTCGGTCAGCAACTCGTCGCCGGCGGCGTGGCCGAGCGTGTCGTTGACGAGCTTGAATCGGTCGAGGTCGATCAGCAGCACGGCGCACTGGTGACCGAGGCGCCGCGCCTGCTCGAGCGCACGCTCGGTGCGCCAGATCAGCTGGCGCCGGTTCGGCAGCCCGGTCAGCGTGTCGAAGTTCGCCAGGTGCCGGATCTGCTGATCGGCGATGCGGCGGTCGGTCACGTCCTGCACGATGCCGGTATAGCCCGCGACGACGCCGTGCTCGTTGAACTCGGGCTCGGCCTCGACATGGATGATGCGCTGGCGCTGGCCCTCGGGCAACTTGACCGTCACGTCGGCATACAGCACCGAGCTGTGCGCGACGATCTCGCGCACCAGGCGCAGGAACGAGCGGCGCTCGCCGCCCGGCACCATGCGCATCAGGCCGCGAAAGCCGAGCGACTTGTTCGGCGGGAAGCCGAACACCCGCAGCGTCTCGACCGACAGCGCGAGCGACTTGGCCGATGCGCGCCAATCGAAGCTGCCCATGCGCGCCAGATCCTGCGCGCGCGCCAGCTTGCTCTTGCTGCGCTCGAGCTCCTGGCGCGTGCGCGAGCTGCGCAGCAGGTACTGCAGGCGCCCCGCGAGCAGGCTCCATTGCGTCGACTTGACGAAGAAGTCGGTGGCGCCGGCCTCATAGGCGCGTGTGATCGACGCGTCATCGTCGAGGCCGGTCAGCATCAGCACCGGCATCGACTCGAAGCCCGCCATCGCGCGCACCTCGCGGCAGGTCTGGAAGCCGTCGAGCCCCGGCATGATGGCATCGAGCACGATCACGTCGGGCAGCCAGTCGCCGAGAAGGCGCAGCGCCGTCTCGCCGCTGGTCGCCTCGGTCACGTCGAAGCCGCGCTCGCGCAGCGCGGCCGAGGTCAGCAGCAGGTTGACCTCGTCGTCGTCGACGAGCAGCACCTTCGGCGCTTCGGCGCGATCGTCGTCGATCGGGACGGCGGGGTTCATGCGCGCGGCGCCAGCTCGTGCTTCAGTGCCCTGACGGCGTGCCCGATCTGCAGCGTCATCGCGTCGAGCACGGCGTCGAGGCCGTCGATGCGCGCTTCGCGCACGCGCCGCTCGCAATCGGCGCACAGCCGCGACAGCTCGAGCGCGCCGATGCTGGCCGAAGACGACTTGAGCGTGTGCGCCACGTGCGCGATCGCATGCAGGTCGCCGCTCGCGCGCCCCTGCTCGAGCTGCGGCACGAGCCGCGCGACCGAAACTTCGAAGGCGCGCAGCACGCGCTCGAGCAGGCCGGTCTTGCCGGCGGGGTCGAGCTCGCGCAGCCGCGCCAGAGCTTGCGGGTCGAGCACCTCATCCGTCGACGTGCCGGCATCGGCAAGGCCTGCACGGTCGCGTAACGAATGATCGGGATTCAACATGTTGATGCACGACCGCCTTCGCGGGACCGGCGCCGCGCACCGTCGCGCCGCCCGCCCTGCCATGGCGTTGGATTCAGAATGTAGCAGCGGTGCGTCTGCGTCAAGCCGCGCCCTGCATGCGCCGGCAGCATTGCACACATTCGACGCCGCTGCCCTCGACCGGATTTCGGCGCCATCGCGCGGGACTTGAGCGCCCGCCGCGCTCGATGTGCGCGCAGGACGTGTCTCTACAATGGGTTCCATGCATCGAGCCAGCGACCTGCGCACGGGCGGCCTGCGCCGCGGCGCGCTCGTCGTCGCCGGATTGGCGATTGCGTTGCTGCTGGCCAGCCTCTTGTCCTGGCGGCTCGGTGCGCCGACGTCGCCCGCCGAGGCAGTCGACGGCGCCCCGGGCCTCTGGCCGGTCGCGCTCGCCTGGCTCGCGTTGGCGCTCGTGATGGCAGCCGTCTCGGCGCTCGCCGGCGCCAGTTGGGCGCGCCAGCGCGCCGACCGCGAGCTGCGCGCGGCACGCCTCGATCGACAGGCGCTGGTCGAACTGCTCGACGTCTGGCAGTGGCAGACCGACGACGAGCATCGTCTGCTGCGCCTGTCGCCCCCGGCCACCGCGTCGTCCGCCGCGTGGAGCGCGGAGCCGGAGCCGCGCGCCCCTGCCTGGGAGCGCTTCGACGCCGGCGCGCCGCCGCCGGGCCCGCTGCGCGAGCGCCTGTGCGCCAAGATCTCGATCGTCGACCTGCCCGTCACGCGCCGCGAAGTCGACGGCACGACAGGCCGCTGGCTGCTGCGCGGCGTGCCACGCTTCGACGGTCGCGGCCGCTTCGTCGGCTACCTCGGCACGGCGCGCCCGCTCCAGGCCGGCCGCGAAGCCTCGGCGATGCCGTCGGCGCACGTCGAAGAAGGCAGCAGCGATGCGGCGCGCGAGCAAGAGTCGTTCTCCTACACCGTGTCGCACGATCTGCGTGCGCCGCTGCGCGTCGTCGACGGCTTCGCGCGCATCCTCAAGGAGGACTACGGCGGCGTGCTCGACAAGATCGGCCACGACCATCTCGACCGCGTGCTCGGCGCCGCGTCGCGCATGAACCACATGATCGACGCGCTGCTGAACCTGTCGCAACTGTCGTCGCGCCCGCTGGCGCGCCAGCCGGTCAACCTGTCGCAGCTCGCCGGCTTCGTCGTCGACGACCTGCGGCGCAGCGCGCCCGAGCGCAGCGTCGACGTGCACATCGAGCCCGGCATGACGACACAGGGCGACCCGACACTGCTGCGCATGGCGCTCGAGAACCTGCTCGGCAACGCCTGGAAGTACACAGCACGTACGGCCGAGCCGCGCATCGGTTTCGAACGCACCGAGCACGACGGCGGCTTCGCCTACACGGTCCTCGACAACGGCGCGGGCTTCGACATGCGCTTCGCCGACCGGCTGTTCGGCGTGTTCCAGCGCCTGCACAGCGCGAGCGAGTTCGAGGGCACGGGCGTCGGCCTGGCCTCGGTGCGGCGCATCGTGCAGCGCCATCACGGCGAGATCTGGGCCGAGTCGGAAGTCGGCCGCGGCGCGCGATTCCACTTCACGCTGCGCGCCTGAGGCGCTCAACATCGCCCGTTCGCGCCGAGCGAACGGACTCGGGAAGTGTCAGTGTGCCCGCGCGGGGCGCGCCAGCAGCTCGACGGCCTGCAGCATGCGCTCGGCCTGTTCGTCGAGCGTGCAGCCATCGGCCTGCGCGGCGCGGCGCAACTGCTCGAGCGCCGCGGCGCGGTCGACGGAGTACCGATGCATCAGCACGCCGACGGCCATCGCCACCGGCTGCGCCAAGGGATCGCCCTGCGATCCGGCGCGCGGCGCGGGCGCCGACGCGGCGCGCTGCGCAATGCCGCCGAACGCGGCCTCGACGGCCGGCACGATCTGGCGGATGTCGAGCGGCTTGACGAGGTAGGCGACGGCGCCGAGCGCCTTGACCTGCGCCACCGTGGCGTCGTCGGAGAACGCCGACAGGAACATGAACGGGACGCGGCAGTGGTCGCGCAGGTAGGCGGCGACGTCGAAGCCGCTCTTGCCTTCCATGCGGATGTCGAGCAGCGCGAGGTCGGGACGGTGTTCGCGCGCGAGCAGGATGGCGTCGTCGCCGTTGTCGGCGTCGATGACGAGGTAGCCTGCCTGCGACAGGCCGTGCGTGAGCGTCGCCAGCACCAGCCGGTCGTCGTCCACCACGAGGATCTTTCCTTTGTCGCTCACGTCGTGCCTCTCGCCGGGATTGTCGGCCATCGGGCGGCGCGTTGAAGTTACAACTGCGTCAGGTACGTCACGCCGGGCGGGCGCAGCGCGATCGTCGTGACGACGAGGGCGCCGTCCTGCTCGATCGCCAGCGCCGCGCTGCGCCGCGGCAGCAGCGCGCGCACCAGGCCGAGGCCCGAGACGCCGCCCGGCACGCGCGCGAGATGGAAACCGGCGGGTAGGCGGCCCGCGTTCTCGATCTCGATGCGCACGCCTTCGGCGTCGAAATGCAGCGCGCACCGGATCGCCGTGCCGCCCGCGCTGTGCTTGACGGCGTTGTTCAGCAGCTCGTTGAGCGTCAGTGCGATCGGGATCGACTCGGCCTCGGGCAACGCCCAGCGATGCGCCTCGGCACCGTCGACCGTCAGCTCGATGTCGCGCCCGAAGGTGCGCCGCACCGCGCCGGCGATCGCGTCGACGACGCTCTTGATGCGCAGCGGCCCCGACACCCCGACCTGCAGCCCGTAGACCTGCGCGATCGCCTGCACCTGGCTGCCGACGTCGGCGAGGATCGGCGCCACGTCGGGCCGCCGCGCCGCCGTCTGCTGCAGCAGCCCCGCCACGCCCTGCAGGTTGTTCTTGATGCGGTGGTGCACTTCCCTGACCAGCAGCTCGCGCTGCGCGATCGCGGCGTCGAGCCGGGCCTGCTCGGCGGCGCGCTGTTCGGTGACGTCGGTGGCGACCAGCAGCAATTGCTCGGCACCACTGCGCGATGCCGCCAGCGGCAGCATGCTCGCGTCCCACACCCGCACAGCCGTGCCGGCGCCGACGCGGTACTCGTGGCGCGCACCGCGAGCCGCGGTGCAGGCGGCGCGCATGTCGTCGCGCATTCGCTCGCCAAGCGGGGGTTCGAACAGCTCGGGCGGCTCGCAGCCGATCACCAGCGTGGCGGGCCGTCCGGTCAGCACCTCGACCGCCGGATTGGCCTGCAGCACACGCAGCGTCGCTGCGTCGTGCAGTGCGATCGCTAGCGGCGCCATGTCGATGATGCGCTGCAACGACGCCTGCGCCTCCGCGATGCGCACCTCGGCCTGACGGCGCCGGTCGATGTCGAGCAGCGCATACGTCAACTCGCGCTCGCCCTGCTGCTGTAGCGTAACGACGGCGTTTCCGGCGACCCAGAACTCGCGCGCATCGCGAGCCTTGACGCGGCACTCGAAGGTCGCGGCCTGGCCCTCGACCAGATCGTCGAGGTAATGCGTGCGCCGGAACGGGTGGTCCGGCTCGGGCGTCGCGACGGTGGCCAGCGGCCGGCCGATGAAGTCGGCCAGCTCGCCGGCGAACATGCGTCGCGCCGAGCGGTTCATCCACGCGATGCCGTCGCGGCCGACGGTGACGATGCCCACCAGCATCGAGTCGAGCATCGCGCGCGTGCGGTCGGCCTGCTGCAGCAGCGAGGCCTCGGCGCGCTCGCGCTCGCGCGCCAGTGCCTCGAGCCGCGTCTGCTGTGCCTTGAACCGCGTGATGTCGCTGAGCATGCCGACCGCCTCGCCGGGCGCACCCGGCACGCGCTCGCTGCGCACGGCGAGCGACCACCACCGCGACGACGCGCCGCCTTCGCGCTGCGCCTCGAACTCGGCCTCGAACGGCTGGCCCTCGGCGATCGCCTGCACCAGCGCTTCGACCGTGTCGCGCACCGCGGGCACCGCTGAGAACAACTCGCGCACGCTGCGCCCCATCGCGGCGCCGGCATCGGCGCCGATCATGCGTTCGAAGCGGCGGTTGCAGCGCACGACGTTCTCGCCGCGCAGGTAGACGATACCGGCCGGTGAGCTTTCGAGGATCGTGCCCAGCTCCCGCAGCAACTGCTCGTTGTGCAGCCGCGCCTGCTGCTGGTCGGTCACGTCGAGCGTGATGACCGACAGCGTGCGCTTGCCCGACGCGAGCTGCCCGGGTTCGACGCGCGTGAGCAGCCAGCGCAGCCCCAGTTGGGGGTGGCGCACGGCGTAGCGCTGCTCGGCGCGCTCGCCGCTGCGCAGCGCCTGCTGCACCGCCTCGTAGGCGGGCAGAGTCTCGTCGACGACCATGTCGCGGCCGATGGCGTGCAGGTCGCCGTTGTGCGCCAGCCCCGGTGCGTCGGGCGGCGGCCGCAGCGCCTCGGCGGCGCTCATGAATGCCGACTCGCGGAACGTCGCGACACCGACGCCGGCAGTCTCGGCCATCGCGCCGATCTGCAGCCGCGCGAGGTCGCGCTCCTCCTCGACGCTCAGGTCCTCGACGGCGGCCATGTAGCGGCGCTGACCGGTCGGCGTCTTGTAGCAGCGCACGAGAGCGCGCAGCCGGCGCGACCCCCTGCCCGCCCCTTCGAGCCAGGCCGTGCGCTCGAGCGGCGCGGCGCCGGGTTCGAGCCGCGGGCTCGGCACGTCGCCGTCCCAGCCGAGCAGTTGCTGCACGCGCGGCGGCGCCTCGGCCAACGTGACGGGCAGCGCGCCGACCAGCGCCTCGAAGGCTGGGTTGGTGCGCAGCAGCAGGCCGGCGTCGTCGAACAGCAGCATGCCCGAGCGCGCGATGTCGAACCACTGGTCGAGGTCGCGCGCCGAGCGGTCGGCCTGCTCGCGCGCCGCGTGTTCAGGCGTGCAGTCCTGCAGCACCGACAGATGGAGCACACCGCCGCCGGCGTCTGCGAGTTCGCGCCGCGCGGCGCGGAACCAGCGCGTGCGCCCGGCGGCGTCGACGAGGCGCTGGTCGACCAGCGGCGCCATCCGGCCGTCGGGGTTCGCGGCGTGGCGGCGGCGCCGCTCGAGGCTGCGCTCGCGGTCGTCGGACGGCTGCAGCTGCACCGGGTCGGTGCCGATCAGGCGCTCGCGCGGGTACCCGGTGAACTGGACGAAGGCGTCGTTGACGGCGACGAGGCGGTGGGTCTCGTCCTGCACCGCCGTCGGGAACGGCGAGTCCCAGAACATGCCGACGAGTTCGCGCATCGCGGCGCCGGAAGCGTCGCCGGTCTCGTCGGTCGTCGTCGAAGGTTGCGTCGTGTCCATCGCCGGCCCGCGCCCACACCGGGCGCGACCCGAGCGCGAGTGTACGCAGCGGCCGGCGCGGCGGGCGCTACTCGATCTGCGTGGCGCTGGCCAGAGCGCGCAGCAATGCGCGGTTGATCTCGGCGGCGCCCATCAGCAGCGCCTCGGCGGACTCGCGGATGTCGAACAGCGATTCGGCCTCGAGGGCCGCCATCAGCGCGACGTAGGGCACGTAGGGCCCGCTGCCCTCGGCCAGCGCATCGCGCACGCGATCAGGCACGGGAATCGTCTTCATCAGGTCGGCGAACGGCTCGCCCATCATCTTGTCGAGCAGCGAGAACACGCCGCAGATGAACAGCTCGTTGCGCATCTCCTCGTCGCCGCTGCTGCGCGCCAACTCCTCCATCAGCAGGCCGCGCCGCACCGCGGCGTACATCACGGGGCGCAGGTTGACGTCCTTGCCGGCAGTGGCCAGCAGCAGCGCGAGCCAGCGCTTGAGCTTCTTGTAGCCCAGCAGCATGATCGCGTGACGGAACGAGTTGATCTCCACGCGCAGTCCGAACGCCGGCGAGTTGATATAGCGCATCAGCTTGAACGCCAACGTCGGGTCGCGACGCATCGTGTTGTCGAGCTTCTCGACCGGCTCCTCGGCGTCGAGGCGCTGCATCAGCTCGACGATGACCTGCAGGTCGTGCTGCGTCTTCTTGCGCCCGGGCTGCGTCGGCGCGTCTTCCATCGGCCAGCCGAGCACGGCGACGGCGCCACGCTGGAAGCTGGCCTCCATGTCGGCGAGCGTGCATACGCCGGACTGGATGTGCGGAATCGCGCGCGCCGCCGCGCCGGCCGGTGCGACGCCGGCGACGCGGCGTTCGTCCCCGATGTCGATGATCGACTGCGCGAAGCACGGCAGCACGTCGGCCGGCAGTTCGCTGGCCGGGCGGCCCTTGAGCAGCAGCGCGTTGCCGTTGGCGCGCAGCGCCTGCAGCGCGGCGACCTGCGCGGCGTCCGACGCCATGAAGCTCGGCACCTCGATCATGAGGTTGGCGCTCGGCTTCGCGTTCAGCAGATCGCGCAGCAGGTTTTCGCTGAGCACGTTGAGCGCGACCTTGGCGCCGCCCTCGGGCCACACGCCGCCGACCATCTGCAGCAGCTGCGCCACGTCGAGCGGCGCCTCGGGGCGCAACGCGAATACCGTCAACCGCGTCGCGACGACGTTGCGGTTGCGGTCGATCATCGGCGAGTAGCCGAGCGCGACCTGGTCGAGGATGCCGGTTTCGGTCAAGGTAGGGGTCCTGCGTGGCGTCAGCTGAGGTAGGTGAACAGCGACATGCGCTGCACCAGCGCATACGACTTCAGCGCTGCATCGTAGCTCGTCTGCTGGTTCTGGAACTCGGAGACCGCTTTCACCATGTCCAGGTCCTCGGCGTTGGACCGCTCCGTCTTCGCGGCGACTTCATCGTCCGCCAGACGGCTCGCAACGCCCTCGATCCGGTTGAGCACCTCGCCGGCCTCGCTGCGCACGAGCTGCACCCGGGCGAGCACGGCATCGACGTCCTGCAGCGCGGCGGCGTTCGTCTGCGCGATCTGCGCCTGCGTGCGGCCGGTCGTCTCGAGGTCGGTGGCGGCATCGGCGAGCAGTTCGAAGACGTCCGGCGCGGCGAGCCAGGTGGCCTGGCCGTCGGCATTGAGCGGCAGGCCGTCGCGCGTCGCGGCCTGCGCCTGGCCGCTCGAGCCGTTGTAGGTCACGCCACCGGCACCGTCGATGAAAGGCGGCGTCGCCGAGCCCTGGCCCCCGAACAGGTAGCCGCCGGAACCGTCGCCGCGGTTGGCCGTGGCGAGAAGTTGTTCGCGCACCGCGCGCAACTGCTGCGCCAGCACCTTGCGCTCGGCGTCGCTGTACGAGCCGTTGCCCGCGGAGACGAGCGCCTCGCGCGCCTGCTGCAGCAACTCGCCGCCTTCGCCGAGGGCGCTCTCGATCTGCGTCATCGCGACGCGGCTCGCTTCGACGCCGCGCAGTTCGCTTTGCGTGCGCTGCAGGCTGGCGAGCGCACGCTCGGCGCGCGCCGCGGCCGTCGGGTCGTCGCTGGCGCGGTTGACGCGCTTCAGGCTCGTCAACTGTTCCTGCGATTCGCTGAGGGCGCGGTGGCGCCGCGTCAGCGAGTCGATCGCGTCGTCGTAGGAATTGGCAGTGCTGATGCGCATCGTGTGAACCTCGGGATCGGTCAGCGGGCCATCGTCTGCAGCAGCGTGTCGAACACGGCCTGCGCGACCTGGATCACCTTGGCCGCCGCCTGATAGGTCTGCTGGAACTGGATCAGGCGCGCCGCCTCTTCGTCGAGGTTGACGCCGGCGGTGTCGGCGCGCGCCGTCTCGGCGTCGCCGGCGACGGCGGCGCTGATCGTGCTCGCTGCCTCGGCCGTCTGCACTCGCACGCCGATGTCGGCCATCGCGCTGGAATAGGCGTCGGTGATCGACTCGCCCGGCGACACCACGCCGCCGGCCAGCAACTCGCGGCCGATCAGCTTTTCGTCGCGCAGGCCGAGCAGCGCCAGCGCGTTGCCGTTGTTGTTGGCCGGGTACGGCGTCGCGCCGATCGCGACGCTGTCGTTCGTCTTGGGCGCGCCGTTCAACTGCAGCTGCCAGCCGTTGACGGCGATCGGCTGGCCCGCGTTCCAGGTGCCGCTGGCGACGACGGCGTTGCCGGCGTCGAGCGCCTGCCAGGCGCCGCTGTCGTCGGTGAAGCGCACCGTGATCGGCGCCGTCGAATAGGCCGGCGACACGACGGCGAGCGACGCCACAGTCGCGCTGCCGGTGTTGGCCGCGCCCAGCGTAGCGGTGACGGGCGACGCGGCGGCGATGCCGCGCGGATCGTCGAGGTCGCGGCGCATCGTCTGCATCGCCAGGCCCACCGGTCGCAACAGGAAGCGGTCGGCCCCCGCCGGCGCGCCGGTCACGGCGACGCTGATGCCGTCGATCGCGATGCCTGTCGTCGGCGCGCCGACCGGCGTCGCGACGCCGCCTTCGAGGCGGTTGAGCTGGTACTGCCCCGGCACCGCCGTCGGCACCGAGCTGAACTCGGCGCCGTCGGCCAGCCGCGTGATGCGGTACGCGCCGGGCGTCGCCGGGTCGGTGCGCAGTTCGTAGTCGCTGGCCTGCAGGAAGCTCGCGTCGGCAATGGCGATCTGCACCGACGCGCCACCCGTGTTCGACGCGGCCGCGACGGCCTCGGGCGCGCCGAGCGTGAACAGGTCCGTGCCGGCAGTCGCCGGCTGCAGCAGATTCAGGCCGAGCGCCTGCTGCTCGTTCATGCGCATGCCGATCACCGTCGCCATGCGGCCGAGCAGGTTGCGCGCGTCGGCGAGGTCTTCGCCCTGGACGCGCAGCAGACCGGCGATCGATCCGTTGCCGAAGGCGGCGTCGGGGATCGCGCGCACGTTGGCGCCTTCCCGCAGGCCGACGTGCAGCTTGCTTGCGTCGTACGGGTCGGCGACGACGGTCAGCGGTGTCGCCGTGCCGGCCAGGACGATGTTCTGACCGCCGGCGACGAAGACGCTGACCGAGCCGTCGTCGGCCGCTACCGTCGAGACCTGCAGGTAGTCCGCGATGCGGCCGATGAGGCGGTCGCGCTCGTCGAGCATGTCGTTGGGCACATGGCCCGTGCCCTGCACGCCGGCGATCTGCTGGTTGATCGCCGCAAGCTGGCTCGCGAAGCCGTTGACGGCGGTGACCGAGTTCTTCAAGTCGAGCGTGACGCCGGCCTGCAGTTGCGCCAGCTGGTCGTCGGCGGTGCGGAAACGCGCCGCCAGTTCGTCGGCACGCGCCAGCACGACCTGGCGGGCCGAGAGGTCCTGCGGCCGGCTGGCGACGTCGCCGAAGGCGTTGAGCAGCTCGCCCGCGGCGTAGCCGATGCCGGCCTCGCCGGTTCCGAACAGCGATTCGAGGCGCTCGAGCTGCGCGAGGCGCGCGGCGTCGCCCGCTGCGATCGAACGCGTCGCGATCGATTCGCGCGTCAGGAAGGCATCGTGCGCGCGCGTGACGGTCTGGATGTCGACGCCGCGGCCGATGAAGCCGCCGCCGGTGAACTGGCCGGTCGCCGTGGCCAGCTCGACCTGCTGGCGCGAGTAGCCGGCGACGTTGGCGTTGGCGATGTTGTTGCCCGTCGTCTGCAGCGCCGCATAGTTCGCGTTGAGCGCACGCGTGCCGATGTTGAGCAGGCTGTAGGTGGACATGGCTTGCTCTCGTCGGTCGCGTCAGGCGGTGGCGCGCTGCAGGCGCAGCGTCGTGTTGATGACGCGCGCGAGCTTGTCGGCATAGGCCGGGTCGGTGGCGTAGCCGGCGCGCTGCAGGCCCTGCGCGAAGGCTGCGGCATCGGGCGTGCCGTCGGTGGCCTGACGGTAGGCCTGCTGGTAGCGCGGGCTGTCCTTGATAAGCCGCGCATAGTCGCGGAACGATTCCTCGTAGCTCTCGTAGGCGCGGAACTTCGCCGTCACCTTGCGCGGCTGGCCGCTCACGTACTCCGTCGTCGTGATCTCGGCCACCGGCCCGGTCCAGCCGGCGCCGGCCTTGATTCCGAACAGGTTGTGCGATGGCGTGCCGTCGGTGTTGCGGATCTCGCGATGGCCCCAGCCCGTCTCGTGCGCGGCCTGCGCGATCATGAAGGCCGCCGGGATGCCGCTCTGCGCCTCGGCGGCCTTGGCAGCGGCGTCGTGGCGGTGCACGAAGCCGGCCTGGCGCGTCGGGATCTTCGCGGCCGAGACGGCGTCGGTCGCCGCCGGCTTCGGCGTGGACGGCGCGCCGAGCGCCGGCGCCGCGGCGCCGCCCATCTGGCGTTCGAGCTGCCTCGCGATCGCATCGGCCAGCCCGCCGGGCAGCCCTGTCATCTTGTTGGCGAACTGCGTGTCGAGCAGTTCCGTGCCGAGCTGCGTGCCCGAGTTGTCGAGCATGCCCGACGACATCGTCGCCTGGCGCATGCTCTTCATCAGCTCGTTCATGAAGAGCGCTTCGAACTGCTTGGCGGCCTCGCGCACCGCCGCCTTCGGGTCGCGCGCGGCGGCCGAGCGCAGCGCGTCGATCGAGCGCGTGTCGCTCGCGAGTCCGCCGGTGTGGGGGACGGCAGTCACGGTCAGATCACCTCGAGCTCGGCGTTCAGCGCGCCGGCCGACTTCATCGCCTGCAGGATGGCGAGCAGGTCCTGCGGCGTCGCGCCGAGCGCGTTGAGCGCCTTGACGACGTCGGCCAGCTTGGCGCCGGCGGGCATCGCGACCAGCGAACCGGCCTGCTGCGTGATCTGGATGTCGGCCTTCTCGGCGACGACGGTCTGGCCCTGGGACAGCGCGCCGGGCTGGCTGATGACGGGCGTCGAGCTGATCGTCACCGACAGGCTGCCGTGCGCGACGGCGCAGGCCGCCAGCGTGACCGACTGGTTCATCACGACGGAGCCGGTGCGCGCGTTGATGACGACCTTGGCCGCCGGCGTCGCCAGGCGGATTTCGAGATTCTCGACATCGGCGAGGAAGGCGACGCGCGAGTTGGTGTCGGCCGGCATGCGCACGCGCACGACGCGGCCGTCGGCGGCGTGCGCCGTGCCGTCGCCCATGCGCTCGTTGATCGCGCGCACGACTTCGCGCGCCGTCGCGTAGTCGCTCGCGTTGAGGTCGAGCTGCAGGTGCTCGCCCTGCGCCAGCGGCGTCGGCACGCTGCGTTCGACGGTAGCGCCGGCCGGCACGCGGCCCGCGCTGAGATGATT
>Ga0138256_10003783_pt1 | contig 16064 bp, 13 predicted proteins | sample KNB2016incub_MG_FD_105486 | JGI IMG/M metagenome (GOLD analysis project Ga0138256, IMG submission 105486) | Active sludge microbial communities from wastewater in Klosterneuburg, Austria - KNB2014incub_MG | ecosystem: Engineered > WWTP > Activated sludge > Unclassified | place: Austria... | reverse complement strand
CGCATATTCAACTTTTTTGACAACGGCTTAAAATTTCTAAGCTGCCTGTGCGGCAGCGAACAGACGGCTACATAGCCGCTTGGTTGGCTGTTCTTTCTAAGCTGCCTGTGCGGCAGCGAACCTGACCATGAAAAATTTAAAGCCAATCACATGGCGGTTTACAAGGGATTAGGCTTAATTTACCCATCCAAATACCAAGATACTCAACTTTATGATTTATATTATTATTTCTGATGAGCGTAAAAAATAGGTCAAAAATCGGGAACAGTGGCTGAGACGCTTAAGCCATAGCTACTAAATGTGCTGCTAGAAGGTTCTGGAATTATCGTTTTTTTGATCCACAAACAAAACGTTTTATCGCTGCTCAAACTTCTCAGGCGAATAAATGGTGTTAGTACGAGCTTATGCGCCATTCCGCTATAGCACTGTAAGGCTGTGTCATAATCGACATTATGTCTGTTGGCATAGCGTCTGGCCAAGCGTTCTTTACTGGTCTTGGGTTGTTCGCGCTGGAAAATTGCGTAGCCCGTGAGCTTCTCAGGCACAGAGCGAATGCTGGTGCAATGTACATAATCACTCAAACGAGCTAACCATCTCGCACTATCAAACCGTCTAAGCGTAGGTTCATCCTGAGCAAATAATCGTAGCTTGTCGCCAAGCACGCTATATTTTTCACCAATGACATATTCAGGAAAAGAAATGCCAATCGGAACTCGTCGTTGCTCATCCTGCATTTCAACTAGGCCTAAATGAATTTGTTGAAATACTCTTGACCAGAGGAAATTGAGATTTACTTCGGGATTCGGTAGTAAAGTGATTTCACAATAAAATCGCATGACTTAATCCTTACCACTCTGACCAAATACACCGCCCCGTACCAGAACAGCCATAACGTAATGCTCTTGTGTTTTATCGGCTAGGGATTCACCCAACGCAAAACGATCAAATAATGTATAAAAATCAGCTTTATCTCTGGGTGTGCGGTAAGCTTTCCCAAGATTGGTCACTGAGCCATAAGGTTCTATGGCAATCGGGCCGATTTGTGCTTCTTCACAATCGGGATACCACGTATCAATGGTGCGCAAAGCATTACCAATCTTTTGCGAATGCATGGCAGCCACTTCGTTTACCTGATACAAAATTTTGCTTTTGTCACCTTTGCCTTTATCCAACACCAACTCTTCACTGGGATAAACTTCCTGGGCTTTACCTACCAAGGCATAAGCGTCCACAGTAATCAGTAAATACGGCAATTTGCCACTGAGTGCATCGGCAATTTTGTTTGCTAGCGCTTGCAACGCCGGAGTGTCGATATTGAAATCTCGTAGTGAAAATTGCTTAGCATCGAAAGTTAAAGGCTGGTTGTCTCCGGTATTTACCACCACTTCTATTTTTTCTGCGCCAACGCGGTTACGCCATAAATAGCGACCATTTGCGATGTTGATGGCATAACGTTTGGCAAGCTCTTTAAAGCCTTCTTGTTCGATATATGCCTGCGCAACTTTGGGATAGGATGCATTAAACATTGGGCCGTTGCTGGCTGAGGGTTTTTCTACACCACCTAACACTTTTAAGGTAAAGGATAGATGGAGGGTGTCTTGATCTTCACTCAACGCACAGGCATCCACTTTTTGTAGATTAGGCTTCTCGACTTCAGCGTTAAGTTTCAGAGGATCACTCTGAACCGCCGGTTTTAAACGGTTTGAAATCGTGCCACGAACTGATTTTTCGATCAGCTTTAAGGAGCTTGATTTTGGCCAGTTGGTATCAGTTTTCCAGATCGTGCCATATAAGTAGCCATCTGAGGGAACAAGTTTTTTCTCGAAAGCCAAGACAGTCGCATCGTTTTTAATCGCCATTTGTTAATCTCCAAGTGTGAGTAATTTTGTTGAAAGGGTTTGGCAAAGGTACAAATTTTGTTCAGTATCAACACGGTGTTGCCAGAGCATGTCGTCTAAGGTTTTGATGCGATATGGCATGACAAACTCACCTAGTGTCACGACGCTTTCGGCAAAGCGATGTGGGGTTCCGATATCGCGTTGATGCTTGGCTTTACTGAGGTCGGAAATTCCCTGAAAGCCCGTGGCAATTGGGACAAGCCAGCCCGCTGCTTTTCGTGTGCTAGTCCATGTGACCTTGCCATTTTCATCTTGCGTGGCGCGGTGCATGACTTTTAGGTGATCGAGTAAGGCGTCTAATGCATCTTTGCCTTTTTCCTGCATCGTTTGAATCATCAAGTCGCGGCGTTCGATTAATACATAACCTAACATCAGTTTGGCTAGCGCTTTTTTGATGTCTTGATCATCGTCTTCATCAACACTCAATAATTCGACTGGTTTGACAGATAACACATCACCTCCGGCAAATTTCATGCATTGTAATTGGGTGTTTACTCTGTGTTCAAATTGATCGCGGTCATCGCTATCCAATCCTTGATATTCGATCAACAGTGATACTTCCAAATGACAACGGGCTTCTTCGACAAATGCTGGACGACTGCCTTCTTTATCTAGGGGATTGGCAGTGCCGACAATGGAATGAACAAAATCCCCCTGGCCTTTGTAAGTCTGTAAATCAAACTGATGGCAGCTCACCGCTACGCCGGTTAATAACACATCACTCAACCCTTGTTGATGTAGATGTCTTTGCAATGCATGGACGGCACCCAACCATGCCGTCATAGCTGGAAAACCAATGGTATAGGGGCTACTCATAGCATTGGCATTATGGATTTTGATATGCGGAAGTAATAAAAATCGTCTCATTTGAAAAACTCCTGATCGTTACCAACTGCTTCGCTAACAAATCCACGAATGTGCTTTAATTCTTCATCACTGAGTTTTACATGAGATTCTTTAAATGAATACTCATAAGTTTGGATTATCCAGCGCCCTAAGCTATTGGAAATGTCATCAATCCATTCATTTTGACTTTTTCTTTCATCAAGATAAGCATCATCTAACCAAATGCGCTGAGCAAGCGATAACGATTGGTAATGCGATGTATTAGACCAACCGGGTTTGCTGGACCTAACTCTGAATGCTCGTTGCAGCACTTGATCGATGATGTGTTTAAGACTGTTCTTGATACCCTCTCGCACATGAACGTTATTCACATCGGTTTGGATTAACTTGCTCAACGTTTGGAATGTGTCTTTAAACGACTTAGCACGCAAACTGTTTCTAAAAAAATCATGTGTTGGTAGACGAATCTGGCGCTGTTTTAGGGTGGGTGGAATGCTTGCTAACAAATAAGCACGTCCGGCATTTTGGCTATTTAATACGCTGACATTCTGCGGCTGAGTACCGCCAAAAGCAGTGATAGTCAAATCAAATACATCATCGTATCCCGCCACGTGATATTCGTTCTTTTTACGGCACTCCTTGGTTTTTTTAGTTTCTTCGGAAAAACGGATGTTGTCGATACGGTTTTTAACTTTGGTTAGCAAACCGGAAGGAGTTAAAAGCGACAGTAAGTGATAATCATCGCCAACCGGGAAATAGACTTGTTTGACTAAATGATCGGTTTTGCTTGAATTATCTAATTGCTTAATACTGATTAAGCCTTGCTTTAAGCTTTCGTAACTTGCTGTCGGCAACGTGAATAGTGATTGAATGGCTGTGTTGTCTTCTTCTAAATGGGCTAGAACGGTTTTGCCGTCATCCATTGTTAAACTTAGAAATTTGTACACATCCATCGCTGCTGCATTGCCAAACACATCTAATTCATAGTCGATGTTCCCGCTACGCAAATAACCATCATTAGCTGGATAGCTTTTGGCAATAACCGAAGAAGTTTTAGCGCTGGGATGGCTGAATTTACTAGGATGACTGACCATTGTAAGTTGTGTGGCACGCCTAGCAGCATCCGGCAACCAATTAGCCAAGGAAAATTTTTCGTTCGCTTCTTGCTGGAGTAAAGCTTGCTCTTCATCCGTCAATGAAGGCTTTAACTTGGCTTTAAGCCAAGCTGCTTTTCGCTCCAAAAGAAAATTAAAGATATTTTGATTCATAAAATGTGTCTTCCATATAACAAGTTACGATCTTTAGTTAAACAATCCAAACTGATCTGAATAAATCAGTAATTGGTTATCCCTATCAGGTACAGTAATTTCTCCAAATCTTTTCGATTGTATTTTCATCATCTGCTCCATTTGATTCTCCTCGTTATCGTCCTCAATAAGCTGACGTAATGAGGTTTCATAGTTTCTTTCCAACCAAAGTTTGAGGTCCAGCTCATCTGCCATTGGTTTTTCCCGCTGGATATTTTTTATCTGTTCGCGAGGGATAAACTCACCGCGCTCGGTTTTTTCACAGAAAACTGCCTTGTCATCCTGCCAAACTAAATACAGAGTTATGTCAGGATTGTTTTCGCGAAAACGGTTCAGTTGTTGTGGCACAGCGGTTAGCCACCAACATTCGTTGAACCATGCCTGTAAACCTTGTGGGCCTTTGGTTTGGTATTGGGTCAGATTGTTACTTATGGCTTGGTGCTCAAGGTCAGCCAGTTGTTGTTTTGGATGCAGGGTTTTCGGTTGTTGTATGCGAGGAATGGCGTTTATTGCGGTGCTTATTACCGCCTCATTGACTAACTGACATAAATCATGCGAAGCCAGTTTTAACGAATTGACTTCATAGCCTGGGCGGCAGTAAGCCGGTCTACCATCTTGCCGTAAGGCTTTCAGGTTGTATTGCATGATGGCTATATTAGGCTGATTGACTCCGATTTGCCGATGGCGATGCACCCTTCCGGCAAGCTGAATAATTGAGCGGTAAGAGGAAGGCTCAATAATTGCCCAATCAAAATCATGGTCGCGACCTACTTCTTCTACTGGCGTAGCCACCAAGATAAACAACACATGCTGGGCGGTGGTCGAATTGAGGTGCGCACGAATAATCGGGTCATCAAAGGCTTGCGGCATTGCGCCCGGTTTTTCTTTGCGCTTTAACACTGCGTCCAAATGTTGTTCTTGCTCATGACGCAATAACAACACTTGGCGACTGTGGTAAGCCATAATCCGTGGGGCAATCGCTGCATCCCAATCGGCTTGTAATAAATAGTGAGTTAAGTCTATGCACGGCGGGATATTAGCCATACGAATAGCCCCAAACGACACTTGCTTGCCGGTTTTTTCGTCAATAGTGGCGTGTTGTTGATGTAGATCCATCGCTGTATGTTTGATCTTAGCAAAATACTGTTTCTTTAGTGATTCCTGGTCATTTTTATCGACTAACAAATCATCACAATGCACGATGTAAGCTTTGCGTCTAACTAGCTGTTTTTGTATATTGGTGACTCGCTTTGCGATGAATTGTTGATGAGCCGCTTGATAGGTTTCGCAGCGACTTATCGAATCGGTTTTATCCAGGTGTTGAACTTTGGTGCCAAATTCATCAACCCAGGCACAGGCCACCTGCTGATGAGCGTCCTTGAAATAGCTGTGTACCGTCCAACCTGCTTGATAGGCATTAAAAAAGCCTTCGGCTAATGCAGGTGGAATGGTCGCTGAGGAAATCATCACCTTGCGACCCAACATGCCTGCCAAGTGAATCAAACGACCAATGGCGATTAAATCTTTGCCGTCAAAATCATCAACTTCATCAATCACCAGATCGGAAGATAGTAAGCGCAAACTGGGTAAAATATATTTACCGCCTCGAGTAGTTTCGGTGGCTGCAATGATGTGATCGATAGTGCAGGCTAAAACCGGCTTATACAAAAAAGCTTTGTTTTTGTCGGCCAGCTTGGGGTTGTGTTTTGGAATAATCGCATCGAGAAATTCTGCAGTGGGCGCGTCAGCATAATCTAAATCTTCATCCAGTAAAGCTTCTAAAGACTCTGAACCAGAATCCTCAAAAGATGGTTGTTCACCCGATTTTGCTTGGACTCTTTCATGTAGTTCTTTGATTGCCGACGAACCTATTAACACAGCCAGCTCGTCATTATTTAGGCCGATGCGATGCCGATATTCATCACCGGTTTGCAAGGTCAAGGTACGCAAGCCCAGAGCTAGAATGTAGCGTAGACTTTCGCTGTTTTCGGATAAAGCACGCATAATTTTGGCATTAGCAATAGTTTTTCCGCACCCGGTGCTTGCCATATTAACTACAAACCAGCCATAACCTCTATCGTTTAAAGGTTGGTGTTGGCTTTTGAAGCTGTTGATTTTATCGACTGCTTTATCTTGCCATTCATAACCTTTGGGGCTACTTCGTTTCAAACTTTTAATATCGTAGGCGGCATCCATATCGGTGGTGAAACGCGATAAGGTTTGGCTAATACGCATGGCGTGGTCACTGACATGAACCAAATGTTCATCCAGTTTTTGCTTGGGTGCGCGGTTTTTGTCGGTGTTGGCAAATAGCGAAACCTCGCTTTTCCAGGTTTTATCGGCATCGCATGAGGAGTAGTAGTGATCGCCCAACATCAAACAAAGTCGAGCATGGTGCAGTACTAAGCGATAAGCACCGTTGTCAAGCAGTTGCTGAATTTGTGGTTGGGTTTGCAGCAATCTGGCAGACCACTTTTTGAGTTGTTTTAGCCAAAGCACTGATTGGCTAAGCAGACCTTCGGGAAACTCGAAACAGGCTTTCAGGCGTTTTTCATCGTCATTTTTGTTTTGATAATTCCAGGCAGCAGTGATACTTTTCAGCATTCTTGGCAGGCTTTCTCTAGTTTGCCCTTCTTCCTGTTTGGGATCATGGAGATAAGGTAAGCGATGGTGCGTCAGAATCAACCAGCCGACCAATTGTGCAATAGGAGGTAGGTTTTCTAGTGGCCTGGGTTTGTTACCGACAACGGCTTGTTTTAATGCTTGCTCGTTCAGTTCGCCGCTTGCTAACAACCGCAACCATTCTTCATCCGTATTTCCCGCCTGTTGAACCAAGGCATTTAATAGCAAGCAAGAAATCCATTCATGGCGTAATGGGTCACCTAATTTAGTGTTGGTTTTTAGCTTATTTTGAAACAAAGCTGTCGATTTTCCCCAATCATGCAGTAACGCCGCAATCGCTACTAAGGTTTTGATGGCAGGTAAATATTGCCAATCATTTTCCCATTGGCTATTCATCAAGTTTTTCTGAGTACTATTTACTGGCACAATCCCTTCCGCATTAAACCGCTTGCGATTCCCCACAATCCAAACCAACTCACTTCGGCTCCTGGAACGTATCCAGTGACAGGCAACGGCGGTATTTTTGGTGGCGGTTTTTCTTAGCAAAGTTTTGACGGCGACTAGGCCGTCTTCAGTAATCACCGTTTGCCAGGTGCGGCTACCGATGCGATTGGCAAAAGCATCGAGTACCCTGCGGGTTCTGGCCAATGCTTTTTTCTCACATTCGGATACAAAAGTGACCATCATATTGCACCGCCTTGCAAACTGACCTGTTTGACGGTATCAAACATGAAATCCAGCGCCTTATGTTCGGTAAATTTCTGCAAGCATTGTTGCCGAAATTCCTGTTCAGTCATTTTTTCTTTAGCGCAGATAAACGCCCAAGGCAGAACTAAAGCATCTTTGACTAAATCCGCCACATCAAACACCAAAGCACCGCGCCGGGTTTTGCCATGCATCACGGCAAAACCATGCGGTATTCCCAGCACCCAGAGCGTGCTGGCTGCCAGACCATAGGCTAGATAATTGCCATGATTCAGGAAAGCATTGGCATTGTCGGTGCTGTCATAATTACGAACAAAATCTTTTTGCTGGGTTCGGTTAACCGCGATTTTATAAAGATTCTTGGTGAGTTGGGCCTCGATCAACAATAATGTAGTGACAGTGTTAGCGCTTTTCACTTTGCTTGAGATACCTGAGAATGCTTGTATAACATCTTGATCATCGATAAAGAAACCTTCATTTTTCAAATCTTTATCTTTATTCCACACACTCTGCAGATAATTGATGCGCAATAATTGGAAATGCTTGACAACCTGTAATCGTTTTGCTTCATCAAACCAGAACGATAGCCAACCCTGCACATATTCGGTAGGTCTGTATTCGCTTTGCGGGGTGAGCCATTCGATTTCACTGGCTGCTAGCAGTGGCGTACCACCGCCGCCACTGAAGCCAATCAAAACACCTGCTGATGCGAGCATACGCACTGCGGCCTGGGTGATAGAAGTGCCAGTGCCTAATAAAATAACGGTGGTATTGGCAATCGGAATGTTCCAGTAGAATTGCTCGTCTTTGGCTTCTGTCAAATAGAGGACGCGACCGTCTTTCTGCATTACCCGGCACTTTTCCAGGTAATAAATATTGGCTCGTTTGGAGTGTAGTATTGCTTTTAAATCTGACAGTTGATCCATGAAGAACGCGTCCTGATTTTTAGTAAAAGAATAACATTTAAAGTATTAGATTACTCACTTCCAGGAGTTCAGGATCTAATCCCGTCGGGTATAAAACCTTTATATCGATTTAACAAAGAGATCATTTTGTGTGGCATGTAAGAAATCTGAGGGTTGTTTATAGAGAGTTTGATTGAAATAAGTAGTGAGTATTTCATAGGGAGTAGCATTATTCAAACTCTGGGAACAAAGAAATATCAAATTCTTATTGTAAATCAATAGAGTAACTATCATGAAGATGCTTTATATAATAAAGGAGTGTTTTCCACCCTTTCGGGCAGATGTGGTGGAATTATTCGCCAAGCAAATGCCCTCACGTGGGCATCAAATCAACTGGGTGATGCAGCGTGGGCCGGATGCTCTCAATATATCCTCACCTACTAACTGGTTGGGCAATACGGTATATCTAACCACTCAAGATAAAGGACGCCAAGGGCTTTTAGGCCGGATATTAAATAACTTGTTAGTTATGTGGGGGGATTTCATGATCTTGCCGCTGGCTTTCAAAGAGAGATACGATGTCATTCAAGTGCGCGACAGGTACTTTGCCGGCTTAATTGCTTGGCTGGCTGCGCGTTTAACGGGCGCTCATTTTACCTACTGGGTGTCCTATCCATTCGCAGAATCGAAGCTGCATCAAGCACAAAATCGTCTAGTACCTCATTATCGTCTTGTTTGGTTCAAAGGAAAGGTTGTCCAAATTTTACTCTATAAGGTAATTTTGCCATTAGCCGATCACATTTTTGTACAGAGTGAGCGCATGAAAGAAGATGTGGCGCGTCAAGGCATTTCTCGTATTAAGATGACATCAGTTCCTATGGGTATTCGCGCTAGTCAAGTAGGTAAAGCAGAAGATGCCATTGCACCTAATAACTATGCGCCGCTACTACTTCATCTTGGACTCATCATGCAGCTCCGGCAGTCGGAAATGCTCGTGCGAGTACTCCAAAGGGTACGACTACGCTATCCTGAAACTCGTCTGATGTATGTAGGAGATGGTTATCTCTCTAGCGATCGACAGGCAGTGGAAGAAGAAGCATCACGACTGGGATTATCAGACGCTGTGACCGTAACTGGCTTTCTGCCAATGGAACAAGCCTGGGAATTTGTGAAACAAGCCGATATCTGCTTTTCCCCTTTTTATCCAATTCCTGTATTGCTTTCCACTTCACCTACCAAATTTATTGAATACATGGCTATGGCAAAGTGCATCGTTGCAAACGAACACCCCGAACAATGCCAGATCATGGAAGTCAGCGGAATTGGACGATGCATACCATGGGATGAGGTGGCTTTTGCCAATGAAACCTGCTATTTGCTTGATAATCCTGAGCATGCACGGATGATGGCAGCAAAAGGACCCGATTGGGTACGTGCCCATCGCACCTATGATGTGATTGCCGATTTGGTGGAATCACAATACCGAAAACTTCTGGGTTCGATGATTTGAATAACCCTAATCTTTATTTAGATTGTAAAAAGAATAGAATTTACAGTGGCTTTCTAGAACTTGGAGTTTCTTGCAAAGGTTTCAATTAGACTATTCCTAGATTCCGAGTTTTTCATGTTTTGGTATGAATTTTTTTGCGTGTCTTAAGCAGGATAAAGATCTGTTTTGCCAATCGAAAAAGAAACTCATACACAGTCAATAATATGTTGTAAATCCAATAGGTTGGATTTTTTGAGTTGTAATGCAACTCATAACCTAATTCTTGCGAATATTTTCCAGCTATCCAGTTGTATCTGTAATGCTTGAAACGTCCCCAGTGACTGGATCTGATTAATGGATTGAATGTTTCATTTTTTGGTATAGGATTCCAAGTAACCTTTTCAGAATCTCCTTTAAAGATGGAAGAACCCATAACATCAAGTTTCTCACTTTTGTCAAAATCAAATTGGGTCTTGTCCAGCTTCAGGAAATCCAATATTTGAGTCATAACTTCGCCATTTCTCTGATAGAGATCTTCATACTTGATAACAATAACTCTGCCTGAATTCATAATCTCAGGATTATTGATAACCTCATGAACTGCAGCCGCTCCTTTTTTCCATCCTCTGACCGCATCTTCAAATCTTGCATGAAAGGATTTCGTAAACGACTCTACTAGATCTTGTCCGCGCCTGGTGATAATGATCATGTAGCCTTCAGTGAATACATCCAGAAAATTTATGGAATTAATTGCCGATGGAGTTTTTGTAATCATATATTTGGCCTCACCGGTACCAGGATCCAAATAATTGAGTAATCCAACTTCCAAAGCCCGTTTGAAATCAAGAGGGTCATTTTTCCAGTGTGGGTACCAATGCATCGTGACAGTACGGTAAAAATCCAAATATTTATCTGATCCATATAGCAAATAATCCTCCCCATGATGTTTGGAACCAACGCAATTGGGATGTAATGCGAGTAATTGATACAAATAATTGGTGCCGCTACGAGGATTGATACCTACTATTACAATTGGGATTTTATACATGCATAGGGTTATAAGATTTTTATAAGAGGCTAGATATAAAGGGAAAAGGCTGCTTCTCTTTTAAAATTGAATGTACTGTATGTCGGATTGAGTGTCAAATACAGGCCCAAAATTTCGGGAGTAATCAGATCGGCTTTTTTAAAGAGAATCGATTGGCTATGGTGAATATGTGTTGCATTGCTTAAGGAAACGCTGATTAATTGACTGTACGAGCGAATCACTTCGTTGCGCGGTACTCGCTCCCTCGCCTATCATGCTGATATGTCTCGGTTGCTGCGTTCCGTGCGCCTCGGCTTCATCTCGTTCGCCGAATTAATCAGCGCTTCCTTAATGTAATCAATGACCATACTTTTTAGATAACCATCAGGTCCAATTTGGCATTTTGTTGATCTGAATCAAGGAATCGAACTTTGATTCGACGGAAAATTTCATTTCCACTCATACATATTGTTGGAGGTAATAATGAATATGCTAGATTTAGAAGATGTTAAAACATTTAAAAAGCTGGGTTTCAATTTAACAATTATAAGTGCGGTGGCGGTGGGTTTGATTATTGTCTCGATGTACCTTTCATAAACAGTCGATGTAAACGCTGAAATTTTTTAATTGAAGTGTTCAATGAGAGCTGCCTCGCCTCTTGGGGCGGGGCATCAAAAAATGAGAATCCCTTATAGCTTACTCAGTGTATGGGGCATAAAAATTGAGAGCAGGTCATTAAGTTCTATGAAAGTGCGATTCTGTCAATAAATTTGATTTAAACAGCGTCTTCGTTGTGCCTGTCCCGCTGCCTCCGTGTATAACAATCAATTGAGAGCATATTGAAACTCGCTACTTTCTCTGTCGTATAAAATCTCTTGACTGCTAAGGTGTTGGTTGGCATCAGTCGAACTGATACGCTGTAACTTATTGCTTTATTCATCGCTGTCACTGCAACTTATCGTTCAGCGTTGCTGCTATCCTTTTGGGAGCTAATTCTTGGTTGTTGAAATCTTTGACAAATTGCGCAATTGTTTTCCTGTAAAGTTGATCATCAATTAACGTAGCTGATTCGGTTTTACATCTGCCTGAGTTCATGGTGTCTTTTCCGTTCCAAAAAGCGCTTCTTCAGAGTTAATCAAATTCCCGAAGAGACAATCTGATAAGTGTTATTAAGTACGGGAAAATAATCAGAATATTCCTATAGTCATTAGTTTTTTAGGTGGATACCATAGTCGCTTGCTGTTTCAGTGGTTCATTGATTGATAACATAGCGCACCATCCAAGCATAGATAAAATTGAAGAAAGGGTATTACAGGATTGCGGATAAAAAATTCTTGAAAAGAATTTGGGAGTCTGCTTTGGGAAATATATTTCGCAATGTGAAATCCTTTGGGCGATTACAAGAGAAAAATTTGCTTTTCTCCTATTAAATATTCTAAAAGCACAATATTTTTGCTATAAATGAATCGTGAAACGAAGCAGTCTGATTAAATCAGAACATTTATACGATATTTCCTTTTAATTTAAAAAGTTGGAGTATGGTCCAAAAATGACCATATTTTCATATTTTCCTCAATCTCATCTGATGACAAATTCTTCATTACAGGCAAATGCTACGTGCTGCAGTCAGCGCAAAATTTTTCTTTCCGTAATATTTTATGAGTATTCTATATTTTATAGAATATGATTGATCACTTGGACTGCATTGAGAAATGAAGTGTCCAAATAATATTCTTGAAAGGATTTTGAATGATTGAGCGTGCACTTGATGAGCATGTCAGTATCGCAATAACAGATAAAAATGGAAAAATTGAATACGTTAATAACAAATTTTGCTCCGTTTCTAAATATTCTTCAGAAGAAATCTTAGGGAAAGATCATCGTATTGTTAATTCCGGATATCACTCTAAAGCATTTATGTATGATTTGTGGAACACCATTATTCAAGGTAAAACCTGGAAGGGTGAATTAAAGAATCGTACGAGAGACGGTACTTTTTACTGGGTAGATACCACGATTGTTCCGTTTCTGGATCAGAATGGAGTGCCATATCAATATGTGGCGATATGGACTGATGTCACAGGTTATAAGCAATTAGAAGAAAGAATGGAGGAACAAGTGAAGGAATTGGCTCGTTCAAATGATGAACTCGAGCAATTTGCTTATGTAGTGACGCATGATTTACAAGAGCCGTTGCGTGCCATTAATAGTTTTGTTCAACTGCTGAAAAAATATTGTGACCATCAATTAGATGAACGTGCTAATGATTTGATATCACACGCCATAGCCGGTACCAATCGGATGCAAGTACTCATTGATGATTTATTGACTTATGCACAAGTTAATGCGAATCAAACCTTAATCCAAGTGGATTGTGAAAAATTACTCAATAATGTCTTAATAGATCTGTCGGTTATTATTGATGAATGTAATGCAATGATTACTCATGATAAGCTGCCTACGGTTACAGGCATTCCCTTCCAGTTGATTCAATTATTTACCAACTTGATCAATAACGCGCTTAAATTCCAAAGAGAACAGCCACCTAAAATCCACATTGGTATTGAAGAAAACTTAAATGAATGGATTTTCTCAGTTACTGATAATGGTATTGGTATAGAAGAGCAATATCTGGAGCGTATTTTTAGAGTATTTCAACGGTTACATAGTCGCAGAGAGTATGTGGGCACTGGAATTGGTTTGGCCATTTGCAAGAAAGTTGTTGAACATCATGGCGGTAGGATATGGATCAAATCAGAACTGAATGTAGGGTCTTCGATTTATTTTACAATTCCGAGAATTAATTAGTCATTGATATGCACTTTAGAAGAAATAACAGTTCAAATGTAATTTTAATGATTGATGATAATCCTACTGATGTATTATTGATTAAAGAAGCTTTTGCATTTTGCGAGGGGAATGAGGAGATTTATGTAGCAGAAGATGGTATCCAAGCCATAGAGCTTCTAAAGCAACAAGGGCAATATCTGCAGGCGCGTCGACCAGATTTGATCTTATTGGATTTGAATATGCCTAAGAAAAATGGATTTGAAGTGCTAAGCGAATTGAAAGCCGACCCAGATTTTAGAAGCATCCCTGTCATTATTTATACTTCTTCGGTGGCAAAAGAAGATATCAGAATGGCTTATCATCATTATGCGAATGGCTACATCAGAAAGTCGGTGGATTTTGATAACTGCATCAAAATTGCAAAATTGATTAAAGAGTTCTGGTTCTCAGTTTCAATTCTCTATAAACCATGATTTGAAATGACCATACCCAAAATTCATATTTTACTAATTGAAGATAATGAAAGTGATGCAATCCTTGTGCAAAGCGATTTGCAGCAGGCGATGGGCGATCAAATTACTTTGGTTCATACAGAGCGACTGGATTCCGCATTGCAATTAATTCGAGAGCATACCTTTGATTTGATTTTATCTGATCTGACCTTGCCAGATAGCGATGGGATTAAAACCATCAATCAACTGCGTGAAAATGCTGCAAGTATCCCCATTGCAGTACTATCTTTTAGAAATGATGAAAAACTTGCCATAAAAGCCATCAAAGCGGGTGCCCAAGATTATCTGGTAAAAGGGAGTCTAACGGAAGGTGTGTTGGCGCGTGTTATTCGCTATTCCATTGAGAGAAAAAGAATAGAAGAAAGTATCAAGAAGGCACAAAAGCGATTCCAGATTATTTTTGAAAAAGCGCCGTTAGGGATAGCATTGATCAACTTGCAGACAGGGAAATATTACGACGTAAATCCGAAGTATGCCGCCATTGTCGGTAGAAGCGCGGAAGAACTTCTCAGCATCAATCAATCCGATATCATTCATCCGGATGATTTGGCGTCCTATCAGAACGATATCAAACTAGTCGTCAATCATCAGATGCATGATCCCAAACTGGTTAAAAGAATTCTGCGTCTGGATAATTCCATTATCTGGATCGAAATGTCCATTGTACCTCTCGAGCTCCTAGGTGATCTCGAAGTATGTTACTTATGCATGATAGAGGACATTACTGAGCGCAAGCGTTTAATCGAGAATCTGCGTCATTTAACAACCCATCTGCAAGACGTCAGAGAAGAGGAGAGAACCCGCATAGGGCGGGAAATTCATGATGTGCTGGGTGGAACCTTGACCGTCCTGAAAATGGATTTGGATTGGCTCTCAAAGAAAATTAGCACTGATCCCATGCATGAACGAATTAAGTCGCTATATGAATTAACTGGGGAGGCCATTGAGACGGCACGCAGGGTTTCCGTCAATTTGAGACCCAATGTGCTGGATAATTTAGGGCTATACGGTGCTATTGAATGGCTCATACGTGAATTTGAGCAGCGTACTAATATAAAGTGTTCCTTAGAATCAACTATCTCAGATTTGTCTTGCATCAATAAGCAGCATGCAACCAGTATCTTCCGGATTATTCAGGAGATATTTATCAATATTACCCGGCACTCAAAGGCTACGCGAGTCGATGTTGAGCTTTTTGAGAACGAAGAGGATATTGCCATATCTATCAAAGATAATGGTATAGGAATTACCGAATCACAATTACTTAGTCCCGCATCTTTTGGAATAATCGGTATGAATGAAAGAATTCAACAAATTGGTGGTAAATTGGAAATCAGTGGCTCTCCTTGGCAAGGAAGTGTTGTTACCCTTAGAATTCCTCTGATGACTGAGACACTACATGAGGAACCAATCTATGATTAAAGTTCTGATTGCAGACGATCACGCCTTATTTCGTGATGGACTAAAAAGAATTTTTAGTGAAATAGAAGACATCGATGTCGTTGGAGAAGCTGTCGATGGAAAGGATATTCTAAAGAAAGTGCGAGAATGCGATTGGGATATTGCGTTATTGGATATTAATCTGCCGGATATTAACGGATTGGATATTCTAAAAAGAATTTTGTCGGTCAATTCGGCTTCGCGGATTCTGGTTCTAAGCATGTATCCTGAGGAAGAATATGCGATTAGAGCAATTCGCTCAGGAGCCTCCGGATATTTGACCAAAGATAGTCCGACCGATCAATTGATCAATGTGATCCGCCGTCTTGCCAAGGGTGGTAAATATGTTAACCCGGAACTTGCGGAGAAGCTGCTATTTAATCCGGTATTGGATTCGGAAGCATTAACGCATACTACTTTTTCAGATCGAGAGCTGCATGTTTTTAAACTGATCGTTGCCGGAGAATCTTTAACCGCCATTGCTAATAAGCTTTCGCTCAGTGTTAAAACGGTTAGCACCTAT
>Ga0138256_10003781_pt1 | contig 16071 bp, 14 predicted proteins | sample KNB2016incub_MG_FD_105486 | JGI IMG/M metagenome (GOLD analysis project Ga0138256, IMG submission 105486) | Active sludge microbial communities from wastewater in Klosterneuburg, Austria - KNB2014incub_MG | ecosystem: Engineered > WWTP > Activated sludge > Unclassified | place: Austria... | reverse complement strand
CTGGCCGGGGAGTGGCAGCTCGACACCCTGGTTCCCGGTTCGCCGTTTCGCAGCCTCCACGGCCTGGCCTTCGGGCCCGACGCCAGGATCTACGCCGGCAGCGTGGTGGGACAGTCAATTCACCGCGTCGATCCGGACACGGGCGCGAGCGAGATCTTCATTGCTCCCCCCGCCGGACTGGCTGACGACATCGAATTCGCGCCCGACGGCACCATGTACTGGACCGGTTTCACGCACGGGACCATGAACGCGCTCAGCCCGGGCGGCGAGCCGCGCGTGATCGCCTCCGGCCTGCCGGGACTCAATTCGCTGGCGCTGGACGCGCGCGGGCGCCTGTTCGGCACGCAGGTGTTCCTGGGCGATGCGCTGTGGGAATTCGATCCCGAGGGCAAGGCGCCGCCACGGCTCGTAAAGAAAGACCTTGGCGGACTGAACGGCTTCGATTTCGGCCCCGACGGCCGCCTGTGCGGCCCGCTGTGGTTCCGCAAGCAGGTGGTCTGCCTCGACGTCGACAGCGGCGCCATGGAGGTCGTGGCCGAAGGCCTCGTGCAACCCGCGGCCGCGAATTTCAATTCACGCGGCGAGCTGTTCGCGATCGACAACGAAACCGGCGAGATCTTCCGCATCGACATCGCCGCGCACCGGCGCGAGCGCGTGGCGCAGGCACCGACGAATCTCGACAACCTCGCTTTCGATGCCGCGGACCGCCTCTACGTCACCAACATGTCCGACAACGCGATCTACGCGGTCGACCCCGCCGGCGGTGACGTGCGCCGGGTGACGGGCGGCGCACTCAGCCTGCCCGGCGGCATCGCGGCGGCGGACGGCACGCTCTACGTCGCCGATGCCTTCACGCTGCGCGCCGTGGACCTCGCCGGCGGCGCGGTGCGCGACATCAGCCGCTCGCTGGCGCAAACCGGCTACCCGAGCGCCGTTGCCGCCGCCAACGGGCGGATCGCGACCGCCAGCCACGAGGCCGGCGGCGTGCAGCTGCGCGATGCCGCCACGCTGAAAATACTCGCGCAGTGGACCGGGCTGGCCCAGCCGTCGGCGCTCGCGCTGCTCGACGCCGACCGGCTCGCGGTGACCGAGGCCGGCGGGGGCGGGCGCCTGCTCGTGCTCGACCGGCACGACAGCGCAGCACGGCACGTGGTAGCAGAAGGACTGCAGCAGCCCATGGGCCTGCTGCGCTCCGCGGAGGGCTATATCGTGAGCGAAAGCGCCGCGGGACACCTCACGGCCATCAGCGATGCCGGCGAGCGCCGCGTGATAGCGAGCGGACTCGCGCGCCCCGAGGGGATCGCGCGGCTCGACGACGGCACGCTCGCGGTCGCGGAGACCGGTACCCGGCGCCTGCTGCTGATCGATCCGGCCGATGGCTCGGCCACGGTGATCGCAACGGATCTGCCGCTCGGCATCGCGGGCGCAGAGGAGCAGCCGCCCGGTGTTCCGACCGGCGTGGCGCTGGGCACGGACGGCACGATCTACCTCAGCGCGGATCGCGACGGCAGCATCCTGCGCCTGAGGCGCGTGGCCGGGCCAGGACAAGGAGAATAACGACGGCATCATTAGCGTTTGTCATGCACATCGTGCAAATGTATGAAGCGCCTGACGATCGCAAGGCACATATAATCGCCCGGCCCCGGGCTTCGGCTTCGCGCCACGACCGGGGCCGGACAGAACATGCAACAGGAGAACGAGCATGGTGATCGGAATTCCACGCGAGCTCCAGCCGGGAGAGCAGCGCGCCGCGATGATTCCGGCGAGCATCCAGAAGCTGGTCCGCGCCGGCGCGCAGGTCGTGATCGAGTCGGGCCTCGGCCTCGGCGCCGGTCATTCCGACGAGGATTACGCAACGGCCGGGGCACACGTCACGCACGACCGCGCGGCGCTGCTGGCGCAATCGGAGCTGGTGCTGCGCCTGCACAAGCCCCCGGTCGCGGAGATCGCGCAGCTCAAACGCGGCGCGATCCACATCAGTTACCTCGATCCGTTCAACGAGCCCGGCCTGATCGATGCATTCGTCAGCGCCGGCGTGACCGCGATCAGCATGGAGATGATCCCGCGCACCACGCGCTCGCAGAAAATGGATGCGCTCAGTTCGCAGGGCAACCTCGCGGGCTACGTGATGGTGCTGCTGGCCGCCGCGCGCCTGCCGCGCATCCTGCCCATGATGATGACGCCCGCCGGCACGCTGAAGCCCGCCAACGTGTTCGTGATCGGCGCCGGTGTCGCTGGCCTGCAGGCCATCGCGACGGCGAAGCGCCTGGGCGCCAAGGTCGTGGCCTTCGACACGCGCTCGGTGGTTGCCGAGCAGGTGCAGTCGGTGGGCGCCAAGTTCCTCGAGATCGACCTCGGCGAGACCGGCCAGACCAAGGACGGCTACGCGGTGCAGCTCACGCCCGAGCAGCTCGAGAAGCAGAAGCAGGGCCAGGCGAAGCAGATTTCCGAGTCCGACCTCGTGATCACCACGGCGCAGGTCTTCGGGCGCAAACCGCCGGTGCTGGTCACGCGCGACATGCTTGCGGGCATGCGCCCGGGCAGCGTGATCGTCGACATGGCGGCCGAGACCGGCGGCAACGTCGAGGGCTCGGTTGCCGGCGAGACCGTGGTGGTGAACGGCGTGACGATCATCGGCAACGGCAACTGGGCGAACTGCGTGCCGCGCGATGCCAGCCAGATGTATTCCTCGAACCTGCTGAACCTGATCGAGGAGTTCTGGCACAAGGAGGATAAGCGCCTGGCGCTGAACTTCGAGGACGACATCCTGCAGGGTTGCGTGATCACCCATGAGGGCATGATCGTGAACCAGACCATCAAGAACCTGAAGCGCTGAGGGCCGCCGCCATGGAACCCGTATACCTGACATTCATCCTGATGCTGTCGATATTTCTCGGCTTCGAGCTGATCAACAAGGTGCCCGCCACGCTGCACACGCCGCTGATGTCGGCGTCGAACGCGATCTCGGGCATCACGCTGGTGGGCGCACTGGTGTCGGCCGGCGCGGAGCACGGCACGCTCGCGGTCGTGCTCGGCACAGCCGCCGTGGCGCTGGCCACGATCAACGTCGTCGGCGGGTACGTGGTCACCGACCGCATGCTCGGCATGTTCAAGAAAAGGGAAGGCGGTAAGTAATCATGAGCGGCACACTCCTCATCAACCTGGCTTACGCGCTGGCGGCGGTACTCTTCATCGTCGGCCTGAAAATGCTGAGCTCGCCGGCTTCGGCGCGCAAGGGTAACTGGCTATCCTCGGTCGCGATGCTGATCGCAGTGGTGGTCACGCTGCTCGACCAGCAGATCGTCGATTTCCGCTGGATCGCCGTGGGCCTCCTGATCGGCACCGCGGTGGGCGTGCTCGCCGCGCGCATGGTCGCGATGACCTCGATGCCCGAGATGGTCGCGTTGTTCAACGGCTTCGGCGGCCTCGCCAGCCTGCTGGTGGGCTGGGCCGCGCTGTTCACGCCGAACACGACCTTCATCCTGGTCACGATTGCACTGTCGATCCTGATCGGCGGCGTGACCTTCACCGGCAGCGTGGTCGCGTGGGCAAAGCTGAGCGAGACCATCAGCGGGCGGCCCTTCCTGTTCAGCGGCCAGCGCATATTCAACGGCGCGCTGCTCGCGGCCATCGTGGCGAGTACCGTGATGTTCTGCCTGCAGCCGGACAACCACCTGTGGCTGTACGCGGTCATCGCGCTGTCATTCCTGCTCGGCGTGATGGTGGTCATCCCGATCGGCGGCGCCGACATGCCGGTGGTGATCTCGCTGCTGAACAGCTACTCGGGCCTCGCGGCCTGCGCGGCCGGCTTCGCGATCAACAACATGATCCTGATCGTCGCCGGCGCGCTGGTGGGCGCGAGCGGCATCATCCTCACGCAGATCATGTGCAAGGCGATGAACCGTTCGCTCGCCAACGTGTTGTTCAGCGGCTTCGGTGCGGTGAGCTCCTCCGACGAGAAGATCGAGGGCGAGGTCAAGGCGATCACGCACGAGGATGCCTATTACGTCCTCGAGGCGGCCTCCAGCGTGGTGATCGTGCCGGGCTACGGCATGGCCGTGGCGCAGGCGCAGCACACCGTCAAGGAACTGCAGGAACTGCTGGAAAAGAACGGCGCCGAGGTGGTCTACGCGATCCACCCGGTGGCGGGACGCATGCCCGGGCACATGAACGTGCTGCTCGCCGAGGCCGATGTCTCCTACGACCTGCTGCTGGAGATGGACGAGGTCAACCCGCGCATCGAGAACTTCGACGTGGCGATCGTGATCGGCGCCAACGACGTGGTGAATCCGGCGGCGCGCGAGTCCAAGGGCAGCCCGATCTACGGCATGCCGATCATCAACGTCGACAAGGCGCGCACGGTGTTCGTGCTCAAGCGTTCCATGGCCTCCGGTTTCGCCGGCATCGACAACCCGCTGTTCTTCAAGGAGAACACGCGGATGCTGTTCGGTGATGCCAAGGAGTCGATCAGCCAGCTGATCCGGCAATTCAAATGAACCCGGCCTTCGGTCGGGCGACGTAGGCCGGGATTCATCCCGACAAGGGTTCGGCGACGCCGAACCCGCAGGATCCGCCGGGGGCGGTTTTCGGCATGAATCCCGACCTGCATGAATGCCGGCCTACTGGCCCGCGCAGGGTCTGCGCCCGTACAATCCCCGCAATTGCGGCATCAAGCCGCTCTTGCAGGGATCCCACACATGAATCAGGTCGTGATCAGCGGAACGGGACTGTTCACCCCGGAGCAGTCGATTTCCAACAGCGAGCTGGTGGCCTCGTTCAACGCCTACGCCGCGAACTGGAATGCCGGGCACGCCGCGGCCATCGCCGCCGGCGAGCTCGCGCCGATGCAGGAATCCAGCGAGGCCTTCATCGAGAAGGCCTCGGGCATCCGGAGCCGCTTCGTGATCGACAAGAGCGGCGTGCTCGACCCCGCGCGCATGTGCCCCGACATCCCCGAGCGCCCGGACGACCAGCCCTCGCTGCAGTGCGAGATGGCCGTGCACGCGGCGCGCGAGGCGCTGGCGCAGGCCGGGCGCACCGCCGCCGACATCGACGCGGTCATCGTCGCCTGCTCGAACCTGCAGCGCCCCTACCCGGCCGTCAGCGTCGAGGTGCAGGCGGCGCTGGGCATCGGGGGCTTCGCCTTCGACATGAACGTCGCCTGCTCCTCGGCCACCTTCGGCATCGACATGGCGCGCAACGCGGTGCTCACCGGCTCGGCGCGCGCGGTGCTGGTGATCAGCCCCGAGATCTGCTCCGGGCACCTGGAGTTCCGCGACCGCGACTGCCACTTCATCTTCGGCGATGCCTGCACCGCGGTGGTGGTGGAGCGCGAGGCGGCGAGCGGCGCGCGCGCGCCGTTTCGCATCATCGACTCGCGCCTGAAGACCACCTTCTCGAACAACATCCGCAACAACTTCGGCTTCCTGAACCGCGCTGCCCCCGAAGGTATCGGCGCGCGCGACAAGCTGTTCCGCCAGGACGGGCGCAAGGTGTTCAAGGAAGTCTGCCCGATGGTGGCCGAGATCATCGTGCGCCAGCTCGGCGATCTCGGGATTCCGCTCGAGGCACTGCGCCGGCTGTGGCTGCACCAGGCCAACCTCGGCATGAACCAGCTGATCGGCCGGCGCGTGCTCGGGCGCGAACCCCTGCCGGAGGAGACGCCGGTGATTCTCGACACCTACGCCAACACCAGTTCCGCGGGCTCGATCATCGCGTTCCACCAGTTCCGCGACGATCTCGCCCGGGGCGAGCGCGGCGTGATCTGCTCCTTCGGGGCGGGCTACTCGGTGGGCAGCCTGGTGGTCGAGCGCTGCGGCTGAAGCAATGGAATCGTGACCTGAACCGCCACGGGAGACCTGCCGCCATGAGCATCGACTACCACTTCACGGCCAGCGTCGAACGCGTGTTCGCGCTGCTGACCGACGCGGATTTCCTGGTCGACCGCTGCCTCGCGCTCGGCGAGCTCGCCGCCGACTGCACGATCGAGGACGACGACGACGAGGTGGTGATCACACTGAACCGCGAGGTGGAGCGCAACCTGCCCGCCTTCCTGTCGCGGCTGTTCGAGAGCCGGCAGAACGTGGAGATGGTCGAGCGCTGGAGCCGGCGCGGCGGGGCGCGCCACGGCCGCTTCACGCTGAAGGTGATCGGCCAGCCGGTGACGGTGACGGCGCAAATGAAGCTGCGCGCCGATCCGGCAGGCGGCTGCACCTACACCGTGCAGCACACCGCGAAAGCGAACGTGCCGCTGATCGGCCGGCGCCTCGAGAGCTTCATCCTGGGGCAGACCGAGGCCGGTGCGCGGGCAGAACTCGACTACCTCGCCACCGCCCTCGAATAGCGTTCAGCCGGCACTCACCCGGAGCTGCAGCCGTACCTCGGATCGCAGCGACTTCGACACCAGGCAGCTCTTCTCGGCCTTTTCCAGCAGGCGCTGGCCCGCGCGACGTCACCGCCGGCGGGAATGCGCAGGTGAGCGTCGAGCTCGATCACGGTGAACCACAGCCCCTCCGCCGTCTTCTCCAGCACACCGACTGCATCGCAGTCGATCTCGCTCCACTCGAGCTTGGAGGCGTTGGCCACCGCGCGGAAGCTGAGAATGAAGCAGTCGGCGATCGCCGCGACGAACAGCGTCTCGGGCGACCAGTTACCCGCGGGGCCGCCGAACTCCGGCGGCGCGGTGCTCTGGATGTCCTCGAGCTCGGCGCTGCGCAGCGTCACCACGCTCGCCGGGCCAGCCATGGCGCTTACCGCGTAACGGTGAGGAAATGGGTGCATCTGGCTGTACCTCGATCTGCGCTCAGGCCTCGACGGCCTTCACGCCCTTTTCGTATTTCGTGTAGACATAGACCGGAACCTTCAGGTCGCCCAGATGCTCGTCGAGCAGCGGGCGCACGTCGTTCCAGTCCAGTCGGCCCACGCCGGTCGCCAGGCGCGGCAGTGCGATGCTGCTGAACTTCTCGGTCTCGGCGAGCTTGCGCAGCGCGCGCAGCGCATGATTGACGTTGGGCAGCGTCGCTTCGCCCGGCTTTTCGCCATGACCATAGGCGGCTTCCTGCGTCAGCAGGTTCACGATGCGCTTGCCCTCGGCCGATGCCCAGACCCACGCCTCGCCCGACTTCGGGTGCGCGGTCTGGCAGAAATGGCGGAAATCCTTGTACAGCGCCGGCCACTGCTCGCGCAGGGCGAGGGCGAGGCCCTGGGCGAAGTTGTCGTTGGGCGACACCCCGTGCGCGATGGCTTGCGCAGAACTCAGCAGGATATCCCCGTGTACTTCCTTGATCATGATGCCTCCGAAAATGAAACCCTGTGCCGGACGACCCGTCCGGAAACCGCGCGCATCATACGCCAGATGGCGCCGCGACGCTTGATTCAGGTCAGGCCGGTATCGCTTTCGAACAGTTCGAGCTGCGCCGGGTTGCTCTCCTCGCGCAGGTCCACGAAGCGCACCCCGATCCCGAGCAGCCGCACCGGCAGGGAGCTGCGCGCCAGCGCCGTGCCCAGCAGCTCCGCCACGCGCGCCGGCTCCGGCTGGCGCGCCGCGCACTCCACCGTCGTGCTCTGGAAGTCGGCGAACTTGAGCTTCACGAACAGCTTGGTCACCAGGTACTCGTGCGAAACGCGCCGCAGGCGCGAGCGCAACGTCATCAGCAGCTCCGGCAACTGTCGCTGGCAGGCCTCGAGCCCCTGCAGGTCCTCGGCGTAGGTGCGCTCCACACTCAGCGACTTGCGCCGCTGGCTCGCCTGCACCGCGCGCTCGTCGATGCCGCGGCACAGCTCGTACAGGCGTTGGCCGAAGCGCCCGAAGCGCTGCGTCAGCTCGAACACGGAGAACGCGCGCAGATCGGCGCAGCTCGACACCCCCATGCCGCTGAGGCGCTCGGCGGTCGCCTTGCCCACGCCGAAGATGCGTCGCACCGGCAGCGCCGCGACGAAGGCATCGACCTCCCCGGGCAGCACCACGAAATCGCCGTCGGGCTTGTTCCAGTCGCTGGCCACCTTGGCCAGGAACTTGTTCGGCGCCACCCCCGCGGAGATCGTGATGCCGACCTCGGCGCGCACGCGCCGACGGATGTCGCGCGCGATCAGCGTGGCGCTGCCATGGCAGGCGCTCGCCGCGCTCACGTCGAGGAAGGCTTCGTCCAGCGACAGCGGCTCCACCAGGTCGGTGTAGTCGTAGAAGATCTGGCGGATCTGGCGCGAGGCGGCGCGGTACTTGTCGAAATCCGGCGGCAGGATCACCAGCCCCGGGCAGAGCCGGCGCGCATGCGCCGAGGGCATCGCCGAATGCACGCCGTATTCGCGCGCCACGTAGTTGCAGGTGGTGATCACGCCGCGGCGCTCGGGACTGCCGCCGACCGCAACCGCCAGGCCCGCCAGCGAGGGGTCGTCGCGGATCTCGACCGACGCGTAGAAGCAGTCGCAATCGCAGTGGATGATCTTGCGCTGGACGTGGACTGGCTGCATGCGAAACCGCGGTTGCGGCGACACCTGGCGAACGTGGTGTCGCATTATCGCAGCAATGGACCGGCGACGGCCAAGCGCGGCGAAATCGCGCTGGCGCAATGGCTCGCACGGGCGCGCCCGCTCGCTTATGATCGACGGCCGGAACATGACGAACCCGGCCCATAAACAAGACAATCGAGGACGCGAAGATGAGCGACAAACCCCAATCCCCCACCCTCACCCGCGCCGCCATGGGCATCACGCCGGGCCGGGCGCTGAACGTGAGCCCGGGCGGCATCGAGGAACTGCGCCGCGACATCCAGGTCCTGATGGACATCGAGGCCATCAAGCAGGTGAAGCACGCCTATTTCCGTTGCATCGACACGGCGAACTGGGGCGAGATCGGCGACTACTTCCACGACGACGTGACGGTGCATTTCATCGGCGGCACCTACGAGTGGAAGCTCGCGGGCAAGCAGGCCTACCTGGACGCGGTCACCCAGTCCTTCAACCGCCAGGCGATCGGCCACCACAACGGCCACCAGCCCGAAATACAGATCCTGGGCGAAACCGAGGCCACCGGCATCTGGTACCTGGCCGACAACATGTGGCAGCTCGATTCGCGCTACTTCACCACCGGCACCGCGCTGTACTGGGACCGCTACGTGAAGGTCGACGGCCGTTGGCTGATCCGCGAGACGCGCTACCGTCGCATCTACGAACTGAACTCCGTGCTCGAGGAGCGCCCGCAGCCCGCCACGCACTACCTCGGAGACTTCGGCACGCCGCTGCGGGCGTCCTGAGCCGGGCCCGCGCGCCGCGCGGGCTCACTCCGCCTCCGCGAGCTCCTCTCCCAGCAGGCGGCGCGCCTCATCGGCCTGGGCACTGCGCGCCCGGGCGATGATGGTGCGCAAGAGTGGCGCCGCATCCGCCTTCCGGCCTGCCGCCGTGTAGGCCTTCGCCAGCAGCATCACGATGTCCTCGTCCGCCGGCAGCATCCCGTAGGCCGCCTCCAGGCTCGCGACGCCCTTGCCGAGGTCCTCGCCCGGAAACAGGTAGGACGCTCCGTTCATGGCGAAGAGCTCGGGAATTTCCCGGTCGATCGCGTGTGCGCGGGCGAAATGGCGCCGCGCCTCCGCCAGCAGGCGGCCGCGCGCCGCGGAATCCTGCTCGAGCCGCGCGCGGTCCAGCCAGTACTCGCCGTAGTCGAGCTGGCGCAGGGCGTCGTCCGGCGCCAACTCCAGCGCCTTTCTGTACAGGGGCTCTGCCGCGTCGAAGCGACGCCCGAACTTGTGCACGTCACCGAGCACGGCGAGCGCCAGGGTGTTGCCCGGTTCCAGCGCCAGGGCGGCCTCGGCCGCGCGCTGGGCGGTGTCGAACTCGGCACCCGTGAGGCTGAGCGAGGCGATGTGTGCCGCCGCCTCGGCGGTCGACAAGGAGCGGTGCTGCATGACCACCGCGGCCGGCGGCTCCTTGACCCGCAAGACCATGTAATGGAGCTTGCTGCGCGCGTAGCGGCGCAGTTTCCGCTCGAGTCCGCTGATCCGCTCGCCGTAGGCCTGCTCGAAGGCCTCGTCGGCCGGCGTGCCGGAGTCGTTGAGTTGGAGGTAGCGCTGCGTATCGGCGGCGAAGTCGCGCCCCTCGCGGCCCAGGCTCAGGTAATGCGTGAGCAGCCAGGACTGCGCGTAGAACATCGTCTGATCCATGCCGTGCAGATCGGCCGTGTGGCGCAGCGAGATCAGGCGGGCGAATCCGACCCAGTCACCGGCGGCGAGTGCCTGCACGCGCCTCGGAACGGGTTTGCCCAGCGCGATCGCATCACCCTCCAGCTCCAGGCTGGACACCAGCTCGGCGAAGCCCTCCTCGTACCACGCCGGATAGATCGTGTGGTCACGGTTGTGCATCAGGAAATGCGCGTACTCGTGCTTCAGCACGATGTCGGTGCCCAGCTGCCGGTCCGGTGCCAGCACCGCATAATTGGCCCGCATGGTCGGCCGCAGATAACCCAGCACGTAACGCCCGAAGCCGAGGTCGGTATCGGTGCGGGGCACGAGGTACACGTAGGTGGGCACCCGTTCATCGAAGCGCCCGGTGTTCGTGACGATCTTCGCCGCGAAGCGGAAGTCCTCGAGGCTCTGCGCGAGTTCGGCCCCGCGCCCGCTGCCGAGCGCACTCAGCACCACGAAGTGCGGCGAACGGGTCTCCGTCCACGCATACTCCCACGGTTCGCGCGCTGCCGCGGCACGGGCGACGAGCACGCAACACAGCAGCAGCAGTGATGCGAATGCGTTTTTCATTTTTTTCTCCGCCAGCGCATAGAATGCCTGGCGCACGATCGCATAAACAAGGACAGCAGGACATGACCAATCTGGGCTACGACGCCACCAGCCGCGTTCTGGAAACCGCCAAGGGCCGCATCCACTACCACGAGGCCGGCAGCGGCCCCGTGCTGCTGATGATCCACGGCTCCGGGCCCGGCGTGAGCGGCTGGGCGAATTTCCAGGGCAACCTGCCGGTGTTCGCGCGGCACTTTCGCTGCGTTGTCATCGACCTGCCCGGCTACGGCGGCAGCGACCCGGTCGAGGGCGCGCCGGTGCCGGCTTGCGTCGATGCGGTGCTGCGCCTGATGGACGGGCTCGGCATCGAGCGCGCGCACATCCTCGGCAATTCGCTGGGCGGTATCGTCGGTTCCTTCGTGGCCGCGTATCACCCGCAGCGCGTGCAGCGCTTCGTCACCATCGGCGGCATCGGCATGAACCTGTTCACGGCCTTCCCCGGCGAGGGGCTGCGCCTGCTCACGGCCTTCGCCGAGGAGCCCACGCGCGAGAACATCGAGACCTGGCTGCGCGCGATGGTCTTCGACCAGTCGATCATCACCGATGAGCTGATCGAGTCGCGGCTGAAGGCCGCCACCGACCCGGTGACCCTCGCGACCAGCCGCCAGCTCTACTCGCGCGCTTCAGCCGACGCGCTGGCGGCGGAGTTCCGCGGCCCGAACGCGACACAGCGCGTGGCGCACCTCGCCGCGATCCAGGCGCCCACGCTGATCACCTGGGGACGCGACGACCGCGTCAGCCCGCTCGACATGGCACTGCTGCCGATGCGCGTGATCCCGCACGCCGAGCTGCACGTGTTTCCGAACTGCGGGCACTGGGCGATGATCGAGTGCAAGGAAGCGTTCGAGACGCTGGTGACCGGATTCCTCTCTCTCTGACGGGATTTTTTGTTCGTGGGTCGGGATTCATCCCGGCAAGGGTTCGGCAGCGCCGGACCCGCCATTTCCCCGCAGGCAGCTGTCGGCATGAATGCCCATCAACACACGAATGCCGACCCACGGCACTGTGTCCGCATGATGCGGACCTACGCGATGACCGCGGCACTGAAAACCGTCGGGTCGCCGAGCATCGGGCGGTGCGAGGGCGGCTGGCGGCCGTCGACGTCGTGGATGCCGTACTGCTGCGCCAGCTCCGCGCCGATCCAGATGCGCCCGCTGCGATCCATCAGGTGCGCATCGCGCGCCAGCGCGTCGATCACCAGGCCCGTGAGTTGCGGGCTCTCCATGGTTTCCAGCAGGTGCTCGTAATGGCGCGCCAGCTCGGGATCCGACAGCGCCACGTCGGTGCGCTCGGTCTTCAGCAGGCCCATCCAGATCGAGACGACCGCGACGTTGTGCGGACGCAGCTCCACGCCCATGTCGTGCGCCATCTTGTCGACCGCGGCCTTGCCCGCCCCGTAGGCGGGCCCGTGCATGTAGCAGGTGCCGCCGAAGGAGGAGGTGTGCACGATCAGCCCGCAGCGGCGCGCCACCATCAGCGGGGCGGCATAGTAGCTCGCGACATAGTTCGAGCGCATGCCCACGTTCAACAGGCTGAGCAGCGACAACGGCTTCTCCCAGAACGCGCCCGGCTGCACCAGTTCGTCGGGAATGGCGCAGGCATTGTTGACCAGGATGTCGAGGCGACCGTCCTGCTCGCGCGCGACGCGCTCGAACAGCGCGCGCACCTGTTCGTCGTCGCCATGATCGCAGGACACCGCGATGCCATGGCCGCCGAGGCGGTCGATCGCGGCGGCGGTTTCGTGGATCGTGCCGGGCAGCGGCGCATCGCCCGCGCGCTGCGAACGCCCGGTGACGTAGACCGTGTAACCACGGCCACCGAGGGCGAGCGCGATGCCCTTGCCCGCACCGCGGCTCGCGCCCGTGACCATCGCTACCGGGCGATTCTCTTCACTCATCGGGTTCTCTCCTGTATGGCTTCAGCCGGCCTGGCCGGCCAGTTCGTCGATCTGCCGGTTCAGCGTCCAGTAGTCATAGAGCACGCCGAGCAGGAACACGCCGCCCGTGAACAGGTACAGCAGCCCGCTCAGCCACTTGCCCATGTAGAAGCGGTGCACGCCGAAGATCCCGAGGAAGGTCAGCAGGATCCACGCCAGGTCGTAGTCGATCGGGCCCTCGCGAAAGCGCCGCTCGGCATCGCGGTGCATGCCCGGGATCAGGAACAGGTCGATGATCCAGCCGATGCCCAGCAGGCCCAGCGTCAGGAACCAGATCGTGCCCGAGACCGGCTTGCCGAAGTAGAAACGGTGCGCGCCCATGAAACCGAATATCCACAGCAGGTAGCCGATGATCTTCGAATGCGTGTTGTCGCTGCCCATCACGAGCCTCCGGATGCGGGAAGGACATAGTGTAACCAATCCGTGTTTCAATCAGCGAACCCGAAACGCACCGGCCGGATCTCGACGATGACCATACGCAACCTCGACAAGCTGTTCTCGCCCGCCTCGGTCGCCGTGATCGGCGCGAGCGAACGCGCCGGCAGCATCGGCAGCGTGCTCACCCGCAACCTGGTGACAGGCGGCTTCGCCGGCCCGGTGTGGGGCGTCAACCCGCATTACGACACGACCGTGCACGGCGCGCCCTGCTTCCCCTCGGTGGCGGCGCTGCCCGCCGCGCCGGATCTCGCGATCATCGTGACGCCGATGGCCTCCGCCCCCGGGCTGGTCGCGGAACTGGGCGCGCGCGGCACGCGCGCCGCGGTCGTGATCAGCGCGAGCCGCGAGGATGCCGAGGGCGCCGCGATCAAGACCGCGATACTCCAGGCCGCGCGCCCCTACACCATGCGCATCGTGGGGCCCAACTGCCTCGGCGTGATGGTGCCGGCAACAGGACTGAACGCCAGCTTCGCGCACCTGCCGCCGATCAGGGGGCGGCTCGCCTTCGTCACGCAGTCCGGCGCGATCGTGACCTCGATGATCGACTGGGCGCAATCGCGCGACATCGGCTTCTCGCACGTCGTCTCGCTCGGCGACATGAGCGACGTGGACATCGGCGACATGCTCGATTACCTCGCCAACGACGGCGGCACCGACGCCATCCTGCTCTACATCGAGGGGATCACGGGCGCGCGCAAATTCGTTTCCGCCGCGCGCGCGGCCGCGCGCACCAAGCCCGTGATCGTGGTGAAGGGCGGGCGCTTCGCCGCCGGCGCGCGCGCCGCGGCCACGCACACCGGCGCGATGATGGGACGCGACGAGGTCTACGACGCGGTATTCCGCCGCACCGGCATGGTGCGCGTGTACACGCTGCAGGAGCTCTTCAACGCCGCCGAGACGCTGAGCCGCGTGCACCGGCTGCGCGGCGAACGCCTCGCGATACTCACCAACGGGGGCGGCCTCGCGGTACTCGCTGCCGACGCGCTGGCTTCGCTGGAAGGCACACTGGCAACGCTGGGCGAGAACACCCTCGCCGCGCTGGACGCGTTGCTGCCGCCGAACTGGTCGCGTGCCAACCCGGTCGACGTGATCGGCGACGCCTCGCCCGCGCGTTTCGCCGAGGCGGCGAGGATCCTCGCCGCCGACAAGGGCATCGACGCCCTGATGATCATCCACTGCCCGACCGCCGTGTGCCCGGGCCCGGAGGCGGCACGCGCCGTGATCGAGGCATTGGCCGGCAGGCAAGCGCCGCAGCTGCTCACGAGCTGGGTGGGTGGCGCGACCGCGCTGGCCGCGCGCGAGCTTTTTGCCGCCGCGCACGTGCCGACCTATCCCACGCCCGAACAGGCCATCCGCGGCTTCATGCACGCGGTGAACCACGCCCGCGGACAGCGCATCCTGCTGGAGACCCCGGAGCTCGCGCCCGAGGCGCGCGAACCGGAACTGCGCGCGGTGGCGGACATCCTGGCGCAGGCGCGCGCCGCCGGGCGGCCGTGGCTCGACAGCGCGCAAACCCGCGCGGTGCTGAAGGCCTACGGGTTCGCGGTGATCGAAGTCGAGCAGGTCGCCACACCCGCGCAGGCCGGCGCGGCGGCGGCGCGCATCGGCGCCGCGGTGGCGCTGAAGATCGTCTCGCCCGACATCCCGCACAAGACCGATTTCGGCGGCGTCGTGCTCGACCTGATCGGCCCCGAGGCCACGCGTGCCGCGGCCGAGGCGATGCAAGCGAGCATCCGCGCGCGCCTGCCCGAAGCGCTCATCGAAGGCTTCAGCGTCGAGCGCATGGTGCACCGCCCCGGCGCCTACGAGCTGATCCTCGGCATGAGCCCGGACCCGCAGTTCGGCCCGGTGCTCGTCTTCGGCCACGGCGGCACCGCGACCGAGACCATCGCCGACACCGCGCTGGCGCTGCCGCCGCTGAACCTGCACCTGGCGCGCTCGCTGATCTCGCGCACGCGTATCGCGCGCCTGCTGGAGGGTGCGCGCGGCATGCCCGGCGCCGACCTCGACGCGATCGCGCTGGCGCTGGTCAACCTGTCACAGCTGGTGTGTGATTTCCCCGGGATCGCCGAGCTCGACATCAATCCGCTGCTCGCCGACGCGCAGGGCGTGATCGTGCTCGATGCGCGCATCCGCCTCGGCGATGCCGTGGCGCCGGGAACCGACCGGCTCGCCATCAAGCCCTACCCGCGCGAACTGGAGGAGGACGTGCCGCTCGCCGACGGGCGCGTGCTGTGGCTGCGCCCGGTGCTGCCGGAGGACGAGCCGGCGCTGCAGCGCGCCTTCAGCAAGCTGACGCCGGACGAGATCTACCTGCGTTTCTTCGCGCCATTGAAGGCCCTGTCGCACGCGATGGCCACGCGCTTCACGCAGATCGACTACGACCGCCAGATGGTGCTGATACTGACGGAGCACGGCGCGCCGGGAACCACGGAGTACTACGGCTCGGTGAACATCGTCTGCGACCCGGACCTGCAGCAGGCCGAGTACGCGATCCTGGTTCGCCACGACATGACCGGCAAGGGGCTCGGCGGCCTGCTGATGCGCCGCATCATCGCCTACGCGCGCAGCCGCGGCATCGGCGAGATTTTCGGCGAAGTGCTGGCCCAGAACCACAGCATGCTCAGCCTGTGCCAGCAGCTGGGATTCCGCCTGGAGACGAACCCGCACGACCAGAGCGTGGTGACGGTCAGGCTGCCGCTGGATGACGCCAGGACGGACTGAACGGCGGCAAACTGAACGCTGGGTACCACCACGACAGCCAGTGCCACGCTGGCTGTCGTGCGAGGGCCGTCTGCGGCATGGATGCCGCAGTCGAGACTACAGGGATGTATTCACGGCGTGTCCGAGCAGGATAGCCAGCGTGGCACTGGCGGGCCGGAAATACCTGCGTTGTCGCGGGCGTGGCCCGCT
>Ga0138256_10003780_pt1 | contig 16072 bp, 8 predicted proteins | sample KNB2016incub_MG_FD_105486 | JGI IMG/M metagenome (GOLD analysis project Ga0138256, IMG submission 105486) | Active sludge microbial communities from wastewater in Klosterneuburg, Austria - KNB2014incub_MG | ecosystem: Engineered > WWTP > Activated sludge > Unclassified | place: Austria... | reverse complement strand
GCGCCAGATCGTCGTCGCCGAAGGCGCCACCGTGCCTGTCGGCCAGCTGATCGCGATCATCGCGGGTGCGGACGAGAAGATCGACGTGCCGGCGGCCGCGGCACCGGCGGCGGGCGCTGCGACGTCCGAGGTTGCGCCAGTTCCGGAAGTCGCGGTTTCGTCCACCGTCCCGCCCACCCCCGTCGCGCCACCTGCCGCGGTCCCGACATCGGCGGCTGGCCCTGCGTCGAGCGCGCCCGCGTCACCGCCTCCCGCTACGCCGACACCTGCGGCCAACGGCGTCGCCGCCCAGCCGCTGCCGACATCGGCTGTCGCGGCGCCCACGGCCGCACCGCCCACCGACGCCCGCCTCCGCGCCTCCCCCCTCGCCCGCCGCATCGCCGCCGACCGCAACGTCGACCTCCACGCGGTGGCCGGCAGCGGCCCGGGCGGCCGGATCACCCGCGACGACGTGCTCAGCGTTGCGGCCGCTCCGGCGACGGCGGTCGCCACCGGCGTCGCCGCCACCACAACCGCTCGACCCGCCGCACCCGCACCGACGCCGGCCGGCGAGCGCGAGTCCCTCTCGCGCATCCGTACGTTGATCGCCCACCGCCTATCCCAGAGCTGGCAGGCCGCACCGCATATCTTCGTCACGATGGCCATCGAGATGGACGCCGCCCTCGCGCTGCGCGTCCAGGTGAACGAGGCCCTCGCCGCGACGGGCGGCGGCAAGGTCAGCGTGAACGACATCGTCGTCAAAGCGTGCGGCAAGGCGCTGCGGGCGCACCCGCTCCTGAACGTCAGCTGGGACGATGGGGCGCGCATCCGCCACGACCACATCCACATCGGCGTCGCGGTGTCGCTCGACGACGGCCTGATCACCGTCGTCGCACCGGACGTCGACGTGCGGCCGTTGGGCGAGGTCGGCGCGGACATCGCCGGCAAGGCGCAGCGGGCGCGCGACGGGAAGCTGACGGCGGACGACATGGCCACTGCCAGCACGTTCACCGTCACGAACCTCGGCATGTTCGGCGTCGAGAGCTTCACCGCCATCATCAACCCGCCGGAAGCGTGCATCCTGGCCGTCGGGGCCGCCGTGCCGTCGGCGGTCGTCGTGGACGGCGCGGTCGTCGTTCGCTCGATGATGAAGGTCACGCTCTCGGCCGACCACCGCGTCGTGGACGGGGCGTCGGCGGCGGCGTTCCTCGTTACGCTCAAGCAACTCCTCGAGCATCCGCTCGGGATGCTCGTCTAATACCGGAGGCATTCGTGGCCGATTCGAAAGCAGCAGACGGGGCCGGTTCGGCAGCCGCGACGAAGACGTACGACGTCGCGATCATCGGCGCCGGGCCGGGCGGCTACGTGGCCGGCATCCGCGCCGGGCAGCTCGGGCTGAAGGCGGTCGTCATCGATCGTGACCCGAATCTGGGCGGTGTGTGCCTGAACTGGGGCTGCATTCCCACGAAAGCGCTGATCAAGAATGCCGAGATGGTCCATTTCGTCCAGGACAAGGCCGAGAGCTTCGGCATCGGTGTTCAGGGCGTGACGTTGGACTGGGCGAAGGCGGTCGACCGCTCGCGCGGCGTCGTGAAGCGCATGAACCGGGGCGTCGAAGGGCTGCTGCGCAAGGCGGGCACGGACGTCGTCATCGGCAGTGCAAGCGTGCGCGATGCGAACACGATCGTCGTCGCAGGCGACGCGGGCGAGACCGTGATCTCCGCGACGAGCCTCATCGTCGCCACGGGCTCGCGCTCGCGCCTGCTGCCGGGCATGACGGCCGACGGGGAGCGGATCATCACGAGCCGCCACGCCGTGAAGCTCGACAGCGTCCCCAAGCGCCTGCTCGTCATGGGCGCCGGCGCGGTCGGGATGGAGTTCGCCTACGTCTACCACGCCTACGGCGCCGAGGTCACGGTCGTCGAGATGCTCGACCGCGTGCTGCCGCTCGAGGACGCCGAGGCGTCCGAGCTCGTGGCCAAGCACTTCAGCAAGAGCGGCATCCGGATCAAGACCGCCACCAAGGTCGAGAACGTCGAGGTCACGGCCGACGGCGTGCGGCTGACCGTCACGCCCGTCGCCGGCGGCGAGAGCGAGGTCCTCGAGGGCGACAAGGTGCTCGTGGCGATCGGCCGCGCGCCGAATACGGACAACCTCGGGCTGGAGGCCGTCGGCGTGGCGCTCGAGCGCGGCTTCGTGAAGGTCGATGATCAGCTGCGCACGTCGGTGGCCAATATCTACGCGATCGGCGACGTCGCCGGGCCGCCGATGCTGGCGCACAAGGCCAGCCACGAAGGCGTCCAGGTCATGGAGATGCTCGCCGGCCACGCGACGCATTCGATCGACGCCTCGTTCATCCCGAACTGCACGTACTGCCAGCCGCAGGTCGCGTCCATCGGCCTGACCGAAGCCAAGGCGCGCGAGGCGGGACTGGACATCAAGGTGAGCAAGTTCCCGTTCATCGCGATCGCCAAGGCGGTCGCGATCGCCGAATACGACGGTTGGGTGAAGATCGTCTCGGACGCCAGGTATGGCGAGATCCTCGGCGCGACGATCGTCGGCCCCGAGGCCACCGAGCTGATCCACGAGCTCGTCCTTGCCCGCTCGGCCGAGCTGACCGCCGACGACCTCGTCGCAGCCGTCCACGCCCACCCGACGCTGTCCGAAGCGCTGCACGAGGCCGCGCTCGGCGTCGGAGGGCTGCCGCTTCACATCTAGTACGCTGTCACTGGACACGCTTCGGGTATCCGACAGAGGCAGGCATCCGCAGACTCTGCAGTGACCGAGTACTAGCCGCGCACCACGACACGAGAGAGGCTTCCCACATGTCCGTTCCTCCCGATCTGCGCTACACCGCCGAGCACGAGTGGGTTCGCGACGCGGCCGAGGGCCACGTCACCATCGGCATCACGGACTTCGCACAGGAGCAGCTGGGCGACGTCGTCTACGTCGAGCTGCCCAAGGTCGGCGCGTCGCTCACGGCCATGCAGCCGTTCGGCGTCGTCGAGAGCGTCAAGGCGGCCAGCGACCTCTACAGCCCGCTGACCGGGACCGTGGTGGCCATCAACCCCGCCCTCGCCGATACGCCGGAACTCGTGAACACCGACCCGTATGGCGAGGGCTGGATGATCACCCTTGCACCATCCGCAGCGGCCGAACTCGACGGCCTCATGACCCCCGGCGCGTACGCCGAGCACATCGCCGCCGGCTAGCGGCGTCGGCCGTCGCCCGTGCCGACCGCGGCCATCCCGTTCTCCCGAACCCCCACCCCTCGACGGAGCGACCGCCGCGCATGGCGACCCCCAACCACGACCACCATTCCATCGCCGACCTCGAGGCCGTCCGGCGCCGGCTGGCCGTCGCCAGCATCCGGATGACGACCGCCGCCGAGAGCGGCCATCCGTCCACGTGCCTAAGCTGTTCCCACATCGTCACCGCGCTCTACTTCGCCGGCTTGATGCACTACGATCCGGCGCGCCCCGACATGCCCGACCGCGACCGCTTCGTCCTTTCCAAGGGCCACGCCGCGCCGATCCTCTACGCCGCGCTGGCCGAGGCCGGCATCCTGCCGTGGGACGAGCTCATGGACCTGCGGACGATCGGCAGCCGGCTGGAAGGACATCCGAACATGCGCCGCGTCCCGATGGTCGAGGCCTCGACGGGCTCGCTCGGCCAGGGCCTGTCCATCGGCGTCGGGATGGCGCTGGCCGGGCGGCTGGCCGACTCCGACCGCCGCACGTTCGTCCTGCTCGGCGACGGCGAGCTCGACGAGGGCCAGGTCTGGGAGGCGGCGATGGCCGGCGCCAAGTACGCGCTGGACAGCCTCGTCGCCGTCGTCGACCGCAACGGCTACCAGCAGATGGGCGACGCCGACGCCGTCATGCCGACCGGGTCGCTCGCCGCCAAGTGGCAGGCCTTCGGCTGGCGGACGCTCGAGGTCGATGGCCACGACTGGCCGGAGGTCCTCGGTTCGCTCCGCGCGGCGCGCGAGCGCAAGGGTCGGCCCACCGTGATCGTTGCCCGCACCCGCAAGGGCTTCGGCGTATCGCAGATCCTCGCCGACCCCGGCAACAAGTTCCACGGCGTGCCGCTCAAACCGGCCGAGGCCGAGATCGCGATCGCCGAGATCGATGCCGCGCCCTACCCGACGGAGGCGATATGAACCCGGGTGCCGCCATCGGCCTTCCGCTCGGCGAACCGACCCGCAATGCCTTCGGGGAGGCGCTGCGCGACCTCGGCGCGGCCTATCCGAACCTCGTCGTCGTCGACGGCGACGTCGGCAACTCGACCCGGACCGAGGTGTTCGCCCAGGCCTTTCCGGAGCGGTTCTTCCAGGTCGGGATCGCCGAGAGCAACATGGTCTCCGTCGCCGCCGGGCTCGCGGCCGGCGGCCACATCGCCGTCACCGCCAGCTTTGCCGCGTTCTTGACGTGCAACGCGTACGACCAGATCCGCATGGGCGTCGGGTTCACGGGCGCCAACGTCAAGCTCGTCGGCAGCCACGCCGGGATCTCGATCGGCGACGACGGGCCGAGTCAGATGGGGATCGAGGACATGGCGCTCATGAGCTCCATCCCCGGCATGATCGTCCTCTGTCCCGCCGACGCCGCTGCCGCGCGCAAGCTCACTGCTCTGATGGTCGCCCATGACGGCCCGGTCTACATGCGCACCGGACGCCCGAAAGTCCCGACGATCTACCCGGCGGACGTGGACCTCGCGATCGGCCGCGCGCAGGTTGTTCGCGCCGGCACCGACGCCACCGTCATCGCCTGCGGCATCATGGTGTCCGCCGCCCTCGAGGCCGCGCACGCCCTGGCCGCCGAAGGGATCGACGTACGCGTCCTCGACATGCATACCGTCAAGCCGCTCGACGTGGCAGCGGTCGAAGCCGCCGCCCACGAGACGGGCGCCATCGTGACCGCCGAGGAGCATCTGCTCGACGGCGGCCTCGGCAGCGCCGTCGCCCGCGCCGTCGCCCGATACGCCCCGTGCCCGATGGGCTTCGTCGGCGTCGACAACACGTACGCCGAGAGCGGCAAGCCCGGCGACGTCCTGGCGAAGTACGGACTGACGTGGCAGGCGATCGCCGACGAGGTCCGGCGGCTGAAAGGGCATGGGCGGGGCGGAACGGAGCCGCCGCGTGGCCTCTGAGGTCGACGGGGCACCGCCGACCGGACCGAACCCGCCTGTCGCACCGACCCGCCGCAGGAGCGGCAGCGCCCTGGCGGCGTTCGCCGTCGCCGCCGTCGCCGCCGTCGCCGCGGTCGGCGCAGTGCGGCCGACGGCCGTCGCGCGCCACGCGCCGTCGCCGGCAGGCACCTTCGGGCTGCGAGCCGGCGCGCTCCGTGCAACGCTGGACGAACGGCTCGTGGTGGCCGCGCGCCTGCCTGATGCCGCACCGGCGCTCGACATCGCCGTGCACGGGGATCGCGCGTTCGTGGCGGCGCACGGCGTCGGCGTGCACGTGCTCGACATCGCCGACCGGCGCGCGCCGGTGCTCCGCGACACGCTCGCCACGGCCGGTCCGGCGCTCGCCGTCGCCGCCGCCGCCGACGTCCTGGCCGTCGCAGCCGGCTCGGGCGGTCTGCAGATCTTCGCCCGACCCGACGTCTCCGCCATGCCGACCCTCGTCGCCACCGTCCCGCCCACGGCGGGCGGCCATGCCTACAGCGTCGCCGTGAGCGGGGACGTCATCTGGGTGGGCGAGTGGAGTCAGGACTTCGGGCAGGGTGATCCCGGGCACGGCATTCGGGCGATCGCCCGGACGTCGGACGGACGGTGGGCCGTCGTCGGCCAGCTGAACACGCCCGGCTGGGCGGCGGACATCGCGGTCGCCGGCGACACGGCCTACGTCGCCGACGGACCGGGGGGCCTGCGGATCATCGACGTGGCGGACGCCGGGAGCCCGCGCGAGGTCGGCTCGCTGGCCACGTCCGTCCGCGCATATGGTGTGGCCGTCGACGCGGCGACGATGCGGGCGTACGTCGCCGACAATGAGGGTGGCCTGGTGATCGTCGATGTGGCGGATCCGGCCGCGCCGCGGACGCTCGGCACGTTGGCCACCACCGGGGCGGTCTACGACGTCGCGTGCGACGGAGCCTGTCAGCGCGTTTGGGTCGCCCAGGCGGACGGCGCGGGCCCCGCGGACGGCGGCCTCGTCATGCTCGTCGACGTCCGCCGACCGGCGGCGCCGGTGATCGTCGACGAGACCGCCCTGCCGCAGCGGGCGTGGGGTGTCGCCATCGACGCGCGCGGCCGGGCGTGGGTGGCGGCGACCGGAAGCGGGGTCGTCGCCCTCGACACGATGCCCGCCGATGCGCCGACGCCGCCATCTTCGGCGACGAGCGGGACGACGCCGACGCCGGTGTCGTCGGCCACGCCGAGCGAGATGCCGGCGGCCCGCGTCCTGTTGCCGTGGGCGCATCGCTGAGCATGATCCGCGGTGGGGGCGGCAGCTTGGCACGGCACGGCGGCATCGTGTAGGCTAGTACACCACCACTGGACATGCTCGGGGTTGCAGCCAGAATGCGGGATCCGGAGATTCAGCAGTGGTGGTGTACTAGTCGCCGGACGTGGTGCCCCTAACCGCGTCTCAGCACCCGTCCCGGCCGTATCCAGCGCCCGTTCGCGGCGTCTTAACTGTGAACCCGACGTTGATTGCGAACCCGGCGTCAGGTCGCGCCCGCGTCGCAATGGTGCCTGCGCGGACGTCGTTCACCCCAAAAGATTGCGCTGCGCGGCGTCGCCAACAGCGGCACCGCGCAGCGTTGCGTGAGAGGTAGCCCAGTGAAGCGTTCCGACCCCCGAACGATTCCAACCGCGCAGCGCCTCGGCCGCGTCGCGCTCGTCGGCGGCCTCGCGGCCGCGCTGTTCGCCACGGTCGCGCCGATCGCCGGCGTGCCGTTCGGCGGCCCGCAGGACGGCCGGACGGTGACGGCGCAGGGCGCCAACGACCAGACGACGGGCGGACCACTGGCCACAGGCTCGTGGGAGACCGTCGCGAACGGCGACCGCGTGAACCGGCTGCTGCGCGAAGGCCGGATCGTGTGGTCCGCCACCGACGGCGGAGGCTTGGTGCGCTGGGATCTCGATGCCGGGACGTACAAACAGTACTTGGCGCCGCAGTCCGGGCTGCCGTCGAACGTCGTCCACGACATCGAAGCGGTAGGCGACGGGTCGTACTGGCTTGGCACGAGCGGCGGCCTGGTGCACTTCTTCCCGTCCGTCGATCGGTTCGACGTCGTCCGCCCGGTGTCCGGCGAGGTGGGCGGGATGCCCGGCCGGGTGGTCACGTCCGTGCTGCGCCGGCCGGACGGCAAGCTCTGGGTGGGGTTCGGACAGGAGTGGGATCCGAAGCTCCGGCATACCCGGCGAACGGAAGACGGCGCGTTCACGGCGGCCGGGCTGGCGATGTACGACCCGGCGACGAACGCGTGGTCCTACCAGGTCCACGCCAGCTTGAGCGGTGAGCCCTCGTCCCTCAAGACCGTCCCGAGCGAGAACATCACCGACCTCGCATTGGACTCTGTCGGCAACCTCTGGGTCGGCACGAAGCGCTACGAGGTCTGGCAGCACTACTGCCCCGAAGGCGGCAGTTCCGATTGCGTGGACGCCTGGGTGCCCGCCGGCGGCGGCGTGGCGGTGACGGATCTCGACAGCGTGGCCACCAGCGGCGGCACGGTCGAGAGCGCCAAGTGGTCCGCGTATCGCCAGGAATCGTCCAGCGGCGGCAGCGTCGCGTCCTCGCAGTGTTACTCGGATTCGATCAGCATGCTGCGCGCGGACGTCGAGGGACGGATGTGGGTGGCGACGCTCGACCGGGGACTGCTGCTGTTTCGCAAGGGAATCGCCCAGCGCGAGTCCTGCACGAGCCTGCCGCGCTACACCACCGTCGTGCGCAGCGGCGTGCAAAAGGTGGAAGGCCTGCGCGGCAAGCACGTGTTCTCGGTCGACATCGACGAGAACGGGTGCCTGTGGATCGGGCACGGCAGCGGGCCGTCCGTGGGCCAGGGCATCGCCGTCCTGTGCCACAAGAACACGTTCGACGACTCGTCGATCTCCGACACGCCTTGGATCTCCGACGACGAGTGGCAGTTCTTCACGTTCTCCGGTCAGATCGAAGGCGAGACGAATGTGCTCGTCAGCGCGATCGTCGTCGAACCGGGGGCCACGAAAGCGATCATCGGCACGCGCGACGACCGGGCCGGCGACGGCTACGGCGTGGCGGAGTTCACGCCGGGGACGCTGACCTGGGTGCCGTATCAGACCGCAGCCAACGGACTCCCGTCCAACCAGATCGCCGACGTGAAGCAGGATCCGGTGTCGGGCGACGTCTGGTACGCCCTCAAGAACCGCGGCGTGGCGCGCCGGAAGCCGGACGGCAATTGGAACTGGTGGAAGGCGTTCGGGCCCGGGCGCGAAGTGACGCAGGTCAAGACGATGACCGCAGCCGGAACCCGCCTGGTCAACATTCCTGTGAAGCTGCCGGACAAGGCCGCCTTCGATGCGATCTTCAGCGGCTCGAACCGCTACATCGTCATCGGCGAGGATCCGACCCGCTATCGCGTGACGGCCTTCAAGGCCGGCGCCAACGGCCTTGGGCCCTGGATCACGATCCAGCCCAACCTGCAGCGCGACGTGCCGATCAACACCCCGATCTATCTGATCGATCGCGGCCCGGCGTCCAACGAGGCCTCCGAGATCGCATTCGGCAAGGACGGCAAGGTGTACGTCGGCGGTCGTGAGAGCATCTGGATGTCGGACAGGGAGTGCAGCAACCCGCCGGAGTGCTGGCTCGACGGCGGCCTCGGGATGTGGAACGGCAGCGAGTGGTTCGTCTACACGCAGCCCGTCGGCGCTGTCGACAGCAGTGGGCTGCTCGATCAGATGGTGAAGACCGTGACGGTGGACCTGATCGGCCGGATCTGGATCGGCTTCGGCGACCAGGACAGCACGCAGGGGGACGGCATCTCGGTGCTCGACCCCGCCACGAACAAGTTCACGCACTACTACATTCCACCACAGGGCGGCAGCGGCGCCAAGCTCGGCTCGAACGGCGTGGCGGACCTCGATGTCGATCCCGCCAACGGCAACGTCTGGGCGGCGCACTTCCCGACGAAGAAGAACAACGAGGCGCCCGACGGAACGATCTCCCAGGTCTTGTTCGGCGGCGGCGCCTCGCGCTGGAACGGAACGGACTGGACGGCTTGGAAGAAGGATCAGGGTGCGTTGATCAAGGGCTACGGCCTCGGCACGTTCAACGCGATTCTGGCCGATCGAGTGCACAACCTGGCCTGGCTGGGCGGCTGGGATGCCGTGCCGCGCCAGTTCCACTGGACCGAGGGCCGTGGCGTCAATGCCGCCCTGAACTGGTGCGGCCTCGACAACTGCACGAAAGAGGCGTGGCAGAGCCGCGTGTGGCTGAACGAGGGGGAGGTCAATGCCCTCGCCCTCGACAAGAACGGCGCGGTCTGGGTATCGATGAACCGCCGCGGCCTCGGGCTCGTCCCGCCCTTCGGCGGGGTTCGCCTGTTCGACGGCGTCGACTGGTTTGCCTACAACCCGTCCAACACGCCGATGTCGTCGCTCAACGTGACGAGCCTCGCGCCGTACGGCGACGGGGTCTACCTCGGCACGATGAACGCCGGCGTGACCATCTTCTCCTTCACGATCCCGCCCACGGCGACGCCGGCGCCGACGTTCACCCCCTCCGCCACCCCGTCCAGCACGCCGGTGAACACCGTCGAGTCGACGCCGACGGTGGAGGGCAGCCCGACCCGTACCGCCACGCGCGGTGCCACGCCGACGCCGACTCGCACCCAATCGGGCGGCACGACCGGGACCCCGGCGCCATCCACCTGTGCGGGGGGCTGGTGCTCGATCTACCTGCCCTACAGCCGTCGCTTCTGCAGCGGCACCGGCTGTCCCAAGCGCACGACGCCCCGCCCGACGATCCCGCGCAGCACGGCTGACCCGTCGTCCACGCCGACCCTCCGCCCGCCGACGGCCACCGCAACGCCGACGGCCAGTCCAACCCTTCCGTCGGGGCCGACGACCGGGCCATCCCCGACGGACGACACGCCGGCCACGGCCGGCACGCCCTCGGCCACGTCCACGAGCGCGCCGACGCAGCCCGGCGGCAGTGCCACCGCCAGTGGTACCGCCAGTGCCACCGCCGGCCCGACGGCGAGCCGCACCGCCACCCCCACCGCGTCGCCGACCACGGCGCCCGGGATCACGCCGTCGCCGACGACCGGTTCGTTCCCGTCGGGCGAGTGGCAGAACGTGAACCGGTCCTTGCAGATCACGCGCAACACGCTCACCGGCGTCAGCGGCGCGTCGAACGGACTTGCCGTTCTTGTCGGCGCGAACAGCACGGTGCTCATCTGGGACGGCCTCGAGTTCACCAGCGCGACGGTGCAGCCCGGGCGGATGCTGAACGGGGTCGTCATGCTCGACGACCGCAACGGCTACATCGTCGGCGACTACCTCGGGCAGTCGAGCACGTTGATCCGGACGCGAGACGGTGCCCTGTCGTGGTCCAGCATGCCGACCGAGAACCTCGACAACTGGTCGGCGGTGGCGATGGTGCGCGGCACGCAAGGCATACGCGGTTGGATCGTCGGCAAGACGAACGGCAGTCGCCAGTTCTTCGACGGTTCGACCTGGGCCAAGCAGTCGGCGTCGGACCTGAACAACACGTCGCACAAGTACGCCGATGTGGCGATGCTGTCCGACACGAGCGCCGTGGCCGTCCAGAACGGCGGAACGGGATCGCGGATCTACAACTGGAACGGTACGGCCTGGTCGCCGGGGACCCAGTCGGGTGCGCTCAACAGCGTGGACGTCCTGCCGTCGGGCGACGGCGTGGCCGTCGGCCCGACCGGAACCGTCTGGTTGCGCGATCCGACCGGGAACTGGTCCCGCATGGACAACAAGCCGAGCACGAGCGGCCGCGATCTGCTCGGCGTGAAGATGCTCGCCAAGGACCGGATCTGGGCCGTCGGCGAGCGAGGGGGCATCTACCTCTGGAGCGGTGGACCGAACTGGCAGACGTTCGCGGTCACCGGCGTGACGAAGGACCTGAACAGCGTCTGGTTCAGCCCCGACGGCCGCCACGGCTGGGCGGTCGGCGTGGAAGGCACGATCGCGCACTACGTCGTCCCAACGCCCACCCCGACTTCGACACCGCGCCCGTAGCCGCCGGCAGGCGACGACGATTCTCCCGTCGGCTCCGATCGACATCTCCGCTGCGCCCAGAGGCCATCCGTCGCGCGACTCCGTCCAGGTCGCGCCGCTCGTCCTCGCGTTCGGCGTCGCCGCCGTCGGCGTCGCGGCGGCCGCTTGGTCGGCCCTCGGACTGGCCGCCGCCGGCCGTTTCGATGCGCGATTCGTGCTTACCACGGGCGGTGCCGTGGCGGCAGCGGTCATGGTTGCCCTCGTCCGTGCGGTGCGCCGCGGCAACCTGCGGCTTCGCAGCGAGGCGGACGACGTTGCGGCCGACGCCGCGTGCGCCGTCGTCATCGCCCTTGGTGTGCTCCGACTCGGACCCGCGGTCCCATGGCCGGCCGCGCTGGACGGCGGGTGGTATGCCGCGGCGGCCGTGCGCATCGCCCATGACCGGAGCCTGTACTTCGACGTGCCGGCCGCGGCCGTCGACGGCCTCGTCACGCCGTTGGCCGCGCTGCGGTCCGAGGGCATCCCGGCGCCCGATGACCGCGCGCACGGCTTTCACGCCGTGGCCTTTGCCGTCCCGCGGATCGGTGTCCCGGTCGTCACGCCGTACCACCCGCCGTTGTTCGCGTCGTTGGCGGCGCTCGGCGTGACGCTGTTCGGCCCGTACGGCTCGGCCGACACGGCCCGGTGGAGCGCGGCGCTCTGGCTCCTGGCCGTCGCCGCCCTCGCCCGGACGATCGGCCTGCGCGCGGCCGCGCCGGCGGCGACGGCGCTGGCCGCGCTCACACCGCAGTTCCGGGTGTACGGTGCGACGCCTTACGCCGAGCTCTTCGCGGGTGCACTGGCGCTGGCCGCGCTCGTGGCGCTCGGGGTGATTCTGCGGGACCGCCTCGCGGTCGGTGGCGGCGCGGCTTCCCCGGCCGGTGCCGAGGACGACCGGACGGCGACCGGTACACCGATCGGCGGTGCGACGTGGCTCGCCGCGGCGGCCGGGGCCGCTGTCGGCACGGCCGTCGTCGCCAAGATCGATCTGCTGCCGTTCGCCCTCGCGACGGCCGTCCTCTGGCTCGTCGCGGCGCCCAACGGCCGGACACGCGGCGCGTTCGTTGCCGGCGCGGCACTGCCGTCCGCCGCCCTGATCGCGTTGTTCCGCGGCCCCACGGTGGTGTACGCGGTGTTGAACGGGACCGGCGTGCGGCGCCTGGCCGCGGCGTTCCTCGACCGATGGGGGCTGGTGATCCTGCTCGGTGCGATCGGTTGCGCCGCCGTCGCCGCGGTCGCCGCGGTCGGCACGCGGTCTCGGCGACGACGAAGGCCGGCACCAACGAGGGCGGTGGGGCGCGTGTCGATCGGCGCCGTCGCCGGCGCAGCCGTCCTCGCGGCGGCCGTCTGGCAGGCCCGGCCGTCCGCAGGCGAGCCGACGGGCATGGTCCGCCTGCTGGCGTGGTCCGTCACGCCGCTCGGGCTGTTCGGCGCCGCGATCGCCCTTGGGGGACGCGTCGAAAGGTCCCGGCGCATGCCGGCCGTCGTCTGGCCGCTCGTGGCCGCCAGCGCGTTCGTGCTTGCGGCCCCGATCGTGACGCGCGACCTCTCGCCCATCTACGCCGCGCGCCGCCTCGCGCCGATCGCCGTGCCGACGGCGTGCCTGCTGGCGGCGCTGTGCATCGAGTGGGCCGTCGCGGGCCGGGGCGCCGGGCGGCGGGCCGCGATCGCCGCCGTGACCGCACTCGGTCTCGCGGCTGCGGCGCTGCAGAGTGGGCGCCTGCGGCCGTCGCGCGAGTTCGCCGCCGCCAAGCTCCTGATCGACCGCATCGCCGGCCACGCGGTGCCGGGCGACCTCGTGCTGTTTCCGAGCCCGTACGGCATGGATCTCAGCGCGCGCCTGGCCGCGCCGCTGTGGGCACTGCACGATGTCGACGTCGCCGTCCTGCCCAGCGCGGTCGAGGATCCGGAGAGCGGTGCGCCCGGTGCGGCGGCGGCCGCGCTCACGCGTTGGTCGGATGCCCACCCCGGCGGGCGCGTGCTGTGGGTCGCCGCGCCGTCGACGAAGCCCCCGGCGGGGATGGCGCTCGAAGGGATCGGCGAGGAGTCGCTGATCACCGAGGCGTGGCAGCCCGGCATCATGCCGCCGAGCTTCGCGGCCGTCGAGCTCACGGTGGGTATCGGCGCTTTGACCCCTGCGGTCGACAACTCGCGGTAACGCGCCGCCGCCCGCCGTCGTTATCGACCACGGCCGTCGGGGCCGTGGTCCCCCCCACCGTATGCCCCCCAACCGTATGCAGGAGCGAGCACATGTCGACCGAACCGCCCGCCCGCGCCCGGCGCAGCCGACCACTGTGGCGGTGCGCCGTACTCGCGGCCGTACTCGGCGTCGTCGGCGCCCGATCGGCCGGCGCCTCCGGCAGCGGCGATGCGTGGCGCATCGTCGGCCGCTGGGAGACGATGGCCTCCGGCGACGACGTGCGGGCCATGGTCCGAGATGGCGACGGCCTCTGGGCGGCCAGCGTCGGAGGCGGCGTGCTGCGCTGGCGAACGGACGGCAGCCAGTGGCGGCAGTACTTGGCGCCGCAGGACGGCCTGCCGTGCAACGATGTGTACGACATCGTGCGCTGGCGGGACGCGTGGTGGTTCGCCACGTGCCGCGGTCTGGCCGGCTACGACGGGGCACGGGATCGTATGTTCGCCGCCGGCGAGGGCCTGCCGCTGCGCGCGCTCTCGGCCCTGGCGGTCGACGACGCGAACCGGCTTTGGGTTGCGGCGGCACCGCACTGGGATCCCCTGTTGACGGTGCCGTCCAAGCCGACGCTGGGCGGCTGGACCGGCGGCGGCGTGGCGTTCAGCGCGGACGGCCAGAACTGGACGATGTTCGATACCGCCGCACTGCCGTCGACGGACGTGCGCGATCTGGCGGTTTGGCGCGGCGACGTGTACACCGCCCACGTCCCGCAGCGCGTCTGGTCGCCGCCTTCGACGGATCCCGACGGCCAGCCCGTGGCCGGACGCTGGGTCATGTCCGGCGGCGGCGTCGCCCGCTTTGCCGAAGGGAAGTGGACGGCGTGGTCCAACGAGAACGCGCCGGATCTGGCGGACGCCGTCAACGCGCTCGCCGCCGGTCCGACCGCGCTCTGGGCTGCGACGTCCGGGCGGGGACTCGTCGCGTGGAACGGCGCCGTGTGGCGCGGCCGCCGCGACTGCGGCGACGAGAACCGCTGCATCCAGGACAACTACGTCACGGCCGTCGCCGTCGGCGCCGACGCCACGGTCTGGGCCGCCACCGCCCGCTTCAACGGCCGCGGCACCGGCGTCGCACTGCTCGACGACCGCGCCACACCGGCCGATGCCGACGACGACGGCTGGTTCGTCCTCCGCGGCGCGAGCGCCATGCCCGGCGACCTCGTCCATGCGATCCTGCCGGATGCCGACGCTTCGGCCTGGTTCGGCTGCAGTACGCAGGATGACGAGGGCCGTGTCCGCGGCGCCGGCATCGCCCGGCTGCTCGACGACCGTCAGACCGTGACGCGTCTGGACAGCCGGAGTCTCCCGCCCGGCGTGCTCGCCGCCAACGACGTGACCGCCGTGGCGCGGCACCCGCTGACCGGCGACCTGTGGGTCGGCACCGCCCGCTCCGGCCTGAGCGTGCGCGGCGTGGACGGCGTCTGGCGATCGTTCACCCGCGCCTCGACCGCGGGCGGTCTGGCAGGGGACGCGGTGGCCGACATCGCGATCGAGGCCAACGGCACGGTCTGGGTGGCCACGCGGCAGTCGACGTTCGATGCGGACCGTCGCGCCTGGAGCGACGGCGGGCTGTCGCGTTTCGACGGTCGCGATTGGACGCGCCTTTCCGGCAGCGCCAGCGGACTGCCCGCGGACCACCTGAGCGCACTGGCGCTGGATGGCCGCGGCAAGCTGTGGGTCGGCACGGGCGCGACGGATCACGGCCCCAAGGAGTTCCACTACCGCGGCTGGGGCGTCGCCGTCGTCGACACCGCCACGCGCCGGTGGGAGCGGACGTTTACGCACCCGCAGCTGGCCAGCAACAATGTGACGGACATTGCGGTGGTCGGTGATCAGGTCTGGGTATCGACGGCGTACTTCTTCTACGTGGATCCGCGACCGGGTGGCGCGCAGTTCAACACGGGCGGGGGCTTGAGCGTGTACGACCAGGGGGCCGGAACGTGGCGGAGCTATACGGACCGCGAGGGTCTGCCGCCCGCGGTGCGTGACCGGGGCAACCGGGCGCTGATCGATCTGCGGAGTGTCCTTGTCGACGCCGCGGGCACGGTCTGGACGGGCGGTTTGGCGGTCGCCGCGACGACCGACGAGGCGGATGCCTCGACGGACGGTTTCGTGGCCAGCGTGACCTCGGGCGCGTTGACGGCCGAGCGGCTCGACCGTACCGGCGGTGTCGTCGCGCTGGCGTCGGACGGCCAAGGTGCGATCTGGGCGGCGACGCGTGACGACGGTCTGCGCGTGCGACCGCCGGACGGCCGGTGGATTCGGCAGTCGGCGGCGCCGGGCGGTCTGCCGTCCAACCGTTTGACGACGCTGCGGTTCGACGGTGCGGGCGGCTGGCTGGGCACGGCCGATCAGGGGCTGGCGGTTCTTCGCCCGCCTCTGCCGCCGACGGCCCCGCCGCCGCCGCCCGGTACGGAGCCTCCCGGCGGGGCGCCGACGGCGACGCCGGAGCCGGAGCTTGGGGAGTACGGCTACATCCTGCGGTTGCGAACGACGCTTTACCTGCCGATCATGCACCGGGGTGCGTCGGGGGGGCTCATCGTGTTGGATCCGCTCGAACCCTAGTAGCCCGTCACATCTCGATTTGCGGACGACGAACCACCGGCAGCTAAAGCTGGCCGGCTGGTGGCCTTCGGCCATTGCGCCCGCCTTCGCGGGCGCTTCGGACTTCTGGGTGCCCGCG
>Ga0138256_10003778_pt1 | contig 16073 bp, 15 predicted proteins | sample KNB2016incub_MG_FD_105486 | JGI IMG/M metagenome (GOLD analysis project Ga0138256, IMG submission 105486) | Active sludge microbial communities from wastewater in Klosterneuburg, Austria - KNB2014incub_MG | ecosystem: Engineered > WWTP > Activated sludge > Unclassified | place: Austria... | reverse complement strand
TCACGATGTCGAACTTGCTGGCGGGCAGATACGCCCCGAGCGGCCCACCGACCTGCACGGCACGCAGCGGCCGACCGCTGGCCGAGCCGCTGCCGTAGTCATACAAGAGCTCGCGTAGTGTCACACCGAATGGCAGTTCCACCAGCCCGCAACGCTTGAGATTGCCGGCCAGCTGAATAGTTAGTGTTCCGCGCGACGTGCCGACGCCAAGCGCTCGATAGCTGTCAGCACCCTTGCGCAGAATGGTCGGCACTGTGGCGAGCGTGATCACGTTATTGACAACCGTTGGCTTGCCGAACAGACCCTTCACCGCCGGCAACGGCGGTCGCACACGCACCTCGCCACGGCGACCCTCGAGGCTCTCGAGCATCGAGGTCTCTTCACCACAAATGTAGGCGCCGGCGCCCAGGCGAATCTCGATATCAAACGCTCTACCGCTGCCTAATACACTGCTACCCAGGTAGTTGCCGGCACGCGCGTTCGCGATTGCGTCCAACAGCACTCGATGTGCGTGTGGATATTCGGCGCGCAGATAAATGTAGCCCCGGGTCGCACCGACCGCGAGGCCGGCAATGGTCATCCCTTCCAACAATGAGAACGGATCGCCTTCCATCAACATGCGATCGGCGTAGGTGCCGGAATCGCCTTCGTCTGCGTTGCAGGCGACATACTTCTGGGTAGCTGGCGTATCGAGCGCCGTTTGCCATTTGATACCGGTCGGAAACGCGGCGCCGCCGCGGCCGCGCAGGCCCGAATCCTTGATGCACTGAACGATGCCGGCGGGTGTCAGGGCGAGCGCCCGTTTCAATCCGTCATAGCCACCACGCCTGACATAGTCGTCGACCGCAACGGGATCCACGATGCCGACGCGCTCAAACGTCTCACGCCGCTGGCGCTGCAAATAAGGGATCTGCTCGGTCACGCCGAACGACAGGGCGTGTGCGCCGCCGGCCAAGAAACCTGACTTGAACAGGCTGGGCACATCGGCAGCACTGACTGGACCATACGCAACGCGCCCCGCTGCACACTCGACTTCCACCAGCGGCTCGAGCCAATACAAGCCACGTGATCCGTTGCGTTTGATCTGCACGTCGATGCTGTGACCCAGCGCCGCAGCCCGGATCGCCTGCGCGACCTCCTCGGCACCCAAGGCGAGCGCCGCAGCATCGCGGGGCACGTAAACGACCGCCGTCATGGGTCGGTCCGCTTCGCAGCGATCACTTCATCGAGCCGCTCCGGCGTGACACGCCCGATCAGCATCTCATCGATCATGATCGCCGGTGAACACGCGCAGAGCCCGAGGCAGAAAACCGGCTCCAGACTGAATAGACCATCGGCTGTGGTCTGATGGAAATCGATACCGAGACTTTCGCGCGCCCGCTGCTCGATCTGCGTACCTTTCATCGATTGGCAGGATTCCGCGCGACAGATACGCAACACGTGCCGCCCGGGCGGGCTGGTGCGGAAATGCTGGTAGAAGCTAACTACCCCGTGCACTTCGGCACGTGAGAGATTCAGCACCGCGGCAACGATCGGCACCGCCGCCGGCGGCAGGTAGCCCCACTCATCCTGAATCGCGTGCAAGACGAGCAGCAGCGGACCGGGCTGGTCCTTGTATCGACTGGCGATTGCCTGAATCTGGCCATCCATCGAGCGGAGTCTCGCACTCGCGAATCGATGCAGCAAGCAAGCCCGGCAGCGCATTGCACCGCCCAGACCCGCCCCGAGCCGTAGTCTCACCTCGGCACAGACGACGCCCACCCGCTCTCCGGGAGACCCACATGGCCGTCGATCGACGTGCCGAGAGCTCTCCGGCCGCCGGGACGCAAGCGCAACTTTGACTGGCAAGGGTCGATCCACCCTCCCGAAGGTCATTCGCGGCAACCGCGCATGAAGGCCGACGCCAGGATCACCTACACGCTGATGTGGTCGCGACCATTGTCGACGGATCCGGCGTCAATGCTTCGTCATCCGAAGCTACGTGGTCCTGCAACCAGCTCTCGACGGCGTGATCACGTGCCGGATATGTGCACCGCCAGTCACGAATTGCTCCGCTCTCGGTGGCATACCCGCAAGCGGCGACGCGCGCCGAATTGGCGCGATCGGGTCGGTAGCGCGCTAGTAATGGCAGGTGGATGTCCATACGATGTTTGCCTGGCCACCCGTTCTTTGCTTTGAGGAAACCAACATGATGATTTCTCGTCGTACGGTATTCAGCGGCATTGCAAGCCTGTTGGCTACCCACAGGATCTACGCGGCCGAGAGCTCACCACCCTCGATGCTCGACGAGGCAATGCGCGGCACGACGACACCTGGTATGGCAGCGTTGGTGATCCGCAATTTCAAGACCGAGCGCGAGCTTGTCAGCGGCGTGCGGAGACTTGGTGCGCCCGAGCACGTGGCGCGCGGCGATCGCTGGCATCTTGGTTCCGATGGCAAGGCGATGACCGCGACTCTGATCGCACGACTCGTCGAGCGCGGTATTCTGAACTGGGAGAGCCCACTGGAGCAGCTGCTGCCGGCCATGGCGAGCACGATGCATCCTTCCTACCGAGACGTGACCTTGGTCGAACTGCTCTCCCACCGCGCGGGTCTGCCCGAGAACCACGACGACCTGCGCTTCTTCAATAGCTTCTACGACGACACCGCAGCATTGCCGACACAGCGCCTGCGCTACGTGGCAACTGCGCTGACCGATGCGCCGGTCACAGCAAAGCGCGGCGAACCTGCCTATTCGAACACGGGTCCACTGCTCGCGGCCGTTGCCGCGGAGTCGGCCACACAGCAATCGTTTGAATCCCTCATAGTCGCAAACGTGTTCGAGCCACTGCAGATCCGCAACGTCAGTTTCGATCAGTTTGGCGGCGCGCACGAACCGGCGGGCCATGTCGACGGACGCGTTGCAGATCGAGCATCGGACGCCAATCCACGAATGTTCGCGCCGGCGGGTGGCATGCGCATGACCCTGCGCGACTGGGCGCGCTTCTGTATCGATCAGATGCAGGGCGAGAGCGGTCGCGGGAAATTGTTGGCACGCGAGACCTACCGATTCCTGCATACCGGCCAGGGCGATACGCGCTCGGCTCTGGGCTGGGGCGCCGCGGAGAGCCCGATGAAACTCAAAGGCCCCGCGTTGACGCATGCGGGCTCAGACGGCAACTGGTATGCGCTGGTCGTGCTATTTCCCGTGACCGGCAACGGCGCGCTGGTCGTGACGAACTCTGGGGACAGCATGGGTGGCGACAAAGTGGCCACCAGAGCGATCCACGCACTAGCAATGACGGTCGCCGATGCCGCAGAGTGAGGACAACTTAAGTCCCCGCGCTACCGAAGCGGGCGGATACCGGGTCAACTTCAATATTGCAAGCCGGCAGTGCACCGTTGGATGCTCCGAGTCTAGGGGCAAGATCTGGTCGCACCAGTTGTTAGATTGAAGACAACCGTGCGACTCTTCGTCGTCAGTCACACGCTTGCGTCGGGGATGCACACACATCCAACGGATTGCCGGCACCTACCATCTGTGAGTATCCGTCGAGCGTAGCGGCGCGCAAACTGAATGTAGCGGGCCCCGAGTTCAAGATCGGTTGCATCGACATGGTGGCCAATACAGGAATCTGTCTGATGAGTGCCCTGGAAAGTCGTCACGCCTGGCCGACCTTCGCGGCGTGTCGGTTGCCGTCGTGCATCGCTTGATCGTGCATCCCGATCACCATCGGCGCGACGATGCGCGGCTTTTTAAGGGATATGCCGGGCGCCAGGCTCGGCACTGGGGATTGCTGCCATCAGACTGGATCCGTTTACGAGCAATCCAGGTGTGCTGCGGCTCTACGAATAACTCGGCTACCAGTTCTGGTCATGCCCGTGACAACCGCAGAGCTCATGGCTGGCAAAGCCTGGCGTATGGAGTTCGTGGCGCTGCCGCAAGACACTTGCATCGATGACCTGAGGGCGGCTCTCGCGAGCGCACCGTCGGCCTCAACGACATCGCAGATCGACAGGTTCATCGCAGCACAATCCTCGCTAGTCGTCTGCCAACTTGTCGTACAAGCCGCTGCACGACGTCAAATCGTCGAAAAAGCGGCCTCGACGCTCCGTCCGTCACCATAGCTAACACCTTCCGAATTAAATTGAAATGATACTATCAATAGTCTTTCAATTATTGATAAATAGTGGAAAAGCTGCGGATAGTGTGGCAGTCAAACCTGGCGCTTGAGCGATTGACTGAGTTCGATAAATGCGAGGATCAATTTTCCGCTACCCACACGATTACCCCGGCAAGTTGCGGCTGCCGGCGGACCGGCGCGAATGACAACGGACGGTTCCACCAACAGCAGTATTAGTTAGTATTCCGCTTCCATATTTTCCTGCTTGAACCCGCGGCACACCGACCCCACAAGGGAAGCCGGCTGCGACGCTGCGTTTCTCAAACAATTGGCCACGGGTCAAATCACATCAGCGCTAGCATTGCAGCAAACGACTGGCACTACGTGAATGGATCAAGCACCGGCAAGTCAAAGGGCGCAAAGGCCCTCGTATTGCGAGTCACGACGGTCAGGCGGTGCTCAAGCGCCGTGGCGGCGATCATCGCGTCTTCGTATAGAGTATTCGATTGACGACGCATCAGTTTCGCCCAGCGACGGAAACACCGGGTATTCATCGGTAGAACACTGTGAGTGGCAGCGAGCTGCTCCAGCCAACTCTCAAGTTCATACGCCTTGTCAGCATCCTGGCCGCGCGTCACGTCGATTCCAGCCTGAATTTCGCCGATTGTCACGGCAGACACGAAAAGTGAGTGGTTATCCATTTTGTCGAGCCAGGAGATCACGCGCGAATTCGGGCGCGGCTTGCGCAACTCCGACACAACGTTGCTGTCAAGCAGGAACACAACGATCCACTAGAACCCTTGAACTGGCCGACGCTTCCCCCGACCCCACGGCGGCACTGACAGCTGCCCACTTGCGAACTCCGTTGTCAACAAATCCTTCAATGAGGGGCGCGCAGACTGACCAAGTCGTTGCCAGTCTGCTACGGGGACGAGCACGGCCGTTTCCTTGCCGCGCCGGGTAACGACTTGCGGGCCATCTCGCTCGCAAGCATCCAGCAACTCACTGAAGCGCGCCTTTGCGTCCTGGACGGGCCAAATCTTCGTGCTCATCACGGAAAACTACGACTAGACAATTGGCGGAGCGGGTGGCAGTCATTTTGGACGCTTGAGAACTTGACTGGATTCAACTATTCGCAACTTGGATTTTCAGCTGCTCCAATGGTCCCCCTAACAATACGCGGCTCCGCCAGTGCCGAGTGGCAGATACAAATGCCGCGACTGCGGATAACACCGATGCGCTGCCCTCGAGCGGCTAACGAACCTGCCAATCGCTCGATGCGTAGTAACCCTGAATCTGAGCCGGCTATTTAGAATCGATCAACACGAACGTGATCGCAATACCCTTGGCGGGATGTTGTGCCGCGAGTCGGCTGGGATATCGGTTGAGAACCTCGACGCCGCCATCGCGTCCCCGGACGTGGTGTAGCAGTTGTAAGTATTGGTCAGGTTGTACTCGTGCTCAGCTGAGCACCGCTCTACCCTGTGCGGCCTATCCGCAGCGCCGGGCGCACACCGAACTCGACCGACGGCAGCTGGTCGGAGACTTCCCTCGGCTACTCGGAACTGTTTGGTGGGGCCCAAGGGAATTTTGGATGCAGGCGGCTCGTGTGACGGCAATACTGGTGGCGGATTGGCATTCGGTTCGTCCAGTAGGCACTAGAGCGAAACAGATGATTCAAAACGGCACAGCTGCAGCGGCAGTTCGGGCCGTACTCCAGGAGTACGGCGTGCGCAGTGTCTTCGCGCTAGCAGGCGCATCTCAGTCAGTTCTGCTCGACGAGGTCGATCGCCACGGCGTCCGCATCGTTCAAACGCGCCACGAGACGGCGACGGTGGGCGCGGCGGATGGCTATGCTCGGATACGGCGCGGTATCGGCGTAGCGATAATCAATGCGGATCAAGGCATGACCAATGCGGTTACCGGCGTGCAGTCGGCTCTCGAGGCATGCTCCCCCGTCGTCGTGTTGGTCGGTCGCGAGCCACACTCGTGGATCGAGCCGGAACTGCAGATCGACCACGATGCGCTTGCGGTGCTGCGGCCAGTCGCGAAGTGGGCGCGCACATGCCACTCCGCAAAGCGCTTGGCGGAGTACGTGGAAATCGCGTGCCGCAGGGCGTTAGCTGGCCGGCCCGGACCGTGCGTGGTGGCCTACCCAAAAGACCTGCTCGTGCAGGAAGTGTCGCTTGGCGTGGCACGCGTTCACCAAGCGCCGATTGTTGCTCGGCCATCGCCGGATCCGACCGCGGTAGCTGCGGCGGCGAGCTTGTTAGCGAACGCCGAGCGGCCCGTCATCATTGCGGGAACCGGAGCTTACTGGTCGGGTGCGGGCCACGCGCTGCGTCGATTCTCCGAGAGCTTCGGTATCCCGGTTCTGATGAACGCGATGGGACGAGGACTTGTTGCAGAGGATGACCGTCTCGGCTGGCCATGGCCGATCGCGCAAACGGCAGCGCCCCAAGCAGACTTAGTGCTATGGGCCGGTGCGCGCATGGCACGCCGCCTCGGCTACGGACTAGCGCCACGATTTGCGCCCCGGGTGCCCATGGTGCAGATCGATGTGAATGCAGAGGAGCTTTCGCGGAACCGCACTGCGGATGTACCCATACTTGCGGACGTCAGGCTGGCGATTGAACAACTACACGCCACACTCGAGGCTTCGGCCGGGCCTCGTCATGATCCGACATGGCTACGCGATACCTTGCGGGAGCGACTTCGGATGTTCGAGGAAAAGGCAGCCAACCCAACGCCCTCGGTCAATCCGTATCACCTCGGTACCGAGCTGCGTAAACGTCTCGGGCGCGACACGCTGCTGATCAACGATGGTGGGGTCATTCTGGCCCGGATGCTCGGCATACTACGGTTCGACGGACCGGGATCGTACGCGGACACATACCCGCTCGGCTCGATGGGAATGGGTACACCGCTGGCGATTGGCGCCGCGATCGCAGAACAGGAAATCGCGAGGACCGAGAATCGCAAGCCGCGTCGAGTCATCCTGGTAACCGGCGATGGGTCCTTTGGATTTTATCCAAGCGAGCTGACGACCGCAGTCACGCAGAGTCTCCCGATCACGATTGTGGTGGCTAACAACCATGCATGGGGCAACGAGCTTATTATGCAGCCGCCGATAATCGGCCGCACGCTCAACGCTGATCTTGGCGATATTGATTATGCTGCCATTGGCCGTGCACTGGGCATCGCCAGCGATTTGGTGACCGACAATGACGTATTGCCACGTGCGCTCGATCAGGCCCTGGCGAGAAGCCAGTCGTCGATGCTCGATGTCCATATCACTGAAACACCTATGGAAACACGTGAGCTCACGTTACTCTACAGTGACGTGGAAAACACGAGGGCTCACCACTTCGCACATGAGTAAGCTGCAGTTTATGGGACAACACGTTGTAGGGAGTGATTTAGATCAATCCAGATACTCGAACTTGTCGTAAGTTACGCATGAGGTGTTTGGCGGCTTCGCCAGACGTTTTCCAGTCGTGATCAGCCAGGTCACAGACATCGACAGCAAATAGCTCTTAGGAGATTACGTGATCACTTTTTTTTCGAGACGACTTCGGCCGCGCATGATTCCGAGTGCCCTCATCGGGATTGCCTTGGTGGCAACTACAACTGTCGCCCGAGCCCAGGAGCCCGCCGGAAGCGAGAAAGTGCTCCAGGGTCTCGAGGAAATCACCGTCACAGCGCAGCGTCACGAGGAGACCGAGCAATCGGTGCCCGTGGCGATTACCGCGCTCTCCGCTGATATGCTTGAAAGACAGCAGATCAGGAGCATCGGACAACTTAATCAAGTTGTTCCCAACTTCCAGATTGGGCCAAACACGGGCACTAGCAGCTCCGCCAAGATCTTTATGCGCGGAGTAGGCGAGGCAGAATCGTTTTTCACTGCGGATACGCCTGTGGGCATTTACATCGACGACGTGTACATCGCTCGCCAGAATGGCGCGACATTCGATCTGTTCGACATCGAGCGCCTCGAGGTCTTGCGTGGCCCGCAGGGCACCCTATACGGCCGCAACACGACGGCCGGCGCGGTCAAGCTGATCTCGCGCAAGCCAACTCTCGGTGAATTCCGCGGCCAGGCTGAGGCAACGATCGGCAGCTACAACCGCTTGGATGTACGGGCCACCGGAAACATGCCGATCGGCGACAAAGTCGCACTGCAGGGCGCAGTGCTCATGCGCAAGCGCGACGGCTACACGTACAACGCCTTCGACGGCCAAGACGTCAACGACCAGGACGTCAAAGGCGCGCGTCTGTCGCTACTTGCCGAGCCGAACGATCGCTTCCACGTCTTGCTTAGCGCCGACTACATTTCCGAGAATTCGACACCGGGCTACGCTATACCACTGGTGCTCGATGCAACACGCCAACCGCTACTCAACCCGGCACCCAAGACGGGCAGCTTCTGGGTGACGGACTCGGACATCGGCAGCGACGCACCGAACGATCTCGATATGTGGGGTGTTTCGGCCACGCTTGATTTCGAGGCCACCGACAGCTTGACGATAACGTCGATCAGCGCCTATCGGGCGATGTCCAACCTGCTCTACCTCGACGCCGACGGTGATGTGTATGCGCCGCCACCTTCTATCAACGCTCGGTATCATGTGCGGCAGGATCAGGATCAGTATGAATTGAGCCAGGAATTGCACGCCGTCGGCACGCTGATGGACCGTCGCCTCAACTACATCGCGGGTGTCTTTTTCTTCCGCGAGCAAAATGATCAAGATACCGTGAGCGTCCTGGGTCTTCCGCAGTTGTTCGGACTACCGGTCGCATCCGCGGGCCGCATCGACCTGACGAACATTGCTCGAGAAGCAATGACGACTGATTCGTACGCACTATTTGGGAGTGGCACATTCGATGTCACGGATCAGGTCGCCGTTACAGTGGGCGTACGCTATACCGAAGAAAGCAAAGACTTCTCGAACCACGTGCTGCTCCCTAACGGCACCCAGAACGTCGTATGTTTGAACACCACGGGTGCCACGCCGGCGCAGGCTGCTGCGTCGCCGTGTACACCGGCACAGATTGGACTTGGCTATTTCAACTTCACCAACCAGAGTGCCTTTGACAAGACTTGGCGGGAATGGACGCCGCGGTTCGTAGTCAACTATAAGTTCAATGACTCGGCACTAATCTATGCCTCGGCAACCAAGGGCTTCAAGGGCGGGACAACCTCCGGTCGTGACGTCGCAGCGCTGCGAAACTATAGCCGCATCATCGGCGATCCGGAAACCAACTGGAGCTACGAGGCGGGTCTCAAGGCCGACTGGCTTGATAACCGGCTGCGCACCAACGTTGCGGTATTCCGCAACAAATACGAGGGACTGCAGGCCAGCTTGGCCACGTCTGATGGTGGATTCGGTCGCATCAATTCCGGCAATGCTACATTCGATGGTGCCGAACTCGAGGTAGTTGCCGTACCGGTGCCCGGTCTCGAACTGAACGCAGCTCTCGGACTGCTCGACACCGAGTACACCAAGTGGACGGCGGCGTTGTCGACCTGTGCCAATCAGGGTTACACGACAGAAGAGCAGTATCTCAAGCTGCCGTTGAAGCAAGCGCCAAAATGGGGTTATCGGGTCGGTGCGAATTATTCGTACGACATGGGTCAGCGCGGCGTATTGTCTGTAGGCGGCGACTACACGGCAAAGGACGACTATACTAACAACGTCTGCGGTACGAAAGGAATCAGCGTATTGGATTTTGAGCTCCTGAATGCGCAATTGCGCTGGGAGAACTCGACTGGCAATGCGCTCGTGACGCTGGGTGGAACTAATCTAACGGACTCCAAGGTATTCAACGGTAGCTTCGATTTTGGCGCTTCGCTGGGGTTCGCGTCAGGTTATATGTACCCGCCGCGTATGTGGTTCTTGTCAGTTCGCTACAAGCTATAAACTGACGGCGATGGCAAGTGAATAACAGCATATTCTTCACGCACGGTAGCGGCCACGGCGATATCGGCAGTCGGGATCACGAGCGCGGAGCAGTGATTATTTTTCTGGAGATACTGAAATGACGACCGTTAATCGACGCACCATGTTGGCACTACTGGGTGGAGCGGCCGTCACTGTGCCGCGACCACTGTTTGCCGGCGCGAGCCGGCCGACCGATGTAATCGTCGTTGGTGCAGGTTTGTCGGGCTTGAATGCAGCGCTGATCTTGCAGGAGCAGGGTCTATCGGTAAAGGTGTTGGAAGGTCGCCAGAGAGTCGGGGGGAGAGTTAAGACGATGGTCAATGTACCCGGTCTTCCGGAGGGTGGCGGACAGTACATCGGTAGTGGTTATGCACGCGTGGTCGCTGCCATGCAGCGATTCAAACTGAAGGCTCAGCCACCTGATGGTGGGCCACTCTCGGGCAATTCCTGGGCTTATTACGTTGGAGGAAAGTGGGTTCTCAAAGACGATTGGCCATCAAGCAACGTCAATCCGCTGTCGGGCGAGGACCGAAAAATCCTGCCGCATCAACTGCTGGGCAAGATGTTCGAAGATTCGCCTCTGCGCGGCAAGTCGGCCGACGCTTGGCTCATGCCCGAGTTCGCGAAGTGGGACAATATCTCAGGACCAGACTACCTGCGTTCGCTTGGACACAATCAGAAAACAATCGATCTCACCGCTGTTTGGGTCCACACTGACTCGTTCGCAATAACATCCGCTCTATACGAGATGAAGCGGGAACAATTCAATTCGATACATCGTGATCGATATCGTCAGATTCATGGCAATGATCCAAAAGCAGTACCAGCTTTTGAGATCGAGGGCGGCAACGCACGTTTACCAGCAGCGATGGCTGACGCCCTTGCGGCTGACACGATTCTCACCGAGAAAGCGGTTGTCGGCATTGCAAGTGACACTGACGGGGTAACTGCGGAGTGCGCTGACGGCACGTCATATCGCGCTCGATTTGCAGTCGTCTCGCTACCACCACCGCTTTTGCGGGACGTGCGATTCTCACCCGGATTGCCGTCATCACTCGCGGTTGCAGTGCAAGAGTTGGCGCTCGGTCCGTCAATTCGGGTGTTCATGGGAATTAAGGAACCCTACTGGGAAAAGGATGGTCTACCCGCAAATATGTGGACGGATACGTCTATTGATCAGCTGACGGCGATGAGTCGCGGTCCAAACGGACAATTCAGCGTGGTTCACGCCTACATTAATGGTCCCGAAGAGCACCCCTTCCACTTCATGACTGATCAGCAATGTTTCGAATATGTCGCAGCTGAAGCAACCAGGATCCGGCCGTCCATGCGTGGCATCCTGACGCCGATCGCCGTTCAGTCCTGTGGACGTGGCGACCCGTTTGGTGCCGGAGACTGGGTGTACTGGCAGACTGGTCAGATTCAAAAATTTGGTCAGCACATGCGCGACAGCTTGCCGCGTGTCTCATTCTGTGGTGAGCACACGGCCATCATGGAACGAGGCCTTGAAGGTGCCATGGAGTCGGGCGAACGCGTTGCGTTGGAGATTCTCGATCGAGCGTAGGTATTTTATGCGGAATTTATCCCTGTTCACTTTGGTCGTCTTGCTTGCGGTAGCCAGCGCAGTCCCAATCGCTGCGGTGGCCGAACTTCCGCTGGCCACTGATGCCAAGTTGGTGAAGCGCGGCAAGGTACTATGGTTGCAATGTGCAGCCTGCCACGATCTTGCAGCAGCTCAGACGAGCGATGAGAACGAAGACATACCGAAAAAGATCGGTCCGAACCTCGCTGGCGTGATAGGTCGGCGAGCTGGAACGCTCAAGGGCTACTCGTACTCAGAGGCCCTCGGCAAATCCAGATTGGTATGGGGTAGTTCCACCCTCGACCAATGGATCGAGAAGCCGGCCGTTTTGGTACCAGGTACCTCCATGGTCTTCATTGGAGTCCCAAGAGAAGAAGATCGCCGTGCGATTATTGCCTACCTCGAATCAGTAACACGTTAAGTTCAACCTCCCGCTTTTGGTTCACGGTCACGCCTGCCGGGCGCAACTTGCGGCGAATCATGCTGGCGCGCCATAGCATCGCTGACGATGCGCGAGTGTCACGAAGTGCTCGATCGCCGGTCACCGTCGCTCCGACAAGTTCATTACCCTCTACCCTACCCTACCCTACCTAACAGACGGTATACCTGAGAGTGCATGCGTTTCATTTTGAACGGGAGCGATTATTGATCGCTCACCTTCGTCACGCAAACCTTGTAGTGTCTGGCGCCCATGACTAGAGCGGCGATTCCAATTCCGCCGAACACCGCTGATACGATCGCCATGCTGCTACCAACCTTTCCCGCGTCGCCAAACACTCGGTCGGTCAGCAGACCGACTGACACTGGCCCGAGCATGAGCCCGATCAGGTTCTTCACGATCCAGTAGAGCGCGGTTGCCTGTGCTCTTATCTGATTGGGACTCACCGTCACCAAAGCGACGGCACCCGTCGCCGATGCTGCCGAGGCACTCAGCACCATGACCGCGAATAGACCAAGGGCGTGCGAGGGTGGTTCAACCACCGGATATAGCACGCTGAAAATCACCATCAAGACAATGCTCACTACAGTTACACGCATCGCCGCATCCTTGTGGCCGGCGCGTGCAAGTCGGTCTGACATCAACCCGCCGATCACCGTGCCTAACGGTCCACAGACGAGGAGTATCAAACCCAGAGCGACGCCGATGTCGCCGATGCCCCAGCCCCATCGTCGCTGGAATAAGACGACGGTCCATGATGCGACGTAGCCTATGATCGTGTTGGCGCACATTCCTATCGTGAGCGACGAGTATGCTTGCCAGCGGTCCCGCATGTATTTCAAGGCCACCAACATGACCTCACGAGCCGTGCTCGCGTCAAGCGTGCGATTCACTTCCTGTCGTGCCGGTTCACGGATACTTGCGATCAGGATCGCGAGCAGTAGGCCCGGCAGACCGACAATCAGAAAGGTAGCCTGCCAAGGATGGATAAGCCCAATCCCCGGCACAACATACGGCCGCAGCGCGAGCAGTGGGTCGAGCAACGAGCCACCTATCAGATAGGCTAGGGCGCTACCCAGCGAGATACCCGCCATGTAGACACTGATTGGCCGGGCCCGGCGCTCGCGCGGGAAGCAATCGCAAATCAACGACAATGCAGCCGGCGTGAGCGTCGCTTCACCAACGCCCACCCCTACTCTCGCCACAAAGAGCTGTCGGAAGTTCTGCGCCAGCCCGCAGAGAGCCGTCATGATGGACCATATAGAAATGCCGACGGCGATGATCACCTTGCGACTCTTGCGGTCGGCGAGCAATCCTGCTGGGTAACCGAGCGTCACGTAGAAAATCGCGAAAGCCGGGCCGAGGAGCAAGCCGACCTGTGTGTCGGACAGGTCAAGCGATGCTTTGATGGGCTCGATCAATAGCGCCATGATCTGCCGGTCAACAAACGACACGATATATGCGAGTGTCAGAAGCGCGACGACGTACCAAGCACGGCTCGTGGATGGATATGCGCCTGAAATGGTGTTCATGTCGAGGGTGATATGCCGAGCTGCCAGAAGTTAATTTCGAGAAGAATTCTGTTAGACACGAGACGCAACGTTGCGCGCCGCGTAATCCGCCCAGCCCTAGCCAGTACCGGACCCACCCAAGGCCTGTTCATCCTCAATGATACGCTGCGCGAATAGAAAAAAGTGCCGCACACTTTGCTCAGATAGCGAGATATCCGCCGCGCCAACGAGGGCAATGTGACGCAGCAGAATCTGCATATGATCACCGCAATTCTGTTTGTAGCTTGGAACGGCTGTAAATAACGAGCGTTGCCGAAACGCTTTGGCAACGGGCATTCGATCTACGCGCACATGAATCGCTGATCGAAGGTCCATGCGCTGGATCGAGTGTCCGCGCAATTGCGACGAAAAAAGTGCTAATTCGCATCAAGGTTGAGGCGGTTAGTCTTGATAGCACGATTGCTAAGGTTCATTTGGTTGCCGCAAAATCAGACACGCCGTAAGGCCGCTTTCGGCTGCGATCTCTCGATGAGCTTCCGGCGTCACGCCGTCTGTCCATGGATTGCGCACAAGACGGCATGCCAGCCGCGCAATATGCCTTGGACCTGTGCATTGTCCTGGTGGTCCCCGCTGCACCCCGACCATCTCGCGCCCTGAGCGCCCAAGAAAGAGCTAGAAGAACGCTGCAATGAAAAGGACTCTGGCATACAGATCGACAGATTTGCGCTCCAGATTGTCCATCCTGCCGGAGCTCAGTCCTCGCCGCCAACTTGCTGTATTTCCGCTGCGGCTCGCAGAACTTCCTCGATCAACATGCGTGCGGCGACGGAAAGTGTTGTGCTGCGTATGTAGCGAATGAACGCCCTTCGTTTGCGATCGAGGCCCGGGATACGGTATGCGCGGAAGAGTCCACCTGACTCCGGGTTCATCATGCGCGGCGCAAGCCGCAGCGCCGTGAGACTAACGCAGTCGGTCATTAGCAAAAGACTCATGCCGATTGCTAGACCATCGTTACGGATCACATGCTGCGGAGGCTTGACTCCAGCGGCAAGGAACGACTCGCAAAGTTGCTGATAGTCGTCGTCGCGAGATCGGGACACTATCCAAGTTAGTGGCTGCAGGTCGGCTATCTGGGGCGCTGCCAGGCGTGAAATCGGGTGATGCGCGCGCATCGCGACGTAGTCGACATCCTCGAATAGGAGTTGTTGTTCGAGGTTGTCCCCAAGGGGGATTGCGTTCCATGGAGCACCTACCATGAAATCGATCTCACCCTTCTGCAGCAGTTCGTGGACTCGATGGCTCGTTCCTTCGCGTATCGCTATCTCAATGTCAGGATGCTGGCTGAGCAGACGTGCGATTGCCAACGGCAGGACGTGAGCGCTCAGACTCTCGCTTACGCCGACGCGAATATGACCAGCTGCCGCCAGCTGTAGTGCGTGCAATCCGTCGATTGTTCGCTTCGCCTCGCTAAGCAGAGCGCGCGCGTGGTGCGTCAGTCGGATACCGTACTCGGTTGGAATGGCGCCCACGTTGCCGCGCACGAACAGCGGGACGCCGAGCGTGTTCTCCAGCGATGCGATGGAATAGGCCACGGCTTGTTGAGTCAGATTGAGCGCGCGCGACGCCTTGGCGAATGACCCATGCTCCACGACTGCAAGAAAACGCGAAAGCAGCGTCAGGTCGATGCGGTCAGCCGGTATCACACTGTGTCCATTCTCCGTCGTTGGCCTGCCTGCGTGGAAGGATCGTCACCCACCCTCCGTACGCGTGGATGACACCAGAGTTGCCCCCAGTTCGCCGACAAACGTAAGGAGATCCGGTCGCGAGCGGTAGACTCGTCATTGTCGCGCATAGTTGTGTGAGTTGACTGCGCAATCAGTACCTCTTCAGCAACGGACCGGAAGTCGGTGGAGTGCGAATCCTTTGCCGAACGTCTGATGACTGACAGATCGAGCTCGGAGAGCGGGTGCGAACCGGGAGCATCAAAGTCAATCGGCATGAACAAACCACGCGTATCGAAGACCAAGCGGTGCGCGTGGGATAACAAGGCTTGCCGTATCGCGCTACGAATACCGACAGCTGCGAGCAGTTCGGGGGTCGCCAAGTTCCAAAAATCACCAATCGCCTCGAAACCTACCCCAATGACACGCGGCTATGAGCGACCGCAGTGGAACGTCGGCAAACTCAAGTTTCGTCGTAAAGCTACCGGATTCTCGAGGTTCGTGCCACTTCGCGAACCCGGGCGGACCGCGGTGGAAGGGTAAGTGGCGGAGAGGGCGGCAGTCACACTGGACGCTTAAGAACTTGATTTTATTCCACTATTCGCGATCTAGATATTGAGCTACCCCAACAGCAGCGAACCCCGGCAATACGCGGCTGCAGGCGGACCGGAGCGAACTGTCGCGAACTGAAGTGCTAATTTGGGCGTCGCAGCGCTGACTTCGTTGGCGAATCGTGACGCGGCTCAGCCGGCGCCTAGTGGCAAATACAATTGCC
>Ga0138256_10003777_pt1 | contig 16084 bp, 15 predicted proteins | sample KNB2016incub_MG_FD_105486 | JGI IMG/M metagenome (GOLD analysis project Ga0138256, IMG submission 105486) | Active sludge microbial communities from wastewater in Klosterneuburg, Austria - KNB2014incub_MG | ecosystem: Engineered > WWTP > Activated sludge > Unclassified | place: Austria... | reverse complement strand
TTCAAAACAAAACAGATGAGCAGGTGCGCGAGGCCTATAAGGCCCATCTCGAAGCCAATGACAAAGTCATGGGCAATCTTCTCGTAAAAAAAGAGCCCCTCTCCGCCCGTGAAGCGCATCAACTGGAAATGCTCAGGGAAATAAAAAGCCGTTTCGGCGCGAACGAAAATAAAAGCGATATAAAAAATCAATTCCAGGAAATGATTTATTTCCAGGACAAGAAAAACCGGATCGGCCGCGCGCTCGGAATGGAATCCAGCACCAGTGCGTTCTCTGATGGCGAGGGAACGCGTTACAAGGAAGTGTTCCTTAACCCGGAACATCACACGCTCGGCAAGTGGCTCACAGGCAATGCCGGGATGGATGCTAAAATCCAGCGAAACCCGGCGGGCGGCGCATTTCTTGGAGTGGAGGCGTACAAAGGCGATCACGCATCCTTCGATAAAAAATTTGCGGCCACGTTTCCGCCCGGCGGCGACCGTCTTCTGAATGAATTCATAAAGCTGCATGAATATGGTCACAACACGGGCAAAATTTCGCCGGACGTTCTTGAAGCCGGTGGCGATTTTTATGCCGCCATGCGCCTGCTTAAGCAGCATCCGGAAGCAAGAGAGGTTTTGAAGTTTGTAGCCGACACGAGGGCGGTCAATCTTCTCAACTGGGGACAGGATCAATTCCCGTACGGCATGAGCAGCATACTTGCGATTCAAAAAGCGCTTGCCATGTCTCCCCAGCAAATCGCGGCGATGAGCGAGGAAGATATCCTGAAACAAGCCAAAGCCTATGATTCCGTCACAATAGGCAAGGAAGAATTCGACATTCACAAAGCAGGCGGCTCGCGGCTGATGAATCAATATGTGGCAATCATGGATGAGCGCGGAATGATTCCGAATGACGGGGGCGTAATCGAAAAATATGCGCAATATATTTTCGAACGCGGAGGAATAGGCCCGGACGCTTCGCTGCCCCCCGCGCTGCAGAAAATAGATATGGATGTGCTGGATGAAGCCGCACGCCGCGTGCAGCAGGAAATTTTGCAGGCAGGCGGCGGGCAGATCAAAGGCGATGCCGCGGCCAAGCAATTTATGTCTCTCGAGGGGATAAAGGAAGCCATCCATAATATTCGCGACAGGCTGGAGCGCGTGAAAGGCATGGACGGCCCCGGAATTACGCCTGCTTCGGTGAGTTTTAATAAAGGGCAATTGACGGATTCTTACAATCATCATTCCGGCGCGGCGTCTGCCGTCATGACGGCGGAGAAAAATTTTGCGAATGTACCCGGCCTGATCGAGACGGGAAAATATCTTTCATCGCAGGCCGCCGTGCAAATGAAGACGCTGGAGCAAAATCCCGGGGTCATGCATGCCATTGAAACTCTGGAATCCATGAAAGCCCCCGGCATGTCGGGAAATGCGTTGGCCAACATGCGCGGCCATGTTGCCAGCATCATGAATGATCCCGGCCTCGCACCCGATGTTGTCGCGCTGCGCGAGAATATGGATCGCGCCGAAGCGGCATGGCAAAAGGCTTTTAAGGAATCAGACGGAAACGTGCCGATGCAGGCTGCCGTGCAAAAGGCGTTTCAGGAAAGCCATGCCGGAATTTTTAAGGACAGCATGTTTCCTGATGATGCGAAGAAATTCGAGAAAACTTTGGGCGAGCGAACGGAAGAATTCGCAGCGGAGCTTATCTCTACGGCACCAGTCGCAGGCACACCGCCCGGGCAGCAATTGCCCAAAAGCACGGCTGAATCCTTTAAATTTTCCTGATTATTTAACCGGTACCGGTGCTGGCGGCGAGCAGCAGGTAATGGCGGCGGTCGATGGAGCCGGCTTCGAATACGATTTCCGCCGAGCGCTGCATCGTGCGGCCATACTGGTTGATCATGCGCTGGATTTCGGACGGCCATTTCGTGAAGTGCATGTCCATCAGCTTCTCGCGCACCTCTTCGGGGAACTTCATCCATTCGCGCACGCCGATCCGTCCGCCCTGCACGCGCGGCACGAGCGCCTGCGTGACGATGAGGCGTAATGTTTCCATCAATGCTACCGCGCGTTCTTCGCGTTCGTTCATTTCGTAAGTCGAGAGCAAACGCTGGACGGTGTTGGCGACGCCGATCGTGTGCGTCGTGGTGTAGACGGCGTGGCCCGTCTGCGCAGCCTCGATCGAGGCGTTGATCGTTTCGCGGTCGCGCGCCTCGCCCACGAGAATAATTTCGGGTTTGCGGCGGAGCGAGTTCCTGATCCCGGCAGCGAAGCTCGGCAGGTGGCGCGGAATTTCGGATTGCGCGACGAGCGAGCGCGGGCTGTTGATCGCGTCGTAAACATATTCAATCGGCGATTCATAGGTCAGCATCTTGCCGCAGCCTTGCGGGCGCTCAAGTAATAATCTGTTTCCCGCTGCAAGCAGCGTGGTTTTACCCGAACCTGTCGGGCCGGTGATTATGACGATGCCCTGACGCGGCGCCCAGGCTTCGATGATCTCGCGCTCGACTTTCAAATCTTTCATCGTCGGCGGTTCGGACGGCAGAACCCGCATCGTGATCTGCGCGGCGTCGCGGCCCTTGGACAGAATGGCGGTGATGTTCACCCTGAAACGGATCCGCGTATAGCGGTCGGGGCGGATTTCGTAGGAAACGTCGAGGTCTTTACCGGCAGCGAGACGCGCTAACGCTTCCGGCCCGTAAATTCTCGTCAGGAAGACGGCCATGTCGGCGGCGTCGACCTTGCGCACCGTGCCGGGATAAAGATGGCCGTGAATTTCGTTGTAAGGCTGGCGGTCGGACTGGATGGAAACGTCGGACGCGCCCTGCTTGACGCACCACAGAAGAAACGGATCGACGGCATCCTCGGTAAACCGGTTCGGCTCGTCAGGCCAGGTTTGCGCCGAAGTATCTTCCTTTTTAATAAGGCTTATCGGTTTGCGGGCTGCCATTGCTCCGATCCGGTTATGAGTTCCGATGCGCCGGTGATCTGTACGGCGCGGTCGCCGACCCGCATTTGATTGCCATCGCCGGTGACGCCGCGGTCAACCTGCAGCGCGTAAGGCGGCGAAACCATGCCTTGAGTCAAAAGAACGCGGTAACGGATCATGCCCTGGAAATCGGCCTGCAGGAGATTGAGGTCGTCCTGGAAAATTTCATCGGCCTGCTTCACGCCTTCGTCCCAGCCCTTGGCGACGAGTTCCTGCCAGATCTGGCGTTCTTCCTCGTTTTCAGGGCGCAGAATATCCGGCGGCGGATCGACTTCGCCCCATTCGCGCTCAAGGTAATTACGCCATGTGCGCGCGCTGGAAACGATTTTCGCTTTGTTGACGATGTTATAAAGCGCGTCAGAAACGGCGGCCTGCTGCCCGCCATCCTCGATCAGCATCGCGTTCAGCGATTCATTGATGATCGGCGGCTCGATTAAAAATCCCGAAGGAGCGGGGATGAGTAACTGGCGGAAATTATAAACCTGGTCCATCGCGCGTGCGCTTTTTTCAAGGTCATTCCGGATGTAATAGGTGCGCCATGCAAGGCCGCCGCGCGCGCCGTAGGAAATCGCGGCTTCGCGCAACGCATCGCGGCGAATGTCGAATGTCATGCCGGTTTCGCCTTCGACAATCGTGTTTTCGCGCTCGAGATTTTTAAGATCATCAAGACGCGGCGGCGCCGTGTTGGTGCTGGTGACTTCTTTCTCAAGATCTTCGTACATCACGCGCTTGGTTTTCACCTGCGGCTCTTCAGGCTGCGTCGGCATGCCCGGCATACCGGGATAATACGGCGCGTAAGGTTGCTGATACCCGTAAGGCTGCTGCGGCTGTCCGGAAGTCGGAACGTTGGGAAGCTGCTGGAACGGGTTGATCTGTGCCTGCGCGGCGGTCTGGGTTTGCTGTTGCTGCGCCTGTTCGGTGGCTTGCGCCTTGACGTCCTGCGCGGCGGCGGGCATCACGACAAACGCAAGCAGCGCGGCGAAAATCGCCGGAATTCCTATCCTGCTTGTGTTCATCTTTTTACGCGGCATTTAACAATCCAAAATCAGGAAGAATTAATCTTATTGGCCGACACCTGAGGGAGGCGGATAATGGAGCTCGACAATCCGGGACGAGCCGTCAACCTTGATATCTCCGCGCATGCCGAGCTGAAGCCCGAGATTGCGCAGGACATCGATGACCGGCGTATTTTCGACATCGAGAGAGACGACGACCGGCACGACCGGGGACCCACCGACAGTGAGGAAATTGTAACCGGCGCGCTCGGCCAGCGATTTGGCGATCGGCTCGACAGGGCCGACCCAGTTCACGGTGACGGCACGGCGAAGTTCAGTAGGCGCGTTGCCGACAGGGCCGACGGCGATGCCGGGCGAGCGGGCAGTTTCAACGGCGGCCAGTGTTTCGAGTGAGTTTGCGGCGCGGTCTGCGGCTTCGGCCAGCATAGCGGTGACGCTGTCAGGTTCGGCGACGAGTTGCGGATGCGCGTTGCTGAATTCCCTGGCCGGCGTATCACAGGCCGCCAGCAACACCAGACTTGAAACTAACGTGACGAGAGCGGAAAACCGGGCCATTTACTTCATTACCTTACAAAAAAACAACGCATTCATCTAAGTCCTGTTCAGGGCTTAAAATGAAATTCCTGCTTATATAATTAAGCTTAACGATTCAGAATTGCATCCGCAAGATGCCTTTCCAATCTGTCCCGCGTGAAAAAAGGCTGTTTTAGGGCGATTCCCGAAGGTCAGCGGCTGGTCCGGACCAAGCCGTTTTCATGCAGCACGCCGATGACTTTTTTCTTGTACTTGGTGCCAAAATTCGGCGTGCGGGAGTGATAATGCGCGATAGCCTGCGAGAGGCTGTTGGTTTCGTCGAGATGCCCGCGCAAGATCCACGCCGCGACGCTGACATTCGTGCAGGCGTCATCACGCACCCATTTCCGGGCGGTGCTTTCGCTAACGCCCCAGTTCCCGGCCAGTTCCGGCATCCAGATCGTATTGATCTGCATGGGGCCGAGGTCATAGGTGCCGTTGTCGTTCTGGACTTCCTGGCCGACCTTGCCGCCCTCAACCTTGTAAATCCCGACCAGCACGGCTGGCGGGACGGAATAGGTCTGGGAGGCGAGCATCAGGCAGGCTGCGAGAACTTTGCTGGACGCGGCGATCATAGCGGTTTTACTCCATTAAACTGGGGCTTATTTTACGGGGAATTTTTGATCCCGTCACTCTTTTTTAGGGGGGCCCTTGAAGAAGGACATAGGACTGGATTCCCCGGAACCCTGCGCTGGCGGCGGGTTTGAAGGGGGCGCTTCGGCTGCCGGAGGGGCAGGTGGCGGGGTAAAAACAGGAGGCGTTTGAGGGGGTGGGGCGGGCGGCGGAGCCGGGGCCCGCGATCCTGAGGACGAGGCGCTTCCCGCGCTGCCGGGCACCATGTTCTTTGCCAGGGCCTCTAAAATGCCGGTGCGTATATCAAAGCCTTTCCAGACCGAATCCATCCCGATCCCGCCCATCGTCCGCTGTTCTTCCGTGAGCGACATCATGCGCGCCGTCTCGGCGTCATGGCAGGCCGCGTAGATTTTCGCCAGCACGCCGAGCAGTGATAATTCAGCGCGTTTTTGCTCGTCATCCTGCAGGCCGGGCAATAACGCCTCGCGCAATTCCATCGATCTTTGAACCAGCCGCGCCGCGACATCCATCGCCAGTTTCTGCTCGGGCTGGCCGAACGGGAATGACGTGACCGCGCTTACGACAGGAATGAGCGCGTGGATATATTGCAGGCTTGTCTGCTGCGGGTCGGACGCTTGACCCATCGGTTCGAGATTGCTTAGGCGTGCTGCAGCATCGGCGCCGGGCATGAAATTTCCGGAATAAGTCAGGACCGTCTGCAGCGCCGCCGTCATTTTGCGAAGATCGTTATCTGCAGGTGCTTTGCCGGTCTGGCGGTAATGTGTGCCGATCAAGCCGCCCGCCAGCGCGGCAAGGCCTACGCGGACGGAATCGCCGCCATCGGGAAGCGCGCCAAGGTCTATGGCCTGGCCCATTTCGATGCTGGCCTGTGTGGTTTTTGCCAGCAGCTCAGCCATGCGCTGGGCGTCTTTATGGGCTTCATCGGCCGCGCCGCGCCCCGGCGCCTGAAGGATCGAGGCCATCAGCGGCGTGCCAATTTTTTCAAGAACCCTGAGAAGATATTCGGCGCGTTGATTCATTAATGGACTGGCGGATCAGAGTGAAAAACACATAAAAAAACCTGCCGCAATTATAAGCCGTAACGCGGTCAATTGAAAGCGGCAGGGGTTAATGTATTAACTGCGCGCGCCGAGGTCGTTAACGAAGGCCGCGAGATCCTTGGGATTGCCACGGACCAGCTTCACGGAATTATCCTTGCCGCGATAGACGATCATCGGCGTGACGCTGAACTGCCAGGACTGCATGGTGGCGAGGTTTCTCTGGACGCCCTGGTCGTTGAGCTCGGTCTTGGCGGGCAGGGCGGATGTATCGCCGTCCATATGCTTGAACCAGCGCTCCGCCGGGTTGGGCGTAGCGAGCAGGAACGCCGCCTGCGCGCGCGTCTCGTCCTTGAAGCCGACGGGGATGATGCGAAGCTGGATTTTGCCCTTGTCTATATATTCAGCGCGTAAGGACTGGATGAATTCATGACAGTGCGGGCATTGCGGATCGATGAAAGCATAGGCGACCGGCGCGCCCTGTTGGCCGAGCGGTACCCAGTTGCTGTTCTCAATGTCGTAGTACATCTGCTCGGATGGTGATTTGAATTTCGGATCGCTTCCCGGGTCGATCTTGGCCGCATTGGCATCCTCTGCCAGCGTGTCGAGAAGCGTGTCGCCCTGCTCCTGCAGACGCTTGACCTGCTGCACGGTTACCAGTTTGCCGTTCGCATCGAACAGGAGGCCCATGACGAACGCACTTTTATCCGGCAGCACGTAGAAATATTGTTCCTGACCGTTTTTGACGGTGATCCATGCGTCCAGACCGTGATCTTTGCCGATATAACGTACCTGCGCGCCCTGGTTCACGAGTTCCTGAATCGGCTTGGGCATGTCGGGAAGCGTGGTATTGGTCACGGGGTCGTTGTCGGCGGCGTACGCGGAAAAAGAGAAGGCGGCGAGCGCCATGACCAGGAAAAGTTTTTTCATCGGGATCTCCTCAGAAGGGCCGGAATTCGGTCATATTCAACTATTACGCACGCCCCCGCAAGATCCTTTGCGCACCTGTGCTGGGGAAAAAGATAAAATCCCCTGAAAAGTGCGGCGAACAAAGCTTTCGCAGGCCGGGCAAAGTGTAATACTATATATAGAGTGGATCTTATCTATACGCGGAGGCTTTTATGGAGCTTATGATTTTCCTGGCGGTTGCCGGTTCTGTCACGTTTTTCATGATCTCGATTTACAACCGGTTGGTGGCGCTGCGCCAGAACCGCCATCAGTCTTTCGCCGATATCGATGTTCAGCTCAAGCAAAGATTCGACCTCGTGCCGCAACTCGTGGAGACGGTAAAAGGATATGCCGCGCATGAGAAAAAGGTTTTCGAAAATGTGACCGCCGCGCGCGCAGGCGTCAAGGCGTCCAAAAATATCGACCAGCGCGTCGAGGCGGAGAACGTGCTGACCCGCGCGATGATGGGGCTGTATGCTGTCGCCGAAAATTATCCCGACCTCAAGGCCAACGCGAGTTTCCAGCAATTGATGGCCGAGCTCTCCGACATCGAGAACAAGCTCGCCGCCGCGCGCCGCTTCTTCAACAACGCGACGGCCGAACTCAACACCGCCGTCGAACAGTTCCCGGCGATTATGTTTGTTGCGCTCCTGGGATTCCAGAAAGAAGCATTTTTTGAAATCCCTGATGCCGACCGCGCTGCGCATGACCGTGCGCCGGATGTAAAATTCGGCTCCTGAGGTCCCGAATGAAACTCCTGACGCTTCTCACGCTCTGTCTTTTTTGTACTATGCCCGCCTTCGCGGCAGAGGAGGATGAAACACCCCCCGAGGTGGAGAACCGCACGCGTTATACGGTTGAGTTGCTGCGCAAGACATGCCTGATGTATTTCACCGACCGCGCCGGGCTGACGGCTGTTCTCGACGAGAAATACAAGCGCGCGCCCGTGGACAGGGCACAGAAAGAGCTGGAATTCGTGCATGCTGCAAAGGGCGGAGATGTATGGCTGGCCGTGATGTCGCCGAAAACAAGCTACACGATTGTTTCTGAAACGAGCGGCAATTGCCATGTCATGGCCGAGCAGACCGACAGCACATTGCTGCACAAGCATGTTAAAAACCTGGCTCTCGACATACGCGATTCCGGCAGTTTCAACGTCGTCGATTACAAGGGCATTCCCGAGCACGCGAAGCTGGTGAAGAAATCGGAATTCATCGTCAAGGCGCCGGACGGCGGCATAATCCTGACCACGGTGGCGACGACAAAAGACAATCCGAAAAATGAACTCGCGGAGAGTGTTCTCTCCGTGTTCAGACCGCCGCCGAAATAAGATGGCTGCCGGGCTTCAGACCTCGATCTGGAACAACAACATCCGCAGCGTGCTTTTGCTGGCGATTTATCCGTTCATTATCGCGGGGCTGGTCTGGGCTTGCGCTTATATCGTGGGCATTTCTCAGGCAAATTATCACGTCATGAATTCGCCCTACGGCATGGAGCCGCAGCAATTTATCGGCAATGAAATTCCCGTTCGCTTCGCCAACGTCATGATTATGCAGTACTGGCCAACAATTTTGACCGTGATTGCTGTCTGGTTCGTGATCGCTTATTTCTGGAACGCGAAAATGATACGCGCGCTCAGTCACGCGCACCCGGTGACACGGAAAGAAGAGCCGGAACTTTATAACCTGCTCGAAAATCTTTGTATTTCGCAAGGTATGACCATGCCGACGCTGAATATCATCGAAACGCATGCGCGCAACGCGTTCGCCAGCGGCATTGATGAGCGCAGCTATTCGGTCACTGTGACACGCGGCTTGCTGAACAGCTTGAGCAGGGATGAAGTCGAAGGCGTTCTGGCGCACGAGCTTACGCATATCATGAACCGTGACGTGCGGTTGCTGGTTATCACTATTATCTTTACAGGCATGGTGGGCTTCGCTGCGCAGATGGCGTGGAGCAGTATACGCCATGGTTTTGTCTATTCGCGCCGCAACAGGAAGAGCGGCGGGGGAATGCTGATCATGCTGGGCATCGCGCTGGTGTTATGGATCGGATATCTCGCGACATTGTTCACGCGCTTTGCCATCTCGCGCCGCCGGGAATTTATGGCCGACGCGGGGGCTGTGCGCATGACGAAAAACCCCGAGGCGATGATGCGCGCATTGATGCGTATTGCAGGCGCGGCCAATATTCCGCAGACTCCTGCCGATATCGACATGATGTGCATCGAAAACGCGCAGCCTTTTCTGGGCCTGTTCACGACACACCCGCCGATTGAAAGCCGTATCAGGATTCTCTCGGAAATGACCAATACACCCGTGCCCGTTCTGCCGCATACAGGCCCCGCAACCCCCGAGCAGAGCTTTGGCGACCGGAAGCGGCGAAATCCATGGCTTTCCGCGCAGCGCCGCGGGGTCTGAAAACTCGCTGCAGGCATTTGAATTATGCTATAATAGGTTCTATATTACTGCCTGTCAGGGCCGCTGGCCCTTTTATGGAGAAAAGAAAAATGGAAAACCGTTCAACAGTTACAAGACCCCAGAGCACGACGATGGATGTCGGCCTGCGCGCCCATATGGGCCGGGTTTATAACCGCATGACGCTCGGCGTCCTGGTGACGGCGTTGACTGCGGCTCTGGTTGCATCCTCGCCCGCCCTCATGAAGTTTTTCCTGGGCGGCCCGCAGATGTATATCGTGATCTTCGCGCCCCTCGCGATTGTCTGGTTCGGCTTTAATCCTTCGCGGATGAACTCGAAACAGCTCGCCATCTCGTTCTTCGCCCTCTCGGCGCTCTACGGCATCAGCTTCTCGACCATCGGCTACATCTTCACGAAGGAAAGCATCGCACAGGTCTTCTTCATCGCCACGGCGATGTTCGCAGGCCTCAGCATCTTCGGCTACACGACCAGGAAAAACCTGGACGGCATGGGCTCGTTTCTCGTCATGGGTATGTGGGGCCTGTTGATCGCCTCGCTGGTGAACATGTTCTTCATGAACCCCGGCATGTCGCAGATCCTGAGCTATGTCGGCGTGGCCGTGTTCGCAGGTCTGACCGCGTGGCAGACTCAGATCACGAAGGAAATGTATAACCCCGGTGCCGGCGACGAAGCCAACAGCCGCATGGCCTGGAGCGCGACGCTGAACCTCTATATCAGCTTCATCGCGCTGTTCCAGTACCTGATCCAGATCTTTGGTCAACGTAACTAAGAGATAAAAATCCTAAGAAAGCCGCCCCTATCGGGCGGCTTTTTTTATGCTTTTGTCATTGCGAGGAACGCAGTGACGAAGCAATCCATAGAAAAGGCTTTTAAAAACTGGATTGCTTCGCTACGCTCGCAATGACATCCAGAACAGGAGGAACCAATGCTCAAGGAATTCAAGGAATTCATTTCGCGCGGCAATGTCATGGATATGGCTGTCGGTATCATCATGGGCGCGGCGTTCACCGCCATCGTCAACTCAATGGTCGGCGACCTGATCATGCCGCTCATCGGCGTGGCGACCAGCGGCGTCGATTTCGCGGACAAGTTCGTTGCGCTGAACGGCGAGCATTATGCCAGCCTCAAGGCCGCCAAGGATGCGGGCGCACCCGTGATCTCGTATGGCGCGTTCATCAACGCCATCATCAATTTCGTGATCGTCTCTTTCGCGATCTTCATGCTGGTCAAGGGCGTGAACAAGCTGAAACGCCAGAGTGAGAAACCCGGCGCCAAGGACGCGCCTCCGCCGCCGCAGGACATTGTTTTATTGACTGAAATCCGGGATTTACTGGCTAAAAAATAGCTGGACAGCGGCGTCATTCGCCCCTAATTTCTGGCCATCCCCTTATAAGGGCCCATAGCTCAGCTGGGAGAGCGCTTGCATGGCATGCAAGAGGTCGTCGGTTCGATCCCGATTGGGTCCACCAACTTCTTCTAAGACGTTGATATATAATCAAGCACTAGAATGGTTACTAATGAGTATTTACCTGCTGACATTTTGCAAACTGAACAAATCAATTGTCAGCTCCTACAATTAAAAGATATCAAACAGGAGTAATTTATGAAGATCGCCCCGGCAGAGCAAGGCATTTACGCAGGTTATTTCCGCTTTGGTGAAGACACGCTGGATCGCGCATCTTATACGAATATTACGGGCAAGGCGCCCGCTTTGGCCTATATATTCCATGACTGGATTACCGAGCCGCTTGATGCTGCTGTTCCTGCTTACCGCACTTTCGCTTCGCCGATAGAAAATGGCACGCACTCGCTTCTGGAAGTCGCGAGCACGTTAGCCTCGCAGGGCACTGTTCTCGCAGTAGGCTGGGATTTTATGACGGCAGATTATTACGACCCCGGTTATTATTACGGCGATAAAAGCGTCACCATTACCGTCGATTCCGTTATTCAGGGCAGTCAGGATTCCTATATCCGCACCGTTGCCCAGCAGGTCAAGGATCTCGGTGTGCCGATTATGCTGTCGCCTTTTGGCGAAATCGATCAGGCTGCTGCCTTTGCCTTCGGCGCGAACGGCACGTCTTACATGGAAATGGTGGAGGATACCTCGGGCCAATATGGCGATCCGAATATTCCTGACGGACCAGAGCGTCTGCGCGATATGTACAAGCATGTCGTCGATATCTTCCGTGATGTGGGTGCTGATAACGTGACATGGTTTATGTACACCTCGACGGAGTTCATGAACACAACACCATCTCTGGAAGTCCGCACGGATTTGCTCCGCCCCGAATATCTTTATCCCGGTGATGGCTATGTTGACTGGATCGGTCAGAGCGCCTATTTCATTGATCCGGCGCACCCGCCCGTATTGCCCGCAGACCCTCTGACGGGTCTTACTGCCGATACTTTTTTTGGTCTGGTCGATGCACTGACACCGGGTTACACCGCATGGCGCACCGTAACAGACAAGCCGTTTTTCATTCCTGAAATGGGTTTCATCGGCGATGGGGAAACCAGCCGGACTGCTATTACCAGCGCACTCCAGACTATATTGCCGCAGGTTTTTCCGGGCGTGAAGGCTGTGACGTTCGTCGATTCCCTGATCGGCAAGGATTATTTCTTTACACCGCGCCTTGGCTCGACGCCGCAGGAAATCGATGCTCTGAAACATAGTCTCGGTAACAACCCTTATTATTTAGGAAGTGGCATGGGCGGCGGAGCGATTCCGCCCGTGAATGATCCCTATGCGGGCAATGATACGCTCAAGGGCTCCAACCGCGACGACCGCATTTCCAGCAGCACGGGAAATGACAACGTCAGCGGTCTGAATGGCAATGATACCCTGGATGGCGGCTCTGGAGACGACAAGCTCTACGGCAATGCCGGGAATGATATACTCTTCGGGGGCACGGGCAAGGATACACTCGACGGCAGCACGGGCAGCGATTCCCTCGATGGGGGCGCACATGACGATCAGCTTACTGGCGGCGCAGGGAAAGATTTCCTCGCGGGTGGCAGCGGCAACGATACATTGAAAGGTGACGGGGATGGCGACATCCTGTTCGGCGGCGAGGGTTACGATACGCTGTACGGCGGCGCGGGTGCGGATACTTTTCTGTTCCGTCTCGATAGTGCTGCCGAGAACATCGACACTATTCAGGATTTTAAAAAGTCGGAACGCGATACATTGCAACTCGGCGATATTCTGGACAACACCGATTACAATCCCGCAGCGGACGCGATTTCAGATTACCTCATCTCGCTTTCCATCGGGCGCGACACTTATATAGCCGTAGATAAGGATGGAAGTGGCGGAGCAGAAGAAGTCTGGTTCGCGGTGATAAAAAACGTGACGGGTTTCGGAACGGTCGAACATATGATCGATATGGATTATATAACATTGAATCCATAGGCTCAGGAAAGCGGGAGAACCTGCTTCCGATTATTCGAAGGGCAGCCTAGCTTATGTAGCTAAGCACGCCAGATAGATTCAAATCTATATCTAAAATAATATAAATTTAAAAAAATGAGCATATAACTGTAAAAATGTGTTACACAAACGTGGCACACAGAGCACTAATGCTGAAGTTAAAACCATTATAGAACAGTGGCTTAGGACTCAGCCAAGGGCTTCCCGATTGGGCCCACCATTTTTACCGGTCAATGTTCTTGTGTTCGCTCGGTGATAAAATCGCCGATCTGCGCCCGGCTGAAATGGCTGAATTCATTATAGTGCGTCAGCGCTGTCTGAGAGTCGCCGGACTGGCATCCATTCTGCAAATTGTCTTTATCAAGCTTGTATTGAATATTATATCGTCTCTCGAGGATTTTCTTTTTTATATACTCGGGCCTGATCGAGGGATTGGTTTTCAAGCTCTCGTCATAGAGCGCGTCCGCAACGAATTCCATGGTGCTCAGGAATTTTGCATTAAGTCCCCCGTCGCCGCCCAGGCAATGCCGATGATAGGCAAAGGCCATTTCATTCATGTCAAAGAAGCGCAGCAAAAAATCAAATTTCTTGTTGGGGGCAGCGCTGGAAACCGGGCTGAAAGCCACGATCAAAAGGAGAGTCAATAAAATACGGATAAGAACTCTTTCTGTGTCCTTACCCTTATAAACCTAATGCGGGGCAATAGCGAGGTTTATAAAACTTACCTCTTCCCCGTGAGCAGCATCAGCCCCATACACTCGAGACGCCCCTCTTTAAATTTTCTGCAATGCGCCTGCTTCTCTCTACATACATAGCCGCAATATCATCCGTATGAATTTCATGCGCGGTTTCAGAAAACAGCGCCAGCCATCGCTCGAATAAATCCAGGTCGAACGGTGGTAAAGCCATGTGTTTGGGCATGGGTCTTCCATTATAGCGACCGCTCCCAAGGAACATGGATGACCAGAAATCATACATCGTATTCAGATGCGGCTTCCATGCCTCGGCACCATCCCCGATAGCCGCTTTAAAGATCGGCCCAAGATTTTCATCCTGCGCCACCTTGCCGTAAAAGTTGTCGACAAGTTGCTTTATGGTTTCTTCGGTTATCTGATTATTTTTCATGTCTTTTACGCTTGTGCGGATTGCTTCCCCGCAAGCAACATCAGCCCGAGCGAGACGACATTCAGCGCGAAAAAGCCAGAAACCACGGGGATGAGCGTGCCGTCATACGACTGGCCGATAAAGGTGCCGACCGAGAGCGAGACGAGCGACGAGACCGAGCCGATCACCGCCGCCGCGATGCCCGCGATATGGCCCATCGGCTCCATCGCGATGGCATTCAGATTGCCGAACATCAACCCGAAGCAGAAGAACATGATGGCGGCGTAAGTGACGAACATCCAGAGCTCAACGGGAATTGTGAGATTGACGGCGAGGAATATCGCCGACGCCGTGATGATGATCATGGTCGCGCGGATGCAGATCGCCCGCATGCCGTATTTGCCGACGATGCGTGAGTTCAGCAGCGAGGCTGCGCCGATGACAAGCGCCAGGCCGCCGAAATAAAATGCGAACGCGTCCCCGGTGTGGAACTGGTCCTGAAAAATCTGGCGGCAGGAATTGAGGTAGCCGATCAGGCTGCCGAAACAGATGCCCATGCAGAACATGAAGCACACCGTCACGCGGTTTTTGAAAACGGTTTTGAACCCGCGCGCGATTGCCGCCGCGCTGAACGGGATTTTATCTTCGGCGTGCAGCGTCTCGGGCAAACGCAGGAAAACCCACAGCCCCAGCGCGCTCCCATACAAAATATAGAACAGGAAAATCTCGCGCCACGTCGCGATGTAGAGAATGCCCTGGCCGAGCATCGGCGCGATGGCAGGCACGAGAATGAAAATCATCATGACCAGGCTCATGATCCGCGCCATGTCGCGGCCCGCATAACGGTCGCGCACGATGGCAACGGTCGAGACATAAGGGCCGGAGACGCCAAGGCCCTGGATCACGCGCCCCGCCAGCAGCATTTCAATCGAGCCCGCGAAATAGCAGATGACGCTCCCCACGGCATAGAGTGTGAGCCCGGCAAACAGCACGGGCCTGCGCCCCAGCGCGTCCGACATCGGCCCGCAGATCAAATGCCCCATCATCATGCCGAGGAAAATGAAGCTGATGACAAGCTGCGTGGTGTTGACGTTCGCCACGCCAAGGTCGGTGCCGATAATGCCGAGCGCCGGCAACATCGCGTCGATGCTGATCGCGACGACGGACATTAACGAGGCCATCAATATAATGAATTCGGTCATGAGGGAGTTAAGTGGAGTTAAAGGTTACAGAAGCAAGAGTCTAGCGGATTACCCCTTCCCCGTCATCCACCCAAACAGCACCTGGATGATTTTCATCCATGCTTCCGGGATGTTGAAGAAATAGGGCAGTAACGGGATCATCGGGCCGACGGCGGAGCCGACAAGCTGCCCGCCGCTGCGGATATCGAACGGGATGACGCGCATCGACTGGATGCGTTCGTAAAAGCCGGTGAGCAAATTGAGCTGCGCCAGCTCGTCGCGCAGTTTTTCATCCCGGCCCGGCGTTTTGTCGTCGCTCATCAGCCAGCGCTCTTCCACCGCCACCGCGCTCATCATCGCTTTCTCGCGGAACTGCGCCATGGCGCGTTTCTTAGTGCGGGATAATTGTTTCGTGAACAGCAGCAGCGGGGCGAGGAACATCATCGGCGCGAACACCACGAAACCAACCACCATGCCCCACACCGGCGGCAGATCGACCGGCGCGTGCTCGATCGCGATTTTGTAACCGACTGTAGATAAGATGTTGCTGATCCCGAAGGCGAGAATGACGATGGCAAATTTCGCCTGCACTTCGCTTAAAAACCCGATGCCGCCGGTTTTATCCGGGTGCGAGGCGACCAGCGTTAATTTGAATTTCGAAATCTGTTTTAAATACCAGTACCACAGCGTCACCTTCCAGAACGTGCGCAGCCAGATATAGCTCATGATCGGCAGGCCGATGAACATCGCGTACCACCCGGCCCATGTCATCCAGCGCGTGAAGACGGG
>Ga0138256_10003776_pt1 | contig 16085 bp, 13 predicted proteins | sample KNB2016incub_MG_FD_105486 | JGI IMG/M metagenome (GOLD analysis project Ga0138256, IMG submission 105486) | Active sludge microbial communities from wastewater in Klosterneuburg, Austria - KNB2014incub_MG | ecosystem: Engineered > WWTP > Activated sludge > Unclassified | place: Austria... | reverse complement strand
CATGACCTGCTTGACTTGAACGATTTCATATTCGAGTGTGTGCAGGTCGTCGACGAGCAGCACGAACAAGCGGCTATCGGGTGACACCTGGACGTTCGACGCCACGTTCTGGATGTCGGGCTGGTTCCTGACCGCCGCGATGTCACGCTCGGCGACCGGGATCGAGACGAATCTGAAATCGGCAATGGTCTGGCGTCGGCCGCCCTGGTAAATCTCGAACTCGTCGGCCTTCAGGTCGGTGACGGGTTCGTCGTTGCCATCGGTCACGACGACGTCAACCGGGACATATTCGACGCCCGCCCGAAACACGGACGGCTGCTGGGCGCCGAGCATCAACCCCGAGCACAACGCTGCGGCGGTGAAAAGCAGGGTCCTGGACACCAGGGCCTCACTATAACGCAGGGTTTGTGCTGAGGCAGGCGGCCGTTGACGAACACACGCCCGGGCCTGTTTAATCGAGGCTCGCCACACCTGATGGAGGTTTGATGTCTGCCCTGAAGCGCCTGTCGCTGCCCGTCGTCGTGTCTATCCTTGCCGCGATCGGCGCCGGAACCGTGCACGCGCAGGCGCCGTTGGTGTTTGTGGATGCCGAGTTAGCAGTACCGTTCGGCTCGGCCCGGGGCCAGATGGCCTTTGTCTCAACCCACATTGTGTTTGTGGCCGCCGACAATCCCAAAGCATCGATGTCGATCGATCGCGCCGACATCGCAAGGATCGATCGCTCGGGTGACGTGGTGACGATCGTGACACGGCGTCTGCTCCGCGATGCTGACGGTGAGCGTGACACGTTCCGGTTTCGATTGACGCAGTCGGCCAACGTGATGCGGTGGTATGAAACCACAGCCGCAGCGGCGCAGCCCGCCAGTGCGGCGCCAGTCGCTGCGCCCACCGCGACTCCGGCTTCAGGTGTGCTCGCCAGTTATCAGGTCAAACATCAGCACCTGATTGGCAGCTGCCAGGGCACGTTAATCCTGAGCGAAACGGCGGTGACCTACGAGTCGCCGGATCGGATCGAGGATGCCAGGATCTGGAAACTCATCGACATCAAAAAAGTCGAGCAAATCGGCGCATACAAGCTGAAGGTGGAGCCCTTCCAGGGCGGCTCGTTTGAGTTCGAGCTCAGCGGCAAGGGCATCGACAGCACCGAATTCCGGCAACTCGTCGACCGCGTCGCCCGCGCCCGCGCTCGCTAGGCGCGTTTTTCGTTTGCGTGTAGCGGACACTCGGGCCAGCCCCTTCCGAACGTAGCTCGGCCTGGTCTCCAAGGCCGAAACCTACATCTGTGGGGCGGAAGATGCAGCGTTCGCAGGTCCGAGAATCGGACAAGTACCGTATGGCTTGTGCCCTGGGGTGGCGTCAGTATGGCCTCAGATAACGGAGGCACTGGCCATGACAACTTACACTGCAAATCAAAACGTTGACCCGGGGCTCTATTTCAACCTGACGCGGTTCCACCTCGAATCTGTGGATCGCCAGGGCCCCCTGCCCGGAACAGACACCGACGTCTACCGCCGCGTCCCCATGGTGGTGATGCTCGCGCTGGCACCACTGCTGGGCCTGGCGTTTGTCATCTTCCTGCCGTTCCTCGGTTTCGCGATGGTGGGACGGCTGCTCGCCGCCAAGACCGCCGAAGCGGCCACTGGCGCGGCCACCGCTGCGGTTCGCGTCATGCGGCCCGGTTGGGCACCGGCGCTGGCGTTTTTCAGCCGGACAAAACCCAACACGACGCGTGAGCCACACGTCCCGCCGACAGACGCCTGGGCGGAAGACGTCGAACGCAAACTCGACCCGACCAAAACCGACGAGCGCTAGATGTGCAATAATCGAACTCGGGCGGTAATCCCACGGGGACCGGTCGCACGATGGATGGCAGGTCCCCGCCGCCCCAGTAAGGGGATGGGGATGACGCGGCGATTGGATCACCTGGCGCACCGGCACACTTGGGCCACTGCGCTACTCGTGATCCTCTTCGCTGCCGCGGTCATCGCCCGGCAAACCGGCACCACCCCACCCACTCCTTCACCTGCTGCCACCCCAGTCACCGCCGCGCCTGCACAAGTGCCTGACGCCGTGGCCGCGTGCCTCGCGTGCCACGAAGACTCCACCATGTCCATGACGTTTGAGGATGGCGAATCCTTGAGTCTGCACGTGGACCTGAAGCACTTCGCGGGCTCTGTGCACTCCGCCCAGCTCATCTGCACCGACTGTCACAGCAAGTACGATCAGGACCATCCTTCAGGCGCCACGTTCCCGAGCCGCCGGGCCTATACCGTCAGTTCGTATGAACTCTGCAAGAAGTGTCACTTTGACACCTACACGCGGACGCTCGAGAGCGTGCACTACGAACTGTTAAAAGCCGGGGTGGACACGGCGCCAATCTGCACCGATTGCCATGGCGCGCACAACATCCAGAATCCTCACGCCAAGCGGGCCATGATGTCGCGCAGCTGCGCCACCTGCCACACCGAGGTCTACGCCCAGTATGCCGACAGCGTCCACGGCCGGGTTCTGGTCGATGACAACAATCAGGATGTGCCGGCCTGCGCGGACTGCCACACACATCACCAGGTGCAGCAGCCGGGCACCACGAAGTTCCGCCTGAACTCGCCCGAGACGTGCATCCGCTGCCACGGCGACAAACCGCTGATGTCGAAGTACGGGATTTCCACCACGGTGGCCCAGACCTACCTCGCGGATTTCCACGGCGCCACCGCATCACTCTCACGCAACCTCTCCGAGGATCAACAACAGATCGTCGTCACCTGCAATGACTGTCATGGGGTGCACAACATCGCGTCTCCGAGACTGAAGGGACATGACGCCATGACTGCCACGGTGTCGGCAGCCTGCAGCAAGTGCCATCAGGATGCGGTCAAGACATTCCCTGCGGCGTGGCTGTCGCACTACCCGCCGTCTCCGCGGAATGCGCCAATGGTGTGGGCGGTGGAGTCGTTCTACAAGTTCTTCATCCCGTTCGCCGTGCTCGGCTTGATCATGAACCTGTTGCTGCACGTGTATCGCATGTCGTCGGGTCGATGATGGAGACGCCACTCATGCCCCAGCCCGATCCTGACGAATACGTCGTACGGTTCTCCTCCTGGAGCCGGTTCCAGCACGCGGCGGTGATCGTGCTGTTTGGCCTGCTGCTCGTGACAGGAATGCCGCAGGGGTGGCCCACGTCGGACGCCAGTCGCTGGGTGGTTGACCATCTGGGCGGGATCTTTGCCACGCGATGGCTCCACCGCGCCGCCGGCATCCTGTTCACCGGGTTGGTGGTCGCCCACCTGACGGTAGCGATCACCGGCGTGCTGTCCGGCCGCATGAAGCCATCCATGCTGCTGGGCCGGCAGGACTTCCGGGACGCCATCAACAACCTCCGGTACTACGCCGGCTACACCGAGGCGGCGCCCAAATTTGGCCGGTACGACTACCGGCAGAAGTTTGAGTACTGGGGCCTGATCTTCGGCAGCCTGATCATGGTGGCCACGGGATACATCCTGTACTTCCCGATCATCATTTCGCGCTTCCTTCCGGCAGAGCTGATTCCGGCCGCCAAGGCCATGCACAGTTACGAAGCGCTGTTTGCATTCCTCATCGTGCTCGTGTGGCACATCGCCGGCGCGCATCTGGCGCCGGAGTCATTCCCCATTGATACCAGCATCTTCACCGGCAAGATCCGCAAGGAGAAACTCCGCCACGAACATGCGCTGGAGTACGAAGACCTCTTCGAAAAAAAGTGACGTATCTCTGGCAGGTCGCCCTGCATTCCGCCGTCATGGGGAGCATCCTCTATGCGTGGACCCGGCAGGTGCGTTTGCCGTCCGGCCGCACGAAACGCCACCTTCTGGCCCTGCTCCTCGTGCTGCCGATGGTGACCGCGGCCATTCCGGGACGCGGACGAGTGGAGTTCGCCGAAGGCACGGCCATTCTGAACAGCGCCAGAATTCTGGCGGTGCCGCTGCCGGGCAGTCTTCACCTGGTGGATGCATTCGTGTTGCTGGCCATTCTCGCCGTGGCGTTCACGATGTGGCAGGAGCTGCTACCGGCGCTGCGGCGGCCCAAGGCGGACGGCACGGACGTGCCCGGATTCCTGGAGGCCATGGTGCACGGACGGCCAGGGTGGGCACAGTGCGTGGTGCGCGTCAGCCCGTTGGCGTCGGTACTGGTCGTGACCAGCGGACGGCCGGGCCGCCCGCAGTTGATTGTCTCGCGCGGAGCGCTCGATTCGCTCACCGCCCCTGAGTGGGAAGCCGTGGTGGCGCATGAACACGCGCACTGGTGCGACGGCCGCTGGTGGCACACACATGCGCTGTTTGCCGTGCGCCTGGTGCAGTGCTACAACCCGGTGGCCTTGTGGGCGTTTCGCGAATACTGCAACGAAGTCGAGATCGCCTGCGACGCCGTGGCGGCGCGGGGCCGTGACCCGCACCTGCTGGGCCGGGTCCTGCTGAAGTTTTATCACTCCACCGATCGCCGCGATGTGGCCGCGCGAGGCGCGCTTCGCAAACGTGTGGATGTGCTCCTCGCTGGAGGCCCGCAGGACCACGCCCTTCCGCCCCTCACTATGCTCGCGGCATCTACCGTGCTGCTCGGGCTTCTGCCATGGATCGTCTGAAAGGCCTGCGGACCTTCCTGTTGATCACGGGCGTCGTGGCGCTCGGTCTGCGCCTGCTGCACACGGCCCTTCCCGTGGCCTTCCCGGAAACCAGACAGGGTCCCATTCGAGTGGAGCGGCTGGAAGATGTGCGTCGCCTGGCCGGGTTCACGCCGCTCATCCCCGGCTACCGGCCGGCCACGCTCGGGACTGGCCCGGTCAGCATGCAGGTCTGGCTCAGCCCGTCTCCAACGTTCGAGGTCGTCTGGCAGCAGGGAGATCAGTATCTGTCGGTGACACAGCGCGGCGGAGGCCAGAAGCCCGCGCACCCGCCGCTCGCAGCCGCGCTGGGCGGCGTGCCAGGGTCCACGTGGTGGATGGAAGGATCGCGGCACCACGTGCTCCTCGAGCGCGGCGAGTTCTGGGTCGAGATCGAAACCAGCCTGCCGGAGGGCGAGCTCAGGCGCTTCGCTGATACGCTCGCGCCGGCGTGATCGTCAGGTTCCGTCCACAGAAATCACGGCTTTCCTGACCGCGTAGCGGATCAACTCTGACCGCGTGTGCATGTTCAGCTTCTCCATGATGTTGGTCCGGTGCGTCATGGCGGTCTTGAGACTGATCGTCAGGTACTTCGAAATGTCGCGGCTCGTTTTACCCTCGGCCAGCAGTTTGAAGACCTGCTTCTCGCGCGTCGTGAGCCGGTCGTAGTCATCCTCTGAGTCTTCGATGGACCGGCCGGCCGTGACGAGGTCCACCAGCTCGTCAGCGACGGATGGATGCAGGTAGCGCTGGCCGGCGTGCACGGTCTTGATCGCATCCAGCAACTCCGGCGCCGCGCTGCTCTTGAGCAGGTACCCGCGCGCGCCGATGCGCAGCGCCCGGCGGATGTACTCGCGATTTTCATACTGCGTCAACACGATGACCTTGACGCCGGGACAGTCCTTGACGATGGCCTCGGTGGCGTCGAGGCCGCCAAGGCCGCCGGGCAGATGGACGTCCATCAGCACGACATCGGGCCGCAGAGCGGTGACCAGGCGGATGGCGTCCTGCCCATCACCGGTCTCTCCCACCACCTGGAACAGCGGGTCCTGCTCCAGGATCGCGCGAATGCCGGCGCGCACCAGGTCGTGATCGTCGACGATGGCCACTCGAATCATTGGAGGGGAATCTCCACGACCACGTGCGTGCCCATGCCCGCCTCGCTGTCAAACCGAATTGTGCCATTCACCAGTGCCGCCCGCTCGCGCATGCCGGTCAGGCCGGCGCGATCCGTCTGCGCCCCCGTGTCGAACCCCTGGCCATCATCTTCCACGGCGAGGACCACAACGTCGCCCTTCCGGTACAGTTCAATCGACACATGCTCGGCCTTGGCATGCCGCAGTACGTTCGTGACCAGTTCCTGGTAGATCCGGAAGATCACGGTTTCAATTTCCGGGCGCGGCGGCAAGTCGTCCTCGATCTCCAGGTGGACGCTGATGCCCTGCCGCTTCAAGTGATCCTCCGCATACGACTTCATGGCTGTCGGCAACCCCAGATCATCGAGCAGTGATGGGCGGAGGTCGTGGATGATGCGGTGGACCTCCTGCTGCGTCTTGACGAGCAGGGCCTTGGCCTGCGTCATCGCCGGAGTATCGAGGGCCACGTTGTGCAGTGACATCTGAATCACGGTGAGGAGTTGCGCGATCTCGTCGTGCAGTTCGCGTGCGAGCCGGCGCCGCTCATCCTCGGTGGCGCCCAGCATGCGGCGCAGCAACACCTTGCGTTGTTCGTCCTGCTGCACAATCAGCCGCGTGCGCACGGCCACCTGCTCCTCCAGCCGTTCGTTGAAGGCCTGGAGTTCGTCCAGCGTGGCCCGAAGCCGCGCGCGTGCCTCGTCAAGCGTTCGCGCCAACACCTCCACCTCGTGGTCGCCCGAAACGGCGATAGCACTGGAGAGGTCGCCGGCGCGCATCGCCTCGGCCTGCCGCGACAGGTGGCGGATGGGCGACACCACCGACTTCGACAACGTGCGCGCCAGCATCACCCCGACCACGGCGAGGATGAAGCCCGTGATCACAAGCGCCCGGCTGGTCGCGTTGACACCCGCGTAGGCGTCTGCCGTGTGCTGCTCTATGACCACGCCCCAGGAGGCGAATCGCAGCGGCGCCATCACCGTCAGTGTCCCGCCACCATCCACCACCAGCGGCCGGTGGGCGCCAATGCGATCGCCCATGGCCGCCGCTCCCGGCAGCGCTCTGAGCAAATGTGCCGGGTCGTCGGACGCGAGGACGCGTCCTTCAACGTCGGCCACCCGAATACCAATGCTGGGATCGAGCTCGAGGTCCTTGAGAAACTGGCTCAGTGGAGAGCCAACGGGATTGAGCTCGGCGATGAGGTAATAATCCCGACCCAGCCGTTTGAACGGCTGGACGATGGCGAGGACGGGGTGGGCATTCGGCCCCGTCTTGGTCATGAGCGGCGTGACGGCCTCGTGGTAGCCGAGCCATGCCGCTGACAATGGCTCAACACCGGGCGGATCGGCCGCCACCAGCTGCGCGTGGTCGTCCAGGACATACACGGACTCACCAAACAGCGATTGGAAGCGAAAGCGGTGCAACGGCCCGGCCATGTCTGCCGCTGACTCGGGCAGGTCGCCGGCGAGGCCACCCAGGCGCTGGATGGCGGACGAAATCGTGGTGTCGAGGGAGTGGGCGATTGTGCGTGCCAGCAGGAGCCGCTCGTCAACGAGCTTGCGACGAAGGCCGGGCAGGGAAATGGCCCAGACGGTTCCGGTGATCACGACCAGCAGCAGGAACCATTGCAGCAGCACCGTATTCAGTCGGCGGCGCAAGCGCACGGTACGATTCTACGCCTAACAGCCGGAGCCAGTCTGCCTGGGGCAGACCGGCTCCGGAATCAGGGAGAGTTCTACTTGAGGCGGTAGCCGACCATCACCGCAAACGTGCGGTTCTTGATCGAGGCGTCGGATGCCGAGTTGTCGGCATTGGTCAGGCCGAGGGTATACCTGACATCAAGGCTTGCCCTGCCACGCTCGACTCCGGCGCCAAGGGTCCAGCCAAAATCCACACCCTTGACTTCATCGTCATTAAAGCCTCCGAAGTCGTCCTTGGCGCTCACAAGGAAGCTCGCCTGCGGTCCCGTAAATACATTGAAGCGGGTTTCTTCCGTGGTGGTGTTGCCGAATACTGCCAGCAACGGCAGGTCAAAATACGTCAGGGTGACATCGTTTTCGATACTGCCGATGGTCTGCTTCGCGCCACGCTGGCTGAAGAGGCCCTCGGCGCGCATCGCAAACCGGTCGTTGATCGAGCGGCCGACAAACACGCCGCCCACTAAGCCAATCTTCTGGCCCAGCTCAGCGGTGGAGTCTTCAGAACTCAAGGTGGCGACGTTAACGCCCGCCTTGACACCAAACGTGGTGAGGGGAGCTGTCTGCGCTGCGGCCACGGCCGGCACCAAGACGAGGGCGGCGAGGGCGAGCGAAGACAGGCGAATGGAACGATGGTTAGTAGACATGCCTCGACACTACCAGACCGCCGCGCAGCACAATGTGCTGTAAGGCACAGCCCTACTGCCCACGATGCGCCCCCGTCCCCTCGCAGAGTCCGCCGTCGGGAACCCCAAGCGACCGGGGTGCCCAGGAACAGGTTGACGCGCGATCGTGTCGTGCCCACCATGCGCGCCATGGTCTGTGTCCGAAACCGGGACCGCGTAACTTCGTCCAGTTCTTCGCCTTACATGGTAAGGTGAAGCCATGTCACGCGAACCGGTCAACATCCTTCAGGGCACGCTCGACGTGCTCATTCTCCGCTGCCTCGCCGACGAGCCGAAGCACGGGTACGCCATCTCGCGATGGGTGCATGAACGCACGGACGGGACACTGCAGATCGAAGACGCTCCCCTCTACAAGTCCCTGCGCCGACTTGAAAACGGCGGATGCCTCGCTGCCGAGTGGGGCATGTCGGAGTCAAACCGGCGCGCGCGTTATTACCGGTTGACCGCCGAAGGACGCAAACGCCTTCGCACAGAAGAATTGGCCTGGTATCGATACGCCTCTGCGATTGCGCAGGTCCTCAAACCATGACCAGACCAGAGCACGTGGACGTGGACGCCGATGTTGAGGCGGAAGTGCAGGCGCACCTGGACGCGCGAACGGCCGGCCTCGTTTCCGAGGGTATGTCCCCTGCGGCGGCGCGCGCCCGAGCCGTTCGGGAATTCGGCGACATTGACGACGCGCGTCGGTACATGCGGCGGATTGGCCGGCGCACCGTCACCACACAGCGAAGGAGAGACTACATGGGGGAACTGCGCACCGATATCCGGTACGCCCTGCGGCGGCTGATCGCAGCGCCGGCGTTTACCATCACGGGCATTGCCACGCTGGCGCTGGGCATCGGCGCGACCACCGCGATCTTCTCGCTGGTCTACGGCGTCGTCTTTCGCCCGCTCCCCTTCCCTCAGCCAGACAACCTCTATGCCGTGTATTCGGCGAACGCCACCGCCGGCTCGATGCGCGCGGCGGTGTCGGCCGTTGACCTCGACGACTGGCGCGCGGCTCGACGCGACATCGAGGATATCGGCGGCGTGTTTTTCCGGGCCGGGTCGAGCGGCATCGATCTGACCGGCCGCGGCGAACCACGCCGGTTGCCCGCGGCGTTTTTTTCACCCGGATTCTTTTCAGCGCTCGGCGTCATTCCGGCGGCGGGCCGTCTCCCCCGTGAAGAAGAGATGGTGCGCGGCGGTCCAGACGACGTGGTCGTACTCAGCCACACGTTCTGGGTGCGCGAATTTGGTGCGTCGCCAGACGCGATCGGCGCCACATTGACCCTGCGTGGAGTGCCCTCGATTGTGGTGGGCGTCCTGCCACCATCTATGCGATTTCCTGCGGACGGCATCGACGTCTACCTGCCCTACTCCACTATTCCTGACGATGCGATTCCGCGAATTCGGGTGGTCCGCACACTCGATGTGGTGGCGCGTGCGAAGCCCGGTGCGACACAGGACGCCGTCGAAGCCGAGATGGCCGTCATCACGCGCCGGCTCGCGAGCGAATACCCCGAAGACAAGTTCTGGGACCAGGCGACGGTCGTGCCCATGACCGACGTCATGACCGGCCCGGTGCGCGACGGACTCCTGGTGCTGTTCGGCGCCGTCGGTCTCGTGATGCTGATGGCCGTGGTCAACGTGGCCGCCCTGCAGGTGGCCCGCGCCTCGGGCCGGGGCCGCGAGATGGCGGTGCGACTGGCACTGGGTGCCCGGCGCGCGCGATTGGTGCGGCAGTTGCTCACCGAGAGCCTGGTGTTGGCCGCAGTGGGCTGCGTCGCGGGTGTGGCACTGGCGTACGGCATGCTGCGGGCATTAGTGATGCTCGCCGCCGGTCAACTGCCGCGCATGGCCGAAGTCGGCATCGATGCCACGGCGGTGATCTTTGCCGTGGCGGTATCGCTCCTGACTGGACTGCTGTTCGGCGTTGCGCCGGCCTTGCGCGCGATCGGCTCGGATCCTCAGCGCGCGCTCGCCGGCGGCAGCCGCGGTGCGGTGGGCGCCGACTCGCAGCGGCTGCGACATGTCCTGGTGGTGGCGGAGATCGCCGTGGCGATGATGCTCGTCGTCGGCGCCGGCCTGATGACCCGCAGTTTTGTTGCGCTGCTTGGTGTCGATCCTGGCTTTCGGCAGGATGGGCTTGTGGCGGTCCAGTTCACGATCGACCCCGACCGTCACGACGTACCGCTCGACCCTGCCCGGCCCGGCTTTCGCGGTTACATGAACTACTACCAGACCGTGATTGAAAAGGTGCGAACGCTGCCGGGCGTCGAATCGGCAGCGGCGGTGAAGGATGCGCCCTTTCGCGGCAACGGGGAATTGAACAGCTTTCAGATCGCCAGCCGGCCGGTGCCGGCCGGGGAACAGGCGCCCACCGCCACGGTCATCCACGTCAGCGACGGGTACTTCTCCACGATTGGTGCTCGTCTGATCGGCGGTCGCGAGTTCGCGCCGTCCGATCGCGCCGGCGCCCCACGCGTGGTCGTCGTGAATGACGCGTTCGCGCGCCAGTTCTTCCCGGGTGGCGCCGTCGGCCAGAAGCTCCAGTTTGGCCCCGCACCGGTCGAGATCATCGGCGTGGTGAACGACATCCGGCAGGTGTCGATGAGCGAACAAGCGCGACCCACGATGTACTTCAGCAACTACCAGAACGGGCGCATACAAACGACCATCGTCGCGCGCACCCTTGGCGACCCCGTCGTGATGGGATCGGCGATCCGCAAAGCCATCTGGTCGCTTGATGCGAACCAGCCGATCACGGACGTGTTCACCTTCAGCGATTCCACTGATCGGGCCCTGGCACGGCCGCGGTTGCTGGTGGTGTTGCTCGGCAGTTTCGGCGCGGTGGGCTTGCTGCTTGGCGCCGTCGGTATTTACGGGGTGCTCTCTGCGCTGGTCAACCAGCGGCAGCGCGAAATCGGTGTGCGGATTGCCCTCGGCGCGCGGCCGAGGGACGTGCAGCGTCTGGTGTTGCGCCGCGGCCTGATGTTGACGGCCAGCGGTATCGCGATTGGCCTGGCTGGCGCCTGGCTGCTGACGAGATTTCTCGCCGCCGTGCTCTATGGAGTTGCCCCTACCGATCCACTGACGTTTGCAGGCGTCGCCGCCGCGCTGGCGGGCGCGGCGCTGCTCGCCAGTTGGCTGCCTGCTGTGCGGGCGGCCCGGGTGGACCCGGTCGTGGCCCTGAGGGCGGAGTAGGCGCCCGCGCTGCACAGCGCGATAGTCTCTGGCTACGCCCCAGACACTCGGCGCGTTGGAGGCCGACCGGTTGCGAAATGAGATCGCACTGCCCCTTCGTGCGATACTCGCCTACAGGGGGCAGACAGTCAGGCCGATAGCCGGGCAAATCCGTCTAATCTGCTGTGAGAGAGGGTGCCATGGTGAACTATCGTCCTTCCACGGCCCGTGGGCCGTTTCGGGTGCAGGCCATACTCGGCGCTGCCCTGCTGCTGTGCGTCGCGGCCGGCGTGGGCGTCGTTGCCCAGACCAAGCGCGATTTCAACGTCTCGGCCAAGAAGTTCCGGTTCACCGTCTCAGGTACCGACGCGCAGGAAATCAGGGTCAGCCAGGACGACCTCGTGCGCATCACGCTGTCGTCCGAGGACATCCCGCACAGCTTCACGCTGCCCGATTACCGCATCCAGAAACGGGTGGAACCGGGGCGCGAGGTGATATTCGAGTTCCGCGCGGAGAAGGTGGGCCGGTTCGAGTTCTACTGTTCCATGACCAGCGACGGTTGCCGCGAGCGCGGCATGGTCGGCGCGCTTATTGTTGTCGCGCGCTGAAATTCCGGCCCAACGCCAGCCGCTCTTCCAGAGGCGGGTGCCGATGAAAGAGCCAGCGCGTCCAGCGTGAGGGACGCTCTTCGGCCAGGTGCTCCTCACCCAGGCGCCTGAGCGCGCGACCAAACGCTTCCGCGTTTCCCGTTTGTTCGAGGGCAAACCGATCGGCACGGCGCTCGTGGGCACGCGACTGCGCCAACCGCAGGGGCCGCACCAGCCCCCAGACCGCGCCTGCCGCCAGGGCCAGCATCGGTAGCGCTGCCAAGTCCAGAACGCCCTGCAGGCCCACCAGACCGCCCCACAGGACCACCACGCGGTCGGCGCACCACAGCGCCGCGCACCACAGCACCGCGTCGAGCGCCACGGTGCGGACGAGATCGTGGTGCACATGGTGCGAAAGCTCGTGGGCCACGACGACGACGACTTCGTCATCAGCCCAGTCGCGGACCATGTCACGGCTGAGCAACACGTGTCCGCCGCCACCCACGCCGGTGACCAATGCGCGTGCGCCGCCGGCGTCCGGGGACGTCCACTCACGAACGTCCACCGATCCGCCGCCGATTCGCGCCACCAGCGCGGCCAGCGCTTCCGACAGCGCGGGACGCGCAAGGGCCAGCGTCTGTCCTGCCGCGGTCAGCCCTTTGCCAATGAGGCGCATCGCCACCAGGCTGGCGACAGCCAGCATGGCGCTGGCGACGGCCCACCACCATCCGCCGGCGGCCCACATCGCGAAGCGGAGCACTGCAACCACGCCAATAACGGCCACCGCGCCCACCAAGGCGTCACGCGCCTGCGAGGCCATTACGCCGCGGACGTCCACTCTCGTCTGCGAGGAACGCCGCCCTCCTCGAGTGGCGGCGTAGAGAGAGACGGGGAATGCCACGGCTTCTGCAGCGAGCACAAGGGCCCCCACAAACAGGCTCAGGGCGATGGCGGGCTGCAGGCGTGCCGGCCAGGCCAGCGCCTGGGTGGCGGCGACGCCAGCCAGCCACTGGGCGCCAGGGGTCAGGGCGACCAACAGCAGCAGGGCCGCGCCGGTGGCCGCGCTGATCAGTTGCGCGCGGCGGCGCAAGCGCTGGTACCGTGTGGCCTTGGACTCGTTCAATTCAACTGGACGGAGATCAGCTTGGACACGCCCGGCTCTTCCATCGTGACGCCGTAGAGGCGGTCGGCGATCTCCATCGTTTTCCGGTTGTGGGTGATGAGGATGAACTGCGTGTGCTCCTGCATGCCCTGCAGCATCTCGACGAACCTGCCGATGTTGGCGTCGTCAAGCGGCGCGTCGATTTCGTCGAGCAGGCAGAAGGGGCTGGGCCGGTATTTGAAGACCGCGAACATGAGGGCCATCGCCGTCATCGCCTTTTCTCCGCCCGAGAGGAGCTGCACGTTCTGCAGGCGCTTGCCCGGGGGCTGCGCGATGATGTCGATGCCGCTCTCAACCTGATTTTCGAGATCGATCAGCACCAGGCCGGCGCGTCCTCCGCCAAACAGCGTGGTGAACGTGCCCTCGAAGTAGGTGTTGATCGTGGTGAAGGCTTCCTGGAAGCGTTCCCGTGTCGTCACATCGATTTTTTTGATCGCCTCGCTGGTCTGCGCGATCGAATCCAGCAGGTCCTTGCGCTGCGTGGTCAGGAAGATGTGGCGGGTCTCGAGTTCATCAAACTGCTCGATGGCCATCATGTTGACCGGCCCGAGCTTCTCGATCTTCTGGCGCAAGTCGGCGATGACGTCATCGGGCAGCAGTGCGGCGGCCTGTGTGTCTGAGACCTCAGCGGGCTCGGGGGAGACTGTGCCCACGGGCGTCTCTGCGCCTTCCGGTGTCTCTTCATCGGCGTCGGGCGCAAATGCCGCAGCCAACCGTTTGGCCGGCGCCGCGAGTTCTCCATCGCGTTCCATGCGCGCGACCTCGGCCACCACGTCCGCCAGAGGGAGATTGACGGCTTCAAGGCAGGTCGCCGCCAGGTGCGTGAGGTCGGCGTGGGCGGTGGCACGGGCCACCTCAGACTGCATGACCTCCGTACGCACCGCTTCAAGGGCGTGCCGCCCCGTGCGAATGTCGTGTTCCTTGTCACCGAAGCGGCCGCGGAAACCCGTGACCTCCTCGTCGAGCCGGCGCATGTCGGTGCGGAGCGTCTCAAGCGCGTGCACGTTCTCGTCGAGCGACCGCTCGATGTCGATGATGGACGCGCGCAGTTGTTCGCGCCGCGCCGTCGTGCGTTCGAGTTCATCGCGCCGGGTGGTGAGGCGCGCTTCGAGTTCGGCGGCGGCTTCTTCGAGCCGGCGGCCTTCCGCCTCGAGCGACTGCACGCGCTCAGTGATGGTGGACTGCTCGGCCCTGGCCTGACTCACACGCCGGATGTGCACCTCGGCGTCCGCACGGGCGGCCTCGAGCCGCGCCATGACCGAGCCGATGGACTGCTCGGCCTGCGCCTGGCCGGACTCGTGGGCCACAATCGCGAGCGCCGACGCCTCGCGGCGGCTTTCAGCCGCCTGCTCGTCTTCTTCACTGCGGCGCCGCTCGGTGGTCACCAGTTCAATACGCCGCGAGACACGCGTCACTTCATCAACGGCGCGCGCCAACCGTCCCTCGTGAGAGACGATGGCCTTTTCAAGATCGTGCAGTGCGGCCTGTGTAGAGGCCACCTCGGCCTCGCCGTTGTAGATCTCAAGTTCAGACGCCGTGACGTCATTGGCGCCCTGGTGCGCGATCGCCTCGACGGCCGACACCTGCGTGCGCAGCGCCTGAGCCTCGGCGCGGATTTCCAGGATCCCCAACGCGCCGCCTGTGGCGCCGCCTTCGACGAGGCCGGACCCGCGAAAGACATCGCCCCCCATGGTTGCGACCGGCAAGTCGGTGGCGAGCGCAAGTGCCTGGGCCTGGGCAAACGTCTCCACGACGAACGCATCCGGAATAGCTCGCGCAATGAGGCCGGCGTACGGCCCCGTGGCCTGCACCACGTCGCGCAACGCACGAGCGCCGGCCGGGAGGGCCGGCGACAGTCTCGGCGCGGCGGCTCTCGCGTCGTCAAGGACGAGGAAACCGCAACGACCGGCTCGCCGCTCTTCGAGGTGAGCCAGCGCCTGGTTGACCTGGTCGGATCGATCCACCACTACGTGCTGAAGGAGATCGCCGAGCAGCGCGTCAACGGCGCGCTCAAACGACGGTTCGACGCGCAGGTGATCGGCAAACGCGCCGTGTTGTCCCACGGTCTCTGGCGCTTCGGCGAGGAGGAAGCGGGCCGCGTCACCAAACGTCGTGCGCTGGCGGTCCACCTCGCTGATCGAACGCAGGCGGGCTTCGAGTCCGGCCAGTTCGCGATGCGCGGAGCTCAGGAGTTGCGAAAGGCGATCGCGTTCGCCACGGGCGTCGGCGAGCGCGACTTCGGCCGCGGTGCGTGCCTGGAGAGCGCGCTCGGACGCGCTGCGCGCTTCCGCCAGAGACGCTTCGCCGTCGGACCGATCACGAGTGGCGCGGTCGAGCTCCTGCTGCAGGTCGCGCAGCTCCACTTCGAAACGGCTGCGATCCTGCGCGATGCGGTCGCGTGCGGCCGTCGCATTGTCACGCGCCTGCCGCAATGCGGTGAGCGTGGTCGCGGCGGCCATGACGGCCGCGCGTGTCTGGTCCGCATCGTGTTCCACACCCTGCACGGTGGTGAGCGCGCGCTGGTACTCCTGCTCGCAGGCAGACACGGTGCCCTGCGCTTCCTGCAACGACAGCCGCGCGCGGTCGATGACGGCTTTTTGCGCCTCAAAGGCCGCGTGCGCCGGGCCGCGGCGCGCATCAAGGTCGTGCACTTCCGCCTCGAACTGCGTCAGGCGATGCCCCAGGTCTTCCACCTGCTGCTTCTCAAACGTGACCTGCTGCTGGCGCCGGCCGATCTCAAGTTCGCGCTGATGTGCCTGCTCGCGTGTTTCAGTGGCGCGTTGCTCGGCGGCCGTGAGTTCGAGCCTCAGGGCTTCGAGCCCGGATTCGAGTTCGGCCACACGTGCAGCCGCCGAGGTCTCTCGCGTCCGCGCATCTGAGAGGCGCGTTTCGGCGGCGTCGATTTCGCGCGCGAGCGTGGCCTGCCGGTGCGCGAACTGCACCTGTTCCCAGCGTCGCAGTTCTTCGCGCAGGCGCTTGTATCGGCGGGCACGGGCCGCCTGCCGCTTCAGCGCACCGCGCT
>Ga0138256_10003775_pt1 | contig 16085 bp, 10 predicted proteins | sample KNB2016incub_MG_FD_105486 | JGI IMG/M metagenome (GOLD analysis project Ga0138256, IMG submission 105486) | Active sludge microbial communities from wastewater in Klosterneuburg, Austria - KNB2014incub_MG | ecosystem: Engineered > WWTP > Activated sludge > Unclassified | place: Austria... | reverse complement strand
TCGACACGCTTGATCATCCACTCCAGCACGCGCAGGTTGTCGCCGAAGCCAGGCCACAGGAACTTGCCGTCGTCGCCCTTGCGGAACCAATTGACGTGGAAGACCTTGGGCAGCTGCGCGCCCGCCGTATCGAACGACAGCCAGTGGGCGAAGTAGTCGGCGAAGTTGTAGCCGCAGAACGGCTTCATCGCCATCGGGTCGCGGCGCATCACGCCGACCGCACCGGTGGCGGCGGCGGTGGTTTCCGAGCCCATCGACGCACCCACCAGCACGCCATGGGTCCAGTCGCGGGCCTCGAATACCAGCGGCACCAGCGAGGCGCGGCGGCCACCGAACACGATGGCGCTGATCGGCACGCCCTGCGGGTCTTCGGCCATCGGCGACCAGCTGGGGCATTGCCTGGCGCTGACGGTGAAGCGCGCATTCGGATGCGCGGCCGGGCGCTTGGCCGGATCGTAGGGCTCGCCGCGCCAGTCGGTGACCGGGACCTGGCCGTTGTCGATGCCTTCCCACCACGGCTGGTTGTCGGCGGTCAGGCCGACATTGGTGAAGATGGTGTCGGACTGGATCGAGGCCAGTGCATTCGGGTTGGACTTCGCCGATGTGCCCGGCGCGACGCCGAAGAAGCCGGCCTCCGGGTTGATCGCGTACAGGCGGCCATCGGCACCGGGGCGCATCCAGCAGATGTCGTCGCCGACTGTCCACACCTTCCAGCCATCGCGGCGATAACCTTCCGGCGGAATCAGCATCGCGAGATTGGTCTTGCCGCAGGCGGACGGGAACGCGGCGGCGATGTAGTGCGTTTCGCCCTGCGGGTTTTCCAGGCCGAGGATCAGCATGTGCTCGGCCAGCCAGCCCTCCTGGCGCGCCTGGTGGCTGGCGATGCGCAGGGCGTGGCACTTCTTGCCGAGCAGGGCGTTGCCGCCGTAGCCGGAACCGTACGACTTGATCGTGAGTTCGTCCGGGAAATGCATGATGTAGCGGCGGTTCGGGTCGAGTTCGCCGGTGGAGTGCAGGCCCTTCACGAACGTACCTTCGCGTTCGATGCGTGCCAGCGCGGCCGCGCCCATGCGGGTCATGATCCGCATGTTGGCGACCACGTACGGGCTGTCGGTGATCTCCACGCCGCAGCGCGACAATGGCGAGTCGATCGGGCCCATGCAATAGGGGATGACGTACAGGGTGCGGCCGGCCATGCAGCCGTCGAACAGCGCGTCCATCTGCGCATGGCCATCGGCCGGTGCCATCCAGTGGTTGTTCGGGCCGGCATCGTCACGCTCCGGCGTGCAGACGAAAGTGAGGTGCTCGACGCGGGCGACGTCGTCCGGATGCGAGCGATGCAGCCAGCTGCGCGGATGGGTGTCCGGGTTGAGCGGCAGCAGGGTGCCGTCGGCCTGCATGCCTGCGATCAGGGCGTCGTTTTCGGCATCGCTGCCGTCGCACCAGTGGACGGCGGCGGGCCGGGTAAGCGCGGCGACGCCGGCGACCCAGTCGTTCAATGCGGCCAGTGTGCTGCCGGCGGTATTGGCGGGAGGAAGGTCTTTCGAAAGTGCATTCATGGGGTTTTGCCTCGGCCCAGACGGGCACCGGTGGGTGCGAGCCGTTGCATCGCACCCGGATGGAGGAATCAGGGTTTCGGGATCAGGGTCGCCATCATGTGTTCGATGTAGCCATCGAAGCCTTCGATCGGCTGGCGCGCCTGGAATTTCGGCAATTCGAGCTGGAGGAAACCGACGTACACCGCATAGGTCATGCGCGCGCGATGCAGCGCATCCTTCTGGCTCAGCCCGGCCTGGCGGAACGAGCCGAACAGGAAGCCGACGCGACGTTCCAGCACGTGGTCGAGTACCGCCTGCACGGCCGGATGGTCGACCGACTTCAGCAACTCGGAATAGATGACATGGGTCTTGTTGTGGTGTGCGATCAGATGGAACAGCGCGCGCAGGCGCTCGGTGGGATCGGCGATCGACTCCAGTGCGCCATACGCGGCTTGCTCATCGTGCTCCCAGCGCTCCAGCGCGGCCTGCAGCAACGCGTCGCGCGAGGGGAAATGCCAGTAGAAGCTGCCCTTGGTCACGCCAAGCCGGCGCGCCAACGGTTCCACCGCCACCGAGGCCACACCGGCGTCGGCAATTTGTTCGAGCGCCTCGCGGGCCCAGTCGTCGGCGCTCAGGCGCCCGCTGCGTGGTGCGGCTTCGGTGGTCATCCGGATCGGGCGTCCATACGCTTGGGTTTTGCAGAGTATGCTGAGTTTTTACTCGCTTTTGCCGATTGACAGCAGAAATGCGAGCGCCATACTTGTCCGTATGGTATGCGGCACTGCAATCGTATGCAATGCCGTTTCGTCGAACACCTGCTGCACCGCGGCCCCCGGAGCCCCGTCATGAGCGTCCTGCTTCCCGTCATTGCATTCCTCGTCGCCGGCGCGTTCGCCGCCTACCACCGCCTGCGCCTGGCCGTCTGGGTGGCGATCGTCGCAACCCTGCTGGTCGGCTGCTGGTTGCTGGAAGCCAACACGGTTGCCATTGCAGTGATGGCTGGCCTGACCGTACTGGTGGCCCTGCCGCTGCTGGTGCCGGCAATCCGCAAGCCCTTGCTGACCGCACCTGCGCTGGGCTTCCTGCGCAAGGCGCTGCCGCCGCTGTCGCAGACCGAACGCATCGCGCTGGAAACCGGTTCGGTCGGCTTCGAGGGCGAGCTGTTCACCGGCGATCCCGACTGGAACAAGTTGCTGGCCTATCCCAAGCCGCAACTCAGTGCCGAAGAGCAGGCGTTCCTGGATGGCCCGGTGGAAGAACTGTGCCGGATGACCAACGACTGGGAGATCACCCACGTCCACGCCGATCTGCCGCCGGAGCTGTGGGACTTCATCAAGCGCAACAAGTTCTTCGGGATGATCATCCCCAAGCAGTACGGCGGCCTCGGGTTCTCCGCGCTGGCGCACCACAAGGTGATCCAGAAGCTGGCCTCGATTTCCAGCGTGGTCAGTTCCACCGTGGGCGTGCCCAATTCGCTCGGCCCCGGCGAGCTGCTCAACCACTACGGCACCCAGGAGCAGAAGGACTACTACCTGCCGCGCCTGGCCGCCGGCATCGAAGTGCCCTGCTTCGGCCTGACCGGGCCGTTCGCCGGTTCCGATGCGACCTCCATTCCCGACTTCGGGATCGTCTGCAAGGGCGAGTGGAACGGCGCCAACGTGCTGGGCCTGCGCCTGACCTTCGACAAGCGCTACATCACCCTGGCCCCGGTCTCCACCCTGATCGGCCTGGCCTTCCGCATGTACGACCCGGACGGCCTGATCGGCGATACCCGCGACATCGGCATCACCCTGGCGTTGCTGCCGCGCGATACCCCCGGCGTGGACGTCGGTCGCCGCCACTTCCCGCTCAACTCGCCGTTCCAGAACGGCCCGGTGCGCGGCAAGGACGTGTTCATCCCGCTCAGCCAGTTGATCGGCGGCGTGGACATGGCCGGCAAGGGCTGGAACATGCTCAACGAGTGCCTGGCCGTGGGCCGCTCGATCACCCTGCCCTCCACCGCCAGCGGCGGCTCCAAGGCCGGCGCGGTGGTCACCGGCGCGTATGCGCGCATCCGCAAGCAGTTCGGGCTGTCGGTGGGTCGCTTCGAGGGCGTGGAAGAGGCGCTGGCGCGGATCGGCGGCAAGGCTTACGCGATCAGCGCGCTGTCGCAGGCCACGGCGGCGGCGGTGGATCGCGGCGACGTGCCGTCGGTGCCGTCGGCGATCGCCAAGTACCACTGCACCAACATGGGTCGCGACATCGGCAAGGACGTGATGGACGTGATCGGCGGCAAGGGCATCATCCTCGGCCCTCGCAATTTCGCCGGCCGTGCCTGGCAGGCCTCGCCGATCGCGATCACGGTGGAAGGCGCCAACATCATGACCCGCAGCCTGCTGATCTTCGGCCAGGGCTCGATCCTGTGCCATCCGTACATCATGAAGGAGATGAAGGCGGCGCAGGAATCCGACACCGGCGCGGCGATCGATGCGCTGGATGCGGCGCTGTACGCACACGTCGGCGGCGCGATCTCCAACGCGGTGCGTTCGTTCTGGTTCGGCATCACCGGCGCGAAGGTGGGCGCGGCACCGGGCGATGCCTATACCCGCAAGTTCTTCCGCAAGCTGGACCGCTACGCCGCCAACCTGGCGCTGCTGACCGATGTCTCGCTGGGCGCACTCGGCGGCCGCCTGAAGTTCAAGGAATCGCTGTCCGGCCGCCTGGGCGACGTGCTCAGCCACCTGTACATGATGGGCGCGGTACTCAAGCGCCATCATGACGAAGGCGCGCCGGAGGCCGACAAGCCGCTGCTCGCCTGGGCCTTCCACAACAGCGCCTACGAGATCGAACTGGCGTTGTCGCAGGCACTGCGCAATTTCCCGATCAAGCCGCTGGGCTGGCTGCTGTGGCCGCTGGTGTTCCCGTTCGGGCGTCGTGCCGTGGCACCGGGCGACCGCCTGAGCCATCGCGTGGCGATGCTGCTGATGGCGCCGAACGAGGCACGCGAGCGGCTCGGCCAGGGCGTGTTCCTGACCCCGTGCGAGAACAATCCGGGTGGCCGCATCGACAGCTACCTGGCCAAGGCGATCCTGGCCGAGCCGGTCGAGCGCAAGTTCCTCAAGGCACTGAAGAGCAGCGACATCGAGGCGCTGGATTTCGCCTCGCAGCTGGACGAAGGCGTGCGCGAAGGCTGGATCACCGCGGACGAACGCAGGCAGCTGGAAGAACTGCGCGAGATCACCCTGGACACCATCAGCGTGGACGATTTCGACGTGCACGAACTGCGTGCCGCCAGCTACTACGACCTGCCGCAGCACCGCCGCCAGCCGCGCGAAGCGGCTTGATCACGGGTCTGGCCCGCCGCGACGGCGGGCCATGGCTGCGATCCGCTACAGGTGCAGGGCGAGCAGCGCCAGCAAGGCCGGCATCGCCTGCACGAAGAAGATCCGCTTGTTGACGCTGTACGCGCCGTAGACGCCGGCCACCACCACGCAGGCCAGGAAGAACAGCACGAACTCGCGTGAACCGGTGGCTGCGCCGTACAACAGGCCTGCGGCGAGGAAGCCGTTGTACAGGCCCTGGTTGGCGGCCAGCACGCGGGTGATCGCCGCTTTCTCCGGCGTGTTGCGGAACGTCTTCAAACCCGGCGGCCTGGTCCACAGGAACATCTCCAGCACCAGGAAATACAGGTGCAGCAGGGCGACCAGGACCACCAGCGCGATCGCGACCGTCGACATCGGCTTCCTCCGTTTGACCGAGACGACGTTCCCATGCCTCCATGCGGAACACAACTCCGGGACGGTGGCGGGATGCGGGATCGCGAGGACCTGGCGAACGGCCAACCGGCGCAGTTGCGCCTGAACATCGGCGTGACCGCACATCGCGACCTGGTCGAGCGCGACGTGCCGCGCATGCGCGCAGAAGTACGCGGCTTCCTGCTGCAACTGCAGGCAAGCCTGCCCGATCTGCCCCTGCAGCTGATCTGCGCACTGGCCAGCGGCGGCGACCAACTGGTGGCCGAGGAAGCGCTGGCGCTCGGCATCGACGTGGTCGCGCCATTGCCGATGCCGCAGGCCGACTACGAAGCCGATTTCGAGGATGCGGCGGCGCTGGCGAAGTTCCGCGCACTGCTGGCCCGGGCACGGGTTCGCACGCTGCCGATGGCACCCGGCAATACGCTGCAGTCGGTGCGCATGCGCGGGCCATCCCGCAACCGGCAGTACGCGCAACTCGGCATGTTCATCTCGTCGCATTGCCAGATCCTGCTGGCACTGTGGGACGGCAACTCCAGCCAGGCGACCGGCGGCACCGCGCAAGTGGTGGAATTCCACCTGCACAACGCGATGCCCGGCTTCCGCACCGAAGAAGCCGCGCCCAACTTGCTGGCCGACGACGAAAGCGACCTGATCTACCACGTCGACTGCCCGCGACGGCTGGAACACGCCGAGGAAGGCCCGGAACTGGCTCCGGGTGCCGCCGCTCCGCGCTGGCTCATGTTGAACCAGAGCATGCCGGGAAATGCACCGGCACCCGTGCACTACCGGCACGTGTTCGACCAGATGCAGGCATTCAACCGGGATGTGCTGCGCCATGCCGAAGCAATCGCGAGCGAGTCGCGCTCGTTGCTCGATGCCGGCATGCCGGAACCGCCACCGCCGAGGGTGTGCGAGATGGATGCGTTGTTCGTCGCCGCGGACTGGCTGGCGGTGCACTTCAGGCGCCAGGTGCGTGCCGGCATGCTGCTGACCCACACGCTGGCGGCGGGCATGGGACTGGCCTTCATCCTGTACTCGGATGTCGCTGCCGAGCGCGTGTACGTGGCGATGTTCCTGCTCCTGTTCGCATGCGCCGCGCTCGCGCGCTGGATCGGCGAGCGTCGCGAATGGCATCGCAAGTACCTCGACTATCGCGGTCTGGCGGAAGGCCTGCGCGTGCAGATCTACTGGCGGTTGGCCGGCGTGGAGATCTCGGCGGAGAACAGCCTTGGCTATGACAGTTTCCTGCAGAAGCAGGATGTGGACCTGAGCTGGATCCGGCATGCCATGCGCGGCACCGGCGTGCTGCGCGACGAGGCCTTCCAGGCCCACGGTGCCTGGTTGCAATGCGTGATCGCGCGCTGGGTCGGGCCCGGCCAATCCGGCCACGCGCGCGGCGGCGGACAGACGGCCTATTTCCGCGATGGCGGCACCCGCCGCGAACGCGCCTATCGCCTCACCACCCTGCTCGGCGACATCGCCCTCGGCGGCGGCCTGGTCGGCGCATTGGCGCTGCTGGTCGGGGCCGACCACCTAGATGGAGCACTGCGCACCCAACTGCTGCTCGCGATGGGCCTGCTGCCGCTGCTGGCCGGTATCCGCGAGTCGTTTTCGTACAAGAATGCCGACAAGGAACTGATCAAGCAGTTCCGCTTCATGCGCCGGCTGTTCGAGAGCTGCCGCTGGCGACTGGATCGCGCCCACGACGATGCCGAATCGCGCCGCCTGCTGCGCGCACTCGGTTGCGCCTGCCTGGAGGAGCACGCCGAGTGGATCCTGCTGCACCGCGAGCGCCCGCTGGATGCCGGCGGGATGTCCGGGTAGCGATCGCAACCGCGTTGCTCACTTGGCCTGCGCAGCGGTGGCCGCGCAGGCGCAACCCCGGGGGTGGCGTCTGCGATATCGCGCCTTCATCAGCTACAGCCATGCCGATGCACGATGGGCGGCGCGCCTGCACCGCCTGCTCGAGGGCTATCGGCTGCCAGCGCGCCTGCGCGGCGGCAGCGGCGAACATGGCCCGCTGCCGGAGCGACTGAGCCCGATCTTCCGCGACCGCGATGACCTGTCCAGTTCCGGTCGACTGGGCCCGCAGATCGAGGCCGCGCTGGCCGACGCCGAGGCTCTGGTGGTGGTGTGCTCGCCCGACGCGGCCCGCTCCGCATACGTGAATGCCGAGATCCAGACGTTCAAGCGACTGGGCCGGGCTGGGCGCATCTATGCCTTCATCGTGGATGGCGAACCGAACGCCGGCGATGCCCGCGAGTGTTTCCCGCATGCGTTGCGCTTCGATGCCGATCCGGACGATCCCGCCATCGAGGTTCCCGCCAACCCGATCGCCGCGGACGCCCGCGCCGGCAAGGACGGGAACACGCTGGCCGTGCTCAAGTTGCTGGCCGGGCTGTTCGGCCTGCCGCTGGACACCCTGCGCCAGCGCGAGGCGCATCGCCGCCACCAGCGCATGGCCGCGATCACCGCGCTGGCGGTGCTGGTGATGCTGGTCACCAGCGTGCTGGCGGTGCAGGCGGTGATCGCGCGCAAGGACGCCGAGCGCAGGCAAAAGCAGGCCGAGGCCTTGGTCGAGTTCATGCTCGGCGACCTCAACGACAAGCTGTCCGAAGTGTCGCGGCTCGACATCCTGACCGCGGTCAACGACAAGGCGATGGCGTATTTCCTGTCCCTGCCGAAGACCGACATCACCGACGAAGCACTGCAGCAGCGCGCCAAGGCACTGGTGAAGATCGGTACGGTGCGCTCCAGCCAGGGCGACCTGGCCGCGGCAACCAGGAGTTTCCTCGCCGCTGCCGATCTGTCCGGTCCACTGGCCGCGGCGGCACCACGCGACGTCGCCCGGCAACTGGCACATGCCGACGTGCAGGCGTACATCGGCACCATGCGCTGGTACCAGGGCGACCTGGACGGCGCGCAACGCGCCTTCGATGCCGCGCAGCAGGTGCTGCTGCGGGCGCAAGCCATCGCACCGGACGATCCACAACTGCTGTTCCAGCTCTCGACGGTCGACAACAACATCGGGCACGTTCTGGAAGGCCGTGGCCGCATCGATCCAGCACAGATGCACTACCACCGCATGCTGGAGGCCGCACAGCGGCTTGCGCGGCTCGGGCCGTCGAATGTCGCGTGGCAGAACCAGCTCGGCCTTGCGCACAACAATCTGGCCAAGATGGCCCTGCTGCGCGGCGACCTTGCCGGCTCGATCGCCGGATACCGCGCCGATGTGGCGATAGAAGCGGCACTGGCAGTGCGCGATCCGCGCAACAACGAACAGCGCGAACGCCTGTTGATCTCGCGCGCCACGCTCGGCAGGACCCTGCTGCTGGCCGGCGCGCTGGAAGAAGGCGCGGCGCTGACCCGCGAGGCGCTCGCCGATGCACGACGCCTCGGCGCAATGGAACCCGCAAGCACCGCATTCCAGGAGGACATCGGCCTGTATTCGACCCAGCTGGCGCGCATGCAGCGACTGCGTGGCGACCTGTCCGGTGCCGTCGTGCTCACCGACGCATCGCTGGCGATGCTGCGCAGCATGGTAGCCAGGGACGCGGCGCAGCCGGGCTGGCAGCGCGAACTCGCCGAGGCGCTGATCGAACAGGCCGAGCAGGCGATTGCCAGCGGCCGTCGCGACAATGCGGCGGATTCGCTGCACAAGGCGTTGGCCATCCTCGAGCCGCAGGTCGCGCAGGCCGATCAGGATCGCGCCACCGTGCTCGCGACGGCAGCCGCGCGGCTGCGCATGGCTTCGCTGTCGACAGCCGACCTGCGCGCCGGATTCGCGGGCAGGACACTGGCCATGCTCGACCGGCAGGCGTCCGCGCGCGCAGATCCGCGCCTGCTCGCACTGCGCGCCGAAGCGCTCTTTCACCTCGGCCGCACGCACGAGGCGCATGAGCTCGCCAGTGCACTGGCGGAAAGCGGCTATCGGGACCCGGGCTTCGCCACCCTGCTGCGCATCAACCCACCATCGGCGCATGAACGCCGAACCATCCAGGAGACGCCACCATGACTGACAAGACGCTTTTGCCGCCCATCATCATCAATGTATCGCTCGACACTTCGGCAACGCCCCGCGTGCTCGCGCTGGACGACGGCAACGGCAAGAACATCCTCGGGACGAACAACACCCAGCAGGTCATTCGCTGGGTGTTGACCGACACGTCCCTGACCTTCGTGCCAATGTCCGAAATCAAGCCAGGCTTCGAATGGATCAGTGCGCTGTCCGCCAGCCAGCCCATCTTCGGTAGCGTGACGATTTCCGCCGATGGCAGGTTCATTGAAGTCGGCGACATGCATGACAGCATCGCCAGCAGAGGTGTCTGGTGCTATCTCCTGCGGGCGCGCCACACGGACGGCACCATCTACGAAACCAGGCTGGTCTTCAACCGCGTTCTGGCGCTGGGCCCCGAGATAACCGACAGCGAAGGCCGTCCCGCGGCTTACGCCAGGATGACGGTCAAGAACAACCCGGTGATCATCAACCGCTGAGCGTGCCGGCCGGCGCATCCGCTCAGTGCGGATCGCCGGCCTCGCGCGCATGGCCGCCGGGCAGGGTGCGCTCCTCGCGCAGGAGCCGCCATGCACTCACGGTCATCACCCCGGCCACGGCCAGGCCCACGCCGAACACCACCTGCGAACCAAACGCGGACAGCGCCTTGTAGATCCACGCGAAACTGATCTCGCCACCGCGATGGAAGACCGTGTCGATGGCCGCACCCGCCTTGTAGCGCCACTGACGATCCACCCGGGTGTAGATGGTCTCCCGGCCCGGCTTCATCAGCGAGAACTCGTTGGAACGGGTGACGACCAGCACGGTGGCCACCACCATCGGCAACGGCGAGGCAGCGAGCACCGCGAACCCGACCAGCAGCGCGGCCATCGGGATCAGGATCACCGGTGCCAGCCCCCAGCGCGACAGCAACCAGCGCGTGACGAACACTTGCACGACGAGGGTGAGCACGTTCACCGCGATATCGATGCCGGCGTAGTACGCGGTGCGGGCTTCCGCGGTGGCGAAGCTTGCGCGTGCGATCTCCGCCTGCTGGTTGTAGAGCAACGCGCCCACGCCCACGCCCAGGAACACCATCGCCGCCAGCCAGCGCAGCAGCGGTTCCTTCGCGATCAGCTTCAGGCCAGCGAGGATGTCGCCGCCCATCGCGCTTTCGTTGTCGCGCCCGACCTTTCGTTCGCGTTGCACCGCCCACCGACGCAGCCTCCAGATGCACAGCACGCACATCGACAGGAAGCCGGCGGACACCAGCATCAGGTTGGCCAGGCCCACCTTTTCGGCCAGCACGCGGGTGAGGATCGGCCCGGTGAACGCGCCCACCGTGCCCGCTGCGCCGATGTAGCCGTAGTACTTGCGCGCCTCGAAGCTGTCGAACACGTCGGCCATGAACGACCAGAACACGGACACGGAGAACACGTTGAACACCGTCACCCACAGGAAGAACGCCATGCCGCGCCCGCTGATGCTGCTGTGGAACAGTGCATAGAACACGAGCAGGCAGGCGATGAAAAAGCCGAACAGCGCCGGCAGGAAGACTCGACGCGGGAACTTCGACACCAGCGCGCCGTACAGCGGCTGCGCAATCAGGATCAGCACGAAGGTGAAGGTGGCAAGCACCTGCAGGATCAGGTCCTTCAACGGGATCCCGTGCGCGGCGAAGAAAGCGATCATCGCGGGCGGGAACACCGTCTCCACTTCGGAAGACGCTCCCATCGCATCGCGCACCGGGCGCAGCACGTAATAGCCGGCCAGCAGGCAGAAGAAAAACAGGAAGGACCAGCGCAGCGACGGCAGGATCAGCACTTCCAGCAGCGCGGCCCGGAAGCGTCCGATGCGTCCGGCACGTCCGGGTTGGGCGGGTTGCGTCATCTGCGGTGGACATCGTGCGCGGCGATGCGCAACGGTAACCGCAGCGCACGCGATTGGCCACCTCGCCGCCGAGCATTTGCTCTAGCGCCGGGGCATAGCGTCGCGAGGTCATTGCAACAACTCGGTACCGGCATTTGGACAGCACGTTCGACTACATCATCATCGGTGCCGGTTCCGCCGGCTGCGTGCTTGCCAACCGCCTGTCCGAGGATCCGGGCGTCAAGGTGCTGCTGCTGGAAGCCGGCGGCCGCGACTGGCATCCCTTCATCCACATGCCCGCCGGCCTCGCCAAACTGGTCGGCAAGAAGGGCGTGAACTGGGACTACGACACCGCGCCGGAACCCAATCTCGGCCAGCGTCGCCTGTGGTGGCCGCGCGGCAAGGTGCTGGGCGGCTCCAGCTCGATCAACGCGATGTGCTACATCCGCGGCGTGGCGCGCGACTACGACGAATGGGGCGATGTCGCCCGCGGCTGGAACTGGGACTCCGTGCTGCCCTACTTCAAGCGTGCCGAAGGCAACAGCCGCGGCGCGGACGCGTTGCACGGCGGCGACGGCCCGCTGTCTGTCTCCGACCTGCGCCACCGCAACCCGCTGTCGCAGGTCTTCATCGCCGCCGCGAACCAGCTCGGCATCGAAAGCAACCGCGATTTCAACGGCCCGCAGCAGGCAGGCATCGGCCTGTACCAGGTCACCCAGCGCGATGGCGCGCGCTGCTCCGCGGCGGTGGCCTACCTCGATCCGGCCAGGCCGCGGCCCAACCTGCGCGTGCGCACCGGCGCGCTGGTCGAGCGCGTGAGCTTCGACGGCCGACGCGCGACCGGCGTGCACTACACCTGCCACGGCAAGCCGGCGCGGGCCACCGTCGCGCGCGAAGTGATCCTGTGCGGTGGCGCGATCAATTCGCCGCAGACCCTGATGCTGTCCGGCATCGGTCCCGCCGACGAACTGCGCCGGCATGGCATCGATGTCACCCACGACGCCGCCGGCGTCGGTGCCAACCTGCAGGATCACCTCGACATCTGCACCCTGCAGCATTCGACCCGGCGCATCACCTACGACCGCATCAACGAACCGAAGATGGCATTCGACTACTACCTGCGCGGCCACCGCGGCGCGGGCAGCAGCAACATCGCCGAGGCCGGCGGGTTCTGGCGCTCGCCGCTGGCACCGGATGAACGCTGCGACGTGCAGTTCCATTTCGTGCCGGCGATGCTGGACGACCACGGCCGCAACCGCCTGCCTGGCGACGGCTACACCCTGCACGCCTGTTTCCTGCGCCCGCGCAGCCGCGGCCGGCTGACGTTGACGAGCAACCGCGGCAACGACAAGCCGCGGATCCAGCCCGATTACCTGAGCGATGCCGAAGGCTTCGACCTCAGGATGATGCTGGAGTGCGCGAAGATCAGCCGTTCGATCTTCGCCCAGCGCGCGTTCGATCCCTATCGCGGCGCACCGATCCATCCGCAGCGCAACGACCTGTCCGACGCCGAACTGATCGAATTCATCCGCGCCAAGGCGGAGTCGGTGTATCACCCGGTCGGCACCTGCCGGATGGGCGACGACGAGGCTTCGGTGGTCGATGCCCAGCTGCGCGTGCGCGGCGTCGAAGGTCTGCGCGTGGTCGATGCCTCGGTGATGCCGACCCTGATCGGCGGCAACACCAACGCGCCGACGATCATGATCGCGGAGCGCGCGGCGGACCTGATCAAGGCGGGTTGAGCTTCGCCTGCATCCAAGCAGCCATCCATGGCACCACGATTCCGCTTCGATGAGCACCGGCCCGGCCATCCATGACCGTGCGTTCGTGACCGCAGCCGATGCCGATAGGGCATCGGCACAGCGCGGTCACTCACCCAGCATCGGCGGCAGCGGGCAATGCAGCGCGGCGCAGATCGTGCGCAGCAGTTCTGCTTCGGCCACGCTGACCCGGCCGTCATGGCCGACTGCGGCGGTGACGGCTTCGACCATCGCCTGCTTGGCCAGCGGATCCAGCGCGTCGAGCGGCTCCCACACCGCATCCAGCGCCAGCACGCCGCTGGCAGGCGGCGCGTACGGCAGATGATCGCGTGGCAGCACGCGCTGCAGGCCGGCGAGGTAAGCGCGCTGCGCGGATGCCGCGTCATCGTGTCCGGCCTGTGCGACCACCGCCAGCAGCGTGGCGAATTCATTGCGCACATTGCCCGGCTTGCGCCGGCCGAAGCGCGCATAGCGCGAGGGATCCAGCGACTCGCGCACCTGCACGACGAGCAGGCGACCAAGGCAGTACTCGAACAGCGAGACCTGGCCGTCGGCGTGCACCAGTGCGTGCACGCTGTCCATGAAGGCATCGAGTTGCGGCCGCGGGCGCAGGCGCAGCACCGGGAACGCCAGCGCGGCCAGCGGCAGGCGCAGCATCGGATGCAGGTCGGCGGTGAGTTGCTGGTGGATGCGCAGCGCATGGCCTGCCACGTCCTCGCCAAGTCGCGCGGCGATCTCCCGCTGCTGCCGGTGCTGCAGGACTTCGTCTTCCGCCAGCAGCAATCCCAGCAGCAACGGCATCACCGTCTCGCGGCCGCGAGCCAGGTCGGCCAGCGCTTCCGGGATTGCGGTGACGATGCTGTCCGCGCACTGGTAGTCGTCCGCAGCCGGGGTGGCAACTTGCTTCGCGACCATCTGCGGCAGCACATCGAGTTGCTGCGCAGCGCCTGGCAATTGCACGCCACTGCCACCGTCCAGGCCCATGCGCAGGTCCTCGTCCAGACCGCTGGGTGGCGAGGCAACCCACTTCGCACGCAGGCGTTCGAGTTGCTCGGTGCGGAATCCCGGCTCCAGCGCCTGGATCCGCTCCAGCAGCGGCGGATGCGTCGCGAACAGCCTGCCGAACCCCACGCCATCGCCGAACAGCATGTGGCTGACTTCCTCGGCATCGCCGCGATCGTTCAATGTCGCGCCTTCGTGCAGGCCGCCGATCTTCTTGAGCGCGCCGGACAACCCCTGCGTCTGCCGGGTGAACTGCACCGCGCTGGCATCCGCCAGACGCTCGCGCGTGCGGCTGATCCCGGCCTTGAGCATGCGCCCGAAGAACAGCCCGATGTAACCGATCGCCATCGCCACCAGTGCCGCGATCAGGATCGCGCCCGCGCCCTTGTTGCGCCCGCCGAAACGGCCGTGCTCGAGGATCTTGCGGCCGATCAGGCCGATCATCAGGATCCCGAACAGCACGCCGATCAGGCGGATGTTCAGGCGCATGTCGCCATTGAGGATGTGGCTGAACTCGTGGGCGATCACGCCCTGCAGCTCATCGCGATTGAGCCGGTCCAACGCGCCACGGGTCACCGCGATCACCGCATCCGAGGTCGAATAGCCGGCGGCGAAGGCGTTGATCGCGGCCTCGTGTTCCAGCACGTAGACCTTCGGCACCGGCACCCCGGAGGCGATCGCGATTTCCTCCACCACATTGCGCAACCGGCGCAGATTGGCGTCGGTGGTGTTCTCCGCCACCGGCATGCCGCCCATCTGCAACGCGACCGGCTCGCCGCCGCCGCGCAACGACGCGATGCGATACAGCGAGCCCGCGCCGATCACCGCCAGGGTAGCGAGGGTGGCGAAGACCAGCACGTCGACGGATCCGGTCGCCACGAACACCGCGGCATCGACAGCCATGACGATGCCGATCACCGCCAGGGTGAACAGGAAGACCAACCGCGTGGAACTGCGCCGCGCGGCGGCCTGGCGTTCGAAGAAATTCATGCGGGTTCACCCTCGCCCACCCTCTCCCGCGTGCAGGAGCAGTGGCGTCAGCGCATCAGAACTGCACTTTCGGCGCTTCACGCACCTGGTCGCGCTTGTCCACCGGGATTTCCAGCAACATCGCGGCGACGAACCCGAACAGCCCGGCGAAGATGTTGCCCGGGAAGGCCTCGCGCCGGTTGTTGTAGCCCATCACCGCATCATTGAACGCCTGCCGCGCGAACGCGACCTTGTTCTCGGTGCTGGTGAGTTCTTCGGTGAGCTGCATCATGTTCTGGTTGGCCTTGAGGTCCGGGTAGGCCTCGGCCACCGCCAGCAGACGGCCGAGCCCGGCATTCAATTGCCCCTGCGCCGCGGCAAGCGTCGCCATCGCTTCCGGGTCGCCCGGGTTCGCCTTGGCCGCAGACAGGCCCGACTGCGCGGCGGAACGCGCGGCGATCACCGCTTCCAGCGTTTCGCGCTCGTGCGCCATGTACTTCCTGGCGACCTCGACCAGGTTCGGGATCAGGTCGAAGCGACGCTGCAATTGCACGTCGATCTGCGCGAAGGCGTTCTTGTAGCCGTTGCGCGAAGTGACGAGGCCGTTGTAGATGCCCACGCCCCAGAATGCGACTGCCACCACAATTGCCAGCAATATCAAAAGCGTAAGCATCGAACTTCCCCTCATTCATGCAATCGTGGAAACAGGCGCTAGAATCGGGCGCCAGTGGAGCATACGCAGGGGGCAAGGCCGATGAAAGACAGCAACTCTCGGCGGACCTGGCGGATCGGACTGATCGCGGCATTGCTGCCGCTGGCCGTAGGTTCCGCTGCACAGGGCGGGTTGAAGTGGCAGGCCGGCGCGACACCCTCGCCCCATCCGCAAGCCGTCATCCCGACGAAGGCCGCACCTGCGCTGCCGCCGCTGGACGTGCGCAACTTCGAAGCCGTCGCGCAGCAACTCGTCGCCGGCGGCCGCATCCCCGGGCTGGCGGTGGCCATCGTGCAGAACGGCCGCGTGCTCAGTGCGCGCGGTTACGGCGTCACCGATGCGCGCAACGGCGAACCGGTCGACGCGCACACGGTGTTCCGCCTTGCCTCGCTGTCGAAATCCTTCGCCGGCACCGTCACCGGCATGCTGGTCAACGACGGCATGCTGCGCTGGGACAGCCGGCTCACCGACTACGTGCCGGACTTCCGCTTGTCGATGCCGGATGCG
>Ga0138256_10003773_pt1 | contig 16086 bp, 10 predicted proteins | sample KNB2016incub_MG_FD_105486 | JGI IMG/M metagenome (GOLD analysis project Ga0138256, IMG submission 105486) | Active sludge microbial communities from wastewater in Klosterneuburg, Austria - KNB2014incub_MG | ecosystem: Engineered > WWTP > Activated sludge > Unclassified | place: Austria... | reverse complement strand
ATTAAGAATTTTGCCCAATGCTACTGGTTCGAAAGCTCCGGTTATATTGTTGTGAACAATAAATTCATTCACTTTCCCGGATGTGCTGAAAGTAATCTTATTGTTGATGACAGGGATTTCTACAGGTTCAAAAGTATTGGTGATGTTCCAAATGGTCTGATTGGTATAGTTTTTTAAAATAAAAGATGCAATATCGACATTTCTGGTCGCCCGGTTTCTAAAACTCATTTGTGATGTGTTAAGGACTAGATCACGATTGTACACAATTTGTAGGTAATCAAGCCAACCTTCAGAGTCAGTTGATGCAGAAGGATATGAAACTTTTACATTGGGATTGATGTCGTTTATAATAAAAGATTCTTTTAATGAAGTTTTTCTGGCATAAAGAGATTCTGCATTCAGTACATTGACTGAGGATAAATTTTTTGTTATTGTTTTACTTCCGATGCTTAGTGAGACATTTGAATTTATCCTGCTTCTGGCCGCAAATACCATTTCTGCTTCAATAGATGCATTATTATTTAAACCTGTAAAATCAAATTGTGAGGAATAATTCCTTTCTCTGGTGCTGGTGTTAAATATATCTCCGTACCATTCTTTGCCTGTTCCTTCTGTTCCTGTAAATGTACCCAATAGGTTGACTTTGTCATCTTCCAGCCTAATTGTCATGTCATAATAAGGGGTTTCCAATCCCGCAGGGGCGGTTATAATATTTTGAGTTCGGACTCTAAGCCCATCTGTATTATCAATTTTTATATAATAGTAATTATTAATGTCGTATATATTTTTATCAAAACCAAATGAATTGGTGGATTCATTATATTTCCATAAGTCAGCCCCTTCAGCATAAAAAATAATAAAGTCGTTGTTGTCAAATCTTCCGTCATTTTCACCGGAGACAAAAATATGCATCTCTGATAAATCGTCAGTTCTTTCAGCACTGTTTGCTTCAGGAACTCTTCCACCTCTTCCACCAAATATTTTAATTTTTTTCGGGTTTATTTTTGTAACATCAATACCAAGTTTTGACTCCAAAAAAGTTCTGTCAATTTTATAAATACCACTTTTACCAACACTTATTTTATAAATGTCACCTGATGATAATACAGAAGTAAAGGTACTTTCCGGATTTCGTAAGGAACTTCGAGCAGATTCAAAAACCGTGATATCAATACTGAATGATAATAATCTTTCCGTTTTCCCATCTGATCTCAGTCTTAAAGGATCGACAGTAGTAATAAGTTGATACTGGCCTCTGGTTTCAAAATTTTCTATCTCATACTGGTATTCATATGAATTTAATTTTGCTTTTAATGAATCCGGAAGTTCTATTAATTCAGTTTTAATGGGTGTGAGCCTTGATGACTGAATACGGCCACTGGTAAATTTTTTTACATCCTGAAATAGACTTAGTGATGGTATGGTATGATGAGAAATTCCATTGTTGACAATTGGCAATATATCAGGTTCTGATCCATTTTTATTCCACTCTATATTGAATTGCAGCGTTTCAGTCCTTTGGGCGGAAAGGTTAATAATATTATAGTAACAAAAACTTATGGAGAATAAAAGAATTCTGAATTTTGATAAGTCCATACCAGAGGCTTGATTAATAAATAAACATTGCTTAAAACAAGATTAACCTAAAATAATGTTAAAATCATTTTCATTTTGCATTAAAACGACCATCTTTGTCGTTCTATTGTTCTTAAAATTGTTAATGGAAAACAGAGTCCCGATTATTTATTCATACAAAAGATCTTTTCATAATTTTCTTTTATGGATAATAATGTTAATGTTCGCTGTCCAGATTGCATTTTCTCAAGACCCTATTTACAGTCAGTTTTATAATGCGCATCTTCAGCTCAATCCTGCTTTGGCAGGCAATACTATTGGTCCTTTGATACAACTTAATTACAGAAACCAATGGCCTGGTTTGGGAAATATTTATAGTACATACTCTGTTTCGTATGATCAATATATCACAAAACTGAAAAGTGGTGTAGGTGTGATGTTACTCACAGACAATGCGGGTGATGGCACTTTAAAGTCAACAGGTCTTACAGGATACTATAGTTACCGGCTAAAATTAAATAGTGATACTTACATCAAAGGTGGTATGGAGGCAGGATTTGTAAATCTTGGATTGGATATAAGTAAATTACAGTTTGGTGATGCTATTGATCCTTCGGTAGGACCTATATCTCCTGGTGGTGTGCCATTCCCGAGCAAAGAATTGATTACCGGTGAGACGGCCAGAAATTATATAAATATCGGAGCAGGCTTAGTACTTTTTAGTCCGAAATATTACATCGGTCTGAGTATAAAAAATCTGAATACCCCTGATATTTCATTTATTGGAAATAGCAATACCGGAGATAAATCGTCCATGTCCCTTCCGGTAAGATTCTCTTTGCATGGCGGAACTCAAATTTTGTTGAAAAAAGGCAATAAAAATACTGATCCCACGTTTGTATCTCCGAATATAATGTTTCTGAGACAGTCAGGATTTAATCAGTTGAACGTTGGGGCTTATCTTTCTGTGGATAAAATTCAGGGAGGTCTTTGGTACAGGCATTCTTTGTATAACGGTGATGCTTTTATTACTTCTTTTGGAGTAAAAAAAGATTTCTTTAAAATCACATATAGTTTTGATTTGACAGTTTCAAAGTTGAGCATCCGGCAAGGCGGGAGTCACGAGATAGGTATAATTTTAAATTTTGACTATTTGTACCCCAAAAAACAGGATTACAACGATTGTTTTGCGATTTTCAGGTAAAAACTGGATTATTATTTTGCTAAAGTATCTTTTTTTTAAAAATTTAATTTGCGTTTTTTAAAAAAACCATATATTTGGGCGCTAAATTAAAAAATAGAATATCAGTCAATGAAAAATTTAATTAATTCATTAAGTTTTTTGGCAATTTTTGCCTTAATTTTTACTTCTTGCGGAAAGAAAGGAGGAGATTCATCATCTGCAACCGGATGGAAATATAATGATCCTCAATGGGGCGGTTTTGAAAAGAAAGATTACGAAGGTCAGATAGATGGACCTAATCTCGTATTAGTGGAAGGAGGTACATTTACCATGGGAAGAGTTTCAGATGAGCCATCATATGAATATAACAATGTGCCCAGAAGAGTTACAGTTTCGTCATTTTATATGGATGAAACCGAAGTCTCCAATATAAATTACAGAGAGTATCTACATTGGCTCAGAAACAGATATGTCAGTTATCCTGAAGTATATAGAAAGGCATTGCCTGATACATTGGTGTGGAGAGATGAACTTGCATTTAATGAGCCCTTGGTCGAAACGTATTTCCGCCATCCATCTTATGATGAATATCCGGTAGTGGGTGTTAACTGGCTTCAGGCCAACGAATATTGTAAGTGGAGATCAAGCAGGGTAAATGAAATGATACTGATCGAAAGAGGAATTCTAAATCCTACACCTGAAACAAAAGACTCTGATAATTTTGACACAAAAGCTTATTTAACAGGCCAATATCAGGGCAATGTAAAGAAAAACTTACCAGATCTTGTCAGCGGAGGCGAAAGACCGGTTATGTTTGATGATGGAGTTTTACTGCCGGATTACAGATTGCCTACAGAAGCAGAATGGGAATATGCAGCTTTAGCATTGCAGGGCAATCAGCCGACTTCTGATGATGAAGTGTACACAGAAAGGAGATTTTATCCCTGGAATGGCAATACAGCCAGATATAAAAAGAGAAATGCAACACAGGGCAGAATAATGGCCAACTTCAAAAGAGGCAGAGGTGATTATATGGGATTGGCAGGCAACCTCAATGATAATGCTTCATTCTGCGGTCCGGTGCGGTCATACCTTCCCAATGATTTTGGATTATACAATATGGCAGGTAACGTAAATGAGTGGACGTTGGACACATATCGACCCATGACTTCGATGACCATTAATGACGCTGAAAATCACGATTTGAATCCTTACAGGGGTAATCAGTTTCAAACTCTTGTAATTGATGAAGAGGGAAAACCGGTGGAAAAGGATTCTTTGGGTGCCCTTAAATACAGATATATTGATGATGAAGAGGCCAAAGATCGTGAAAATTATAAAAAAGGAGATGTAAGAAACCATGAAGACGGGGATGCAGAATATATTAAATATTTATATGGTGAGTCGTCATTAGTGACTGATAAATCCAAAGTATACAAAGGTGGATCATGGTCAGACAGATTATATTGGTTGCAGCCAGGCAACAGAAGATTTAAAGATGAAGACAAATCTGACCGGACCATCGGATTCAGGTGTGCCATGACCAGAGTAGGTGGACAGGCTGGTAATGAAGATGTTGGTGGAAACAACTTTAAAGAAAGCGGAAAAAATATTAAAAGAAGATATAAATAATTTTCAGTAAAAATTTAAATAACCCTTGCATTACTGCAGGGGTTTTTTGTTTATGGATATTGACCAGTTATATCAAATCTATCTGCAACATCCTGAGATTTGTACAGACAGCAGAAAAATTGTTCACGGATGTTTGTTTTTTGCCTTAAAAGGTGATGCTTTTGATGGTAATCAGTTTGCAGTATCTGCTCTGCATACAGGTGCTTCATATGCAATTGTCGATGATATTACTTTGGCATCAGTTGAACGTTGTATTATAGTTGATGACGTATTGTCTTGTTTGCAGAAACTCGCATCGTTTCATCGTAAGCAATTAAATATCCCGGTATTAGGCATCACAGGATCAAACGGTAAAACTACAACCAAGGAACTTTGCCGGGATGTACTTCAGAAAAAATATATAACAAAAGCAACTCTAGGCAATCTTAATAATCATATTGGAGTGCCTTTGACAATATTAAGCACAAAGTCGGATATTGAATTCTTAATTGTGGAAATGGGTGCTAATCATCAGGGTGAGATTGGCTTTTTATGTGAAATTGCTCATCCTGGATTTGTTGGCATTACAAATATTGGAAAAGCACATTTGGATGGATTCGGTGGAGAGGATGGTATTAAGAAAGGTAAATCTGAGATATATAAGTATGCATTCGGAAATCAGGGATTTATATTTTTGAATACCGAAGATAATGTACTGGGTTCGCTGATTCCTGTTGGAAGTAAGATCATATCTTATTCATTATCAGATTTAATACAAGTAACTAAAGAAGAACCTTTGCTTTCATTTAAGTATAGAGGAATTGATGTTGACACCCAACTTTTTGGTAGTTACAATATTCCAAATATTGGTTTTGCTATAGCCGTAGGCGAATATTTTGGTGTTGAAACCAGGGAAATTGCATCCGCAATTGCAAGTTATACACCTGACAATAACAGGTCTCAGGTGGTGAAGTCAGGTACAAATATTATAATAAAGGATGCCTATAATGCTAACCCATCAAGTATGAAACTGAGTATTGAAAGTTTTTATAAAATGGAGGCTAAAAACAAAATGCTTGTGTTGGGTGATATGTTGGAATTAGGTGAATTTACAGTTAAAGAACATAAAAGCATAATTGAATTAACCAAGAGACTAGGTTTCAGAAATATTATATTTGTAGGCCCGCATTTTTATGAGACGAAGGATGATGAGCATGGAAAATATTTTACGTCTATAGATGACGCCAAAAAATACATCCATCACTTCACAGTAAATGATACACTTGTTCTATTAAAAGGTTCCAGAGGTATTGGGGTTGAAAAAATTTTATCAGAGTTGTAAATCCTTAAAGATTGCAACAGTACTAAAAGTTTTTGATAAAATGAAGCAAGTTAGTTTGTTAAGTATATTAAATAGCAGTAAGGAAACCTGAAGAAATGTTAGTCAGGAATTAAAATCAATCCCCGTTTGATTTATGAGTTTAAATTGTCTGTGTAATCATGGGCCTGTATAAATTTTACTAACCTTTCCGGAACTTCTTCACCCACTGACAATTGGTATTCATCGTATGAACATGCCAGATATATATTGTCTCTACCTGTCATCACATGTCTCAGCCACCATTTTGCTGTCAGATTGTTTTTAATAAATTGCAGATCCATACCCAGATTCTCAGAATGAACAATAAATGAAGAAAAGTCAGAAGAATAAGATGGATGATCTTTCAAATTCATATTGGCACCTTCCATAAAATACCATATTGCTTCAGCAATAAGATTTGCCTCCACATCATATTGATTTGAATTCAGTTGATAATCAATAAACACCGCTTTTAAATTATCAGCTGTACCAACATTTTTCATAATTTGACAAAGCTCCTCAGAGTTCAGACCTGTAGGTAAACAGCCTTTAATATCAGGAGCATCTGCATTTCTCATACAATCCAGATTGACATAAAGCACTTCTGTATCTCTCAATATTGGTTCCAGTAAAGATGGGTGCGATCTCATTTTACCCAAACTTAGTGCATTATACATATTTTCTTCGATTTCATATATATCATTCAATGAGCACAAGTGCCGTTGATAAGCGATGTGATTGACATTTGTTATGGTATTTTTATATTCGATAAGTTCTAAGTGATTTGAAATCAAAGTAATTTTACTTGAATTTTCAACTGCAAGTGCACCCGCAAATTTTATATTAATTCCTGTAAAAACAGGTATAATGTGGAATTCATTAAGGTAATTTGTCAATGAGAATATGGCGGCATCGCTTAAATCTTTGATTGAACCCAGATCATAAATTGTGATATTTCTGAAATGATTATTAAAATTAGCCAGATTGTTACGAAGCGCATGACAGGTTGTGGAATTTGACGTGATCAAAGAAACACCCTGACCTGTAAATCCCTGAAATGGAAATCCATTTTCGTATTTAACATTGAAAATGTTTTCTTTTGATTCGTATCCTGATGTAATATTGTTAGGAAGTAAAAGTTCCAATGACATGATATTATATTTTTTGCAAAGATATAAATTCATCAAAATTAATAAGTTGAAAAAGTAATTTTTATTTAATAGTCTTATTTACAATAAATTTAAAATTTTTTCAAGAATAAGTTTAATGGCGGTGTAGGGTGAATTGCCAAAAAAGAGTTATAAATTAGGAACATGAGTTCCATTTGAAATTATTTTTTTTTAGAAATGGTATAAATGGTTTAATTATTGCTGAATATTATGTAGTCTGCGTTAACGATCATCTTTATTGTGTTGAGTTAATGTAAATTCTTTTAAATGTATTGAACTAAAGCTTCAAAAATAAATGATATTATTACTTTTTATTTGTTCATCTTAGAACGGTAAGCACGGCTGAATTAGTGATATAATTTATGTTTGGATAAACGACTTATATATTACTTTTTTTATTTATAGAAAATTAAATTTGTATTTGTTTCCATTTTCATTTTTTAATTGGTTAAAAAAATTGTTTTAAAAAGTTAATAATAACCATATTAAAGTGTACTTTTGTATTTCAAAACTAAATTTGTAAAATTATTTTCCTATGACAAACAAAATTAAAAATTTACTACTGATAGTTATTTTTGCTTCCAGCTCAATGATTGGACAGCAAGATACTATTATAACTACGATTTCCGATGAAATGACGGTGAATGCAGAGCAAAATAAAAACTGGAGAATGGGTCAGTCTGCTTACTCTGCAAAACCTAAAAACGCGTGGGAGCTGGGAATTCACTTAGGTCATTTTTTCATTGATGGAGATGTGGATACCAAAATACCCGGAGGGTATGGTTTAGGGCTTCATTTAAGAAAAGCTATACATTATGTGTTTTCTCTTAGGGCGGATTTTATGTTTGGCCAGGCAAAAGGTCTTGATCCGCAAATGTGGTCTCATGTTTCGAGAGGGGGAGGTTTAGTGGAGGAAGTATTCTCTCCATATGCTAATCAGGACGGATGGTTCCCAAGCTATAAAACATCTTATGGATATTTAGCCTTACAGGGTGTTGTCAATATTGGAAATATACTTTTCCACAAAGACAGGAACAAGTGGAACTGGTACACAGCTATTGGTGTGGGTTTAAGTTCTCATAGCGCTAAGTTAGATTTGCTTAATGGAAATACTGCATATACCGGACTTGGTACTATACAACAACAAGGTAATATAGACACCAGAGCTGGAAGAAAGGACATTAAAAGTAAAGTTAACGACATATATGACGGTACCTATGAAACAGCTGGGTGGAAAAAAAGCGGTATTTTCAGATTAGGAGATGAAACAAACGTACATGTAGTGTTTACTGCATCTATGGGAATATCAAGAAAAATAAGTAACAGAATTAATCTGGGTCTTGAACATCAGGTAAATTTGTCGGATAATGATGCATTGGATGGTATAAGATTCAGAACAGCTTTGGATCAAACAAATAATAATGATATTTCTCACTATACCAACTTAAGACTAGGCATCAATTTGGGCAATTTCAATAAAGTGACTGAACCATTATATTGGTTAAATCCACTGGATGCAACTATGAACGATATTGCTGCACTTAAACAAAGACCAGTTTTAGATTTAACTGATACTGACCAGGACGGAATTATTGACATGTTGGACCAGGAAATGGATACTCCTGCAGGAGCACCTGTAGACACCAGAGGCATTGCATTAGACAGTGATGGTGATGGCATTGCAGATTATAAAGATAAAGAACCATATTCACCTCCGGGATATGTTGTAAATAATGAGGGTGTTGCTGATGTAAAATGTTGTATTACAATGGATGATGTCAATAAAGCAATAGATTCTAAAGCCGGATCAATGAAAAAGGCAGATTGTGGAAAGTGGTTCCTCCCTATGATACATTTTGATTTAGACAAAGCTAATATTAAACCTGAATTTTATGGACATCTTCATCATGTAGCAACAGTTATGAAAATGTGTCCGGATCTTTGTGTGACTGTTCAAGGGCACACTGACGTGAGAAGTTCAAACGATTACAACAATTCCTTATCGTACAACAGGGCAGAAAATGTTGTCAATTACTTAGTGGCACAATACGGCATCGACAGAAGTAGAATAAAACTGATGTTTGGAGGAGAAGAAACTCCTATGGTTTCCAGCTCCAAAAAAGAAGTTGAACATTACATGAACAGAAGGGTTGAAGTGAGAGTATGCAATCCAACAGACACTGAAATGGCAAGACCAGCTGGTTCATCACCTTCATCAAAAGGTGTGAAATCAAGCAGCAGCTCAAAATTTATAGGAAATAAAAACAGTGGATACTAAGATTTAGTTTATTCATAAATTTTAAAAGGAGACTGACTTACTAAAAGCAGTCTCCTTTTTATTTTGTATAAATCCCCAATAATACTGGAAGTGTATTATAGCGACTTTAGCTTTAATCAATAACTTCCGGTCCACCAAAAGGACTAAATACAGACTTCTTCAATCTGTTCTTTTAGATATTATCAGGTGCTTAATATGAAGTATAGGTTTTATTTAAAGCTATTATATTTCAAATCTCTCATTTATATACAGCTCACTTATTTTAAAGATACAGAGGAATTATTCCGTATAGATTTACTTATTTCAAGTGTATATATAGACTTTGATATATTAGTTCAGTTCAAACAAATAAACAATCATAGATTTGGGTTTAGATGGATTTAATGTGTCTCATTCCAAGTATGGATAAGCCCGGCAATAGTGTACTTTTCATTTCATCTATCTGACTAATCTTACTTCAATGTCCATCTAATTTTTTATGACAACGGGAAATTTTGCAGTCTTTACAATGCAGTCCAGTTGTTGGATAAAATCTCTTTTCTCTTTGCCTGGTGCAAATACAAAGACATCAATAAATACTAATTCACCTTTTGGTTCGTTGTGCAAAACATAAGATATAAATGGTCCACCCATAAAATCATTTACGGTTTCCCAAATACCCCTGACTTCTTTAATATACACATCGTTGTGGATATAGGAATATTCGTAGGTTGGCAGATCAATAATATTTGTACTCATATAAGCATCTTCAAAACCTGTCCTGATAAATTCTTTACCATAGTCATTTCTCATTTTTATTACATTTTCCAAAGCAAACTGACTCTTATCTTTATAGGCAAATTTCCTTATTACCAGACTTTGATTTACCTCCTTATTGTCCATACGTAGCCATAAAAAATTATTTTTTTGCATAGCTTTTTTGTACAAACCTGGTATGTTTATATTTAACCCAAAACTGTCGAGCACCAGTTTTGATAATTCAGAATTTGTATTCTGTATTCCATACACTGTAGCGGTAAGGTTTTTCAGATCATGCTGATTGATTCTATTGGATATCGCTGCAAAATGAGTTCTGATGGCCTTAGCAAGATTTTCCTTTCCATTTCCAAAAACATAAATGATAATCTGATCTCTTGCCCATTTATCCTGGCCCACAGATGTGGTATAGGAAGTATCTGAGATCGCTCTTGAAAATCTTTCTTGCCCCATATCGGTTCTTAGCATTTTTGTGGTAGTCGATAGGGTATCTGAAACATCTGCCAGAAGTACAAAAGTACGCAATTCTTTTTTAAGTGGTTTGGCTGTCAGGTCTTCCGGCATCATAAATCTAAGATCAAAGATGGGCTCTTCTGCCGGTAGCACAGGGTAGGCTGACTGGAAATAGTATCTTAATGTATCACCAACAGATCCTTCATAAATGTGTTTGTCCGTGAGAATTACTACGTCATTGATACGACCCATTGCAGTAGGTTTATTGACAAATTTGTTTCCTATGTCACTCTTACAGGAAAATATCCCCATCAAAGTAAATAAAGTTAAAAATTTATATTTTACCACAGTATTCATTCTTATTCAATTTTTATTAGTGCCGTTGTACAATTAAGATGCAAAACTAACGGTTTTTGGTGTCTAAATGACATAAAATGACACCTTTAAATTAATAGCAATATGTGTGATTGTATTAGATCTTTATAACATTTTTTGTTTATGGAACGTTGTAGTTTTGTAGTAGTGTTTTGTAAATTATTAAAATAAAGGATGATAAAGAATGCTATATGGCTGTTGACTTTATGCTTTTTATTTTCTTGTAAAGAAGAAAATGTTCCTGATGTTTCAGGAATAGAAGCTGACGTTAAAATAGTCCGGACTGAAAAGGATGTATTCAAGTTAGGTGATGTCAATGACTTGAAAGTACTGATAAAAAATAACCCGGCGTTTTATCAATTGTACCTGAATGAAATTCTCTCCTTGCGAAGCAATTCAAATATGGATACTATACTTCATGAATTACAGGAATTTACAAAAGATTCATTGGTATGGGACCTATATAATAAAGTAGATAATATGTACTCCGACTTTTCTCCCATAAAAGTGCAGGCAGACCAGATGTACAAATTTATGAAATATTACTTTCCTGAAAAATCTTCTCTTCCCAATTTGTATACTTTTATCTCAGAATTTGGTTACCAGATTTTTGTTTTCCAGGATGATGATGGTCAGGATGGTATCGGTATCGGTCTGGATATGTTTTTACGTCCTGAGATCAATTATAAAATGGTAGATCCTGACAATACTAATTTTTCTGACTATCTCACCAGTACCTGGAATAAAGACCACATTGTAAAAAAAATAGCTGATTTGCAAGTCGCTGAAATGGCAGGTGAACCTCCGGGTCATCGACTGATAGACCAGATGCTTCACAATGGAAAAATTCTCTATATTACTAAGCTTCTCCTCCCGGCAGCACATGATAGTATTATAATGGAATATACAGGCAAACAATTATTATGGTGCCAAAATAATGAGCTTCAAATGTGGTCTTTTTTCTTTGATCAGAAACTGTTTTATGAATCAAATCCAGCTAAAATCAGTAAATATGTCAATCCAGGTCCAAAAAGTCCAGATATGCCCGATGAGGCTCCAGGCAGGACAGCAAATTATATAGGATGGCAAATTGTGAAAGCTTATATGGATAGATTTCCTGAAACCAATCTGAAAGAGCTGTTAGATATAAATGACAGTCAATGGTTTATGGAAAAATCTAAATACAAACCCAGACAAAAGTAATCAGGTTTCATGATCAGTATACATGTGTTAAAATGAGTCCGACATAAAAAATATGAAAACTAATGAGTACGGGAACTTATTAGTCAGCTTTTATGTATGAATAGATGAATATTTATATCTTTGTACCCAAATAAATAAATAAAAGATGTTTAATTTAGTATTCGGATTGGGCGGGCAGGAACTGCTAGTTATCGGATTGATTATACTTGTGTTTTTTGGAGGTAAAAAAATTCCTGAGTTGATGAGAGGACTTGGCAGTGGTATACGGGAGTTTAATAATGCTAAAAATAATATTGAGGCAGAAGTGAAAGAAAACATGAGGGAACTGGATTCCAAAAAGGAAAATGCTCAATAACATTACACCTGAGAAAATTAATAAACCTGTGTGAAATAGATTTTACAGGTTTATTAATTTTAAAAAAAACTATATTCATTTTTTCCTTTAGGTTTAAAGGGTATACCCCAAAAGCAACTTTAATTCCTGATGTCCATTTTTACTTCTGACTATACTTTTTGAAGTATAGTAATCTCCGTTCCTGTGATAGTAATCATATTGCAGACCTAAAATAAAATTTCTTTTTAATGGAAATAAATATTTAGCTCTAATCAGATCAAGATTTTCTACCCCATCTGGTTGTGATTTGGAATAAATTACAAAGTGATTTACATTCGAAATAAATATTCCTATTTTTCTGAATTTGGCAATAAATTCCAATTCTGCCATATATCCCTGACCATAAATATAGTCTCTTTCGAATTCAGGAAAGACATCAGGTAAAACAGGCTTCACAAATTCTGAGTTGCCACTGCCGAAAAGAACTATTCCTAATTTTGAAGAACTGGTTATTCGGACATTATTGAAAGTCTCTTGGTAAGTCCAGTCCCCAGTCAATACGATGGAGCCAATTTTGAAAAGATCATTATGAATAAAATCATAATGTTGTGTAAGACTGATAAGTTCGGTTTTATCCGATCTGTTGGTAATTTTAGTACCTAAAATTATAGCCTCAGAAGATAAATTAAAATACGTATCCTTTTGACCTTTCGGATATTCAGAAAAGTTTACCCATGTACTGATCTTAAAATAGTCAAAAGGACTAAAACTGGAAATATTTTTGGTGAATAAGTCGCCATAATATATTTCAGCATCAATAATTATACCCATCCCCTTCATGTCAGAAAACAACTTATCCAGCGGATGATTTGTACCAATAAATATGTCAACTGTCACAGGGGTAAGAGATTTTGATGTAAAAGGTATATTCCTGTCAAACACAAACCGATTAATTCCCGCTACAGGATTTAATAAGCTTCCGGCAATTTTGCCGAACAAAGGATCTTTTTTGTTGCGTGGATAATTCCAGGCAAAATCTGTAAGTCTGTATATAACTTCTCCGAGATAAATTCCACCGAATGTGGTAGTATAAAGATCAATACTACTTGCTGGTTCCGTTTCTCCCAGAAACTCCCACATCAAACTGCCTCCTGCTACGTAGGGAGCTGCCTGCCAGAAATTCATATTGTGTGTTCTGGCAGCATTATAAAACAATGACCCATGTATAGGATGACCAAACCAATTAGTAGAAAATCCGTCACCATCTGTTAAAAACCCTCGATCCAGATTGCTCATCCATGAAGAAAAACTCACTTTTGACCACTCCTTCTTCATGATATAGGTGTCAAATCTGTTGATTAAAGTATTTATACCAATCACATTGGCCACTGATCTGAAATACTCCGGATTTTTTTTGTTAACCAAACTATCATCCACAGAAATCTGTCCCCTACTGAAGCTAAAAGTGAAAATAAAAAATATCACAGCCGCCCATTGATTTGTAAAACATTTCATCATCGATTCTGAACATATGCTGTTTCATCAATACAAAAATGTGATTTATAATATATATTTTTGGTGATTCTTATCAATAACAATTATGACATATATTTCATAGAAAATGAATAATCAGCCTTTTGTTGATATTGTGTTTATTATAAATCCATTGAGAAAATTGCCAAATCAAATCAGGCAGTTCTTATCTGCCATGAATAAGAATATAATATTGGAAAACAGCCAGGTGTGGTATACAAATTATGCCAACCATGCTTTTGAACTGGCATTAAAGGCATGTAACGAACAATATGGTTTAATTGTAGCTATAGGTGGAGATGGCACTTTTAATGAGATTGTGAATGGCATGATCACATCAAAAAACGCAAAAACAGTTCTCGCTTTGATACCCAATGGGACCGGAAATGATTTTTGCAGGGGGCAAAATATCAAATTTACTATTCAGAAATTTACACGGGCTCTTGAGAAACAAAGCTTAAGAACAATAGATATTGGTATGATAACAAATGAAACACATAAAAAATATTTTCTGAATATTGCAGATATAGGGTTTGGAGGATGCACTGTACAGCTGCTCAAAAAACAACGGGATATCGGCCTTAAAGGAGGACTTTCTTACGCTTTGGCTATATTTAGGACATTTTTTAATTTTAAAAAACCTGTGGTAAAGATAATAGTTGATGATAGCCACCTCTATACCGGAGACTTGATGATGCTGGCTGTTTGTAATGGTGACACTTTTGGCAATGGGCTGGTAATACATCCCGGTGCTAAACCGGATGATGGTTTGCTAAGTCTAACCTTATTGGGAAAAGTCACTCTTTGGGACTATGTATCCAATATTTTTCGTTTAAAAAAAGGATTACACATCCGACATCCAAATATATCATATTTTACTGCAAAAAAAATAAAATTAGTTGTATTAAATGGAGAGGCATTTATAGAGACAGATGGCGAATCAGCATTTGAAGGAGATGTTGAAATGACGATCCTGCCCAATAAGCTCACACTTTTGAATTATTGATTTAAAACAATTATCCTGCCCACCCTTCTCTGTCCAGGCTACGATATTGTATGGCTTCTGCCAGATGTTCTATTTTGATATCAGAACTTCCGGCGAGGTCAGCACCGGTTCTCGCTACTTTGAGTATTCTATCATAAGCACGTGCAGAGAGCTGGAGTCTTGTCATGGCAGTTTTCAGTAAGTTTGCACCTGCTGTGGTCAACTCACATACATCTCGTACCATACGACTGGGCATCTGTGCATTGCAGAAAATACCTAACTGATCTTTAAACCTTTCATCCTGAATTTGTCTGGCCCTGATGACTCTTTCTGCAATCTGCTCACTGGTTTCGCTTGAATATTCGTGATTAGATAATTCATCATAGGATACGGGTGTCACTTCCACATGCAGATCAATCCTGTCCAGTAGAGGTCCGGATATTTTGGTCAGATATTTTTTGACTACGCCTGGCCCGCAAACGCAATCCTTATCCGGATGATTGTAATATCCGCATGGGCATGGATTCATGGACGCAATGAGCATAAAACTGGCTGGATAATCTACTGATACTTTAGCCCTGGAGATGGTAACTTTTCGCTCTTCCATAGGTTGTCGCATCACCTCGAGTACCTGACGCTTAAATTCCGGTAACTCATCCAGAAAAAGTACACCGTTATGTGCCAGTGAAATCTCTCCGGGATTGGGATTGGAACCGCCACCCACCAACGCTACGTCACTGATCGTATGGTGCGGCGATCTGAAAGGGCGCTCAGTGACCAAGGATGAGTCGGTTCCGAGAATACCGGCTACGGAATGTATTTTGGTTGTTTCCAGGGCTTCATAAAGATTCAATGGCGGCAATATAGTAGGTAGTCGGCGGGCAAGCATTGTTTTACCAGCTCCAGGTGGCCCGATGAGAATAACATTATGTCCTCCGGCTGCAGCAAGTTCAAGGGCTCTTTTGATATTTTCCTGTCCCTTGACATCGCTGAAGTTGACCGCATATTGATTGCTGGTATCTGCAAAGACTTCCCTTGTGTCGTACACCAAAGGTGTCAGGTTGAGATCTCCGTTTATTAAGTCGATGGCTTCTCTGATATTTCCTATACCATATACATCTATATCTTTTACAATTGCTGCTTCACGGGCATTGGCCTTGGGTAGAATAAAAGATTTAAACCCTTCTTTTCGGGCCTGAATGGCTATGGGCAGAGCTCCTTTGATAGGCCTCAACTCACCATCCAGCGCTACCTCACCCATAAAAATCATT
>Ga0138256_10003771_pt1 | contig 16088 bp, 11 predicted proteins | sample KNB2016incub_MG_FD_105486 | JGI IMG/M metagenome (GOLD analysis project Ga0138256, IMG submission 105486) | Active sludge microbial communities from wastewater in Klosterneuburg, Austria - KNB2014incub_MG | ecosystem: Engineered > WWTP > Activated sludge > Unclassified | place: Austria... | reverse complement strand
GTCCCGCACACGACCACGTCACCGGCACTGTTCAGTGCGATCGCATTGAAGCGGTCATTGCTGTTGGCCCCGCCGTCGTAGGGGATGCTCCAGGTGAGCGTGCCGCCGACGTCGTACTTCAGGACCAGACCATCGGTGGTGGCGCCTCCGGCCACGATCGCATAGCCCGCGATGTAGATGTTGTCCGCCGCATCAACGATCATGCTCGTGGGCCAGGCCCCAAGGCCCGCATCGCCAGTGAACTGACGGCTCCACACCACCGTGCCCGCATCGATGAGCAAGGTGGTCACCGTATGCCGCAAACTACCGTTGACCAGTTCACGGCTGTGTACCGCAGCGGCCACGCGTCCATCGCTCAGCTCGCGCACATCCACAGCGGCATCGTCCACATTGCCCGTGCCCGCATGCGTTGCACTCCAGAGCACCGCGCCGCTGGCATCGCGCGCCACGACCACCGCATCGGGTGTGCTGCCAATGGTGGCGATGCCCGCCGCGAGCACGCCGTCGTTCACTGTTGTGCGGATCCGCAACGCCGTGTCATCCATGCCTACAGCGGAGAAGCCGCGCTTCCATTGCGCCAGGCCGTTCGTCGAGTAGCGTGCGGTGCTCAGATCGATCCCACTACTTCCATCCACATTCCACCAGCCACCGCCCACGAACACGTTGCCACCCGGCGATACGGCGATGTCCGTGGCCGTTTCATCGGCACTGCTCGGCGAGAAGGCATCGTGCCAGAGCTCGTTGCCCGCGCTGTCCACCTTCAGGATGTAGCTCTCGAGGCCCATGCCCGAAGTGCTCGTGATGGTGCCCGACACGTACACCTCGCCGTTGGCATCCACAGCGATCCCGGTTGCCTCGTCGGGCACATCGGCCGTTGGATACTGCTCGAAGTTGCGCCGCCAGATCCTCCCCGAAGGCTTGTACTTCACCACGCAGAGGTCGCCGGCATTCGCGCTGAAGTTGCCGCACACGAAGACATGGCCCCAGGGATCGATGGCCATGTCCATGCCACCGTTCTGGCTGTCCTGCGAAGGACCGTACGGATGATCGGCCCAGAGCTGCGTGCCGTCTGAAGCATACCGCAATGTGGAGATGGTGCCCTGCGGTGCGATGTTGGTGCCGCTGCCGGTGACGTACACCGTGTTGTCCGGCGCCACGATCAGCGCGCGGGCCTCGTCCTCGCCCGGCAAGCTGCCGTTGAAGAAGGCTTCCCACGCCATCGCAGGCGCTTGCGCGTGCAGCCCGGCGGAAAGCGCGATGCCCAGGACCAGGAGTGCGCAGCGGTTGTTCATGTCAGTACGAATTGGAGAGGATGGTGAGGTGGCCGGTGAACGGCTCTTCGAAGCCCTGCGCGATCACCTCGTAGTAGTAGGTGCCGTCGCTCACGTCGCCGCCATCCCAGGTGTTCCGGTAGTTGTTCGCCTCGAAGACGAGATTCCCCCAGCGGTTGTAGATCCGAACGGAGTTCGCGATGCGTTCGATGCCTTCGATCACGAAGAGGTCGTTCGCGCCATCGCCGTTGGGGGTGAACACGTTGGGAATGGTGATGCCGCACGGCGCGATCACCGACAACGACAAGCTGGCCTCCATGCCGCAATCGTCCGTTGCGGTAAGCGTGTAGGTCGCTGCGGCGTCCGGAACGGTGATCGATGCGCCCGCATCACCATTGCTCCAACTCAAGTCGATCGTACCTGTGCCGCCGCTGACCTCGGCACTCAATCCGATGGGCGTTCCACTGCAATCCGAGATGGCATCCACGCCGCTGAGCAGGATCGGTGGCGCATCGACGATGACGATGGACGCGCAGGTGCTATCCCCACCGCCGCAAGCACCCGGGATCTGCGCGCACAACTCCAGCAGTTCGCTGCCCTCGACAAGTCCATCCACAGGGATATCGATCGTGAAGCTCACGCTGCTCGTTCCATCGGGGATCGTGACGGTAGCAGGAAGTCCTGAGATGTCATCGGTGCTTGACGCATTGCCGCTTGCGCTGATGGGCACCACCACCTCACCGGCCGTTCCCGCACGCGTGATGGTGACCACCGCCTGGTCGCAGCCTTCCATCGCTGCGGCGTTGCCCGATGCGGTGGTGATGCTGATGCTGCTTCCGCCGGTCGCGGTGAAGGAGCCGCCCACGATGAACACGCCGCTGTCCCAGTTCGGGTCGCCCACATCGCCGATGGCCAGCTTGATGTGGTAGGTCTGCCCGCATTGCACGGCGGCACGCGCCACCAGGCCCGTGGTGAAACCGTCGAATTGGAAGTAGTACGGGTTGGTGGAGTATGGCGCCGTGAAGCCATCGCCGTTGTCCTGATAATGCGCTGCGTTCAACTGCTGGTTGATGGTGTTCACGCTCACGTAATTGAGCGTGCCCGGCGCGATGGCGAGGTTCACCGCATCGTTATCGAACGGCCCGAAGATGCCCGGCCCGCTGAGGAAGAAGCCGAAGGCATCGTTGTAGATGCTGTTCACCCATTCGAGGTATTCCTCGGAAGCGAACGAGTAGGCGAAGGAGATGGAATCGCCCGAGGGGACGAAGTCGAACTCGATGCAGGCGATGTCCATGGCCATGTCGCCGGCCACGTTGTCCAGGTCGTTATCGGCGAAGAAGTTGTCGAACACCTCCACCTGCATGCTGCCGGAATTGTTCGGCCCCAAGGCCACGGTGGCATCGCCGGTGGCCATCAGCAGACCGCTATCGAGCTGGAGCACGCAATTCGATCCGTAGAAACGGGCCACCTGTTCGTTGGGTGTTGAAGCCGATGCGCCATTGAAGGTGATGTTGCTGGCCGTGATGCCCGTTCCCAGCAGGACGTTCTGCACGATCGCCTCCGGGCTCAAACCGCCATCCACCACGAGTTGCGCGTGCATCCGCGCATGCGCCAGGGCCGCCAGAACGAACAGGCCGATGGCACGGAGGGGCATCATGCCACAAGGCTATCCGGGCGCGATCGGACTGCCGCGCGCTTGCCGACGAGCCGGGAAAATCGGCTGACCTGGCGGCGGTCCTCGCGCTCGAACCGCCCGTCACACGGCGCCGTGCTTGGCATTGCCCAGCACGGTCTCAAGGCTCCAGGTCACCCTTCGCGCCTGCGCAGCCTTCCGCTGCGGACAGCCCTCCAGCGCGCAGATGGTGCAGGATGCCGGAATGCAGGGATCCATGTGGATGAAGAGCTCCACATCGCACGCGCCCTGCTCGTTCACGAGCCGTTCGATCGCGGCGATCTCCTCGTGCGCCCGCTCCAGCGTGTAGTACCACGGCAGCGTCACGTGGCAATCGATGTGCAGGGTGCGGCCGAATTGGATCACCCGGAAATTGTGGAGGTCCACCCATTGCGGACGGCGATGTGCTTCGATCAGGCTCACCAGCTCACCGGCGGCATCCCTGTCCGTTTCGTCCATGATGCCCGCCACCGCGCGGCGCAGCACCAGGATGCCCTGCACCAGGATGAAGCAGCCGAAGCCGAGGGCGAAGAGGCTGTCCAGCCATTGCAGCCCGGTGATGCGCAGGAGCGCCAGGCCGACGAGCATGGCAAGCGTGCTCCAGGCATCGCTGAGCAGATGCGTGCCGCTGGCCTCCATGGTGATGCTGCGCGCCTTGCGCCCGCGCCGTTTCAGCACCAGGCCCATCAGCAGATTGAGCCCACCGGCCACTGCGGTAAGGACGATGCCGACATCCAACTCGCGCACCGTGTGCCCCTTGATCAGCGCGAGCACCGCGCCAATGACGATGGCGATGCCCGCGATGCCGACCAGTCCGCCCTCGATGCCCGCGCTGATGAACTCCACCTTGCCGTGGCCGTACGGATGGTCCCGGTCGCGCGGCTTCGCGGCGAGCACCAGCGCGTACAAGGCGAAGGCACCCGCCACCACGTTCACGATGCTCTCCAGCGCATCGCTCAGGATCGCGTTGCTCTGCGTTGCGCGCCAGGCCACGAACTTGATGCCCATGAGCACCAGGCCCGCCAGCAGCACGATGGCCTGCAAGCGGATGTCGGATAAAGGGCGCATGTGCAGCGATCAGTGCTGCACAACGATACGCTGAAACACGCCATCCGCCTTTGCGAAATAGACGTCCTCCGCCCAGGCGCTCACGTCGATGGCGGGTGCGTTGCTCTATCGGCGGCGGTCCGGCTTCTACCGCTGCACCGGGCACCAGGTCGCCGGGTTGTTGCTGAGCGTGATGACCGGGGAGCGCCCGGCGATGTCAAGGATGGTACGGCCCGCGCACCAGGACCAGGTGATGAACTCGTGATCCGAATGGATCATCACTAACAGATCTTCTGCGGTAGTCCCGGACCGGGCGGGGCGTGTTCCCTTACCTTTGTACCGGTATTCATCGCTTCGCAGCCAGGCGGCCTCCCAGCCACGCCATGGGCAGGTAGGCCACCGCGAGATCGAGCACGATATACCACACGGGCGCCGGGATCATGAACGAGGCGATGATGCCACCGAGCAAATGGAGCCCGCCCACGACCAGCGCGAACGTCATGTTCCGGGAGGCGGCGACCAGCGCTGCGATCAGGCCGCCGATAAGGGACGGCACGGCATGCGCGATGAAGGGGTTCACGTAGTGCCGGGCCTGCAGCAGCACATAGGTGGCCGGGGCTTCCGGGTCGAAACCCGGCGGAGGCGGGTTCAACCGGTGCATGAGGCCCAACAGCAGGCCGTTGAGGAAGATGCAGACCGTGGCGCCGAGGAGGACGGCCAGCACGTTGCGGAGGGTGGGGTTCATGGCGGGGTGGTTCCGCCGCCAAGATAGCGGGGCCCATGGCGGCCGGCGGCAGGGGGCGAGGGGCGTTCCGGCGTCAACCGGCCACTTCCACCTGCAGGTGATGGGCCACTTCCTTGCTGAGGGTGAAGATCGGGCCGCGCTTCGGCTTCAGGTCAAGGCTGCCATCGAAGGCCTGTACCTCGGCGATGGTAAGTTGAGAGCCGATGCGCAGCCCGCGAGCGTCCAGCAGACGCAGCAGCCCGTCAGTGGTCTCGCTCACAGCGGCGATACGGACGGTTTCGCCCTGCGCGCAGCTCGTCAGGCGGCGGGTCGGCCGCTCGCGCACTTTCCCATCACGATCGGGAATGGGGTCGCCATGCGGGTCGAACGCGGGGAAGCCGAGATACTCGTCCAGGCGTTCCACGAGTTTTTCGTTCGATACGTGCTCCATCTGCTCGGCCACCTCGTGCACCTCGTGCCAGCCGAAGCCTAAGCGCTCCACCAGGAAGGTCTCCCACAGGCGGTGCTTGCGCACCAGTTGCAGCGCGTACCCCGAACCCTTGGCGGTGAGCCGCACGCCGTGGTAGGGCGCGTACTTCAACAGCCCCTTGCCGGTGAGCTTCTTCAGCATCACGGTCACGCTGCTGGCCTTGATGCCCAGGGCCGCGGCGATGTCGTTGGTGGCCACGGCGGCCCCCTTCGCCAGCAGGGCATGGATGGCCTTCAGGTGGTCCTCTTCGCTGCGCGTGAGCATGGCCACAAAGTACGGGATGCCGGGGCGAACAACCGTATTTAGCATAAACTAAAAAAAGATTTAGATATTTGCGCCATGAGGGACCGCATCAAGCTCATCCTTTCGGCATGCCTCCTGCCACTCGGGCTGGCCGCGCAGACGGGGACCATCACCGGCCGCCTGCTCGCGCCGGACGGGCCCTTGCCCTACGCCAGCGTGGTGGTGAAAGGCGCCGGCCAGGGCGCTTTCTCCGATGAACAGGGCCGGTTCGCCGTGCGGCAGGTGCCCGCCGGGGAGCAGCTGCTGGCCATCTCGGTGGTGGGCTTCCAGCGGATCGAACGCCGGGTGATGGTGGCCGATGGGCAGGAACTGGCCCTGGGCGACATCACCATGGAGCGCACTGCGGCCGATCTGGACGAGGTGGTGGTCACCGGCACCATGAAGGAGGTATCACGCAGCGAAAGCCCGGTGTCCGTGGAGGTGATCACGCCCGCGCTCTTCCGCAAGAACCCCGGCCCCGTGCTCTTCGATGCGGTGGGCATGGTGAACGGCGTGCGCTCGCAGCTCAATTGCAGCGTGTGCAGCACGGGCGACATCCACATCAACGGGATGGAAGGCCCCTACACGCTGGTGATGATCGACGGCATGCCCATCGTCAGCGCACTGAGCACGGTGTACGGGCTCAGCGGCATCCCCATCAGTATGATCGAGCGCGTAGAGGTGATGAAGGGCCCCGGCTCGTCGCTGTACGGCAGCGAGGCCATGGGCGGCATCATCAACGTGATCACCAAGGATCCGGTATTGGCGCCATCGGCTTCGGCGGATGTGATGGGCACCACGTGGGGCGAGCTCAACGCCGACGTGGGCGTGCGCCTTGGCCGGGAGAAGGTGAACGACCTGCTCGGCGTCAACGTGTTCAACTATGGCAGCCCGCGCGATGGCAACAACGACGGCTTCACGGACGTCACCCTGCAGCAGCGGATCTCGGTGTTCAACAAGCTGGCGCTGCGCCGCCCCGAACGCCGCGTGGCGAGCATGGCCGCACGGTACGTGCACGAGGACCGCTGGGGCGGGCAGATGGACTGGACACCGGCCTTCGCGGGCGGCGACAGCATCTATGGCGAAACCATCCGGACCGACCGCTGGGAGGCGATCGGGCAGTATCAATTGCCCCTGCCCGGCACGGTGATGCTGCAAGTGAGCGCCAACGGCCATCGGCAGCGTTCGTGGTACGGCCGGACGCCCTATAACGCGGACCAGTACGTGTACTTCGGGCAATTCTACTGGAGCAAGAGGCTCGGTGCGCGGCATGACGTGCTCACGGGCCTCGCGTACCGGTCCACGCTGTACGATGACAACACGCCCGCCACCGCCGAGTTCGACAGCGACGGGCAGTTCGTGCGCACGAAGCCGAGCGAACGTCCGTTGCCCGGTCTTTTCGTGCAGGATGAATGGAGCATCACCGAATTGCACAAGCTGCTGCTGGGCTACCGGCTCGATCATGACAAGGACCATGGGCTGGTGCATTCGCCGCGCGTGGCGTACAAATGGGCGCCGAGCGGCCGGTGGGCGGTGCGGGCCAACTTCGGCACGGGCTTCCGCGTGGTGAACCTCTTCACCGAGGACCATGCGGCGCTCACCGGCGCGCGCACCGTGGTGATCGCCGAGGCCCTCAAGCCGGAACGCTCCCTGAACGGTTCCATCAATGTGGTGCGCAAATGGCCGGGCGCGAAGGCCTTCTTCGGCCTGGACGGAACGATCTTCTACACCTGGTTCACCAACCAGATCGTGCCCGATTATGCTACCGACGCGGACCTGATCATCTACGACAATCTGCATGGCCATGCGGTGTCGCGCGGTGCGAGCCTGAACGCCGAAGCCCGTATCGGGCAGCCGCTTCGGCTGCTTGCCGGGGCCACCTGGATGCAGGTCTTCAAGGAGGACCGGGGTGTACGTGCGGATCTCTGGTTCGCGCCCCGTTGGTCCGGCACCTTCACCGCGAGTTGTACCTTCCGCAAGTCGTGGACAGTGGACCTCACCGGACAGGTGTACGGCCCCATGCGCCTGCCCGTGCAGCCCAATGACTACCGGCCGGAATACTCGCCCACGTACGCTTTGCTGAACGTGCAGGTGAAACGCGCCATCGGCGACCGCTGGGAGATCTATGGCGGCGTGAAGAACCTCCTGGATTTCATCCCGCAGGACCCGCTCATGCGGCCCTTCGATCCGTTCGACAAGACCGCCCAGGACCCGGTTTCCAATCCTGAAGGCTATACCTTCGATACAGCATATATCTACGCGCCCATCCAGGGTGTCCGCGGCTTCCTCGGTGTGCGGTGGACCCTGCTATGAGCAGGGTTGTACACCACGACGACGGGTCCGCCAGAGCGAGAGAACGGCCGCTGGGTGCAACAGCGCCCGAAGGCGCGCCTTGTGGAGTGTGACCCCTCCGCCGTGGTGATGTTGAGGCCGTAGACCCATGCGGGCAGGCGCTTGTCGTACAGGACGGTATCGACGGATACGGTTGTTGAGCGTGGAGCTGCGTTCGGCAAGCGGATCGTGCGATAGTGGGACTCGTCGGGGCCGGGTTCCGCGCTTGTGGACGCCGCCGCGAGGAAAGGCCACCGCGCCTGGCGGCTGCCCGATCCGCTCCGATCCCGCATCACGCGGTCACGGGTTCCGCGCGCGGGTAGCGGATGTGGCCACGCCGCTTCATGTACAGGTCGTAAACGATACCGTCGGCCAGACCCACTTTGGGCACGAAGACCTCCTCGATGCCGGCGTGCTCCAGGATGTCGAGGAAGATGTCGGCGGCGGGCACCACCACGTCCGCCCGGTCGGGGCGCAGGCGCAGCAGCTTCACGCGGTCGTCCATGGAATAGGATGCGATGCGGTCCCGTTGCGCTCGGATGGCCTTGCGCGAGAGGGGCTCGCCGAAGCGGTTGCCGTTCTCCTTGAAGAGGCGGTTGATATTCCCACCGGTGCCGATGGCGGTGAGGTGGCCGTGCTCCTCCCGGAGCGCGTCCAGGAAGGCGTGCATCGCGTCCCGCTCGGCCGGGTCCACGCCGCCCTGCAGTGCGCGCACCGTGCCGATACGGAAGCTCGCACGCTTCATGCGGTGGCCCTTCTCCAGCCAGGTGAGTTCGGTGCTGCCGCCGCCCACGTCGATGTACAGGTAGTCGCGGTCCTTCAGCAGGTCCTGCGTCCAGAAGGTGCTGCAGATCAGGTCCGCCTCGGTCTCCCCGTCGATCGTCTCGATATGGACCCCGCTCTCCATCTCCACGAGTGCGAGCACCTCCTGGCGGTTCACCGCCTCGCGCATGGCGCTGGTGGCGCAGCACCGCAGGTACTGCGTGCCGTACACCTCGGTGAGCAAACGGAAGGCCTTGAGGCTCTTGATCAGGTAGTCGCGCTTGGCGTTGCTGATGCGGCCACCGGAAAAAACATCCTCGCCCAAGCGGATCGGAACGCGCACGAGCGTCTGCTTCTTGATGATCGGGTGGTCGTCGCGCTCGATCACCTCGCCGATAAGCAGGCGGACGGCGTTCGACCCGATGTCGATGGCGGCGTATGTGAGGTCGTGTACGATGCGCCGAAGGTAGCTGTGGAAGGATCGTTGCCTCAAGCTGCCGCGCCTGTGTGTGACGAACATGCCGGACGGCACGCTGCGCCCCGATCCGGGTGAAGTCCCACGGATCGTCACGGGATCGCCATTTCGCGCCGGGCAAGGGGCGGGAGCGGTGCGCATGAGGGACTTTCGCGGCCCATGAAAAGAACGTCTACCCCCGGCGCCTTCCACAATTACCCCGATCGGGGTCTTGTGGGCGCGGCCAGCGCCCCGTCGCTTTGCGCCACCATGAAAAGAACCGTCGCGCTCCTAGCCGCAGGCCTGCCGTTCCTGGCCTTGGCCCAATCGCCCATTACCGTGACCACCGGCCCCGGCTATTCCCAGCAGACCTGGTACCAGCTCAGCACGGACGCCGTCACCGGCGCACCCTTGGCCGAGTGGGACCTGGCCTTCGAGATCAACGGCGGCTTCACCGCCAGCATTCTGGCCAACACGCAGAAGGGCCTCGCCGTGTATCAGGCCCCGTACGCCGTGGCCGAATGGGATGTGGCGGACACCAACGGCCTTGCTGTGAGTTGGACGGCACTGCACAACTCCGACACCGATTGGAGCACCGGCGCCCTCAACCGCGACGCCAACCTCGACCTCTTCAACCTCGGCTGGGGCATCTACGACATGGTGACGCACGTGGTGGGTGGCGACAGCATCTACGTGGTGCACTTGTCCAGCGGCGCATGGAAGAAGCTGCGCATCGACGCGCTCACCGGCGGCACGTACCATTTCACGTACGCCGATCTGGACGGCACCAATGAGCAGATGCACGCGCTCGACAAGAACGACTATATGGGCAAGAACTTTGCCTATTGGTCGTTGGAGGCCGATGCCGCCATCGACCGCGAGCCGGCCTCAGCGGACTGGGACCTCCTCTTCGGCAAGTACATGACCGACATCGGCGTCTGGTACGGCGTCACCGGCGCACTGAACAACAAGGGCGTACGGGTGGTCGAGGTCACTGGCACACCGTCCACGGAAGCGCAGATGGACTGGAACGGCTTCCATGATGACATCAACACCATCGGCTACGATTGGAAGACCTTCAACAACGGCACCTTCCAGTACGAGATCGCCGACTCGCTCACTTACTTCGTGCAGGACGGCCCGGGGAACATCTGGAAACTCGTATTCAGCGGTTTCGGTGGAAGCAGCACCGGTGACATCAGCTTCACCAAGGAACTGGTCAGTGCCGTGGGCATGGCCGAAGCCGACGCCCCCTCGGCCTTCGTGGTCTATCCGAATCCGGTCAGCGGCGGCGCGGCGCAGATAGTGACCGACGCCACGGCCCAGGACGCCTACGTGGCCATCCTGGACCTCGGCGGCAAGCTCATGCGCCAGCAGCGCTTGGGGGCGCTGACCGGTCTGGGCGTGAGCACCATCGATGTGAACGGCCTGGCCGCCGGGGTGTACGCCGTGCGCTTGCACGCCGATGGTGCCGTACGGATGGGCAAACTCGTGATCGAATAATGACCCCGGCGTGGCTTCCCGCGCCGGGTTTGACGACGGCCCTGTGCGCTCGCGCCCCCATTCGTGGCGTGGGGCGAGCAGGCGCCGGGAGGCACATCCCTCCCCATCTTCGCACCGCGCCGGGGCCTCCTGTCCCGGCACGGTCCATTTGATACCCCTACACCATGACAACCGGAACCCTCACCGACCTCAAACAACGCTGGGCCGAACTGCGCGCGGGCCAGCCCCACTTGCGCATCCGCAACGCCGCGCAACAGCTCGGCGTCAGCGAGGCCGAACTTGTGGCCACCCGCGTTGGCGACGGCGTAACGCGCCTGACGCCCGACTTCAAGGGCATCCTCTGCGAGGTATCATCCTTGGGAAAGGTGATGGCCCTCACGCGCAACGACAGCGTGGTGCATGAGCGCAAAGGCACCTACCTGAACGCCTCGTTCGACAACCCGCACGTTGGCCTTTTCGTGGGGGCCGACATCGACCTGCGCATCTTCTGGGGCCCGTGGTCCAGCGCCTTTGCGGTGAACGAGCCCGGCAAGGACGGCGACCGGTTGAGCCTGCAGTTCTTCGCCGGTGACGGAGAGGCCATCCACAAGGTCTACCTGATCGAAGGGAGTGACGCCGCCGCGTACGCCGCGCTCGTGGAGAAATTCAAGGCCCCGGACCAGTACGTACCGCTTGAAGTGAAGCCCTCGCCCGCCGAACCGGCCGAGCGCCCCGACGGCACCATCGACGTGGCCGCGTTCCGCCAGGGCTGGCTGGACCTGAAGGACACGCACGACTTCCACATGCTGACGCGCAGGCACGGCCTCTCACGCACACAAGCGCTGCGCCTGGCGCCGGAAGGGAACTGGGCCGTGCCGGTGGACAACAAGGCGCTGCGCGCGATCGTGCAGGAGGCCGCCGCGCGGGACGTGCCCATCATGGTCTTCGTGGGCAACAAGGGCATGATCCAGATCCACACCGGCCCGGTCAAGAACCTGATGGACGTGCCAGAGTGGTTCAACGTGATCGATCCCGGCTTCAACCTGCATGTGAAGGAGGGCGATATCGCCCATAGCTGGGTCGTGCGCAAGCCGTCGGTGGACGGCACCATCACCGCACTGGAGTGCTTCGACGCGAAGGGAACGCAGATCGTGCAGATCTTCGGCAAGCGCAAGCCCGGCATACCGGAACTGGAGGAGTGGCGCGCGATCGTGGCGGCCAAGGAGCAGGAACTCAAGCGGGACTGAGCGGAAGGATGCGGGCGATCACGGTGGCCGTTCTCGTCTGCTCAGCGCTCATGGCGCGGGCGCAGCTTTCCGTGCGGGTGGAGGACGCCGCCACGCGCGAGCCCGCCGCCTTCGCCCAGGTGTCCTGGCAACCCCTGGGCCCATTCCCTTCGCACGTACTGGTGACGGGCGCCGACGGCGGCGTGCTGATCCCCGTGAACGAGGAGCAGGCACGGCAGGGCATAGTGGTGGGCGTGGCGCTGCTCGGCTACGAGCGTATCACGGACACACTGCGTGCGCTGGCACCGGTTCGCTACCGCCTCCTCCCGCGCGCCTTCAACCTGGACGAGGCCGTGGTGACCGGCCAGTACCGCGCGGCCCCGGCGGAGAAGGCCGTTCACAAGGTGCGCGTGATCGATGAGGAGCGGCTGCGGAAGCTGGCCGCCAACGACCTGTCCGATGCGTTGCGCAACGAGCTGAACATCCGGCTTTCACAGGATAATATACTGGGCACGAACATGGGCATGCAGGGGCTCGGTGGCGAGAACGTGAAGATCCTGGTTGACGGCGTGCCGGTTATCGGCCGGCAGGACGGCAACATCGACCTGGCGCAGATCGGGTTGAACGGCATCGCGCGCATCGAGGTGGTGGAAGGGCCGCTGAGCGTGAGCTACGGCACCAACGCGCTGGCCGGCACGGTGAACCTGATCACGAAGAAGGGGGCCAGCACGGCGCCCAGCGCGGGACTCACCGCCTACGCCGAGCACATCGGGCGCTTGAACCTCTGGGCCAACGCCTCGAAGCGATGGGGGAAGCATGCGCTGAACCTGAACCTCGGCCGCGACTACTTCAACGGCTGGGACCCGCGCGAGAAAGGCCTGCCCGAACTGGGCCGCACGCTGGCGGACACGGCGCGCTTCAAGCAGTGGAAGCCGCGCGAGAAGTACAGCGCGCGTATCAACTACCGCTGGAGCAGCGTGCGGTGGCAGCTCGGCTGGAAGGGTGAGTTCAACGACGACCGCATCACCAACCGTGGCCGCCCGCAGGCACCGTACAACGTGACGGCCTTCGATGAGACCTACCTCACGCGCCGCTTCGACAATGGGCTTTTCGCCGACCGGCATTGGGGCAACGGCCGCAAATTCACGTTGATCGCCGCGCACGAACGCTACCGGCGTACGCGGAACACCTGGCGGCGCGACCTCACCGACCTCAGCGAACAGCTCGTGGCCACGCCGGGCATGCAGGACACCTCGCGCTTCACGCTCACCAACGTACGGGCCGTGTACGCCAGCGCGGGCGACAGCAGCCGCCTGCGCTACGAGGTCGGCACGGACCTGAACTACGAGACCGGCGCGGGCGAGCGCATCGGCTCCCGCAGTACTGCGGGAGGGGGCGCGCAGGCCATCGGCGACTACGCCGTGTACGCCAGCGCGGAGTACCGCCCGGCGAACGCGATCACCCTGCGGCCCGCCGTGCGCTATGCGTACAATACCGTGTACGGCGCACCGCTCACGCCCTCGTTCAACCTGCGATGGCGGCTGGACAGCGCACTTACCCTGCGCGCCAGTTGGGCCCGGGGCTTCCGCGCCCCATCGCTGAAGGAACTGTACCTGTTCTTTGTGGACGTGAACCACAACATACAGGGAAACACGGACCTGCGGGCCGAGCGGTCCAACACTTTCAGCGCCTCCATCGTCTGGCGGAAACCCGCGAAGGGCGGGGCCTGGCGTGCGGACCTGGACGGCTTCTACAACGACATCGACGACCTGATCACGCTGGCGCAGGTGGACGGCGCCCTTTACAGCTACGTGAACATCGGCCGCTACCGCACCACGGGCGGCAATGCCGGCGCGGGATGGGAAGGAGAGAAGTGGTCCTTCATGCTGGGCGGCAACGCCACCGGCCGCAATGACGACCTGGCCCAGCAGCAGAGCCAGCGCTGGCTGTGGTCGTACGAGGGTCGTGCCAACGTGTCGCGGTCGTGGCAACGGACCGGCCTCACGGCGCAGGTCTTTTTCAAGCACCAGGGGCGGCTCCAGAGCTATGCGTACCAGAGCGATGGTACCGTGGGCCGCAGCGCCATCGCCGCCTTCCAGGTGGCCGACGCATCCGTCACGAAACGCTTCTGGGCGCGGCGCGCGGGCGTGACGGCCGGTTGCAAGAACCTCTTCGACGTGCGCAACGTGGCCACCATCCTGGCCGGTGGAGGCATGCATGCCGGCGGCGGCACCAGCACGCCCATGATGACCGGCCGCATCTTCTTCCTGCGCCTCGATCTCGAATTCAACGGCAAGGAGAAATGAGCATCGTACGTGTCCTTTCCCTGATGGCGCTGACGGCCTGCCTTTCGGGCTGCCTGAAGGACGAACTGCCCGTACCCGCGTCGGACCTCGGGCCGGTGACGCTGGGGCAAGCGTGCATCGGCACCGATTACAGCGGCCAGATCTGGTATGATATCGGTACGAACACGATCGTCGGTTCCAACAGCAAGATGGATTGGGACCTGGCCTTCGAGTGCGGCACGGACGGCTGGCACGTTCGCCTGAATGGCGCACGCTTCATGCGGGCGGTGGAGAAGCCCGGCGACGACATCACGCAGCCGGTGGACACCAGCGGTTTCGGCCCGTTCTGGCGCATCGACCACAACAGCGGCTCGCTTGACAGCACCGCCATACGCGACTGGCGCACGGAGCAGCCCGTTTACACGCTGGACCTGGGCTACAACACGCTGGGCCTGCGTATGGGCGTGCGGCAGCTGCGCGTCCTTTCCGCGGACGCCAACGGCTACACGTTCGAGATCGCCGCCATGAACGGCACCAATGTGCAGACATACAGCGTGGCGAAGGACCCGCAGCGGAGTTGGACGCACTTCCGTATCTCCGGCGGTCAGACGGTGACCATCGCACCGCCGCAAGGCAGCTACGACCTGGTGATCACGCAATACACCTACCAATTCTACGATCCTTATACGGCCTACCTCGTCACCGGCGCCGTGAACGGGTACAGTGGCTGCCGGGTGTCCCGGCTCACCGCCGATTTCGCCGCCGTGACCCTCGCGGACACGCTGGCGCACCCCTTCACCAGGGATGAGGACGGCGTGGGCTACGAGTGGAAGGAGTACGATTTCGACGCGAGCTTGTACACCGTTTTCCCGGACCGCGTCTTCATCGTGCAGGACGCGGAGGGCGTGTACTTTAAGCTGCACTTCACCGATTTCTACGACGAGAACGGTCAGCGGGGCTGTCCGAAGTTCGAGGTTGTGGCGTTGTGAGCCGACGGCCGTCGGCGCTGCACGTCCCGCTGGTGCCCATGGTGTAGGTTCGCAGCATGGCGAAGTATCTCCGCGCTTTCCTTTTCTACGGGGTCACGCTGGCGGTCTTCGGGATCCTGATCGGATGGCTCGTTGAGAGGGGCGGCGGCATGCCCGCGGCGCCCACCGTCGCGGCCCACGAACCCGTGAGCATGCTGGCCCAGGCCTGGGGCAGCTTCAAGGCCGGGGTAGTGACCAACACGCAGCATGCATTGGCGCTCCTTTTCATGCAGATCCTGGCGATCATCGTTACCGCGCGTGCGGCGGCCTATCTCTTCAAACGCATCGGACAACCTTCGGTGGTCGGGGAGGTGATCGCTGGTATCCTTCTGGGACCGTCACTCCTGGGGTATTGGTTCCCAGGGACATTCAAGGTATTGTTCCCCGAGGACTCGCTGGGCAATCTGGAGTTCCTCAGTCAGATCGGTCTGGTGCTGTTCATGTTCGTCATCGGCATGGAACTGGATCTCAAGGTGCTGGAGCGTCGCGCACGCGATGCCGTGGTGGTGAGCCATACGAGCATCATCATCTCCTACGCGCTCGGCGTGTCCGTGGCCATTTTGATCCACGAACGGATGGCCCCGACAGGTGTGCCCTTCCTGTCCTTCGCGCTGTTCATGGGCATCGCCTTGAGCATTACCGCGTTTCCGGTATTGGCACGGATAGTCCAGGAGCGCGGGATGCAGAACACGCGGTTGGGGACCCTGGCCCTCACCTGTGCCGCGGTGGACGATGTGACGGCCTGGTGCCTGCTCGCCGCGGTGATCGCCTTCGTGACGGCGGGCTCGGCCGCAAGTGCGCTCTTCACCATGCTTGCGGCGCTGGCGTACATACTCTTCATGTTCGTGGTGTTGAGACCCTTTTTGAAACGCGTGGGCGACATCTACACGGACCGCGAGTCCATCGGTAAACCCGTGGTCGGGCTCCTGATCATGGTGCTCATCGCTTCGGCCTGGACCGCCCAGATCATCGGTATCCACGCGCTTTTCGGGGCCTTCACAGCAGGGGTGGTGATGCCGTCGGGTCCCAGCTTC
>Ga0138256_10003770_pt1 | contig 16089 bp, 15 predicted proteins | sample KNB2016incub_MG_FD_105486 | JGI IMG/M metagenome (GOLD analysis project Ga0138256, IMG submission 105486) | Active sludge microbial communities from wastewater in Klosterneuburg, Austria - KNB2014incub_MG | ecosystem: Engineered > WWTP > Activated sludge > Unclassified | place: Austria... | reverse complement strand
TGCGCATGACACCGGAGCTGAAGGAAGAAGGAGAGTTCAAGTACATCGACGTGGGCAGCGGCCCGCCGTTGATCTTCCTGCACGGGCTGTTCGGCGCACTGAGCAACTTCGAGGGCCCCATCCGGCATTTCGGCGGGCGGTACCGCGTGCTGATGCCCATGCTGCCGATCTACACCCTGCCCATGCTGAACACGAGCGTGCCGGCGCTGGCGGATTTCCTGGACCGCTTCATCCTGCATCTGGGGCTTTCGCAGGTGAACCTGCTGGGCAACTCGCTCGGCGGGCATGTGGCGCTGGTGTACTGCACCCGGCACGCGGGCACGGTGCGCACCCTCACCCTCACCGGCAGCAGCGGGCTGTACGAGAACGCCTTCGGTGGCAGCTTCCCGCGCCGTGAAGACAAGGAATACCTGCGCAAGAAGATCGCCCTCACCTTCCACGACCCGGCGCACGCCACCGACGCGCTGGTGGAGGAGTGCTACCAGACGGTGAACGACAAGGGCAAGCTCATCCGCATCCTCGCGCTGGCCAAGAGCGCCATCCGCCACAACATGGCCGCCGACCTGCCGAAGCTGAGGATGCCTGTGTGCCTCATTTGGGGCAGGCAGGACACCATCACCCCGCCGCACGTGGCCGAGGAGTTCCACGCGCTCATTCCGCAGAGCGAGCTGTTCTGGATCGACCACTGCGGGCATGCCGCCATGATGGAGCACCCCGATGAGTTCAACCGCATCGCGGACGCGTGGCTGACCAAAATGTTGAGTGACGAGTAGCGAGTGACGAGTGACCCGAAGTGGTCAGCACGCTGCCACTCGCCACTCGTCACTCGCTACTCGTCACTCGTCACTTCCATGAGAACCCTCAAAGCCGAACACCTCGGCAGCGGCCGCGAGGCCAAGCACTGGCCCAAGCCCTCGCTCCCCGAGTACGCCTTCATCGGGCGGAGCAACGTGGGCAAGAGCTCGCTCATCAACATGCTGGTGGGCGTCAACAAGCTGGCGCGGGTGAGCGGTACGCCAGGCAAGACGCGCAACGTGGAGCATTTCAAGGTGGAGGACGCATGGCTGCTCGCGGACCTGCCCGGCTACGGCTTCGCGAAGACCAGCAAGGCCGAGCGCGGAACGTGGAAGCGCATGATCGATACCTACCTGCTGGAGCGCGAGAACCTGCAATGCGTGTTCACGCTCATCGACACGCGCCTGGAACCTCAGCGGAACGACCTGGAAATGATCCAATGGCTTGGGGAGAACAGCATCCCCTTCGTCATCGTCTTCACCAAGAGCGACAAGCTCAACCAACCGAAGGTGCAGAGCAACGTGGCCCTCTTCCGCCGCGTGCTGAAGAAGACCTGGCAGAACCTGCCGCTCATGTTCATCACCTCATCGGAGACCAGGAAGGGCCGCGAGGACCTGCTGGCGTACATCGAGGGCGTGAACGCGGGATGGGAGCGGTGAACGACCTATCTTCGTGCATCTCCAACAATTCTGAGGCCTTGCGATCCGGATCCCTGCTCTTCGCGTTGCAACTGGGTGCTGCCTGGGCGCCGGCCCAGACCACCTTCGTTCGCCATTTTGGTGGTGATGGTAGTGATATCGGCTTCTGCGTGGAGCGCACGGCGGACGGCGGTTATATCCTGTCCGGGGGCAGCGAGACCGACGGGACCGCATCAATGGACATGTACCTGGTGAGAACGGATGCCGCGGGCAACGAGCAATGGTCGCGCACCTTCGGCACGTCCATGATCGAATTCGCGTATTCGGTCGTAGGGACGGCTGATGGGGGCTTTGTGGTCTGCGGGGGCTGGGCGGGATTCGGTGCGGACACGCTGGCGCTGGTGAAAGTGGACGCGACGGGTGCCGATCAATGGTCGCGGCGATACCCTATCAACGTGGACCGCAGCATCGGCTATTCGGTCACCGAGGCGGAGAATGGCGACCTGCTGTGCTCCGGGTTCGCAGGCCCGTACGGCGCGCAGGACGCGGCCTTCATCCGTGTTGGTCCCGATGGTGAACCCGTCTGGACGACGCTGGTGGATCTGGGTGCGAACAACGCAGGCACGGCCATCCGGAGCACCGCCGATGGTGGAGCGGTGGCCTTGGTCACCTCATTCGAGTCGTACGGGGTGGACGGGGATATCGGCCTGGTGCGCCTGAACAGTTCGGGGGACACCCTTTGGACCCGGAGTTTCGCGACGCCGGCACTGGAGGACGCCCATGGCATGACGGTGGCCGGGAACGGTGACGTGCTCATCGCCGGGTTCTACGGCGCGGTACCTGCGGACGCGTTCTTGATGCGCACGGATGCGAACGGAGGAATGCTCTGGTCGCATACCTATGGAAGCCTGGATGGCCATGATGAAGCGCTTGATGTTGAAGCACTGGACAATGGCGACATCCTGGTGACGGGCCGTACCCAGCCCGGTGCGGACGATCCAACGGGCATGTTGCTGATGCGATGCGACGCCGAAGGTGGCGTGCAGTGGCAGCACGCGTACGTGGAGGGTATCATGGCGGCATCGCAGTCGGTTTGTGTGGCCGAGGACGGAGGTTTTGCGATGCTCGGCTACACCGCGTTGGAGGCCGACTCCACGTTCGACCTTTTGCTCGTGAAGACCAATGGTTCGGGTTTCACGGCCATCGCCGATGGGATGGGAACGAACGATCGCCGATTTGACCTGTTCCCCGTTCCGGCCGATGTGTCGGCGCGCTTGGCCATCACGGGTTCCTGGCCAGGTCCGTTCGTTGCCGACCTTCTGGACGCATGGGGGCGGCGAGCGATGCGTCTGACGAGCTTCACCGGGACGCTCGACATACCGTGCTCCACCCTGCCCACGGGGAGCTATATCCTGCTCGTCTCTGACGCGCAAGGGCGTATCGGCCGGACGAAGCTGCAAGTGGCCCACTGACCGCCTGTGACGGTCGTTGATCGATCCGGGCCGGATGTTCAGGTCTTTCGCGTGCCGGGCAGCATGTGCTCCGCGAAATAGCTTCCGAAATCACGCATCTGCGCGGCCATCTTCCCTTCGCCTGTAGCGCGCTCGAAGGTGTCGGCCATGGTGAGGATGTTCTGGTGAAAGAAGGCCTTCATCTCGTCCGTGGTCATCTTCTTCGTCCACAGGTCGATGCGCAGTGTGTTCATCTCCTTGGCGTCCCACAGGCTGATGAGCGCGCTCTTGCACTCGCTCGTCCCGGTGGCGTCATCGGCCTCCCATTCGATGCGTTCGGGCACATGGTTCTCGTCAAGCGAGACGTTGAAACGGATCTGACGGGTTTTCATCAAGCTTCAAATTTCAAGGCATAAGCTTCAAGCTTCAAAGATCGTGGTATTGTCAGCGTCTCCCGTAACCTGAGCCTTGCAGCTTGAGTCTTGTGGCTTGAGCCTTGAGTCTTGGAATTTTTCATCTCGGCTTGTAGCTTTTCAGCACCGCGCGGGGCTCCTCCAGCGCGAACAGCTCTGCCATGGTCACCTCAGGGTGGGCCTTCATGTACGCGGAAACCATGCGGAAGCCGATCCACTCGCCGATGTGCCCGGGGCTTTCGCGCGGGAAGCCGTTGGTGAAGGGGCCATCGTTCATCAGGCGATCAATGTCGGCGGCCTTTTTGCTGTACAGAACCTGGCCGGTGACGAGCGCGGTCCAGACGTTGAACTCGTTGTCCTCGCACCACTTCAGTTGCGCGTCGGTGAAAGCGAACTTGAGCGCGGGGTTGGTCTCGGCGAGCAGCGCGTCCAGCAGGTACATCACGCGGCCGATCTCCATCAGGTTGGTGAGCAGGTCCTCGCCGCGCGTGTCGCGGGTGTAGTGCGCCTGTAGCCAGCCCTTCACGGCGCTGGGCACGAGCATTTCGGGGCGCATGCGCTCCTTCAGGTACTGGGGGAAGGCGTCGGGCGCGAGGAGGCCGATCACCGGATGGTCCGGCCCGATGAACCATTCCACGCCGATGCCCAGCACGCTGTCCGTGGGCGCAATGCCGTAGTTGAAGCCGCTGTTGAACACCACGATGCGCGGGGCGATACTGTCCGGAAAGAAGCCGAGCAGCCGCCCGAAGGCCGCGCCGAACTCGGCGCGCTGCGGCCCCATGTCGCCGAACACGCTGTCGGCCCGCTGCTGCACAGCGCGCCAGTCAGGGTTCATGGTGAAGCTGGTGAGGGCGATGGGCAGGCGCGGGTCGTCAATGGGCGCGGCCTGCAGGATCCGCTCCACATAATCCTTGTAGAAGCTGCCGTATTCCGCGTACAGCTTCAGGTTGAAATTGGCGGCGGTGTCGCCCGCGCTGCGGAAGAGGTCCTGGTCCAGCCGTTCGATGCGCCGATCGGGATCCCGGGCGATGGGCGCTGCCGGGTGACCTCCGCCACCGCACGACGTCAACACGACTGTTGAAAGAACGATGGCCACGGCCAGGTCACGCAGAAGTGGCGGGTTACTTTTGGCCATCGCAAAAACGACCGCGAAACTATGAAGAAGGCATCGGCACTCGCCGTGATCGCCCTGCTGGGCGGCATGGCCACGCACGCGCAGGACACCAAGAAGTTCCGGCTGGGGATCACGCTGGCCCCCAACATGGGCTGGACCGGTTTCACCGAGAAAAAAGTGGCGAACGATATCGTCAGCCAGGAATACAAGGCCGACGGTGCGCGCTTCGGCTTCCGCTTCGGTCTGGTCACCGACTTCCAGCTCGGCGCCAACGCCAACTACTTCTTCAGCACCGGCCTCTTCTTGAATACCCTCGGTTCGAAGTCGGTGGTAACGACCGCACTGACGGTCTTCGACAGCCTGCCTGCCCTGTCCGTGGCGACCAATGTGCAGAGCAAGTTCCAGTACGTGGAGCTGCCGATCTCCATCAAGCTGAAGACCAACGAGATCGGGTATATGACCTACTTCGGCCAGCTCGGGTTCGACGTGGGCGTGCTCACCGGGGCGAAGGCCAAGGTGGACGCCGGTGACTTCGAGGACGTGAAGGACGATGTGTTCCCCATGCGGGTGGCTCTCGCGGTCGGGGGCGGGTTGGAGTACAATTTCAGCGGCAACACGTCGGCACTCATCGGCATCAAGTACAGCAACAGCTTCATGAACCTGTACCAGAACGAAACGACACTGAACGAGGGCACCGTCCTGGAGACGAAGCTGGACCTGCCCAAGGCCAAGCTCCACTACGCCGAACTCACGGTGGGGGTGCTGTTCTGAGGGCATACGGATCGTCGCGCGGCCCCGTTCACCACCGGTGGACGGGGCTTCGCATTTTTGTGGCAGCGTACAAGCATGGATACACAGGGGGTCATCGGCCACATCACCGGCTGGCTGAAGGACTACGCGGAGCGCAACGGGCAGCGCGGCTTCGTGGTGGGCGTTAGCGGCGGCATCGACAGCGCTGTCACCAGCGCGCTCTGCGCACGAACGGGCATGCACGTGCTTTGTGTGGAGATGCCCATCCACCAAGCGCGCGCGCAGGTAACGCGCGCGCAGGAGCACATCACCGCGCTCGCGGCCAGGTACGCCAACGTGTCGTCGCAGCGGGTGGAACTCACCGCTGTGTTCGACCGCTTTGTGGCCGCGCTGCCCCCGCACGCCGATGAGGAGGCGATGCACCTGGCCCTGGCCAACTCGCGCGCGCGCCTGCGCATGACCACGCTCTACCACCTCGCGGGACTGCACCGTTCCTTGGTGGCCGGCACAGGTAACAAGGTGGAGGACTTCGGCGTGGGCTTCTTCACCAAGTACGGCGATGGAGGGGTGGACCTCTCGCCCATCGCCGACCTTACCAAGACCGAGGTATACGCTGTCGGCGCCGTGCTGGGCGTCAACGAGGCCATCATGAAGGCCGCGCCCACCGATGGGCTCTGGGGCGATGACCGCACGGACGAGGACCAGATCGGCGCCAGCTACCCGGAACTGGAATGGGCCATGGACCTGCGCGACCGGGGTGGTAGCGAGGAAGGGGTCACCGCCCGTCAGCGACAGGTGCTCGCTATCTTCGATCGCCGCCGCGCGGCCAACCGGCACAAGATGGACCCGATCCCCGTGTGCCTGATCCCCGAACGGTACAAATAACGGACACGATACATGAGGCCGACCACCTTCATCGCCCGCACAGGAAGAATGGCCGGGCCACTCCTCATATTGCTCGGCCTGCTCGCGCACGGCCGCCTGTCCGCGCAGGACTCCCTGTTCTTCGCGAACGGCGACATCCTCACGGGCCATGCCGAGGAGGTGGGGCCCGACAAGGTCCGTTTCCGCATACCGGACCCCGGTGATCCCTCGGGCCCTGCTGTGCAGGCGGACGGGAAGGGGGGCGCGCTGGTGATGGCCGACCGCCGGGACCTCCTGCGGCTGAAGCTCGCTGGGGGGCAGACCATCTCCTTCAACGCCGCGCGGGCGGTGGAGGCCCCCGACCGGACCTTCCTGGACCGGAAGCAGGCCGTTACCGTGGACATCCTCGCCCCAGCACTGGACCATTTCACGGCGGGTTACCAGCGATCATTGAAAAAAGGTGTCATATTGCATGCGGACCTGGGCCTGATCGGCCTCGGCGTGAGCCGGCGGCAGAACGTGTACAGCGAGGACATCACGCGACTCCGGGGCGGGCTGTTCCGGCTGGGCGTGTCCTTCATGCTGCCGCGCCGCCCCGCGCGCGTTTCCAACGTGCGCCGCGAGCACCCCCTCAACGGCTGGTACATGCGCCCTGAGATCCTGCTGAGCGGATGGACCGAGCACCGGACGCACCACTTGTACGGCAACCCGTACATGGTGGAGACCACGACCGGAAAAGACGTGGCGAGTCTGGCCTTGGTCACGGTGTTCGGGCGGCAGCTGCTCATCGGCCGCCGTTGCGTGCTGGACATGTTCGCGGGCATGGGCTACGGCATCCAGTGGGAGAACGGCGAACTGCCGGAGGACAACGGAGTGGGCGGGGGCCGGGAGTACTCCTTCACGCACCTGTTCACGGGGAGCTACTCGCCGCTGGCGCTCACGGGAGGGTTGCGCTTCGGGTACGTGTTCTGAGGCTCTGTCAGCGCAGGGCCTGGTCGAGCACTTCGTCCATCACGCGCCGGAGCACGCTTTTGCCGAACAGCACGTTCACGCCGACGGTGCAGTACGGGCCAGGCCGCAGGCGGTAGGGGGCATCGGCGTCGTCGCGTCCGGGGGTGCCGAAGGACACGCGGTGCGCCATCAGGTACCCGGCCTCGACGCGCAGGGAAACGTGGCCGCCGAAGCGGTGGCGCAGTGAGGCGAAGATGCGGAGCCCGCTCCAGTTCAAGTTCTGCCGTTCCTCCAGCAACGCGATGCCCGTACGCGAGCCGTCGAGCCCGGCGCCGAGGTCCAGCCGCGTCCCGGCCTTTATCCTGTTCGTGAAGGATAATTGGAGTGGCAGCACGTAATTGATGGACCAACGTTCGCCCATGGGCGCCGAGCCACCGATGAAGGGGACGGGGATCGGGAGTCCGTCGCTCCAGTTCAGCGCCAGGCCGTAGAAGAACTGCTTGCGCAGGCCCTTCACCTTCATCCATCCGATAAGCCCGCCGAAGCGCGGGACCGCCTTGTTGAAGGTGCGGTCCTCTTCGCTCACGTTCACGTTCACGTTCCAGAACAGCACCCGGAAGCGCCGCGTCAGCTTCACGCCGAGCGCTCCCGCGGTGGCGGTATGGAAGGTGCGTGGCCCGGCGAGCTGCGGATCCAGGCGTACCTCGCGCGTTCCGTAGCGCAGGGTTCCCATCACCTGCGAGGCGCGCACACGCACGCCGTTCTTGATCATTTCAGCGAGGCTTCCTGCCGTGAGGTCCAGTTGCGCGCCCACGTTGAAGGTGCTGTGGACGGGGAACGTGAGCAGCGCCGAGGCCGAGCGGTCCTCGAACGTGCCGGGCTCGCGGCGCACATCGGTCCTCGGCAGCCAGCGGCCCTCCACGCGCAGGCGCGGGCGGAAGAGCTGATCGAACTGGTCGAGATCGAAGGTCTGCGCCCGCGCGATGCTCGCCATGCACAGGGCGAAGAGGAGCAGGCCGGTGGTGCGCATGCCGTTCACGGAGGCGAATTTCGTTCCTTGGACGCTCCACCGCGCCGCTGTCACCATGAACGAGAGCGATAACAAGGCCCACCAGCCCGCCACCGTGCCCATCGCGCGGCGCATCACGCGACGGATACCGCGATTCTGGTGGGCGAAGGGCGGCTCGCCGCGCATGCCGATGGTAGGCTGGTTCGACCCGGGCCAACTGGCCGCCACCGGTATCCGGAGCGTGGTATCGTTCTTCATCGGCGAGCAGAGCGACAAACGGCTGGTTCAGGCCCTGGCCGCGCGGAGGCAGGAGCCCTACGACCACACCGTCCATTATTCGGACCGGCAGGAGGGCCCTGTTCCGCGGAAGGACGCGCCGCGCGATGAGCTGTGGATCGACTACGTCTGCGACACCGGCGACGGCTGGGATCCCACCTATGCCGTCGCTTATGCCGTCTCGCAACCTTCGTTGGGCGTCGGGGGCACCGGCCTTCCGCGCGGTGATGTGCTCGTCTTCGGCGGCGACGAGGTGTACCCCACGCCCACACGCGCGGAGTACCAGCGCCGCCTGGTGGCTCCGTACATGGCGGCCTTCGGGCAGCAGCGGCCCGAGGAGCGCCCGCACGTGTACGCCATCCCCGGCAACCACGACTGGTACGACGGACTGTCGGCTTTCAGCCGCCTCTTCTGCTCGGACACGGGTCGCCGTTTCGCCGGCCAGTGGACGCGCCAGCACCGCAGCTACTTCGCTCTGAAGCTGCCGCACCGCTGGTGGCTCGTGGGCGTGGACAGCGCCCTCCAGAGCGACCTCGACGTTCCGCAACTCGAGTATTTCAGGCACATCGCCGAACACGCCATGGAGCCGGGGGACAAGGTGGTCCTCTGCCTCTCGCAGCCCGTATGGGTGTACGCGCACAAGTACCGCCGCATGGGGCGGGCCTACGACGAAACGGACCTGTTGTACCTGCGCGAAGGGATATTCGCCAAGCGTGGCGTGGAGGTGAGGGTCTTCCTTTCCGGCGATCTGCACCATTACCGCAGGCACGAGGAACTGCTGCCGCCCGGCGAAGGGCGCCAGCCCGTGCAGAAGATCACGGCCGGCGGCGGTGGCGCCTTCCTGCACCCCACGCACGAGGATGATTTCTCCTTTCTGGAAGAGGAACCCCCGAGGGCTGTTGGAGGAGAGGCCAAGCGTTACGCGATGAGGGCCGTGTACCCCGCCATGGACCGCAGCGCGCGCCTGGCCTGGGGCAACCTGCTCTTCCTCTTCAAGAACCCGCGTTTCGGTATCGCGCCCGCACTGCTGTACCTGTTCACCGTCTGGCTGGTGGGTGCAAGCATCGGGGTGATGCGGCCAACGGACCCGGCGCGCGCGCTGCGTTACACGTCCGAGGCCTTCGCTGAAGAGCCGGGCCTGGCCGTGTGGATGATCACGATCGTGGCGCTGTTCTGGGCCTTCACGGACACGCATTCGCGCGTGTACCGCATCCTTGCGGGCAGCGTCCACGTGTCCGCGCATTTCGCCGCCATGTTCTATGTCGGCTGGGGTGTGCTGCAAGTGGCGTCTGAACTCTTCCCCGATCCATGGATCGTTCCGCGCACGATCGCGACCGGCACGGGCATCTTCATGGGCGGGTGGATCGTGGGCAGCGTGCTCATGGGGCTCTACCTGCTCATCTCCGTCAACGTCTTCGGCAGGCACAACGAGGAGGCCTTCAGCAGCCTGCGCGTGAAGGACTTCAAGCATTTCCTGCGGCTGCACATCGGCCGGGATGGGGCGCTCACGATCCATCCCATCAAGGTGGAGCGCGTGCCGCGCAAGTGGCGCGGCCGCAGGGAGGAGGACGCGTCGCCGAGCGCCGTACAGCCGGTGGATCCGCTGAAGGCGGAGTATATCGAGCGGCCGGTCGTAGTTCGTTGAAGCGCCGCCGTACGTCAAGGCGCAGGTCGGGTGCGGTGTCCAGTGACCTTCGGTCCGGCATCGCAGCCGGCCGTCGGGCTATCCTTGCGCTTGATCAACGTCGGTCACAGGCTTCCAGCCTGTGAAGAGGATCTACCCGATCGTCCACGTATGCTCGCCCTTGAGCAGCGCGTCCAGATCGCCAGCGCCTTTGCGTTCCTTGGCCTGCATCACTTGGGCGGTGAGCTTCGCTTCGTGTGTCGGCCGGTCGTTCACATAGAAAACACCGAACGGTCTGGGCATTGCTCCCTCCAATCGCGGATCTTCAAAGAGCCGCACGAGAATGCTGGCCTTGAACGAATCACGCTCATCATGGATCCACAGTTCGTCGAGGCTCGTGCCGCCGGCGTAGGTGTCCACGATCACGGGCGTCATGCCGTTCAGCTTGATACCGCGCGTGCCATTGGCGAAGACCAGCGGCTTGCCGTGCTCCACGAAGATGGTGTTCAGCGGCTTCGTCGCTTTCTCGGTGAAGGTCTCGAAGGCCCCGTCGTTGAAGACGTTACAGTTCTGGTAGATCTCCACGAGTGAGGTGCCCCGGTGCGCATCGGCGCGCGCGAGGATCTCGCGCATGTGTTTCGGGTCGCGGTCCATGCTGCGGGCGATGAAGGTGCCGTCGGCGCCTTTCACCAATGCGAGCGGATTGAACGGATGGTCCGTGCTGCCCATAGGCGTGCTGCGCGTGATCGCACCTTCTGGGCTTGTCGGGGAATACTGGCCCTTCGTGAGGCCGTAGATCTCGTTGTTGAAGAGCAGTACGTTCACGTCCACGTTGCGGCGCAGCAGGTGGATGATGTGATTGCCACCGATGCTCAGCGCGTCGCCGTCACCGGTGATCATCCACACGCTCAGTTCTGGACGCACGCTGCGCAATCCGCTCACGATGGCCGGTGCGCGGCCGTGGATCCCGTGCAGGCCGTACGTATCGAGGTAGTACGGGAAGCGCGAGCTGCAGCCGATACCGCTGATGAAGACGACATCCTCCTTCTTCTTGCCGCCCTGTTCGAGCAGCGTCTGCACCTGCTTGAGGATGCTGTAGTCGCCACAGCCAGGGCACCAACGTACTTCCTGGTCGCTGCTGAAGTCGATCTTCTCGACCGGCGTTGTTCCATTCACCGTGCTCATGACTTCATCATGTTGAGAACGCCTGTACGGATCTCCTCACTCGTGAACGGCATGCCTTGGATCTTGTTCAATCCCTGCGCATCACAGAGGAATTCAGCGCGGAGCAATTGGCGCAACTGGCCGCTGTTCATCTCGGGTACGAGCACCTTCTTGTACTTCTTCAGCAGTGGGCCCAGCCCTTTGTTGAAGGGGAACATGTGGCGGATGTGCACGTGCGCCACGGAATGACCTTCGGTTTGGAGTTGCAAAGCGGCCGTGCGGATCGCGCCGTAAGTTGAACCCCAGCCCACGATCAGCAGATCGCCTTCCGGCGGACCGCTGTCCAGGCGGATCGGCTTGTAGCGGTCCGCGATCCGCGCGACCTTCTCCGCCCGCAGCCGCACCATCTTCTCGTGGTTCGCGGGGTCGTAGCTGATGTTGCCGGTCCTGTCCTGCTTTTCGATGCCGCCGATGCGGTGCTGCAGGCCGGGCTGCCCGGGCAGGGCCCATGGGCGTACGCCGCGCTCATCACGCTCGTAGGGCAGGAATGCACCGGAAGCGTCGTGCAAGTCCGCCCGGGATCGCTTCGCGTCTCCTTCGTCGCCGCTCGCGATGACGGGCGGCTTGATCTCCGGCAGATCGGTCGATGAAGGGAAGCGCCATGGTTCAGATCCGTTCGCGATGTAGCCATCGGTGAGCAGGATCACGGGTGTCATGTGCTCCAGCGCGAGCTGCACGGCCTCGAAGGCCATGTCGAAACAATCGATCGGGGTGCTCGCGGCGATCACGGGGATCGGCGCTTCGCCGTTGCGGCCATGAACCGCTTGCCAGAGGTCGGCCTGTTCGGTCTTGGTGGGAAGTCCGGTGCTCGGTCCACCGCGCTGCACGTTCACGATCACCAGCGGGATCTCCAGCATGAAGGCCAAACCCATCGCTTCGGTCTTCAGCGCGATGCCGGGACCGCTGCTCGCTGTGATCCCGAGCGCACCACCATAGCTGGCGCCGATGGCGCTGCTGATCGCGGCGATCTCGTCCTCCGCCTGGAAGGTGATCACACCGAAGTTCTTGTGGCGCGAGAGCTCGTGCAGGATGTCGCTCGCCGGGGTGATCGGATAACTACCGTAGAAGAGGTCGAGCTTTGCCTTTTGCGCGGCGGCGATGAGGCCGAGCGCGGTGCCCTGGTTGCCGGTGATGCTGCGGTACGTGCCCTTCGGCATCGGCGCGGGCTTCACCTCGAAGCGTGTGGTGAAGGTCTCGCTGGTCTCGCCGTAATTATACCCGGCGATCAGCGCCTTCATGTTCGCGTCGAGCACATCGGGCTTCTTCGCGAACTTCTTCTTCAGGAAGCCCTCGGTGAGCGCATTGTCGCGGCTGTACATCCAGTTGATGAAGCCGAGCACGAACATGTTCTTGCAGCGGTCCTTCTCTTTCATGCCGAGGGTGGTGCCCTCGAGCGCGGCGCGGGTGAGCTTCGTCACGTCCACGCTGTGCAGCTGGTATTCCGCGAGTGAACGGTCGGTCAGCGGATCCTGCTCTTCAGCGATCCCGGCCAGGCGCAGGTTCTTCTTGTCGAAGCCGTCCGTGTTGGCGATGATGGTTCCGCCCTTCCGGAGTTTGCTCAGGTTGGCCTTGAGCGCTGCGGCGTTCATCACCACCAGCACGTCGCACTGGTCGCCAGGCGTCCAGATCTCCACGCTGCCGAAATGCAGCTGGTAGCCGCTCACGCCGGCAAGTGTTCCTTGTGGGGCGCGGATCTCCGCCGGGAAATTCGGGAAGGTGCTGACGTCGTTGCCGAACAGTGCGTTCGTATCGGTGAACTGGCTGCCGGTAAGCTGGATGCCATCGCCGCTGTCACCCGCGAAGAGGATCACCACGTTCTGGCGGGTCTCTACGGGCTTGGGCTTCTGAAGTGTCGTGGACATTGAAAGGTGGCGCGAAGGTAGCCCGAGGTGCTCGCGGCTGAAGAACGGCGGAAGTCGCGGAATGTGATGCGCTATGCGACCGCTCCGATGTTCACCGCCTCCACGCTCCGGATCTCCGGTGCCACGCGCTTGATCGCTTCCTCCACGCCGGCCTTCATCGTCATCGGGCTCATCGCGCAGCCGCTGCACGCGCCATGCAGCTTCACGCGGGCCACGCCGTCGGCCGTGACCTCCTCCAGGGAGATGTCCCCACCGTCCGCCTCAAGGAAGGGGCGCAGATCGTTGAGGGCGCGGTTCGCGCGTTCAGTGATGGCGTCGCGTTGTTCGCGGGTGAGCTTCATCGGGACGGCGAAGCTAAGGTCCCTGCGGACGCGGCGGAAGGGGCCGGGGCGGTCATCAGCGTGCGCACCACGGCCTCTACCAAGGGGAGGAAGGCGTCGGCGGCGGGCGTTTCGCCTTGCAGCACGGCCGGGCGGCCCACGTCGGCGGCCTCGCGGATGCTCTGCACCAGGGGCACCTCCGCCAGGAAGGGCACCTTCAGTTCCTCGCTCAAGCCACGCGCACCGCCCTGCCCGAAGATGTAGTACTTGTTGTTCGGCAGTTCAGCAGGGGTGAACCACGCCATGTTCTCCACGATGCCGAGCACGGGCACGTTCACGCTGGGCAGCTGGAAGAAGCCCACGCCCTTGCGCGCATCCGCGACGGCCACGGGTTGCGGGGTGCTCACGATGATCGCGCCGGTGAGCGGGATGGCTTGCACCAGCGAGAGATGGATGTCGCCCGTTCCCGGCGGAAGGTCTACGAGCATCACATCGAGCTCGCCCCAATCGGCGTCCTTGAACAACTGCTCCAGGGCCTTGCTGGCCATCGGTCCGCGCCACGCGATCGCCTGTGAGGGGTCGGCGAAAAAGCCGATGCTCAACAACTTCACGCCATAGTTCTCCACGGGCACGATCCAGTTCTTCTCGCCTTCCTTCTTTACGCTCGGCCGCTCGTGCAGCACATCGAACATCAGCGGCATGCTGGGTCCGTAGATATCGGCATCCACCAGGCCCACGCTGAAGCCGCGTGCAGCGAGCCCTGCGGCGAGATTGGCCGTGATCGTGCTCTTGCCCACGCCACCCTTGCCGCTGGCGATGGCGATGATGTGCTTCACTTTCGGTAGCACTTTGCGCACGTTGCCGCGGTCGCCGCTCAGGGCGTTCACCGTCACGCGCACCTGCACATCGTTGCCGAGTTCCTTTTTCAGTTGGAAGGTTACGGCTTCCTCCATGCGCTTGCGGCTGTGCATGGCCGGATTGCTCACTTCCACGGTGACGTGAACGGTGTTCTCATCAACCACCACTTCGCGTACGAGGTCGAGCTCAACGATGTCCTTCTTCAGGTCGGGTTCAACAACGCGGGAAAGCGCGGTGCCGATGGCTTCTTCGGTGATGGGCATGGTTTCGGAAAGGAGCGCGAAATTAGGCGCAGCAACGCCGCATTGCAGGGCATTACACGAACGCCTCCTGCTCCTTCAGCAACCAGCGCTCCGCCGCGTCCGCATCGGCGAAGAGTTCCACCTTGAACGGCGCGACCTCGGCGGTGGCATCCACCATGCGTTCCGTGGCAGTGTGCGTGAAGTAATCCTCGCCGCGCACCACGGCCACGCGCCGCAGCCCGAGCTTGATGATCTCCGGCATAAAGACGTCGATGGACCACTTCTCATCGCCGTGAAGGATGGCGCCCATGGCGCGCGTATCGGACAGCCACAGCACAAGGTGATGGTCGCGGATCAGGTCGTGGATGTGCCACAGGGCAAGCCGGTACTCTTCGCTCCGGACGGACCGGCCCCACGTGCTGATCACCTGGCTGTGCTCGGGGTCCAGTTCGATGTGGACCGTGGCGTCGTTGCGGATGGTGGTCATGTGGTGGGGTGTCTTTCAAAGTTCGTCATTTCGTGCATCGATGGAACTACGCCCGGCTTTTCGATCCGGATCAAAGCGTCAACTCCACCGCCGGATCCCAGAACTTCTTCTTGAAGTCCACCACCTGGTCGTCTTTCACTTTAACGCCTTCCTTCTTCAGCAGATCCTCCATGCGCGTGGGCGTGGCGAAATGGTGCTTGCCAGTGAGCAGGCCGCTGCTGTTCACCACGCGGTGCGCGGGCACGGGAGGTGATGACGCGTGGCTGTGGTCCATGCAATAGCCCACGATGCGAGCCGAACGTGCGGCACCGATGTACTTCGCGATGGCGCCGTAGCTCGTCACCCGGCCGCGCGGGATCTGGCGCACCACGTCCATCACGTCGGCGAAGAAGTCGCGTTCCTGTACCGCGCCATCGCGCACTTGTCGCTTACCGCGAGCGGAGCGAAGGGATCTGTCATTCTTCGTCTTGCCCCGAGCCGAGCGAAGCGATCCGTCATTCGGTTTCTTGGCCATGTATCACAGAGCGTCAGGGTCCAGCCAACCTTCCTTGATGAGCAATGCGCGTGTCAGCGTCTGGCGCCGGCGTACGTCGTTCATGTCGTGCATGTCGATATTGATCGCGAAGTAGGCCGTGCGTCCGGCGCGCTCCACCCAGCCAACGTACCAACCATACTCCTCCTGTTCACGAACGGCCCACCCCGTCTTCCCGCGGATGCGCCAGGTGGCCGTACTGTCGCCGGGCATGATGTTCTTCACGGTCCGCTGATGCTTCACCTCGAACGGCAGACGCTCCTCATTCAATCTCCGCAGGAATTGGACCTGCTGGCGTGGTGTGATACGCAGCCCGCCCTTCAGCCAGAACAGGTCGATGGAGTCGCCAATGACGGTATTGCCATAGCGCGCGGTATCGAGCCAGTGTTGCATGCGCTCCTTGCCCGCCCGCCGCGCCACCTCCTGGTACCATGGAACGCAACTGCGTTGGATCGCGGTGGCCATGTCCATGGCCGTGTCCCATTCGGGTCTGCGTTCGGTACCATCCCATGCGATCACCGTGTGCTCGTCCTCCACGGACCCGGTCTCCAGTGCTACGAGCGAATTGAATACCTTGAAAGTGGAAGCAGGCAGGAAACCCCTGTCGATGCGGACCGTGTCCGAGGACTGGAGGAGCAGGCTGTCGGGTTCATAGAGCACGAATACACCGGTGATACCG
>Ga0138256_10003767_pt1 | contig 16098 bp, 18 predicted proteins | sample KNB2016incub_MG_FD_105486 | JGI IMG/M metagenome (GOLD analysis project Ga0138256, IMG submission 105486) | Active sludge microbial communities from wastewater in Klosterneuburg, Austria - KNB2014incub_MG | ecosystem: Engineered > WWTP > Activated sludge > Unclassified | place: Austria... | reverse complement strand
CTCGCCGCGCTGGCCATCGATCGCGAGCCGCACAAGTACTTCGGTGCCATCGAGCGTGCGCCCGAGAACCAATTCCGCGAGGTGGAGCTGCCGGCGGCGGCGTCGATCGCGACGCTGGAGCGCATCGTCGGTGTCGAGCGCGCGACGCTGCGTGCGCTCAACCCGGCCCTGCTGCCGCCGGTCTGGCGCGGCGAGCGCCCGGCGCCACGGGGCTACCGGCTGCGGCTGCCGGACTCGGCCGCAGCCTGGACGAGTGCGGCGCTGGCGCAGCAGCTCGGCGCGCGCCCACGGCTGGCGGACACCGCAGCAGCTGGCACGGTGGCGGCGCCATCCGCCGAGGCCGCCGCCGAAGGCACGAACTACGTCGTTCGCGACGGGGACACGCTGTCGGCGATCGCGGCGCGCACCGGTGTGAGCGCCGCGCAGTTGATGGCCTTCAATGCGCTGCGCGATCAGGATCACATCTACGTGGGCCAGCGCCTGCGGCTGGCCAGTGGCGCCGGCGAGCCGACGCCGGCCGCGAAGGCCAATGCCGCGCGTGCCGTCGAGGAATCGCGCGCCGATGCGCTGGCCGCCCGCGTTGTCGAGCGCGAGTCGGTGCGCACCGAACCGGTGTCGGCCGCGCAGGTGGCTGCGCAGAGCCCGAACCTCGTGCCTGGCGCCTCGGCAGCGACCACGGTCGACGTCAGTGACTATTCGGTGGCGGCGGACGGCTCGATCCGCGTCGCGGCTGCCGAGACCATCGGCCACTATGCCGACTGGCTCGGCATCGGTGCCACGCGCCTGCGCGCGCTCAACGGCCTGCAGGGTGGCGCGACGGTCGTGATCGGCCGGCGCCTGAAACTCGACTTCCGCCGCGTGCCGCGGGAGCAGTTCGAGCAGCGGCGGCGCGATTACCACGAGCGGCTGCAGGCCGAGTACTTCGCGGGCCATCGTATCGTCGGCACCGAGATCTACATCGCGCGGCGTGGCGACTCCCTGTGGAGCCTGACCAAACGTGAAGCCGGCATACCGGTGTGGCTGTTGCAGCAGTTCAATCCCGACCTGGACTTCGGCGAGTTGCAACCCGGTGCCCAGATCATCGTGCCACGCGTCGAGACGCTCGCCGACGTGTGAACCCTGCACGGTCGCCCCCCGCAGGGCGAGTGCCTATAATGAACCTCGCATGCTGCGTTATCTGCTCACACTGGCACTGCTGGTCCTGGGCGCCGGCGCCCGCGCCGAGCCCCAGCCGGCGCTCGCCGGCCTCGGTGGCGGCGAGACGCTCACCAGCCTGGCGCCACCGGTCGCCGACCTCATCCTGGTGCGCAAGTCCGAACGGCGCATGTACCTGATGCGTGCCGGGGAGGTGCTGCGCAGCTACCGCGTGGCGCTCGGTCTGGTGCCTGACGGACCGAAGGAGCGCGCCGGGGATTTCCGCACGCCCGAGGGCAGCTATCGGCTCACGCGCCGCAACACCCGCAGTGATTTCTTCCTGTCGATCCAGGTGTCCTATCCGAGCGTCGCGGACAGCCAGCGGGCGCGCCGCAACGGCTGGGACCCCGGCGGATCGATCATGATCCACGGCCTGCCGAACACGCTGCGCCATCCGCCCGAGTACTACCGCAGCCAGGACTGGACCGACGGCTGCATTGCCCTGTCGAACGGCGATATGGTCGAGCTGTGGATGATGACGCAGGACGATACGCGCATCGAGATACGGCCCTGATAGGCCCTGTCGGGGCGCGTTCCCAGCCGATGGAAACCAGCATCGTCATCCCCGAGTCGGTCGATGCCCGCGTCGGCCCACGCGGCAGTCTCGAGAATCTCTCGCAGGCCGAGATCGCTCGGCTGCTCGACACCAGCCAGGGCGGGTTGTATGCGCTGTTCCGCAGCTGCGCGCTCGCGGTGCTCAATTCCGGCAGCGACACCGATAACCCCAAGGAAGTCCTGGAGCGTTACCGTAACTTCGACGTGCAGATTCTCCGGCACGCCTGGGGTATCAAACTGCAGATCCGCAATGCCCCGGCCGGCGCCTTCGTCGACGGCCAGATGATCCGCGGCATCAAGGAGCATCTGTTCGCGGTGCTGCGCGACATCATCTATACGGACAACGAGATCGCCGGCAGCGGCCGCTTCGACCTGACGCAGCCGGCGGCGATCACCAACGCCGTGTTCCACATCCTGCGCAATGCGCGGCTTCTGGAGCACAAGCTGCGACCGAACCTGGTGGTCTGCTGGGGCGGCCATTCGATCGACCACGTCGAGTACCAGTACACCAAGCGTGTCGGCTACGAGCTCGGCCTGCGTGGCCTGGACGTGTGCACCGGCTGCGGCCCGGGCGCGATGAAGGGCCCGATGAAGGGCGCGACCATCGGCCACTCCAAGCAGCGCATCCACGGAGGGCGCTATATCGGCATCACCGAGCCGGGGATCATCGCCGCCGAGCCGCCCAACGCCATCGTCAATCAGCTGGCGATCATGCCTGACATCGAAAAGCGCCTCGAGGCCTTCGTGCGCCTCGGCCACGGCATCGTCGTGTTCCCGGGCGGGGCCGGTACCGCGGAGGAGATCCTCTACCTGCTGGGTGTGCTGCTGGACCCGGCCAACGCCGACCAGCCGCTGCCGGTCGTGCTGACGGGGCCGGCGGCCAGCTCTGCGTGGTTCGAGCAGATCACCGAGTTCATCGGCGGCACGCTCGGCGAGGAGGCGTTGGCCCGGCTGACGGTGATCATCGGCGACGAGGCCGCCGTCGCGCGTCACATGGTGCGCTCCTTCGAGGCGGTGCGCGAATTCCGCCGCGAGCGCAGCGATTCCTACAACTTCAACTGGCTGCTGGCGGTACCGCCGGAGCTGCAGCAACCGTTCGAGGCGACACACGCGTCGATGCGCGCGCTCGATCTGGGGCGCGCGCAGCCGCTGCATGCGCTGGCGGCGGATCTGCGCCGCGCCTTTTCCGGCATCGTCACCGGCAACGTCAAGGCACATGGTATCGCAGCGATCGAATGCCACGGGCCGTTCGAATTGAACGGCGATGCGCAGATCATGCGCCTGCTCGATCGGCTGCTGACGGCGTTCGTTGCGCAGTGGCGCATGAAGCTGCCGGGCAGCGCCTACCGCCCCTGCTACCGCCTGGTGGCTTGATACGTTAAATGCCGCGCGGGAATTTCGTCCGGGAGCGCGGCACCCGGTCCCTGCGTGTGACTCAGTTCCTGTCGGCACCGGCACCGCAACGCGTAGTCTGGCTGCGCACACAGCGGGTAGCATCAATGGACAAGCGCGACACGATGGTGATCGACAAGCCGGTGCGGAAGGAAGGGCAGGCGCCGATCGGCGTCGGCACCGATCCGCGTTCGCGCTGGCCGGAACCGCTGCAGCGCTCACGCGGCCGCCAGGCCGCGATCACACGCAACCTCTACACCTGGTCGAACTACAAATCCTGGGCCGACAAGGTGCGCAGCACCTGGGACGCCGAGCCGAAGAAGTAGCCGCCAGCCCGCCCGGGCATCACGAGGAATTCCCGAGATTCAGCGCGAGCGGCGCGCCCGGCGGCGCCGCCGTCTGCGCCTGCAGCGGCGGCAGTTCCAGCCAGTCGAGCAGCGACCTCCACTGCTGCAGGTCCTCGGCCACCTGATGTTGTTTCATCTCATGCAGCCCGAGCCCGAGTTCGGCGCCACGCAGGTAGTTCTGCGAGTCGCGCAGCGTCGCGACGATGGGCACGTCGAGCGTCTCGAGGAAACGCGTCAGCGCGCCGTACACCAGCGTATTGCGTCGCACCCGATTGGCGATGATGCCGAGGCGCCGCTCGCGACGCTTGACCTTGGCCACCAGCAGCAGGTTGGCCACGCAACGCGAGCAGGCGTGGATGTCGATGTCCGAAGGCAGCACCGGCACGAGGATCTTGTCGGCGCTGCGCACCAGATCGGGCATGTCGCGCGCATCGAGTGCCGCTGCGGTGTCGACAATCACGTGGGTCGTGCCTTCCGGGATGCGCAGCTGGAAGGCGCGCGTGGTGCGGCTGTCGCGCTCGTGGGCGCTGACCAGATGGATCGGCGGCTGCTCGGGGCGGCGCTTGCGTGTCCAGCGCGCGGCCGAGCCCTGCGGGTCGTAGTCCATCAGCACGGGCATTTCGCCGCGTACCGCGAAGCAGGCGGCCAGGTTGATGGCGACCGTGGTCTTTCCCGAGCCGCCCTTCGGATTGAGGACGACGATCCGCTGCATGTCTTGACGATGTCCGGCGCGACGCCCGCGCATTATGTACCGCCATGCAAGACTACGCAGGCGCCGGCGTCGCGGCAAGCGCCCAGGCCTCCCGCAGGCTGTGAGGTCGCGCACGGTGCCGCGTGCGCACGCTTCCTATGATGCGCCCCGAGGCTGCAATCCAGCCCTGCAAGGCGCACTCCCCTGGAAATCCTGTTGCTCGCCTGGGACGAACTCGACGACTGGCTCGCCGCCGGCATGCAGTTCCTGCGTCGCCTGTCTTGAAATTCCGCCGCCGCCGCCGCATATAGGCCGCGAAGCCCGCGCCGTCGCCCGGGCGAGCCGAGGCGAGACCCTTCGATGGCCGATTCCAACCGCGAGACCCACGGCTTCCAGGCGGAGGTGCGCGCGCTGCTGCGCCTGATGATCCACTCGCTGTACAGCCACCGCGAGATCTTCCTGCGCGAGCTCATCTCCAATGCCTCGGACGCCAATGACAAGCTGCGTTTCCTGGCGCTGTCGCGCCCCGAGCTGCTGGCCGGCGGCGGCGAGCTTGGCATCTGGATCGAGCCGGATGCGGCGGCCGGGACGCTGACGATACGCGACAACGGCGTCGGCATGACACGCGCCGATGCCATCGCCCACCTGGGGACGATTGCGAAGTCCGGTACCGCGGAGTTCCTGGGGCGCCTGAGCGGCGATGAGCAGCGCGACGCGCAGCTGATCGGCCAGTTCGGCGTCGGCTTCTATTCCGCCTTCATCGTCGCCGACCGGGTCGAGGTGTACTCGCGCGCCGCCGGCGCCGCGCCCGCCGAGGGCGTGCACTGGACATCGAGCGCTGACGGCAGTTTCGAAGTCGCGAGCGTCGAGCTCGCCGAGCGGGGCACGCGTGTGCTGCTGCACCTGAAGGAGGACGCACGCGAGTTTGCCGATGCCCTGCGGCTGCGCGGCCTGGTGCGGCGCTACTCGGACCACATCGCGTTCCCCGTGCACCTGCCGAAGGCGGGCGCCACGCTGGACACCGAGGTGGTGAACCAGGCGCAGGCACTGTGGACGCGGCCGCGTGCCGACATCCAGGACGAGGAGTATCGCGACTTCTACCGGCATGTTTCCCACGATGGCGCCGAGCCGCTCGCCTGGAGCCACCACCGCGTCGAGGGGCGGCGCGAATACACCAGCCTGATGTATCTGCCGGGTCGCGCGCCGTTCGACCTGTGGCGTGCGGACGCGGCGCGCGGCCTGAAGCTGTACGTACGGCGCGTCTTCATCATGGACGACGCCGAACAGTTCCTGCCGCGCTACCTGCGTTTCGTACGTGGTGTCGTCGACGCGGCCGACCTGCCGCTGAACGTCTCGCGCGAACTGCTGCAGACCGACGCGCAGGTCGAGGCCATGCGCGGCGCGCTGACGCGCCGAGCGCTCGAGTTGCTCGCGCGACTCGCCACGGACGAGCCGGACAAGTACCGCACCTTCTGGCGCGAATTCGGCGCCGTGCTCAAGGAAGGCGTCGGCGAGGACCCGACCAATCGCGAACGCCTGCTGCCGCTGCTGCGCTTCGTCAGCACGGCGCTCGAAGGCGAGGAGGCCAGCGTCAGCCTGGCCGAGTACGTGGCGCGCATGCAGCCGGGCCAGGAGCGCATCTACTACGTGGTGGCCGACAGCCTGGCTGCCGCCCGCGGCAGCCCGCATCTGGAACGCCTGCGCGCCGCCGGTATCGAGGTGCTGCTGCTTGCCGACCGCATTGACGAGTGGGTCATCGCTCAGGTGCGCGAGTTCCAGGGCAAACCGCTCAAGGACGCGGCGCGCGGGGAGTTCGAGCCGCAGCCCGGCGCCGCGGTCGAGTCCCGCAGCGACGAGCAGCGCCGCAACGACAAGTCGCTGTGCCGGCGCATCAAGGAGGCGCTGGGCGATGCCGTCGCCGAGGTGCGGCCGAGTCAGCGTCTGCAGGACTCGCCCGCCTGCCTGGTGCGGCCGGAGGGTGAACCAAGCGCGCAGCTGCGGCGCATGCTGGAAGCGCATGGCCAGCAATGGCCCGCTTCGAAGCCGGTGCTCGAGATCAACACCGCACATGCACTGCTGGGCCACCTCGATACCGAGAGCGATGCGACGGCCTTTGGCGAATTTGCGCGCGTGTTGTACGAGCAGGCGCTGCTCACCGAGGAGGGGACTCTGCCGGATCCCGGCGGGTTCGCCCGGCGCCTGAGCGCCTTGCTCGCCAGGCTGGCGGGTGCGGCGCGATAATGCGCGGTGCGCCTACCAGGGAGTGCAGGCATGAATGAACCGCCACCGACCGACGCGGAGCTGCGCCGTCGCCTGACGCCGCTGCAGTATCACGTGACGCGGGAGAAGGGCACCGAGCGGCCCTTTACCGGCGCTTATGCGCACAGCAAGGAGGCGGGGACCTACAGCTGTGTGTGCTGCGGTGCCGAGCTGTTTTCCTCCCGCACCAAGTATGACAGCGGTTCCGGCTGGCCCAGCTTCTGGCTGCCGCTGGCCGGCGAACGCGTGCGCACCCGCGTGGACCGCAGCCACGGCATGCTGCGCACGGAGGTGAGCTGCGCACGCTGCGACGCGCATCTCGGCCACGTGTTCGAGGACGGGCCGCAGCCCAGCGGCCAGCGCTATTGCATCAACTCGGCCGCGCTGAGCTTCAGCGGCGCTGCCGGAACGCCCGAGCCTTGAGCGTACCGCCACCCCCGAAGACGTCGCTCGTCATCGACGGTCCGGCCGGGTCCCTCGAGGCCTTGCTCGAGGACCCGGGCGCCGACGGCCGGCATTTCGCGGTCGTGTGCCACCCGCACCCGCTGCACGGCGGGACGATGCACAACAAGGTCGTGCACACGCTGGCACGCGCGCTGCAGGAGCAGGGCATGCCGACGCTGCGCTTCAACTACCGCGGCGTCGGCGCCAGCGCGGGGGCCTACGACGATGGGCGTGGCGAGACCGAGGATGCACTCGCGGTGATCGCCTGGGGACGCCGCCGCTGGCCCGGCGCGCAGCTGGTGCTGGCGGGGTTTTCCTTCGGTGCGGCCGTGGCGCTGCGCGCGGCGCTGGCAGCCGGCGCCGCGCAGCTGATCACGGTGGCCCCGGCGATCACGCATCCCGGCGCGGCGCCGCTGCGGCCTGCCTGCCCCTGGCTGCTCGTGGCAGGCGATGCCGATGATCTGGTGGATTTTGGCCAGCTACGCGCCTGGGCCGCGGCGTTCCAGCCGCCACCGACCCTGCGCGTCCTGGCCGGTGGCGATCATTTCTTCCATGGCCGCCTGCAGGAATTGCGCGCCGCCGTCAGCGAACATCTGCGCAGCGCGGGCTGAGGCCGGCGCCATAAAAAGCAAGGCCCGGCCGTTGCCGGCCGGGCCTTCGTGCCATCTTGAGTATGGCCTGATCGGCGGGTCGATCAGTTCACCATGTTCTTGAGGCTCTTCAGCGGCAGCGCGCGGACTTTCTTGCTCGCGGGCTTCGCCTTGAACATCATCTTCTTGCCGGTGAACGGATTCACGCCCTCACGCGCCTTGGTGGCGGGCTTCTTCACGACCTTCAGCTTCAGCAGGCCGGGCAGGGTGAACAGACCATTCCCGCGCAGGCTCTTCTTGATGATGCCGTTCAGCGAATCGAATACTTCGCTGACCTGCTTGCGCGCCAGCTCGGTGTCCTTCGAGATCTGCGCCAGAATTTCCGACTTCGTCGGAGCCCCACCTTTCTTCGCCATTGCCGAATCTCCTCGAGGTTTAAAGCCACTTCCGCGAGCACAGCAAACACAATCTCGCGAAACGGCGCGCAACATAACACATGCGCGCGCGCGCGCAAATCGTTATTTCATCGCTCGACAAGTGCGCGGAATGCCTTTTTTCTAGGCTCGAGCGCATCGCGTGAGGGACGCGGGCGGCGCGCGCAACAGTGTCGCCAATTGCGTACACCATAGGTGCGGGATGCAGATGCGCCGCTAAGCTCATGGGCGCAATACGGAAAAGCACCGGCAATTCAGCGTACGGCGGCCGTCGGGTGCAGCGCCGCGCGCACCATCTCGATGCGCGCGGCCGCGCCGCGCACCAGCATGTCCTTGTCGCGCCCCGATTGGCCGCGCAGCAGTTGCACCGCGCCGCGGGGCACGGCGAGCAGTTCCGCCAGCAGTTCGGCAGCACGCGCGTTCGCGCGCCCATCCACCGGCGGCGCGGCGACGCGCAGCCGCAGGCGTCCGGCGTACAGGCCGGCGGGGCCTTCGGGGCGCGCGTGTGGCTGCACGCGCAGCTTCAGCAGGAGGTCGGCGCCGTGGACCGCGCACCAGTCGCCCGGGACGCTCAACTGAGCAGGATCAGCAGGGCCTGGATCAGGATGATGGCCCATAGCGGCGAGAGATCCAGGCCGCCCAGGGGCGGGATCAGGCGGCGGAACGGGCGCAGTGCCGGCTCGGCCAGGGCGGTGAGCAGCGCCAGCGCGGGCGAATAGGTGCCGGGCGCGATCAGTGACAACAGCGCATAGAGAAAGATGGCGCCGAAGAAGGTCCAGAGCGTCGTCCGCAGGATCGTGACCACCGCGAGCAACGCCCACGTCGGCGGCGACGGCAGGGCCTGCGTATACAACAGGGGAGCGGCACCCGCGTGCGCCAGAGCCAGCGCGGCGACCACGACTCCGGAAGCGGTGTCGAAATGGCCGATCGCGGGCAGCAGGCGCCGCAGCGGCACCAGCACCGGATTGGTGATCTGCACCAGCGCGCGTGCCAGCGGGTTGCGGAAATCGGCCCGCACCCATTGCAGCAACAGCCGCAGCAGGAAGGCGCACAGGGCCAGGAAGAGCAGGGTTTCGACCAGGTAGACCAGGGCGGCCATGCGGGAGTCCTTGCGCGATGGGGGGGGGTCAGTTGCCGGAGCCGAACTGGCGCGCGAGTTCGGCGCTGCGGCGCGCCGCGGCCTCGACCGCTGCACGCACCAGGGTATCGAAGCCTCCTGCGGCGAAACGCGCGAGTGCCGCCTCGGTCGTGCCGCCCTTGGAGGTGACGGCGCTGCGCTGGTGATCGAGCGCCGGATCGGCGTGCGCCAGCTGTCCGGCGCCATAGAGCGTTTCGGCGGCCAGCAGCTGCGCGGCGTCGGGGTCCAGGCCGAGCGCGACGCCGGCGGCAGCCATCTGCTCGGCGAGCAGGAAGAAGTAGGCGGGTCCGCTGCCGGAGACGGCGGTGACGGTGTCCAGATCCGCTTCGCGCTGCACCCAGACCGTACGGCCCGCGGCCGACATCACGGCGTCGGCCAGGCTGCGGGCGGCCGCGTCCGATCCGTTCGGTGCATACAGTCCCGTCACGCCCGCGCCGAGCAGCGCGGGCCGGTTGGGCATCGCGCGCACCACGGCAGCGACGGGATACCAGCGCGCCAGGTCGCCCACGGTGATGCCGGCCGCGACCGACAGCAGCAGCGTGCCGGCGGCAATCCGCGGCGCCAGATCCTTCGCGACGTGCGCCATCTCCTGCGGCTTGACGGCCAGCACGACACATTGCGCCCCGGTGACGGCCGCGGCGTTCTCGGCCGAGGCGATGAGGCCAAAGTCGCGTTCCAGCGCCGCGCGCTGCGCCGCATCGGGCTCGCCGATGCCGATCCGGGCCGCCGTCGCGCCCTGGCGCAACAGCCCCGCGACCAGCGCGCGCGCCATGTTGCCGCCACCAACGAAGGCGATACGGGTGTTGCCGAAGGCTGCGTCCATGTCGGGATCCGTCCGGGGCTGCGTGGTACCCATTGTAATCAAGGCGCGGGCCGCGGGCCGAACAGCGCTGTGCCGATGCGTACGTGGGTGGCGCCCTCGGCCACCGCGTCCTCGAAATCGCCGCTCATGCCCATCGACAGCGCATCGAGGCGCGTGCCGCGGGCATTGCACTCGGCCAGCAGGTGGCGCAGCGCGCCGTAGGCTGCGCGCCGACGGGTGGCGTCCAGCCCCTCGGGCAGCATGCACATCAGCCCGCGCAGCGCGAGCCGCGGCAGGGCTGCGACCGCGAGCGCCAGCGCGGGCGTGTCCGCGGGCGCGACGCCGGCCTTGGCATCGTCGTGCGCGATATTGACCTGCAGCAGTACGTTGAGCGGCGGTGCTTCGTGCGGCCGCTGGGCGGCGAGCCGCTCGGCGATCCGCAGCCGGTCGACCCCGTGCACCCAGTGGAAGCGTTCGGCGATCGGCCGTGTCTTGTTGGCCTGCAGCCGGCCGATGTAGTGCCAGGTGAGTGCGCAGTCCGCCAGCGCGTCGAGCTTTGGCAGCGCCTCCTGCAGGTAGTTCTCGCCGAAGTCCTCGAGGCCGAGCTGCATTGCGGCGCGCAGCCGTCCGGCCGGTTGCCCTTTGCTGACCGCCACGAGCGTGACCTGCTGCTCAGTTCTGCCGGCCGCCCGCGCCGCCGCGGCGATACGCGCCCGCAGCGCGTGCAGACCGATGGCGAGCGCGTCCGTGGATGGCGAATTCTGCGGAAGGATTAACATATTGGCTGCGGATGCCCTCCGCTATACTGCTGTGCAACCGGCATCCTACCGATCCGTATCAGACCGTGGTGCCCGCATCAAGGAACCCGGATGGCAGTCGACATCGCCCAGCTCCTGGCCTTCGCCGTCAAGAATAATGCCTCCGACCTGCACCTGTCGGCCGGCGTGCCGCCGATGATCCGCGTCGACGGTGACATCAAGCGCATCAACATGCCTGCACTGGCCCACAAGGAAGTGCACAGCATGGTGTACGACATCATGAACGACAAGCAGCGCAAGGCCTACGAGGAGTTCTTCGAGACCGATTTCTCCTTCGAGATCCCGAAGCTGGCGCGCTTTCGCGTCAACGCCTTCAACCAGAACCGTGGCGCCGGCGCGGTGTTCCGCAACATCCCGTCGACCATCCTCAGCCTCGAGGACCTGCAGGCGCCGAAGATCTTCCGCGACCTGTGCATGCTGCCGCGCGGCCTGGTACTGGTCACCGGTCCGACGGGCTCGGGCAAGTCGACCACGCTGGCGGCGATGGTCGATTACTGCAACGACAACCGCCCCGACCACATCATCACGATCGAGGATCCGATCGAGTTCGTGCACGAATCCAAGCGCTGCCTTGTCAACCAGCGTGAGGTCAAGCGCGACACGCTCGGCTTCAGCGAGGCGCTGCGCTCGGCGTTGCGCGAGGATCCCGACATCGTCCTGGTCGGCGAAATGCGCGACCTGGAGACCATCCGCCTGGCGCTGACGGCCGCCGAGACCGGCCACCTGGTTTTCGGCACCCTGCACACCAGTTCCGCCGCCAAGACCATCGACCGCGTGGTCGACGTGTTTCCGGGCGAAGAGAAGGAGATGGTGCGCTCGATGCTCTCCGAGTCGCTGCGTGCCGTGATCTCGCAGACGTTGCTGAAGCGCAATGGTGGCGGCCGCGTCGCCGCGCACGAGATCATGATCGGCACTCCGGCGATCCGCAACCTGATCCGCGAGGGCAAGATCGCCCAGATGTACTCCTCGATCCAGACCGGCGGCGCCGCCGGCATGCAGACGCTGGATCAGTGCCTCAACGAAATGGTCTCCAAGGGAGTCGTCAGCAAGGAAGAGGCGCGCTACAAGGCGCAGAACAAGGACGCGCTCTGATGGAACGCGAGCAGGCCATCAAGCTGATGCAGGATCTGCTGCGGCGGGTCGCCGAACGCAAGGCCTCGGACCTGTTCATCACGGCCGGCTTTCCGCCGGCAATCAAGCTCGACGGCGAGGTGCGCCCGCAGATGGATCGGCCGCTGGCACCGGAACAGTCGGCCACGATGGTGCGTGCCATCATGAACGATCGGCAGTCGAAGGAATTCGACGCGACCAAGGAGTGCAATTTCGCCATCGCCCCGCCGGGCATCGGCCGTTTTCGCGTCAGCGCCTTCGTGCAGCAGGGCCACACCGGCTGCGTGATCCGCCTGATCAACGCGCGCATTCCGACCTTCGAGGAACTCGAGCTGCCATCGGTACTCAAGGAGGTCGTGCTGTCCAAGCGCGGCCTGGTGATCGTCGTCGGTGGCACCGGCTCGGGCAAGTCGACCACGCTCGCGACCATGGTGGGCTATCGCAACGAGAAGACCCGCGGGCACATCGTCACGATCGAGGATCCGGTCGAGTATGTGCACACGCACCGCGGCTGCGTCATCACGCATCGCGAGGTCGGCGTTGACACCGACTCATGGCACACGGCGCTCAGGAACACGCTGCGCCAGGCGCCGGATGTGATCCTGATCGGCGAGATCCGTGACAAGGAGACCATGGAGTACGGCATCCAGTTCTCCGAGACCGGCCATCTGGTGCTGGCGACGCTGCACGCCAACAGCGCCAACCAGGCGCTCGACCGCATCATCAATTTCTTCCCCGAGGAGCGGCGCGAGCAGCTGCTGATGGACCTGTCGCTGAATGTCCGCGCGCTGGTGTCGCAGCGCCTGATCCCGCGCGAGGCCGGCAGCGGACGCATCGCGGCGATGGAGATCATGTTGACCTCGCCGCTGATCCAGGACCTGATCTTCCGCGGCGAGGTGACCAAGATCAAGGAAGTGATGGCGCGCTCCAATCGCCTCGGGATGAAGACTTTCGACCAGGCGCTGTTCGAGCTGTACGAGACCGGACTCATTTCCTACGAGGACGCACTGCGCAACGCCGATTCGAAGAACGAGCTGCGACTGCGCGTCAAGCTGGAAAGCAAGCGCGAGAACAAGCCGATAGAGACCGGCGACGATCTGGCGATCGTCGAAGAAGCCAAGGGACACCACTTCTGATGAGCGCCTCGGGCGAGACCGATCCGGAAGCCGTGCGCATCTCCGGCAGCGACTCGCAGCCGGTTCTGAACACGCGCCCGCTGTTCAAGCTGATGGTGGACCGCAAGGCCTCCGATCTGTTCTTCACCTCGAATGCCCCGATCAAGGTCAAGATCGAGGGCCAGATCATGTCGGTGAGCAAGCAGGTGCTGCCGCCGGCCGCGGTGCGTTCCGCCGCTTTCGGACTGATGACGCCGGAGCAGATCGAGTGTTTCCAGCGCGAGCTGGAAATCGACTTCGCGATTTCCGAGCCCGGACTTGGGCGCTTCCGCGTGGCCGTGTTCTACCAGCGCGGCTATCCGGCGATGGTGCTGCGCTACATCACCGCCGACATGCCCCGGCTCGACCAGCTCGGACTGCCGGAGGTGCTGCGCGACCTGGCGATGCTGCGGCGCGGGCTGGTGCTGATGGTCGGTGCCACCGGCTCGGGCAAGTCCACCACGCTCGCGGCGATGATCAACTACCGCAACGACAACGCCTCCGACCACATCGTCACGATCGAGGACCCGATCGAGTTCCTGCACGCCAACAAGCGCTCGATCGTCAACCAGCGCGAGGTGGGGATCGACACCCGGAGCTACGACCGTGCGCTGCGTGGCGTGATGCGCGCGGCGCCGGACGTGATCCTGATCGGGGAAATCCGCGACCGCGAGAGCATGATGGCGGCGATCAACCTCGCCGGCACCGGCCATCTGGTGCTGGCGACGCTGCACGCCAACAACTGCGCCGAGACCATGGATCGCATCATCAACATGTTCGCGCAGGAGCAGCACAACCAGGTCAACCTCGACCTGTCGCAGTACCTGCGCGCGGTGATGGCGCAGCGCCTGGTGATGGGTATCGATGGCAAGCGCGTGGCGGCGGTCGAGGTCATGCTCAACACGCCGCACATTGCCGAGCTGGTCAAGCGCGGCGACGTCGTGGGCATCAAGGAATCGATCACCAGCAGCAGCGAGCGCGGCGTGCAGAGCTTCGACGTGGCACTGCACAAACTGCACAAGGAAGGCCGCATCTCGCTCGAGGAGGCGCTGGCGATGGCCGATTCGCGCACCAATCTGGAGGCGAAGATCAACTTCGGCTGAGCGCGGGGCGAGCCCGCGGCGCGCTCAGCCGGGGGTCGGGAAAAGGCGTTCGGGGGCGGCGGTGGCGACCAGCTGGGCGGTGTTGAACTTGCCCTGGCGGAACTCGTAGGGCATGTAGCAACGCACCGCAGTGTCGTCACGGTGGTCGAGCACGATCTCGACCGCATCGGCCTGCTTGCCCGAGGGTGCGTGCGTCAGCGAGATATTGCGCACCAGGGCGACGGCCCGCACCTGGCCCGCGGCGATCGCCTCCGTAACGCGCTCGCGGACGCGAGCGTGGCGTGTCTGCGGGTCGAGCAGCGTGGGGACGTCCTCGCCGATCGTGATCTGTTCGCCGCCGGCGTCGATACCCAGGGCGAAAGTCTCGTGCTTGCCCTGCACCTGCACCTGGCGCAGCGCCTGGCGCATGGCGGTGTCGAGCAGGTTGTTCAGCTCATCGCGTGGAGTCATGGCGTTCACGGCGCGCACTAAAGCACCCGCCGCCGGCCGCGTCAATCGCGGGCGGGGCGGGGCCGAGGTGCCTCGCGGCCCTACAGTGGCGCCGCGGCGGCGCGGGCGTTACTGGCGAAGGCGCGCACCTTGTCGAGGTCCTTGCGGCCGCGCTGGCCCGCCAGGTCGGTACGCGTAAAGGAGTCCACCGCCCAGGGCCGCACCACGCGTACCGCCTCGGCGACATTGCCAGGATCGAGGCCGCCGGCGAGCACCACCGGCAGGCGTGTCTCCCTGACGATGCTGGCGCTGACATTCCAGTCGTGCGTGCGGCCGGTGGCGCCAGTGATCGCCTCCTTGCTCGAGCCCGAGTCGAGGATGATGTAGTCGGCGTACGGCGCACGTTCGCGTGCCACGTCGAGTGCACCGGGACCGTCCACCAGCACCGCAACCATCAGCTTCACCGGCGCGATGCGCTTGCGCACCTGTTCGAGCACCGCCACCGGCAGGTCGCGGGCCGCGAGGTGCAGGATCTTCGGGCGTGTCGCCGCGACCATGCGCGCGATGCGCTCGACGTCGGTGCCGAGCGAGAGGGCGATCGTCAGGCAGCGCTGCTCGACGGCGGCGAAGATCGCCCGGGTTTCCTCGATGCTGCAGTCCTCGACCACGCAGCGGTCGTTGTCGCAGGCCACGCCGATCAGGTCGGCGCCTGCATCGACTGTGCCGATGGCGTCGGCCACGCTGGTGATTGCGTAGATCTGTACCTTCAGGTCCAAGGCGGCATCTCCCTCTGGGGCCGGCCGTGCCGGCGGGTTGAGCAAATTCCCGCGCGGTGGCGGGCCGCAAATGCTACCCGCAAGCCGGATCCGGGTAACTACGGGTACAACCGTAGCCGACCCGGCCCGGCTTGATCCCGGTCAAGGCGCCCGGCCCGCGGCGTCGACCGGTGCCGGCCCGCTGGGCGGGAACCACGCAGGCAAGTACTCGATGGCGTCGGCGAGCGAGTCGAATATTCGCAGGCTCCTTTCCCGCAGCGCCGGTGGCGGCGCGCGCAGGCCCGGTACCAGCACCACTTGCAGACCGGCGTCGAGGGCCGCACACGCGCCGTGTGCACTGTCCTCGAACGCGACACAGGCGTGTGGCGGCAGGCCGATGCGCTGCAGCGCCAGGCGGTAGACGGCCGGGTCGGGCTTGCCACGCGGCACCTCGTCGCCGGAGGCGAGCACGGTGAAATGCGATAGCAGGCCGGCCCGCCCGAGGCGGGCGCGCACGTCGGCCGCACCGGTCGACGACGCTACGGCGCAGGACACGCCTGCCTCCCGTAGGGCAGATAGCACTTCGTGGGCACCGGGCATCAGTGCGAACTCCGCGGGGTCGGGTCGCGCGGCCCAGTAGTGGTGCACCTCCGCGCGTACCGCGGCGAACGCCGTGGCACCGCCCAGCAGTTCGCTGAGCACGGCGTCGGATTCGGCGTCGGTGAGCCCGATGACCGCCGCGTAGTCCTCCGGGCTCAGCGCCAGGCTGAGGCGCCGGGCTGCCCCGATCCACGCCTCCATGAACGCCCGCTCCGAGTCGATCAGCAGCCCGTCCATGTCGAAGATCGCCGCCGTGAACATCCGCTCCGCTCCAGATCCGCCG
>Ga0138256_10003766_pt1 | contig 16102 bp, 13 predicted proteins | sample KNB2016incub_MG_FD_105486 | JGI IMG/M metagenome (GOLD analysis project Ga0138256, IMG submission 105486) | Active sludge microbial communities from wastewater in Klosterneuburg, Austria - KNB2014incub_MG | ecosystem: Engineered > WWTP > Activated sludge > Unclassified | place: Austria... | reverse complement strand
CGACGTCGTGCCGCCAAGCTCGCCGACGTGCAGCGGCGACAGGCGCGTGGCGGGGCGCGGGACGAGGCGTTGCTGCACGCGATCGCGCCAAGCGAGCGACCAGCGCGGCGCGAGCACCCGGGCGATGGCGGTGGCGGCGGCCAGTGGCCCGATCAGCAGCGACAACCCGGCTCCGCCGCTCAGTGTGCGGGAGCGTCGATGCAGGCCGCGACCGGACGCCTGCCAGCGTACGCGCAGCCCGGCGCGGACCGCCTGCCAACCGCGATCCGTGTACACCGGTGCCTCGTGGACCTCGTGTTGCGGCGTCACGACCACCGGGCAGTAGGCCGCGGGCGACCGATCATCGAGTCCCTGGAAGTCGATCGCCAGGCCGAAGAATCCCGCCACGCCGAACGTGTCATGATGGCCCGGCTGCTCGTCGATGGCTCGCCGCAGCGATTCCTCGCGCTCGTCGATGCAGAACAGGAACTGCGCGTCAGGACGCGTCGCATCCGGGGTGGTGTCGACCGTCGCCGCGCGCAAGTGGGCCAGGCCGTCGAGGACCTGGCGCCGATACCGCCCCTCGAACGCTTCCTGCCAGACCTGCTGCCGCGCCACGCGCGAGCACGCGTCGACTTCTCGCCATAGCGCGTCGAGTGACTCGTCTGCCATGGCCGCCACATCCGCCTCGCTGCGCCCCCCCTCCCGCGCCAGTCCGGCGAGCAGCCAGGCATCGAGCGGGAGCGATGAGGTAGTCGGGGCGTCGGCCAGCGCACGCAGCGCCGGCCAGGCGACCGGCAACCCGGCGGCGCGGGCGGACGCCTCGATTGCGCGGCGTTCATGCGCCAGCCGCACGGCCAGAAAGTCCTCCAGCAGCGCGCGCCCGTCGGCGACGTGCTCGTGCGGGTGTCGCTCGAGTCGCGAGAACATGCCGGCCCATCCCGGAAGCGCGAGCGCGGTGGCCAGCACGTACGACTCCACGGACGCCTCGTCGACCCCGAGCGCCAGCAGCGCGGCGTCGATCACCGCGCGCGACGTCATGCCCGCCGCGACCGCCTGGCGGATATCATCCCGCACACCCGGGCATGAGGTCGGCTCCGGACTGCCTGCTTCAAACAGGTAGGCGACGGCACCGAGAAAGCCGCGCGACCTCGCCGGCATCGCCTGCAATGCCTGCCCGTGATCGAGGAAGACCGCGGACAGCCGGATCAGTTCCGCGTGGACGGCAACATCGGTGTCACCCGCGCCGAGCGCGACCAGCGCGTCGCGATGACGGACGGGGAGCGGGACCGGGCGCGCGGGGCGGAGATGACCGACGAGCCGCGCCTCGGCGGCCCGCAGCATCGCCTCGTGCGCGCGCGGGCCATGCTGGCGAAGGAACCCGAGCCCGGCGACGTCGTCCACGTCGATGTCGTGGCGCAGTAGTGTCCACCACAGGTCGCGACGGGTGAGGCCAAGCGCCACGGGGGTCGCCGCCGAGTCGCCTAACGCGGCGTCCAGCGCGCGGTGCAGGTCGTCGGCCTCGATGCGGCCGGTCTCGAAGTGCCGCCTGAACTCCTCGAGCGGCAGGTACGCGCGAGCCCCGACCAGCGCCGCGCCCTGCTGCACCGCCGCGTGAAACGGCAGGTGCTGCAAGGCATGCAGCGTATTGTGGTGCACGAAGACGCCAATCGGCCCCTGGTCGGGCAGCAGCACGTGCGCGCGCGCCACGCCCCGATCGATCGGGGACGCGTGGGCGTCTCCCCCCCCCGGCAGCTGCATCAGTGCCCCATCGCCTGGCCGACGGGCCCGAGCTCGAGCCCGATCATCTGCACCGACAGTTCACGCGGGTTGCCAGAGTCCCGGAACTCGCGCAACACCTCCATCACGTCATGGTCGATTCGCTTGCACGCCGTCCCGTCGATCTCAACCGTCGATCCCTTCGGGAACGATTGCAGCAGGGCCGTCAGGTTCGCCTTGGAGAGGAAGGTGAGGTGCTCGTGCAGGCGGATGCGCGTCGTCCGCCCGTCGCGCGACGCGACCGTGTAGCTCGGCGAACGCAGGTGCTCAAGCAGGATGAACACGAGGCTGACGCTGAACCCGACGATGATCCCCCGCAACAGGTCGGTCAGCAGGATGGCCGCCGTCGTGACCACGAACGGAAGCCACTGATGGAATCCCTTCGACAGGAAATACTTGAGCTGGCGTGGATGGGCGAGCTTCCAGCCGACGTGAATCAGGATCGCCGCCAGGACGGCGAGCGGAATGCGGTTGAGGATGGCCGGGATCGCAATGACCGACGCGAGGAGCAGCACGCCGTGCATGATGGCCGACGCTTTCGTCTTGCCGCCCGCGTATACGTTGGCGGAGCTCCGCACGATGACCCCCGTCATCGGGAGGCCGCCGGCAAGGCCGCACAGCATGTTGCCCGCGCCTTGCGCCAGCAACTCGCGATTGGCCGGCGCCTCGCGCTTGAGGGGATCGATGCGATCGGTGGCCTCGAGGCTCAGCAGCGTCTCGAGCGAGGCGACGACCGCAATCGTCAGCGCGGTCGTCCAGACAGCGCCGCGCGTGATCATCGACCAGTCGGGTTGGGCGATCGCGAGCTGCAGCTCGGCGAGCGAGGTGATGATCGGGAGCGTGACGAGGTGCGTGCTGTTCAAGGCGAACGACGAGCCGGTGCTCAGGAAGTACGCATTCGCCACCACGCCGAGTACCACCGCCACCAGCGCTCCGGGAATGATCGCGAAGCGCTTCATGAACTTCTGCTCCCACAGCACGAGGATCACGAACGAGAGCAGGCTGAGCAGCACTGCCCCCATGGCCAGGTTGTCGAGCGTGTGCAGCAGCGCCGAGAAGGTGTTCTCGTTGTTGGCCTGCTGGAACGCTTGGGCGCCTTCGGGCGTCGCGTCGTAGCCGAAGGCGTGCGGGAGCTGCTTGAGGATGATGATGATCCCGATGCCGCCCAGCATCCCGCGGATGACCGCGTTCGGGAAGTAGTACCCGATGACGCCAGCCTGCATCACGCCAAGGGCGATCTGCATCGCCCCGGCCAACACGAGAGCGAGCAGGAAGGCGGAGAAGGAGCCTAGCGTCGCAATCGCCGACAGCACGATCGCCGTCAGCCCAGCCGCCGGGCCGCTCACCATCAGGTGTGATCCCGAGAGCGCCCCAGCAACGATGCCGCCGATCACGCCGGTGACGACACCGGAAATGAGTGGGGCGCCCGACGCCAGCGCGATCCCGAGACAGAGCGGCAGCGCCACGAGGAACACGACGATCGAGGCCCCAGCGTCTGAACGCCAGGCGTCGCGAAACGGAGGCGTCCAGTTGGCGCTCGGGAGATCGAGCGCCGATTCGTCAACAGACGGGTCGCGGGGAATGCTGGCGGTTGGCAACGACATGTAGAGGTGGCAGGCAGGCGAATGGCAGGGGTACCACCGCACCGCGACACGGAATGCCGATGACTACGGCGCCGACTTCGGCGCCCATCTCGGTGTAGATCCCGGGCGCTATGCCTCCCGTGATCGCCGTGCCCAGTGGGCGAACGAACGCCGGAACATATTCGCGATGTTAAGGAAGTACAAGGATCGGACTTCCGGTCCGAGAGTCCTTAGAGCAGCGACAGCTGCTCCGCCCGCCGGGCGCGCTGCAAGGTGAAGCTGGTCACCGCGTCCTGCCGCGACACGGTGAGCGCGCCGCGAAAGTCCGTGGACCGGATGGCGGCGTCCACCGTGCTGCGCGCCAGTGCCGCCGTGTTGTTGTGCTGGGACAGGTGTGCGAGCACAACATGCCGAAGGCCGCGATGGGCGACCTGTCGAGCCAGCGAGGCGGCTGCTCGGTTGTTCAGGTGGCCATGCGAGCTGGCGATGCGATTCTGCACCACCACCGGATATGGGCCGGCGCGCAGCATCTCGTCGTCGTGATTGGCCTCGAGAATCAGTCCGTCCAGCTGCTGGAACTCGCGCGTGAGTCCGGCCGGCACGTGCCCCAGGTCGTAGGCGATTCCCAGCCGAGAGCCGCACGCGATTCCCTCCACCACGACGGCGATCGGCTCGCCGGCGTCGTGGGGCGTTCGCACGCAGCGCACCCGCATCGTCTCCAGCTGCAGGGGGAGCTCGACGTCGATCGTGATCGGGTTGAGGTTGGACAACCCGGCGGTTCCGCGGATCGTCCCGTCGGTCCCGAAGACCTTCCATCCCCATCTGCGCGCCGCGGTGCAGACCCCCGCCACGTGGTCCGAATGCTCGTGCGTGAGGACGACGGCGCTGATGGACTCGGGGGCGATGTCGGCGGTCGCCATTCGCGCCGCCAGAGTCTTGGCGTTGAAACCGGCGTCGATCAGCAGCCGAATCCCGTCTGCCTCGAGGACGACGGCGTTGCCGCGGCTGCCGCTCCCGAGGATGGTGACGTTCACGCCGGCGGGGTCCAGCGGGCAGCGAACACGCGGGCGAGGTGGCGTCGACCCTCGACGTCGAGGGAGACCCCGCGCCTCGACATGACGCGCTCGACAACGCTCATGAAGCGCTCGATGTCGTAGACGGCGTCGCCGTCGCCCCACAGGAACGGGGCGACGACCTTGGGCGTCAGTCCGCTCCCCACGACGTTGGCGCCGACGCCGATCACGGCTCCGGTGGTCAGGCGCGTCCCGATCGCTGTCTTGGCGTGGTCACCGAAAAGCGTCCCGAGGAACTGGAGCCCGGTCGGTCGCACGCCCTGCGGGGTCCAGAGCTGCACCTCGCCGTACGTGTTCTTGAGGTTGCTGGTCACGGTTGCCGCGCCGAGGTTCACCCAGCGGCCAAGCACGGAGTGCCCGACGAAGCCGTCGTGCCCCTTGTTGGCGTGCCCCACGAAGATGCTCGTGCTCACCTCGCCGTGCACTCGGCAGTGCTCGCCGATGGAGCTGCCGACGACCTTCCCTCCAAGCACCTGCGCGCTCGGGGCGACGTAGGTCGGTCCGACCAGGCGGGTGAAGGCCGCCACGCTGGCCCCCTGCGAGACGAGGATCGGACCGGCCGTCGCATCGAGCACGGCGAACGGTTCCACGACCGCACCTTCCTCCACGAAGACCGGATGCGTGCCGAGCACCGTGAGCCCGGTGAGGGCGACACATCGACGTTCCGCACCCAGCGTCAGCACGTCGCCGGCGAGCATGTCACCCAGGTGCCGCAGGAGATCCCAGGGCGCGTCCAGCCAGTGCCCGTCTTTCATCGTGCGCTCCCATCCGTTCGACGAGAGGTCTTCCAGCGACATGCGCCCGTCGGCGAACAGCGTCACGCGCGTCTCCTCGACCAGGCGTACGGCCGCCACCCGCCCGCCGATTTCCACCAGGTCGGCTGCGCCGACGGGTGTGAGGGAGGGAAGTGCGCGGGCGTTCACCACTATCGATCCCGCGGGGAGGGTGTGGTGGACGACGAACGGAGGCGCCTCGAACTCGGCGAAATGCGCCAGGTGTGCGGCCCCCATGAATCCGCCGCACGTGAGCCCGAGGGCGCGCTGCCAGCGTTCGCGAATGAGCAACGCCCCGGCCCGCAGCTCACCGACGGGCCGGGCGAGTGCGAACGGCTCGAAACGTCGGGCACAGTCGTCGTCGTAGAGGAAGAACTGACTCACGGGCGCTCGCGCACGTCGCGGGGCAGGGCCTCCAGCAGCGCCTTCAGGTCGACCGCCTTTTCCGTCGTGGTCACGAGGGTGAGGCCGTCCCGGACCACCACGACCAGGTCCGACACACCGTACAGCACCACCTGGTGTCCTTCGGCCTGCACGACGTTGTCGCTGGCATCGAGCAGGTGTACCGGGCCGATGGCGGCATTTCCCTCCTCGTCGCGCGTGCGCACGCGGGCCAGTGCGGCCCAGGTGCCGACGTCATCCCAGCCGAAGTCGCCGGGGATCACCACGACGCGGCCGCTGCGCTCCATGACGCCGACGTCGACCGAGATGGAGGTCACGAGCGAGAAGAACGTGTCGATATCCCCATGGGCGGCGTCCAGCGCCGGTCCCACCTCGGGGGTGTTCGCTCTCACTTCGTCGAGGAAGTCGCCCGCACGCCAGACGAAGATCCCGGAGTTCCACAGGAAGCCGTCCCGGACCATGTCGACCGCGAGGTCGCGACTCGGCTTCTCCACGAACTGCGCGACCTGCATGCCTCCCGTCGGGAGCGCTGCGCCGGGCCTGATGTAGCCGAATCCGGGGTCGGGACGGGACGGGACAACGCCGACCGTCACCAGGGCATGCGTCGACTCGGCCACGCGCGCCGCTCGCTTGAGCGCGGCGCGAAACTCCTCGGGATCGCCGATCGCCCAGTCGGCGTGCACCGAGAGCATCAGCGCCTCGGCGCTGTCGCGTCGGGCGATCTCCGTGGCTGCCCACGCGAGCGCCGCCGCGGTGCCGGCCGGCCGGGGTTCGGCGATCAGGTTCGCTCGCGGGATCTCCGGAACCAGAGCGTGGATCGGCTCGACCAACGAGGCGTTGGTGAGGATGAGGATGCGCGACGGATCAGCCAGTGGGAGCAGGCGCTCGACCGTGTTGCGCAGGAGCGGATGCGAGTCGATGAGCGGGAGCAGTTGCTTCGGACGCGTCGGGGTACTCAGGGGCCAGAACCGCGAGCCGACGCCGCCGGCGAGGATGACGACCCACTGGCTCATGCGTCGCCCTCGGGGGCGAGCGGGAGCGAAACCCCGACCAGCTCGGCCGTGCGCAGGTACAGCTTTTTCGGGCTGAACGGCTTGGTCATGAATTCGGTGGCCCCCAGCGCCACGGCGCGCTTGTGCTGGGCCTCCTGGCCGGCGGCGGTGAGGACGATGCAGGGGGTGTCGCGCCATCGGTCGCTTGCCCGCATGTGGGCCAGCACATCGAATCCCGACAGGTGCGGCATCATGACGTCGAGCAGGACGAGGGCAATGTCCTCTTCTCGCTCCAGCACTTCGATCGCCTCGCGCCCATCGAAGGCGAGCGTGACCCGAAAGGGACCCTGCTCGAGCTTCATCTTGATGATGCGGCCGATGTGCGGCTCGTCATCGGCCACCAACACGTGCCGGAAGGAGACCACGGCTAGACGAGCGAGGCGATGTTGCCGCGATGTCGGCGCAGTTCGAACAGGAGCGATCCGACGTTGGCCGAGGGGTGTACGAGCACGAGCAGCACCGCCTCGGTCGAGAGCGCGCACACGACGGCAAAGCCGCGTTCGTACTCGATCACCGAGGTGACGAGGGCGCCGCGGCCGGCGTGCAGGGCCAGCTCATCGGCCGCCGAGACCAGCGACGGCACGTGGGCCGCGAGGTGGTCGGCGTCGAGCGTGGGGCCCGTGTGGCTATCGATGACGAGGCCATCTCGCCCCAACAGGATGACCGCTTCGACGCCATCGCGCCGGGCGAGCGTCCCGACCAGTTCGCGAATCGTAGGCATCCGTGCTCCAGGGGGTGGTCGTCGCAAGCATAACGGGAGGCGAAATGAAGTCAAGCATCGTCGCTTGAAGTCGCGCGACAGAACCGATAGTCTTTGCCCCGGGGGATCATGATCGCGAACCTGTTGTCGAGTCGAATGATACGGAATCCATTGCTCCGCGTCGCGGGGTTGCTTGCCACCGTCGTAGGACTCAGCGCCTGCGACGACTCGCTGGGACTGCGCGCGTCGTTGTCGGTCCAGTTCGACACCCTGTCGGCCTACGCCATGTCGCAGACGCCCATCAGCTTTCCCGCGGCGTATTCCGCCGGCAGCGGCATCGTGGTGCGGGTCGATCCCGACCTCGCGTTCGATGTCGCCTTCGATCTTGCCGGAGATGGCAAGGTCCAGCTGATTCCTGCGCGACGGATCAGCTCGACGCGCCGAGTCAGCGGGATTCCCTCGGCGACGCCGCGCATGGGCATGCAGCTGGTGAAGGGGACGTTCGAGAGCATGACCAAGGCGCCGACCGGCGGCTACGTCTACGACTCGACCTTCACGGTGGTGCCCGGCGAGGCCGTCGTGGTCGAACTCGCGAGCGATGCCTGCCAGTTCTCGCTCTCGCAGCAGCTCTACGCAAAGCTGGTTGTTGACAGCGTCGTTCCGGCGCGTCGACAGCTCTACTTCCGCGCGGTGCGCGATCCCAACTGCGGCTTTCGCTCGCTGCAGCCCGGCGTGCCCAAGAACTAGCGCATGCACGACTTCCGGGTGGTGCGCGATCAGGTCGATGCGCTGCGCAGCGCGATGCGCCGTCGCGGAAAGCTCGAGACGCTCGCGCCGGTGATTGATCGTGGCGTCGCGCTCGATGTGGAGCGGCGCGCGCTGATTCAGGCGGTGGAAGAGCGCAAGGCGGCGCGCAACGCCAGCTCGCAGGAAGTGGCGCGCCGCAAGAAGGCGGGGGAGGACGCGGCGCCCCTCATCGAGCAGGGACGCGCGTTAGGCGAGGAGATCGCGCGACTCGAGGCCGAGCTGTCGCTGGCCGAGGGGGCCTTGCAGCAGATCCTCCTCGAGCTCCCCAATTTCGTGCTGGAGGAGGTGCCGGACGGCGACGAGTCGCACAACCGCGTCGAGAAGACGTGGGGTGAGCCTCGGACCGGCGAGGGCCTCAAGCCGCACTGGGAACTGGCGGAGGCGCTCGGCATCCTCGACCTCGCGCGCGGGGCGAAGGTGGCCGGCTCCGGGTTTGTGGTGCTGCGCGGAGCAGGGGCGCGACTCACCCGCGCGCTCATGAACTTCTTCATCGATGTGCACACGCAGGAGCACGGCTACGAAGAAGTGTGGGTGCCGGCCCTGGTCAACCGTGCGTCGATGACCGGGACGGGGCAGCTCCCCAAGTTCGAGGATGACATGTATGCGGTGTCGGGGGACGACCTGTTCCTGACGCCGACCGCCGAGGTGCCGGTCACGAACCTGTACCGCGACGAGATGCTCGACGCGAGTGAGCTGCCGCGCGGCTTTGTGGCGTACACGCCGTGCTTTCGGCGGGAGGCCGGGGCGGCCGGGAAGGACACGCGCGGCCTGTTGCGGCTGCACCAGTTCGACAAGGTCGAGATCGTGCGCTACACCACGCCCGAGCAGGCCGCTGAGGAACACGAACGCCTGACGCGGCACGCCGAGACGTTGCTGGAGCGACTCGGACTCCCGCATCGTCGGGTGCTGCTGGCGGCGGGCGACACGGGGCAGGGGAGCGCGAAGACGTGGGACCTCGAGGCATGGGCCCCCGGCGTGGGGTCGTGGCTCGAAGTGTCGTCGTGCTCGACCTTTGCCGATTACCAGGCGCGGCGGGCCAACATCCGGTTTCGACCGGCGCCGGGCGAGAAGCCACGCTTCGTGCACACACTCAACGGGTCGGGCCTGGCCTTTCCCCGGATCATCGCCTGCCTCCTGGAGCACTACCAGCAGCCCGATGGGAGCATCGTCATCCCGGAGGCGCTGCGCGCCTACGTCGGGACCGACGTGTTGCGTTAGGCATGCGCCGGCGCGCCACCGTCGTGCTGGTCGTGGTCGTGGCGCTGCTCCTGGGATCGTTTGTGCTGTTCAGCCAGCGGGTGGTGTCCCGGCTGCGCGACGAGGCGGCACACGAGGGTCGAATGTACGCGCAGGTCTACCGCGCCCTGACCGACACCGGCAGCAATCCGGTCGGCGCCCTGTTCGAGCTCTCGGACCACATTCGCCGGTCCGGCGTTCCGGTGATCGTCACCGATCCGTCAGGGCACCCGACGGCCGCGGCCAACCTGCCATTCATCAGCGCCGAGTCGCCGTTCCGTCCCGACGATCCCCGGCTCGCCGAGTGGATCACGCGCCTCGACGACGAGAACGAGCCGGTGCGGGAGCCGAATGTCGGGACCGTGCACTTCGGTCACACCCCGCTCGTCCGCGAGTTGCGCGTCGTGCCACTGGTGCAGGCCGGAACGCTCGGGCTCGCGTTGCTGGCCGCGCTCGTCATCTTCCGTACGCGGGCGCATGCCGACCGCGAGCGCGTGTGGGCGGGGATGGCGCGTGAGTCGGCGCACCAGCTCGGGACGCCGCTCTCGAGCCTGAGCGGATGGATCGAGCTGCTGCGCGATCGTGAAATGGATGCGCTCACCACGCGTGCGCTCGACCACATGCAGGGCGACCTGGAGCGGCTCGAGCGCGTGGCGCATCGCTTCGAACGCATCGGACGGCCGCCGAAGCGCGAGGCGGTCGACGTGGGGCTCATCGTCCAGCGCGTCTCCGACTACTTTCGCGCGCGCGTTCCCTCGCTGGCGCATGCCGTCACGATCGAGACGTACATTCACGAGGGGCCGCTCATCGCCCAAGGCGATCCGGTCCTCGTCGAGTGGGTGCTGGAAGCACTCATCAAGAATGCGATCGATGCGCTCGCCGGCAACGGAGGACGGGTACGCCTTGGCGTCAAGCGTACCCCGGAGAACATCCAGCTGATGGTGGCGGACGACGGCCCGGGCATCCCGCGCGAAAACCGCAAGCGCATCTTCGAGCCCGGCTTCTCCACCAAGCAGCATGGGTGGGGACTCGGACTCGCATTGACGCGTCGCATCGTCGAGGAATCGCACGGCGGGACGCTCACGCTGCTCCCGACCGAACGGGGGGCGGTCTTCCAGATTACCTTCCCCGCATGACGTCGTCACTTGCACCCACGGACCAGATGATCGCCGGGCTCAATGCGGCCCAACGCGAAGCAGTGCTCACCGTGGAGGGACCGCTCCTCGTCCTCGCCGGTGCCGGCTCGGGCAAGACCCGCGTCCTCACCGCGCGCATCGCGCACCTCATCGAGCAGCACGGGGTCGATCCGCGCCACGTACTCGCGGTCACCTTCACCAACAAGGCCGCCGGCGAGATGCGCGAGCGCATCGCCAGGCTGTTGGGGACCGAACCCGCCGGGATGTGGGTCGGGACCTTCCACGCGGTCGGCGCGCGCGTGGTGCGCGCGCACGCCCACCTCGTCGGGCGCACGCCGGCGTTCACGATCTACGACCAGGACGACACGCTCTCCGTGGTCAAGCGGATCATGGAGCGCCTCAACGTCAATCCGAAGGAGCGCTCGCCGCAAGCAGTCCTCGCGTCGATCTCGGATGCGAAGAACGCGCTCGTCTCGCCCGAGGAGTATGCGCGCCTGGCGCTCGACCAGCACACCAAGGCGGTCGCCGAGGTGTACGCCGCGCTCGAGCCGGCGCTGCGGCAGGCCAACGCGGTCAGCTTCGACGACCTGCTCACGCTTCCCGTGCAGCTGCTCGAGCAGCATGCGCACATCCTGCGGCAGTTCCACGCGCGCTTTCGCTATGTGCTCGTGGACGAGTACCAGGACACCAACCGCGCGCAGTATCGCTTTGTCGCGCTGCTCGGTGCCGGACACGGTAACGTGGCGGTCGTCGGCGACGACGACCAGTCCATCTACGGCTGGCGCGGGGCCGACATCCGCAACATCCTCGACTTCGAGCAGGACTTCCCGGCCGCCCACGTCGTACGGCTGGAGGACAACTATCGCTCGACGCCGCAGATCCTCGCGGTGGCCAACGCCGCCATCTCGATGAACACGGCGCGGCGCGGCAAGACGCTGCGCAGCACGCGGCCGGCCGGCGACCCGGTGTCTGTGGTCGCCACGCTCGACGATCGCGACGAGGCGGAGTTCGTGGTCGAGGAGATCCAGGGGCGCCGCTTCAGCGCGCGTGGACGCGCGCTACGCGACTTCGCGGTGCTGTATCGGACGAACGCGCAGAGTCGCGCGCTCGAGGAGTCGCTGCGACGCCACGGCATTCCGTATCGGCTCATCGGCTCCGTGCGCTTCTACGATCGGCGCGAGATCCGCGACCTCATGTCGTACCTCAAGCTCGTCGCCAATCCCAACGACGACGAGGCGTTCCGCCGCGCGATCGCCGTCCCGCGCCGCGGCGTCGGCGAGACGTCGGTGGCGACCCTCGCCGAGCAGGCGTACCAGGCGCGCGTCCCGCTGCTCTCGGCGGCAACCGATCCGCAGCTGTCGGCGGGCATGCGTCCGGCGGCCCGGACGGCGCTCGCCGAGTTCGCCGCCCTCATCTCCCGCTTGCGTGACTTCGCGCGCGAGGCGTCGGTGGACGAGGTCCTGCGCGATCTCGTTGACGCCATTCGCTACCCGGACCATCTCAAGGCCGAAGGACCGGACGCCCCGGAGCGCATGGAGAACGTGCGCGAACTCATCACCAGCGCCGCCGAGACGGTCATCGAGGACGGGGGAGAGGTCGGCCTCACGCCGCTCGACCACTTCCTGCAGCGCGCCACGCTTGTGGCCGGCGTCGATGCCCTCGACCCCGACGCCGACGCCGTGGTGCTGATGACCCTGCACAACGCCAAGGGCCTCGAGTTCCCGGTCGTCTTCCTCACCGGGCTGGAGGAGGGACTCTTCCCGCTGTCGAGGTCGCGGGACGAACCGGCGCTGCTGGAAGAGGAGCGTCGCCTGTTCTATGTCGGCATCACCCGGGCCGAGGAAACGCTCTTCATCACGCACGCCCGCAGTCGGCGGCGCAATGGTGAGATGATGAACTCCATGGCCTCCAGCTTCGTGCGCGACCTGCCCGGCACGCTGGTCAAGTCGCGCGCAACGGTCCGGCTTCGCGGCAGCGGGCGCTATGGCGACGTCGATGGCACCTTCGGCGGCGCGCGGTTCGGCGACGCGGCCGACCGGTTCGGGGAGTCGCGGGCGCGCACGGAATGGTTCGGCGACCGCCCCACTCCCTCCGAGCGCCGACCGGGTACGCCCGTCGTGCGGGCGCCGTCGCGCAGCATCCCGGTCGAGGAGGAGTCGCAGGACGAGCCCATCTTCGTTCCGGGCGTGCGCGTCAAGCACGCCAAGTTCGGCGAGGGGACCATCGCCGAGCTCTCCGGCACCGGGCGCGACGCCAAGGTGACGGTCGACTTCGACGACGAGTCGATCGGGCGCAAGCGCCTCGTCGTGGCCTACGCGGGGCTCGAGCGAGGCATCGAATAGTGGCGGTCTCGGACGAGGACGTGCGGCATGTGGCGGCGCTGGCGCGGCTCGGGCTGGAGCCGGATCGCGTGTCGCAGTTGGCGACGGAACTGAACGGCATTCTCTCGCACATGGACGTCCTCGCCGCGGTCGACACCTCGGCGATCGACCTGCACGAGCGAGGCGACGGCCAGGGCATGCCCCTGCGAGATGATGGCGAGGCGCAGCTGCCCCTCGCGCACGGCCGCGAGACGTTCGCGCCCGCGTCCCGCGACGGCTTCTTTCTCGTCCCGCGACTTGCGACGCACGAGGATGCGTCGGAGGACGCGTGAACGACGAGGCACTGCAGCTCCCGGCCGCGACCCTGGCGCGGCGCGTCGGCGCGGGCGACCGCTCGTCACTCGCGACCACGGACGCGGCCTTTGCGCGCAGCCAGGCCGTCGGCGCCGGCCCCGACGGACTGAACATCTTTTTGGGGCACGACCGGGAGTGGTCGCGCGCCGAGGCAGAGGCGATCGACGCACGCGTGGTGCGGGGAGAGTCGGTCGGACCGCTCGCAGGCGTCCCGGTGGCCGTGAAGGACAACCTCGCCACCGTGCACCTGCCGACCACCTGCGGCTCGCGCATCCTCGAGGGGTATCGCTCTCCGTTCGAGGCCACCGCCGTCCGTCGGCTGCGTGAGGCAGGGGCGGTCGTGGTCGGCAAGACCAACATGGACGAATTCGCGATGGGGTCGTCCACCGAATCGTCCGCGTACGGTCCGACGCGCAACCCGCGGGCGCCCGATCGCGTCCCCGGCGGGTCGTCGGGCGGGTCGGCCGCCGCGGTCGCCGCCGGGATCGTCCCGATCGCGTTAGGCTCGGAGACCGGTGGCTCGGTGCGGCAGCCCGCCGCGTTCTGCGGGATCACCGGGATCAAGCCGACCTACGGTCGCGTCAGCCGATATGGCCTCGTGGCGTATGGTTCATCGCTCGATCATGTCGGGGTGATGGGCCGGACCGTGGATGATGCGGCGCTCGGGCTGCAGGTCATTGCCGGATACGACGGGCGCGATGCCACCTGCCTGGACGTCCCGGTGCCGGACTACCGATCGGCCGCATCGTCCTCGATGGCCGGCGTGGTGATCGGGCGCCCGCGCGAGTACTTCCCCGCGTCGCTCGATCCTCGCGTGCGTGAGGCCTGCGACGCCGCGCTGGATGCCCTGCGCGCCGCCGGCGCTGAAGTGCGCGACGTCTCGCTCCCGCATACCGCGCTGGCGATCCCGGCGTACTACATCGTCGCGCCGGCCGAGGCCTCGTCCAACCTCGCGCGGTTCGACGGCGCGCGCTATGGATTGCGCCTGTCGGGCGAGGGGCTGCGCGGCATGTACGAGTCGACGCGCTCGCGTGGCTTCGGCGCCGAGGTGACCCGCCGGATCCTGCTCGGGACGTACGTGCTCTCGGCCGGCTACTACGACGCCTACTATCGCAAGGCGATGGAGGTGCGTCGCCTCATCACGAACGATTTCGCCGCCGTCTTTGGCGCCGGCGTACATGCCCTGGTCACCCCCACCACACCGACCCCGGCCTTCCGCCTCGGCGAGGTCAGCGATCCGTACGAGATGTACCTGAGCGATGTCTTCACCGTGACCGCCAACCTGGCGGGGGTCCCCGCCATGTCGGTGCCCGCCGGATTCGTCGACGCGCTCCCGATCGGCGTCCAGGTCATCGCGCCGCACTTCGGCGAGCACGCGATGCTCGGCGTGGCCTACGCGCTCGAGCGCGCGCTCGGCGTCGGGGGCGCACGATGAGCGCGACCCGGCCGGCGCCCGACTACGAGCTGGTCGTGGGGCTCGAGGTGCACGTGCAACTGCGCACGCGCACCAAGATCTTCTGTCCGTGCCCCACCGACTTCGGGGCGCCGCCTAACGCGAATACGTGCCCGGTCTGCCTCGCCCTCCCGGGCGCCCTGCCGGTGCTCAACGCCCACGCGGTGCAGCTGGCGGTGCGGACGGCGCTGGCGCTGGAGTGCACGGTGCACCGCACGTCGGTCTTCGCCCGCAAGAATTACTTCTATCCAGACCTCCCGAAGGGATACCAGATCTCGCAGTTCGACCAGCCGATCGCGACGGCCGGTCGACTCGACATCGGGGAGGCAGCGGGTGGCGCACCGCGTGTCATCGGCATCACGCGCGCCCACATGGAGGAGGACGCGGGCAAGTCCGTGCACGATCGCTTCCCCTCGGTCACCGCCATCGACCTCAATCGGGCCGGCACTCCGCTGGTCGAGATCGTGTCGGAGCCCGACATCCGCACCCCCGCCGAGGCGCGCGCCTATTGCGGGCGGCTGAAGGAAATCCTCGAGTACACGGGGGTCTCCGACGCCAACATGGAAGAGGGGAGCCTGCGCGTCGACGCCAACGTGAGCGTGCGCCTGCGGGGCGCCACCGCGCTCGGCACCAAGACCGAGATCAAGAACATGAACTCGTTCTCGGGCGTCGAGCGCGCCATCGCGGTCGAGTTCGAGCGCCAGTGCGCACGGCTGGAGGCCGGCGAGGCCATCGTGCAGCAGACACTTCTGTGGGACGCCACTCGGCAGGAGGTGCGCCCCGCCAGGAGCAAGGAGGGGAGCCACGACTATCGGTACTTCCCCGATCCCGACCTGCCGCCGCTCATCCTCGATGCCGCGTTCATCGCACACGAGCGCGCCTCCCTCCCGGAGCTGCCGGCGGCGCGACGGACGCGCATGCAGGCGCAGTACGCCGTGTCGCCGTACGAGGCAGGCGTGCTCACGGCGAGCCGCGCACTGGCCGACTATTTCGAGGCCGTCGCGGCCGCCCTCGGTGATGGCAAGCCCGCGGCGAACTGGATCATGGGCGAAGTGCTGGCCCACCTCAACAATGCCGGCACGACGATCGCCGAGTTCGCGGTGCCCCCCGCCGACCTCGCGTCGCTGCTTGCCCTGGTACGCGACGGCACGGTGTCGAACAGCGCGGCCAAGCGCATCTTCGCCCGCATGACGCAAGGTGAAGGGGCACCGGCCGCGATCGCCGAGCGTGAGGGACTCACCCAGGTCCGCGACGACGGCGCCCTCGTCGCGTGGGTCGACGAGGTGTGGGCCGCTCACCCCGATGAGGCGACCCGCCTCGCCGCCGGCGAGAAGAAGCTGTTGGGAGTCCTCGTCGGGGCGGTCATGAAGCGTTCCGGCGGTCGCGCCGACCCGCGCCGCGTCAATCAGCTCCTGGCGGCGAAGCTGTCGGGATAGCGAACCTCCCCGTCTCGG